>JACCDH011355878.1_pt1 | contig 34823 bp, 31 predicted proteins | sample 7442481 | NCBI WGS metagenome assembly JACCDH01 (sample SAMN15323433, study PRJNA562643) | freshwater metagenome | isolation source: river surface water | place: USA:Blue River Watershed | collected 2017-08-15
CACCGCGCCGGATGGACTAAGCCCGATAGGAGATGGATAGGCGCCAACCTGCAGCATGGCCGCAGCAGCAAACCAGCCAAGCTTACGCGCTGCCTGATTGCGTGGCGGAGAGGGTGGGATTCGAACATAAAGCCTATAATCATGATTTTTCTATATTAATCTACGCAGCAATTTGCAGGTGCCCCCAGAAATGCCCCCAAAAAATATGGCTCCATGTGGACGGTAGTGGAAGTCACATTCATTTTCCCGCCCTACAGCTGTATAATCTTACCAATTTCCGCAGAAGCCAAGCGAGCCGCATTCATAGCCAGCCGATGCAAAAGTTGTTGTAGGCGGTATGGAAGGTGGTATCGACGCCCGCGAGCGCGGGGCCGGCGAACAGCATGAAGGCAGCGATGCCAAGCATCGCGAATGCAATCATCCAGGCGGTCTCGGTCTGCCTCCGGTTCAGAGCCAGTGAAGTCATGGCGCTTTCCTCTGTTACCGGCGGCCGGGATTTGGCGCCGTCAGAGGATTACGCGTTTGCCCTTCTGGTCGCGCAAAGCGGCACCCCATGCCAAATGATCAAGAATTACGAGTCGAGCGGAAAATATTTTTCATAATACCAATCTGCACCACCCTCAGTGACGGATTGTGTCACCAGGGGTGACATCAGATGTCACCCCCCGTGTCACTTTCTGACTTCCCCCGTGCCACTTGGCGGTTACTCCGCGTCTCGGCGTGGCACCCCGACTGCAATCGGCTGCTGAATCACTCCCTTTCCGAGTCGCTTTCTCCTGAAAGCCGCAGTTTTTCGTTCGAAAACAGCTAGATGTGATATTTGACCCTTTGACCCATTGACCCGGCGCGCCGGGCGGATTTGTAATGAACAAAAGCGAAGTGGGTGCGCCATGAAGCTTTTTTAAACAAAGTATATGAACGAACCAGTTACGAAGCTGGCACCGGAACAGGTCGAAGAGCAATTTCGCGAATTGTACCGGGTGAAACAGGCTTCATCCCAACTCAGTGTTGCCGAAGTTGCGCGCCGGGTCGGACTAAGTAAAAGATCGTATCAGCGTCTCTTGGCGGGTGAGACGCGTTTCACCGCTGCGTTACTTGTTGGAATAGGCAACGCGCTCGGGATCAATAAGTCCCGCGCGACCTTCGTCGTGGAGCATTTTCAGGACTGGCGGCGCTACAGCGATCCGACGCTGATCGTGGCCTTCGATCTGATCAAACCGGTCGTCGCCATGATCATTGAATCCGGTTCTCCCGCGCTTGAGCCGCTTCACCCGCAGGCCAATGAGCAGCTTGCCAAGTGGATCTCGCTGATGATCATCGAGCACCACGAAAAGGTCTGCGCGCGGCGCGCCGAGCTCGATCTGATCCGGGCTCAATAAGGGGCCTCTAGATCCCCCCGCCGCCGAGCCATTCTAGGCTGCGCCAGTTCCACAGGATGCTGCGAACATAGTCCTGGGTTTCTGCAATTCTGGGTATGCGCCAGACTTTGCGCACGCGGCCTGGCCCCGCGTTGTAGGCTGCGAGGGCAAGACTGGGGTCGTGAAACTCTCGCAGATGCGTCGCAAGATATTTGGCCGCACCGGCAACGTTCGAACGGAGGTCGAACCTGTTGACGCCAAGCATCATGGCCGTGCCGGGCATCAGCTGCCCCAATCCGAAAGCACCTTTGGGACTGTAGATCAGCGGGTTGTACTTGCTTTCCTGGATGATCATCGCATCAAGCAGCCCGATCGGGATGCCATATTGGCAGGCGGCTTGGACGATGAGCGGGTAGAACAGCCTGCGACGTTGCTCGGCCTGCGCGTGCATCAGCCCTGACGGTCGATAGCCACGTGTGGCCCCGCAATTTCCGATCGAGGGTGGAGTCCAGCCCAAATCATTGCCTGTCGGGGGCACCAGGCCTGGCCGCATCCACATCGGTACAGCGATTGTGAACCTGCTTGGGTCGCCGGGCGTGCCTGACTGCATTGCAGCATAGGCGTTCAGAGTCGGCGCTTGAAAGCCTGAAAATCCAGCCCGAATTGCGTTTGCCAGAGCATCGTCTCGAGGGACTGGTAACCTGGCGAAACCTGAGGCTGTGGGGGCGGAACGAAAGTCGAGCACCACAGCCTGGCCGGGAATGCTCTTGGCCAATGCGATGGTTGGCTGACTCACGGCTATCAGGGCCGCACCGGAAAGAATGGTCTTGAACATCGGGAAAGATGAAAATTAGCGGCGCACGATGTCAAGACTACCAGGTCGCCTCATGTCATCGGGCATTGGCTGAGGTTTTACCAAACTACGACGTCATTTGGTCGGCTGCGAGCTTTCCATGGTAGAGTTTCCCCTTGTAGGATTGCCGCTTTGGCCAACCTTCGGCGTGGCAGATCAAGCATCTTTCACGAAGCTAGATTGCACCCTCCCTAGGTGCCACTTCGAGCCGTGCAATAGCCTTTCGTTCACTGGCTATTTCGTCTCCACTGGGAATGAGTGGGGCTTAATTGTTGGAACTTCGTTGGGATGAATCTCCGTCAGGCCTCTGAATCCATCCCGAGAGCATTGGCTCGCGTATCGGGCAAGACCATCGAAATCGGCAATCGTGGTATAGGCTGTTTCGATGGCTTCAAGCCGCGACGGCACCGTTGCGCCATCGGCCATGCTGTACGAGCTCTCTGCCCATCGCCGTCAGAACAAGCTCGATCTTGCTCTTTGGGGGCTGAGCCGCATCAAACAGACCTTGTTCGCGCTCTAATGGCTTGAGCAACTCGATTTGCGCCGCTCCTACCAAACTGGATTGAATAGGTGAGAGGCCCGGTACGCACTGGCGGACGCGAGCTACACGAACTTAAATGGCCGCTTTACCGACCGCACCCTCGAGAATCAGCAATATCGCGCTTCTGGTGTCAATTTGTTCATTGCGGCAATTGCTTTCTGGAACACTTACTACCGCAAGCGTGCAGCGGATCACCTCCAATGTTCCAACGATGTCCGCCGTAGCGTTGTCTGGCGAACGATAAGCGAAGCGAGGCTAAGTGTGCGCAGTATGTCATTAAACCCCGCAGTTCCCTATGCCGCAACGGGACTGTAGCGCAGCAATAGGATCACCTGGCCCCACGCATTATCCCGTGACTATCGCCAACTGACCAGCACATCGGTCACCGACACAGTCGAACTATCCTGGATCGCACCAGGTGTTTCCGAAAACCGGGGTGCCGGAACCGACTGCCTGACCCCGGCATGGTCGACGAATACCTGGCGGCTCTTATTCGCCGGATGGTCCATCGCCTCTCCCATCGACAGGACCGGCGATACGCAGGCGTCGGTTCCGGAAAAAACAGTTTCCCAGGCATCGCGTGTGCGGGTCAGGAATATCCTGCTGAAATCCGCGTGCATAGCGGGCCACGCGGCCTGATCGTTTTGATCATAGCGGCTCGCCGGAATCTTCAGTCCCGATAACAACTGGGCAAAGAACTGCGGCTCCAACGCACCTACCGCGACATGCTTGCCGTCCTTGCAGGCATAACAGCGATAGAACGGTGCAGATCCGTCCAGCAAGTTTGTTGCCGGCTGGTCCTTCCACAGTCCCGTGCTCATGAAGGCGTGAAACAGGCTGAGCAGATTGGCTACACCGTCGACCATCGCCACATCAACCACCTGCCCCTTGCCTGTGTTCCGGGCGGAAAGAATGGCTGAAATCATGCCCAGCGCCAAGAACATCGTTCCTCCGGCATAGTCACCGACCAGATTGAGAGGCACCGTGGGGGGCAGGCCTGCTGTTGCGATCGCATGGAGTGCGCCAGTCATCGCGATATAATTGATGTCATGCCCCGCGGTCAGGTTTAGCGGGCCGTCCTGCCCCCAACCCGTAGCCCGTCCATAGACCAGACGGGGGTTGTGCGCGAAGCAATCAACCGGGCCCAGGCCGAGCCGTTCCATCACACCCGGACGTGCACCCTCGATCAGCCCGTCGGCAATACTAACAAGTTCCAGCAAGGCAGCCCGGTCTGTTTGTGACTTCAGATCAAGCAGCACATTGGTGCGACCCCGCAGCAGCACGGAAGCGCCGACGTCACTCCAAGCCTGCTGCCCGCCTGGGCGACCGATCCGTATGATGTCTGCGCCAAGACCGGACAAGATCATGCCGCACAAAGGCACCGGACCGATGGCGTCCATCTCGATGAGGCGAATGCCACGCAAAGGGCCTGCGGACACTGATGCAATTTCCTTCCATAGTTACCGCAACGGGCGGGCATCGGCGCACTCACAGACGCCGTCTACTGGAAGCCGCCGCCTCGTCACGCAAGAATGGCCGCTCCATCGGGGAGCAGCCATTCCATTGCCTTCTGTTTTGCTATTCAGTCTGTCAGAATTTGTAACCAACCGTTGCACCAAACGTGCGCGGAGCACCCTGGAACTGGATCGTGGCACCAAGGCCGGTATAGTTATTGAACACGTTGGTAAACCAGGCTTTGTTGGCAAGGTTACGACCCCAGATCGCTATTTCGATGTTGGGATCCTTGATGTTCAGCGCGATCCGGCCGTTCAGCAGACCATAACCCTTGATGATCGAAGCGCGATTGGCGATTGCAGTGGCGTCGATGGCCGCCTGGGTGCCGCCCTGCGCGATGGTCTTGGCGGTGGCCGCATCCATGGCGCGTTCAGAGGTATAGGCATAGTCGGCATGGAACGAGAGTTCGCCGAACGATGTCGGTACCTTCTGGGTTGCGCCCAGGTTGAGCGTCCACTTCGGCGCCTGTGTCACGGGTTCACCCGAACGATCGACGAGGATTGGCGCTGCGGCGGTCCCCTGGTTTTCCAGGCGGCTGCCGGCAACGTACTTGGCATGAAGGTATGCAGCACTACCTGTCAGTTCCATGCCGTCCCATGGCAGCGCAGTCACTTCCAGTTCGCCACCACTGGCGCGAACCTTGCCGGCATTGGCAACAAACTGCGTGAGCGTCGTACCCACCAGCGCATTCACGATGCGCTGCACGTTACCCTGCCATGCGGTGAACACCGAAAGGTTGGTGCGCAGTCGGCGATCGAGGAAATCGCCCTTCAGGCCAACTTCGATGTCTCGCACGGTTTCCGGCTGGAACTGCTGGGTGTAAGGTGCGAACACGGTGCGCGAATTGAACCCGCCAGACATCGATGCGCCGCTGGACTTGGCGTAGAAGAACACCTGATCGTTGAGCCGGTAATCGAGACCCACGGTCCAGGCGGGATAGCTGAACTTGGCGCTGCCAGGCGCGGTGCAAGGTGCCGCCGCCGCAGTCAGCCCGGCGTTGACGCCGACGGTGCACTTCTCGAGCGAGTCAGGCAACGACCAGTCGTTGGTGCTGTGGCGGTCAATGCTGCGTTTGTCCCACGTATAGCGGAACCCGCCGGTCAGGCGCAGAGCATCGGTGACATGGTAGTTAACCTGAGCAAAGGCACCGAACGAGCTGGACTTGAAGTCGCTGAGCGTACGGGCACGCGCCAGGCCGCCGAACACCCACGAACGCGACTGCTCATCCCCGCTTTCAGTGAAGTAATAGAGGCCGGTCTGCCAATCCAGATTGCCCGCCTTGCCGGACAACTGAACTTCCTGGCTGAACTGCTTCTGGTTGTACGTGCTGACAAACGCCGAGCGCGCATCGACCAGGCCGGGGACGTAGGGTCCGAAAGCTGCCGGAATGACTACGGCATAGTTCGCGCCGAACGCGCCTGTGCAGGCCGGGATCAATGTCGCGACGCCGGCAAGGCAACCCTGCGCGAAGGCAATGGGCGGGCTGCCGGCAACCGCCGTGGAAGGCACGCCCTGCAGGTCCAGGCTGTCTTGCGTATAAGACGTGCGATAGGCCGTGATCGACTTGAGCTTGGCCCCGCCCATATCCCAGGTAAAGGTGGCAGAAGTCGACTTCACGCGGTTGGTATTGTGCAGGCGGTCGATTTCGGGATCACCGGTGCGCGGTTGCGAGAAAGTGTCAGTCCACTTGGAGTTCGCTGCCGTGAACGAAGGCAACTGCGCAGCGGTCACGAAGGACGCGAATTCCGAATTGATATAGGCCCCGTTGCCGGGCTGGGTCAGCACTGCAGGATTGATCGCGGCAACTGCGGTAGCGTTACCGTTGTCCTTGTAGTCCACATATTCGCCGGTAATCGTGAGGGTGATCGGCAGCGCCTTGGGCGACCACTTCAGGGTGCCGCGGGCGACATATTCACCGTTCACACTGCCCTGCGGATAGCCCGCCAAGGTGTTGCGGAAATAACCTGAGTGCTCGCTGTAGCGGCCCGCGAAGCGCACCGCCAGTTCATCGCCCAAGGGAACGTTGATGATTCCTTCGATCATGCGCTGGTCATAGTTGCCGCCGCCAATCTTCAAACTGCCTTCGAAAATGTCCTTGGGCTGGTTGGAAGTCAGGTTGAGCGCACCGCCAGTCGTATTGCGACCGAACAGGGTACCTTGCGGACCGCGCAGCACTTCAGCGCCGGCAGCGTCGAGAAAGCCGAGGTTGCCGACCATCGGGCGCGCGACATAGACACCATCGACATAAATGCCGACCGACGAATCCGATAGCGAGTTCGGGCTGTTCTGGGCCTGGCCGCGAATGGCCAGATACACGATCGATGCCGGACCGGTGCCGCCAGTGCTGATGGTCAGGCTGGGCGCGCTGCGGGCAAGGTCGGTAACTTCGAAGATCTGCTTCGTCTCAAGCGCAGCAGCGGTGAGCGCGGTCACCGCAACCGGAACCGATTGAAGGTTTTCCGAAGTCTTGCGAGCCGTAACCACGATGTCGGAGATGCCGTTCTGATCCTCGCTCGCTGCCGCCTGAGCATAGGCTGGGGTTGCAACGGCCACTCCAATCGAGAGCATCGTTGTTGCCAACAGAGCACGACGAGTCTGCACAATTTTCATTATTGTTCCTCCCACTTAAGACAATGACCTAGCGCCACTCTGCGGGACGCTTATTCCAAACCCATCACTACACTGCCGACACCAAGGCAGCAGTTAGCCCGTCACACGGACTATGTTGGTTGTTGGATTGGCCCTACCCCCCAAGGCCCACACCTATCTAAGGGAGGGAATAAACGGGTGCCTCAGAATGACGACAACCGTTGCAAGATTGCAACAGATGGTCTTCCCGCCACTGACTCGATCAAAGTGCCAGCCCCGCGCGGCGACCATCCTTGATCGCTTCATCAGTGGCAAATGTGCTCCACCTTGCTTCGCGGGCATCGCCGATGATGTGCAATTCCAGACCAGTATCCTGGAGGACGTGAAACAGCATCTCCTCGGGCGGCTTGGACGTGACCAGGATCGTGTTATCGACATTGTCCAGCACCGTGACTTCGCCCGTGTGGTAGTGTGTAAGGGTCACATTGGCAGGATCGATTTCACTCAGCATTGTCTGTGGGATGAACCTGACTTTCGGAAGCAGTCGCTTGCTGATGACCTTGTTCAGACCCAATTCCGTAACGGACATCGCAATTCCGCTATCAATGGTTACGAAAGTGACGTCCTTGCCTTGATCGGCAAGAAACTCTGCAATTCCAGGGCCAACTTCATAGGATGTGTTGTCATAGACAACAATTTTCCTGCCGACACGGGCGTGCTCGAGTATCAATGCCTCAGGCGTGAATACATGGTCAAGATCAGCACCGGGTATACCCGCAAGCTGGTTCTTGCTGACGCCATTTTTGGCGTAGCGCGCTCCGGTAGCGACGATCACCGCGTCCGCTGCCAAATCGCGGATCAACTCGGGCGTGGCTTCCGTATTGAGGCGGATGTCGACCTTGAGTTTTGTCAGTTGCAGTTCGAGCCAACGGATGATGTCGCCACGATCTTCCAGCCCTGGCAGCCTGGCCTGCAGGCGGACATGGCCGCCCAACGCTTCTGCCTTTTCGAGCAATGTCACGCGATGACCGCGCTTCGCGGCGACCATTGCAGCCTGCATGCCCGCAGGGCCGCCACCTGCAATCACGACAGTTTTCAGCTTTGGTGCCGGTGCATATGGCGGCTCATGTTCGAAACTGATGTCCGGATTGACTGTGCACCCAACCGGATGGCCTATGCAGGAGCGTAGGAAACAGCCTTCAAGGTCACCGATGCAAGCACGGATTTCCGCGATCTGGCCATCGCGTGATTTATTGGGCCATTGTGGATCGGCAATCACCGACCGGGCTACGAATACCATGTCGATCTTGCCTTCGTCGATCAACTGGTCGCCATAGGCCGCATCCAGAATCCGTCCGCCGCTGACGACGGGGATGTTTACGTGCTTCTTCACTTCGGCGGCTGCATAAACATGCGTGCCCTGTTCCCCAAGATACGAAGATGGATAGTGAAAATGCGTCATCTGCGGCTTTTGTCCGCGCGCAGTGATGCGCAGCCAATCGACCATGCCACTGTCAGAAAGCAGCTTGGACATGGCGACGCCTTCCGAAAGGCCATCTCCGCCCAGCGTGGTATCATCGGCATTGAGCGCGACTCCTACCACGAAATCAGGTTTGCAACGTGTCCGAATCCCGGCGATGATTTCCATCACCATCCGCATCCGGTTCTCCAGATTGCCGCCATATTGGTCGGTTCGGACATTGTAGAGCGGTGAAGTGAAGCTCTGAAGCCCGGCGCCGCCGCCAATCGGGAATTCAAACCCGTCCGCGCCGGCCTCTTCGGCATGCTGCGCAGCGACGATATGCGCCTCAACCAATTCCTCTATTTCGGCGGTTGTCATGGAGCGCGGCTGGCTGTCGCTCAGAACGGTATGCGGTGCCGTACCGGATGCTTGCGCTTTTGATGGATCGGCCTGCATCCACACGCCTTGCACAACAATCTTCGTATCATGTTCGTGGACCGCATCGACAATCCGCTTGATCGCAGGGATGTGATCGCGGTTGTAGGCTTCGATGAACCAGCCGGGAGGGACGAGTGGCGCTGGAACGACCTGACAGCTTGCAATCACCATGAAGCCACAACCGCCCTTGGCGCGCGCTGCAAAATAGCCAACCTGTTGATCCGTGCCGATCCCGAGGCCCACCATGCCATGCGGCGACATGAAGACGCGGTTACGCAATTCGAGTGACCCGATCTTGAACGGGCTGAACAGATGCTTGAACTTGCTCATCAGCCCTGGCTTTCCGCTTCATTGAATTGGATCAGAAAATCGGTGTCCGCCGATGCGTGCCGAAGCGGAATCGCCGCCTGATAGGCTTCCGAATTGTACCAGCGCGTTGCCCCGTCCTCATCCTTGAATTTCATGATGATTATGGTTGTTCCCGGGAAATGGCCTTCAAGCGTCTGTGGGTTTTCCGCCATGGTCACTTCGACGTCGAAGCCGGCAATACTCTGGTATCCAGCCGCCGCATACAAACCGTATTTTTCCAGATCGTGTTTGCTGACGACCCCTACGAAATATGATGCCACAAACCCTCTCCCGCACGCCAGATCGGCTTTGGGCGGAATGCTATCGCAACAGCGCGCAGCGGGAAGACAGGTTCTTTTTAACGCGGTAAAGCAGGCAGCGAGATCGACTGAAGGATGAAATCGACGACATGGCGTTGCCAGCGAACGACACCATCTTCCGCTTCAAAATCGATGCCACTGCTTTTGGACATTGCCCAGCTTTGCGTGAATACTGCGGACGCAAGCGCGAAAGCGGACCAGTAGAACAAGTACGGGTCTTGTCCCGCGCGGAAATGGCCCTCTGCCACACCGCGCTCCAACAGGGGCGCGATGCGTTCCGCTACGAAGCGCTGCAGCGAAGGGATGTAGTTGGAGCGGCGTGAGATATGCTCGCCCTTGTGCAAGTCCTGATCGACTGTCATGCCAATGATATAGGGGCGTTCCCGGTAAGCCTGTATGATCCGTTCAATCATTCCGCGGACCGCATCGGGCGGCGAAAGGCGGTCATAGCTTGGATCATCCAGCATGGCGCGCACTTCATCCGACACACGGTCAAGCACGACACCGTACAGCTCTTCCTTGGACTTGTAATAGTGATAGACTAGCTGCTTGGTGACGCCTGCGGCCTTTGCAATCCGGTCCAGCTTGCCTCCATCAAACCCATGCGCGGAAAATTCATCGCGCGCGGCATCCAGGATCCTTTCAAGCGTTGTCGCTGAAGAGTGCGGTCGGGGCATTGGCACCGGTTGCACCAAGGCCAGCCGCTTGACAATCCCTGCCCTTCGATAGGTGTTGGGGGTTGAGCTTTGGTGCCGGAGGCAACCCGATAAATTCTCAATCTGCAAGTCGCAAGGAGTGGCTGATGGAAGCCTATATCTACGATCATGTGCGGACACCGCGCGGCAAGGGACGCCCGGATGGCGCGCTCCACGAAGTGACTTCGGTTCAGCTTGTGACACAGCTTCTTGAATCCATGCGGGATCGCAACAGCTTGGACACTGCATTGCTGGATGATGTGATCATCGGCACTGCGCAACCGGTCGGTGAGCAGGGCGGCGTGCTGGCTCGCGCTGCCGTTCTCAACGCGGGATATGCGCAATCCGTGGGCGGGCAGCAGGTCCATCGCTTCTGTGCATCTGCTCTTGATGCAGTGAACTTGGTGGCTGCGCAGGTTCATTCCGGCATGCTGCAGGCGGGAATTGGCGGCGGCGTGGAAAGCATGAGCCGCACCGTCATGGGCTATGACAGCGGTGCCTGGACGTCCGACCCCGATGTCGCCTTCCACAATTACTACGCACCGCAAGGCATCGGTGCCGACATGATCGCAACGCTCGACGGCTTCAGCCGCGAAGATGTCGATGGCTATGCCGTGGAAAGCCAGCGCCGTGCCGCGCAAAGCTGGGCAGAAGGTCGCTTCAAGAACGCCATCGTACCGATCAAAGACAGCATCGGCGAAGTCCTGCTGGATCATGACGAGCATATGCGCCCCGGCACGACGCTGGAAAGCCTTGCCAAGCTGAAGCCCGCCTTTGAAGGCATGGGCAAGGGCGGTTTCGCCAACGTCGCCAAGGCGCGCTATCCTGAAATCGAAGATATCTCCTACGTCCATCACGGCGGCAACAGCTCGGGCATTGTCGATGGGTCCGGCATTGTCATGATCGGCTCAAAGGACTTTGGTGCGAAGGCTGGCATCAAACCGCGGGCGCGCATTCGCGCTTACGCATCGATGGGGTCCGAACCCACGATCATGCTCACCGCGCCTGCGGACGTGTCGCTCAAGGCGCTTAGGAACGCCGGCATGTCGGTGGATGATATCGATCTGTTCGAACTCAACGAAGCCTTCGCCAGCGTTGTCCTGCGCTACATGAGAGTGCTCGATATTCCGCATGAGAAAGTGAATGCCTGCGGCGGCGCCATCGCCATGGGTCATCCGCTGGGCGCGACTGGCGCAATGATCGTCGGCACGGTGCTCGATGAACTGGAACGCACTGGCCAGACCACGGGCCTCATCACTTTGTGTGCTGCCAACGGGCTGGGCACAGCGACCATCATCGAGCGCGTCTGACACACCAAGTTTCCCGGGAACGACCAACATGCGACATCTGAAACTCGTCAAGGCCGACGATGGCTTTGCAACTCTCATCATGGACAATGCGGACGAATCGATGAACCTCGTGTCCGATGCGTTCATCGCCGATATGATGGACGCCACCGCGCAGATCGCAGCGGACGACGGCATCAAGGGCGTGATCCTGACGTCGGGCAAGCCTGCTTTCATGGCGGGGGCCGATCTGAAACAGCTGGTTCAAGGCTATGACACGCTGACGGTGCGGGATGCCTTTGCATTCAGCCAGAAAGCCACCGCGATGCATCGCGCCATGGAAACATCGGGCAAACCTTGGGTGGCCGTGCTCAATGGTCTGGCGTTGGGCGGCGGCTTTGAGCTTGCGCTGGCCTGCCATTACCGCATTCTCGTTGATGATCCGCGCGCTGTCGTGGGTCTTCCCGAGGTCAATGTCGGGCTCCTGCCGGGCTCTGGCGGCACACAGCGACTGATCCGAATTGCAGGCGTGACGGCAGGGACCGAGCTCCTGCTCTCAGGGCGCGCGGTCAAGGGAGCCGAAGCGCTGAAGCTGGGCATCATCGACGCACTGGTACCTGCGGACAAGCTGGAAGCCGCGGCGCGAGCCTGGCTCGCAACTGGCCCCGACGCGGTCAAACCCTGGGACGTGAAGGGCTATGCCTTGCCCGAACAGCGCGGACTGATCATTCCGGATTACTCGGCGCGGATGATGTTTGCTACCGGCGGACTCGCCAGGTCAGGCTATAACCTGCCCGCGCCCGTCGCGATCCTGTCTTGCGTTTACGAAGGGGCAATTTTGCCCTTCGACAAGGCGCTGTCGGTCGAATCCAAATATTTTGCCAAGCTGCTGACCAGCCCCGTTTCGCGCAATATCATCCGCACGACTTTCCTTTCGAAGGGTGCGGCAGAACGTGGCGCGAGGCGACCCAAAGACATCGCCAAGACCGAGTTCAGCAAGGTTGGCGTATTGGGTGCTGGCATGATGGGAGCCGGCATTGCGCTGGTATCCGCTCAGGCTGGTGTCGATGTCATCCTGATCGACCGCGATGTGGAAACCGCTGCGAAGGGCAAAGCCTATTCCCAAACCGTGTTCGGCAAGCAGATTGCACGCGGTGGCATGACGCAGGACAAGGCAGACGCCATACTCGCACGCATCACCCCCACCGATGATTTTGCGCTGCTCGACGGGTGCGATCTGATTATCGAAGCGGTGTATGAAGATATCGGCATCAAGGCGGAAACGACGCGCAAGGCCGAAGCGGTAATCCCGGCAACCACCGTCTATGCGTCGAATACCTCTACCCTGCCCATCACCAAGTTGGCGGAAGCGTCTGCCCGGCCTGACCAGTTCATCGGCCTGCACTTCTTCTCGCCAGTGGACCGCATGGGTCTGGTTGAAATCATCAAGGGCGCAAAGACCAGCCCTGCGACATTGGCGGTCGCACTCGATTTCGTCGCCAAGCTGCGTAAAACGCCGATCGTGGTCAATGACAGCCGCGGCTTCTACACCAGCCGGGTGTTTCAGACGCTGATCCATGAAGGCGCGGCGATGCTGGCTGAAGGTGTCCCGCCAGCCGTCATCGAGAATGCCGCCAAAGCCGTCGGCATGCCGGTTGGTCCGCTCGCCCTTCTCGACGAACTGACCTTCGACCTTCCCCTCAAGATAGTTGACCAGGCGATTGAGCAGGAAGGCGAGAAATATGTGCTGCCTGCAGGCGTCGCGGTGCTGCGCAAGATGAAGGCGAACGGCCGTTCCAGCAAGAAGGAGGGCGCCGGCTTTTATGACTATCCGGCCGAAGGCGGCAAGCACCTGTGGAAAGGACTGGCCGGACTGTTCCCTGTGTCTGCCGACTATGATGTCGAGCAACTGAAACAGCGGTTCCTTTATACCCAAGCCATCGAAACCGCACGCTGCCTGGAAGAAAACGTGATCGAAACGTCGGAAGATGGCGATCTGGGGGCCGTTTATGGCTGGGGCTTCCCGGCATGGACCGGCGGCACACTCTCCTACATCGACACGGTAGGCATCGAAACGTTCGTTCGCGAATGCGATCGCCTGGCCCAGCGCTATGGCCCCCGATTTGCCCCATCCGCGTGGCTTCGCGAACGGGCTGCCAAGGGTCTGGGATTCTATTGACCAAAAGGGGCCCGACATGCGCCGCATAACTTTCAATTCGGAACACGAACAGTTCCGCGATTCGGTCCGCAAATTCATCCAGGCAGAGGTCGCACCGCACGTTGAGCGGTGGCGCGAAGAGGGCATGGTCGACCGTGAGCTCTTCCTGAAGGCGGGCGCGAATGGCCTGCTCTGCACCTGGGCGGACGAGCAGTATGGCGGCCTTGGCATCGAGGATTTTCGCTTCGAGCAAATCATCCTCGAAGAAAATGCCCGGCACGGCGATCTTGGCTTTTACATCCATCTGCACAGCGATCTGGTGGCGCCGTACATCGCCAAGCTGGGCACAGAGGAGCAAAAGGCACGGCTGATGCCCGGCATCATCAGCGGCGAGACAATCCTGGCCGTTGCAATGACCGAACCCGGTACCGGCAGCGACCTGGCCAGCATGAAGGCGCGGGCCGAAGACAAGGGCGACCATTGGCTGCTCAATGGCTCCAAAACCTATATCTCGAACGGCATCCTGGCGGATGTCGTGGTGGTTGCCGCGCGGACCGATCCCAATGCCAGCCACGGCCTTGGCCTCTTTTTGATCGAGCGCGGAATGGAAGGCTTTGAACGCGGCCGCAAACTCAAGAAAATGGGGCTGAAGGCACAGGATACAGCCGAACTCTTCTTCAACGATGTCAAAGTGCCCAAGGCCAACGTGTTGGGCGAACCGACGATGGGATTCAAATATCTCGCCCGCTTCCTGGCGCAGGAACGGCTGGTTGCGGCCATCATATTCCAGGCCACTGCACAGACCGCGTTCGACATCACGCTTGAGTATGTGCAGGAGCGCAAGGCATTTGGTCAGCCCATTGGCACGTTCCAGAACAGTCGCTTCAAGATGGCCGAGATGAAGGCCGAACTTGATGCGATGCAATGCTATATTGATCAATCGGTGCTCCTGCTCAACAATGGCGAACTGACCGCGGAGGATGCCGCGGCGGCGAAACTGCTGACTTCCGAACTGGAAGCCCGTGTTGTCGATGCCTGTGTGCAGTTGCACGGTGGCGCTGGCTATATGGAGGAATACCGCATCTGCCGTATGTATCAGGATGCGCGGATCAGCCGAATCTTTGGCGGCACGTCCGAAATCATGAAGGAAATCATTGGTCGAAGTTTGGGCCTGGATGATCGAAAGCTCCGCAAATGACAACGCGCCATCTCGTCGATCCGGAATTGCTGGCACTGGTGGACAGTTTCCCTGCCATGATTCTGACTGACGAGAGCCTGCCGATGATCCGAGCGGCGATGCCTGCCATGCTGGCGGCGCGCGCGCTGCCCGACCTGCCGGTGCGGATTCTGGATGTTCAGATCTCCTCTGGCGAGGGGGAGCGCGAGATTCGGTGCATGATTGTCCGGCCCGCAGGATCGGTGAGCAATGCACCTGCAATCCTGCATTTCCACGGCGGCGGCCATGTGCTCGGCGTGCCGGAAATGAACAAGCCGCTATTGATGCGTTGGGCGCATGAGCTGGGTTGTGTGGTCGTTTCGGTAGACTATCGCCTCGCGCCGGAATCGCGCTTTCCCGAACCGATGGAAGATGCCTATGCGGCGCTGCGCTGGATGCATGAACAGGCCGCAACTCTTGGCATAGATCCTGCCCGTATCGCTGTTAGCGGCGAAAGCGCTGGCGGCGCTATGGCAGCCTGCCTGAGCCTGATGGCGCGGGATCGCGGGAAATACCACATAGCGTTCCAGCATCTTGAGCAGCCGCGCCTGGATGATCGTTTGCCGTCGGAAGACAGCGCCAACCCGTTCACGGGCGAATTCATCTGGACACGGGCCAGCAGCAGCTATTGTCGTGCCCAGTATATGAACACGGGTGAGAGTTCGCCCTACGCATCGGCGGCGCGCGCAACGGACCTGTCCAGGTTGCCCCCGGCCTATATTTCGGTGGGTTCGCTTGATCTGTTCGTTGATGAATGCCTCGCTTATGCATCCCGCCTCGTCAAGGTCGGCATCCCAACCGAGGTGATCGTCTATCCCGGCTGCTTTCACGGGTTCAATATGGCTGCGGGAACCAGGATTGTCGAACGGGCCGAAGCTGATTCGATCAGAGCGTTTCGCCGTGCATTTGCTTTGTCATGACACCGTTGAATCCTGACAAATTACTGAGCTACGCCATCCCCGATGCGCGCGATGACTACGATCCGCGCGATGTGATCATCTATGCATTGGGCGTTGGTGCCGGATTGAGCAGCGATGTCGATGAGACTCATTTCCTGTTTGAACGCGGTTTGCAGGCTTTGCCCACAATGGCGCTCGTTCTGGGCACGGCGGGGTTCTGGCCGATGGACCCGAAATCCGGGCTCGACTGGATCAACATATTGCACGGCGAACAGCGCCTGACCGTGCACCAGCCGCTTGATCCGGCGGGCATCGTGCTGGGTGAAACCCGTGTCACCGATCTGGCGGACAAAGGGGTGGGCAAGGCCGCGATGATCCGGGCAGTCAAAACGCTCAGGAACCCCGGTGGCGAACTGGTGGCCGAGGCTGTCGAGACCTGGGTTGTGCGCGGTGCGGGCGGCTTTGGGGGGGCATGCGATCTGCCAGACCAGGCGCTGCCCGCAGTACCATCTCGTGATCCCGACTATGCGGTGTCTTTGCCCACCTCGCTTGCTCAAGCGGCGACTTACCGCCTGTCCGGTGATCGCAACCCGCTTCACATCGATCCGATCACTGCGCGGCGGGCAGGCTATGATCGCCCAATCCTGCACGGCCTATCCACCATGGGCCTGATCGCCCGCGCGCTGATCCATGCCTGTGCAGCGGGCGACGCGGTGCGGCTGCGCGAAATTGCGCTGCGCTTTACCGCACCGGTCTATCCCGGCGATACGATCTGCACACATATCTGGCAGGAGGCAAACCGCTTTCACTTCCGCGCCACGGCGGTGGAGCGTGATGTTGTGGTTGCCGCCAATGGCGTTGCTATGGTGACGGGGCTTTGAAGCAATAGGCGCAGATCTTGTTGCCATCCGGGTCACGCAAATAGGCACCGTAGGCATGCGGCACTGCCCCGCGCGGGCCCGGTGCACCTTCATCCACGCCTCCTGCGGCCAGTCCCGCGGCATGAAACGCATCGACCGATGGCCGATCCATTGCCTTGAAACCCAAGGTTATACCGTTTCCAGCGGTGGCCGCTGTGCCATCAATCGGTCTCAGAACCAGAAATTCAGCCGCCCGCGCGCCGTAAGCCAGCCCCTGATCCAGAAAATCACCCAAGCGCCGGATGCCAAGTGGAGCAAGAGCTGCATCATAGAACCTCCCGGCCCGCTCCACATCATTGGTGCCAACGCAGTTGTGTGTGAAGATGCCCATCAGCGACCTCGCAGCGCCGCAACATTCAAGATCGGCTCCATTGGAGCCAGCGCGACATGCCCGGCAGGCGGGTTAACTCCGGCGATCACCAGGCAATCCCGCGCCAATCGGGCGTGAATGAGGCGCAAGATGGCCTCATCCTGATCCGGCCCTGCGGATTCTATGAAGGCAAGCAACTGTGCCTCGGCGGTCGCGACATCGTGGCCCGTCTTACCCGTAAGTGCGGCGACATCGGCGACGAAAGCGGTGTCCCGCCACACCCGATAATGGCCCATTTGCCTGAGACTCCGGGGTATCGCGGCAAGGATGTTGCGCTGCCATTCCTGCATCTGCGGATGATCGGGCAGGCGAAGAATATCAGCCTCAAGCTTGGCCAGCGCCAGATCTTCATAAGGCGTGGCTTCCGCGCCTGGCAGTTCAGGGCAGTCAAAATCGACGCCGATGATTTCACCCAGCGCTTCCAGGCAGCGCCGCCCGATAACCGCGACCTGCACCTGTCCTTCCACCCAATCCCCGCCGGGCCCGGTATCGTGCAGCCCGAACAACGGGCCGTAATAGGCCTCTGTCAAAAAAGCGACGGTGTGAAAGGCCATCGCATCCAGATCGAGCGGCTTACCGGACGCCTTGGCATAATGCGCAAATAGCGCAGGCAGATCGCCCATATTCTCGATCGGGTGACGACCGCGGTAGCAGGCCAGATCCCGCATCGGATCGCCGATATGGCCAATTTCGAAATCCATCAGGCAGGTTATATTCGGCCCATCGGCCAGAAACTGGCCGCAATCCCCTGTGAGGAAAGCAAGGCCCGACTTGTTTTGCGGACAATTGCGCCGCAGCCAGCCAGAGGCAAAGGCGATGAAGGGATCGGTGATCTTCAGACCGTCCGACATCGCGTGGAAGCGCTCAAAATTGCCCAACATGGCTTGCGTGTTGGTTACAGGCATCGCTGCGCCCTCGGCAGCAAATTTTTCGACCGGAATTGCGTGCAGCTCGGCCAGCAATTCCATGTAACGCAGGCTGGCTTGCCAGCGGTCAGGACTCATTACCGAACTGTTTTCGATCGCTTCCTGCATCAGGCCGGCATCACGGCCGCCCTCTACCCAGGCCATGACGATCGTCTTGGGATCATCGACCCATCCCAGGATCTCTGGCACAACAACTCCGTTGCGCCAGAGCGTCAGCTGCATGTCCCGCTCATAATCGAGCGGGTAGGGATGCGTCGGCCAGGTGCGTTCGCCCTTCAGGAACAAGCGCTGGCGCACACCATTGCGGGTGACGTCGGCATGCATGATCGGACGCCAGCGCCGCATGCGCTGGATCGACACCTCGGAACAGCCAAGCTCACTTTCCAGATAGGCTGCGATGCGGACTTCTTCGGCCTCGACATCGCGATCAACAGAAAATTCAAGGTCTGTCATCGCGCTCAGTCCTTTTGCTCGACCGGAGTCATGTTGCTCATAAACGCATAGAAATCCGGACCGAGTTCAGGCAGTTCCATACCCAGCCGCTCGGCGAGGTAGAGTGTCATGAAATTGGCGTTAAGCGACTTGTTCTCTGGCGGGATATTGCCGATACCCACCTGACGATCGAAAGCCCCGACCGCGACCAGCGCCATGCGCAGGGCTACGACGACATCATAATAATCGAGATGTTCCGCCGTGCGTCCGGCAGCCGCTTCCCAGATCGCGATGCTTTGGTCGCGGGTTGGCAGGCCCGCGAGACGCGCAGTGCCAAAGCGGCGACTGAAGAGGTCGTCGAAATAGAGCCACCAGGCGAGGTCAAGCTCAGATGGGCCTAGTGCTGCCAATTCCCAATCGATCAGTGCATTGACCGATCCATCGGCTGCGAACATCACATTGGACGGCGTGCTATCGCCCCAAAGGACATTGACATTGGTACCGGTCGGCTGGTGTTCACGGATATAGCGTACCGCCGCATCAACATAGGGCATCACCCGATCCTTGCGACATCCGCGATACCAGGCTTCGAGATGGCCAAGATACTGGTCCAGTCCCGGTGCCCCCCAGTCGCTATTGGCGAGGAAGCCAAAGCCGTCCTTCTGCCACTCAATCCTGCTCATCTGCGCAAAGGCTTCGATCGCGTTCTTCCAGCTCGTACCGCGCTGTGCGGGCGTCATTTCCGCCAGCCAGCCTTCGCTGTTGTAGTTGGGTCGCTGCGTTGCAGATTGCCCATCGACGCGTCCCATCACGAGGAACGGCATCTCCAGCACAGTCGGGTCCAGTTCCATGCCGATCCAGTCCGGTACGGGTGTGACCTGCAAGCGATCGAGCGCAGCCATCATGTTACCCTGAAGTGCCAGGCTGGAACCAAGCACGACCTCAAAATTGACCGGTTGACGTCGCACAACCAGCGTGCGCGATTGCGAGCCTTGTGCGCTGTCGTAATCGACATCCACAAAGAAGATTTCCGCCGAGAAGCCAGATCCGAGAGAAACCTCCATCGGGCGAAGGCGAACGTTGGACCAGCCCTCTACCTGGGCTTCCAGCCAGTCACGCAGACGCGCCTGTACCTCTGCTGCGGTAAGTGTCATCTCACAGCCCCTTTGCTGCCAGTGCGCGCTTCAGTTCGGTCGTCAGCGGACCCATATCCTTGGGTGCCGCACCATGAAGCAGGATCTCATCCGCACCGGCATCGAGGTAGGCCATCAACTGGTCCGCGCACTGCGCCGCAGGGCCGACCGCCGCGCCATCGTCAATCCAGCTTTGCGGCAGGATCTGTCCGACATCGACGAGTTCCTGACGGGTATAGGCCTGATCGGCAGGCTTGCCATTGAGACCGGCAATCTTGGGATGCGCCCGGATCTGATCGAGCACGCCCTTGTCCCATTCGTTGATCTCCACGATCAGATCGCCAAAGCCGGGCAGCTCGAAATAAGTGATCGCGCGGCCCCGGACCACGGCGTCTTCTTCAGCCTTGGGCAGATCAGGCGCAACGATGATATTGTGATAGATTCGCACCGACATTGGATCGCGCCCGGCCCTTTCGGCAGCCTCGCGCACGATCTTGGCGCTGTTCTTCACCCCCGTGGTGGAAACGAACGGGTGCAGTAGCACGCCGTCGCAATGCGTGCCTGCGAATTCGAGACTCTTGGGGCCAATGGCTGTAAAGATGATCGGCGGATTCGCGCCCTCATGCCGGTCGGTCAGCTTGAGCATCGGGAACTTGCCGAGCACACCTTCGTAGTCGACGGTCTCCCCGTCCCACAGGCGACGCATGATCGAAATGCAATCGGCCAGACGCTCCATGGTGATGGCGGGCGCCCCCAACATTTTCATATAAGCAGGCACCGCGCGCGCAAACATCACGCTGAACCGGTCCCCACTCATTGCCTGCATCATATTGGCAATGCTGGCCGTAACGATCGGGTGGCGCATGGTAGCGTAAAACGTGCCGTTGATGCGGATTTTGTTGGTCGCCTCGCTGACCGCTCCTGCCAGTACAGCTGGTTCCTTCAAGGCAAAGCGCTCGGAAATCCAGACAGCACCAAGCCCGATGCGTTCCGCCTCCAGCGCCTCTTCGATCCCGCGCCGCGGATCGTCAACCCGGCCCGGCAGGACATAAGTGCCGAATTTGTCAAACAGTGCCTGAGCACCGGCTTCCTGTGCCATCACGCAATCCTCTTGGTCATTTCCCTGACCTTGCCATCCGGGATGAACTGCGTCCATGAACCTGTCGCAAGGCAGGGGGCGAGGGCGAGAGACAGCGCAATCTTCGCACGGAAGAGGAGATCACCCATGAGCAGCTTGGAGCAACTGTTGGCGATAGAGGACATCCGCGCAGTCAAAGCGCGCTATTGCAGGATGCTTGATACCAAAGATTGGGACGGATTTGCCGCTTTGTTTACCGAAGACGCGGTGATGGATGTCTCCCAAGATACCGGCAATCCTCCGATCATGGGGATTCCGGCTCTGCTCGATCAGGTGAAGTTCGCCGTCACCAACGCGGCGACCAGCCATCAGGTTCACACCCCGGAAATCATCTTGAGCGGAGCAGATTCGGCCGAAGGTGTCTGGGCGATGCAGGACCGCGTGGTCTGGCAAACGGGAACTTCACCGGTGCCGGGCGTCGCGTCGATTACCGGCTATGGCCAATACCATGAAGTCTATCGGCGGGTGGACGGCGTCTGGAAGATCGCCGCCCTCACGCTCACCCGCTTCCATGTCGACATGCATGCCGAATAGGGATCAGTCCCATTGCAATTCAAGCGCAGGGACGAAGGTGATGTTACCCACAAAATAACCCAGATCGAATCCGTCTTTGACCCGGAATGACGGAATGGACTTGAGCAGTTCTTCAAGCGCCACTTGCAATTCCAGTCGTGCCAGATGCATTCCCAGGCATTTGTGGATGCCGCCGCCCAGTGCGATGTGCGGTGCCCTTCGGTCAAACCGCACTTCGGACGGGTTGTCGTGCATCTTGGGGTCCTGGTTGGCGACCGGTGTGCAGACCGAAACGTACTCGCCCGGCATGATCTTCTGACCATGAAGTTCCAGTTCCTTCGTCGCGATACGAAACGCGGTCACGGGGCCGAACACGCGCAGAAACTCCTCCACGGCCAGTACGATCCGATCCGGATTATCGCGCAACTCCTGCTGCTGTTCGGGATGGCGTGCCAACCAGGTGACACTGTTGCCCAGCATCGTAGTGACGGTATCGAGCCCGCCCAGGAACAGATTGAAGCAGTGGCCGAGCACTTCCTCATCATTCCATTTACGGCCATCCTCCGCCTCGAACTCGAATATCCTGGACATGTAGTCATCGCGCGGAGCCTTGCGGCGCTCGGCGATTTCGCCCTTCAGATAGTCGACCGCATTGCGCACGGCATTGCTGCGCACTTCCCAATCATTGGTGTGGAGCATGTTCTTTTCCCACACCAGGAATTCGGCCATGCGATCTTGCGGCAAACCCAGCAGGTCGAGCACGATATAAATCGGGTAGCGTTCCGAAAACTCATTGATGAAATCGCATTCCTTGCGATCCTTGAACTTTTCGATCAGATCGGTCGCGCGCTTGCGCAAATCTTCTTTCATCGCCGCCATCTTCTGCGGCGAGAATTGGGGATTGAGGGCCCTGCGATAATGATTGTGCATCGGCGGATCGACTTCGGTCGGCACCACCAGCCAGTCTTCACCGATGCTCTGTGACCATTGACCCATGCCGTTCTTGGTGAAATCGTCGGCATTGCGCAACATCGCCATCGTGTCTTCATAGCCGGTCAGAAGCCAACCCGGTTTGTCTCCGGGGAAAATGTTGGTCACGTACGTGATCGGTCCCAGATTGGCATGCATCTGGGGGATAAGGGTTTCCTGCGGGCATTCCTTGATTATTTCGCGGGCGAAATACGGCAGCCGCATCGCCTTGTCGGCGGGCACATGGGCGGGAAGGTTTGCTGTCACTTGATTGCTCCCATTACCAGATAATGCGCATTTGCGCCGCCAGCCTGCGGTTGCGCAAGGCCAGTGCACGCTCGTCGCGCGTTACAAATTTCGTGCTTTCGGGCAGGTGGCTCGCCACTTCTGCCAACTTGACCTTCCTGATCGTCGGCATCGGTTTCTCGCTCGCTTCAAACCAACGGCCCTGAATGGCGCCCGACGCATAGCCCGCTGTATCCAGCCAATTGTGCACACCAGGATCGCGGGCAGAAATAACTGTGCGAAACACACCGTCGGAATCAACTACGCCTTGCGTGTCATTCAGGCTCGATTGGTTGTTGTACCAGTCGGTAGTTTCGTACAAGTCATTGGTCAGGATAATCGACCAGTATCGATATTTGGCGGGCACCTTCACTTCGGTGATTAGCGCCTCATCATCAGCCAGTTCATACGCGCCTTCATAGTAGAACTGGCCGGCAAGCCCTGACATTTGTGACACATCGAAAATCTTCAGCGTGTTCAGATAGCCCTCGTCGCGAAGCTCCTGAACATGGGTCGGGAAGGCAAGCGCGCAAACCGCTGCGATGCCGGGCATTTCGGCAAAGCCGCGATGAAGCGCTTCAGCCGAAGGCCGGCCCTTGGGCTCGTCTGCATCCAGCCGGGCAATGCCGAACCGCGGTTCGCGCTCAACGCCCCAATCACAGCCGACAATGCGGACCATGAACTTTTCGCACAGCGCATTCAGTTCGCGCCAGTCTCCGGAATAGCCGGCAGGACGTTCAGGCGATATCACCAGTTCGAAATTGCCGTTGCGATCCAGCGCCAGCGTGTCGAAATCGATCTGGCCAAGCAGCGGATGATGCTTGCCGGTACGCAGCGTATCCGGCCCCATCTGTGCCAGAATGATCATCCGCACCGTGCCGCGATCGCCCTTGATCAGATAACTGCCGCCCGGTTCGATCAGGCAGCTCTTGTAGATCGTATCGGCATTGGGCTGGAAGATGTTCTGTGCGATATTGAGTTCGGGCACGAACATGGGGTGGCGGCGGTCACCCACTGTTGCATCGGAGCTGGCGCGCGCCACCCCGGCGAGCAGCAGCCGCATCGATTCCGCCATGACCTGCGGATCGCCGCGCAGCCGCTCTGGAACGCGGGCGCGCATGGCATCGCCGAGCGGGCGCAGGCTATCGATCAGCTTCTCCCATTCAAGACCATCGCCGCCCATCACACCATCTCCAAGCGTCATTCCCGACCCGTCTTTGCGCTTACGCGCCGCCAGCAACCTTTCCCCCGGTAGGTGAAGGCCGATCGACCAAAGCCATGCTGCCGTTTTCAGCAGGGAACGACGATCCGTGAAATCCAGGGACATGATGCTTGACGTTTCCGCAGCGGCTGGTCTGGGCGAACGCATCCATATCGCGGCCACGTTGCACCTGCCCGATGATATGCCAGAGGGCCCTCTGCCCCTGATCTTTGCCCTGCATGGTGGCGGATACAGCCGAATATACTGGAACCCGCCGTTTGCCGATGACAGTTACAGTTTCGCGCACTGGTTTACGGCCCAGGGAAAGGCAGTTCTGGCCATCGACATGCTGGGCATGGGCCAGAGCAGCAGGCCAGAGCCTGAAAGCCGACTTTCGACTGCCATCATTGCCGCGACCCATGCTGCGGCTTTGCAGCATGTTGTTGCAATGCTGGACCGCCCCTTGAGCATAACCGGCGTTGGCCACTCGATGGGCGGGATGATGATCATTGCCCAAGCCGCCGCTCATCCTGACTTTGATCGGGTCGCCGTATTGGGCTGGGCGAACGAACCGATGGTGCTCGGCGATACCGATGTCGCGACCTTGCAGGCCGAACTCATACCAAGCGGGTATCTGCCAACGCCGCGTGAGCCGATGCGAAAGCTCTTCTACTGGCCGGATGTGCCGATCGATCTGATCGGGGCCGATGAAGCACACGCCTCGACCACGCCAGCCTGCCTGGGCCGTGCCGCGCTGACGCCGCGGATCATGCATGAGGCGTCCCGGCAGATAAGCGTGCCGGTGCTGGTGGTGCAAAGTGTGATCGACACCAGCCCTGCACCGGAAAAGGAACCAGCCTACTTTTCAACCGCGCGATCGGTCGAATTGCAGATTCTGGAAGATGCTGCTCACTGTCAGAACTTTGCCGGCACCCGAGCGACGCATTGGACCGAGCTGAACAACTGGATTGATCGCTTGCCGTAAGGCATTGCGCTGTCAGGCGAAATGCAGTCTCCGATACTTGCCGCGGAAATACAGCAAAGGATCCCGCCGCGGTTCAAAGGTTGCTTTCAACACCCGCCCGACGAGGATGAAATGATCGCCGCCATCGTTGAGTGAAAAGCGCTCACATTCAAAACTGGCGAGCGAGCCGGTCAGCACTGGCACGCCGACGGTGCCGACCTCCCACGGCGTGGCGGCAAAACGGTCTTCCCCCTTTCCGGCAAACCGGTTTGAAGTAGGCTGCTGGCCAATCTGAAGCACGTTAACGCCGAAATGGGTGGCGTTTCGCAAAACGTCTGCACTTCCCGCATTGTTCGCGATGCATACCAGCAATAGCGGCGGATCGAGCGAGACGGAGGTAAAGCTGTTGGCGGTCAACCCCACGGGCGTTCCATCGGGCGCGACTGCCGTTACAATCGTCACGCCTGTCGCAAAGCAACCCAGGGCGTCCCGGAACGTGCGCGCATCCGATCCGGTTTCGTAGTGGGCCGGGGCCAGAGGTTGCTTGCGTTCCAGAAACTCAAGCAACAGGGCGTTGAAAACTTCCATGCGCTCTGGCGTGACCAACAGATCGGCATCCGCGACCTCGGCGAATTCAGCGCTCGGCATATCCGCCACAAAGGCTTCAACCTGTGCGCTTGTGACCATTTCGTTTAACGCACCGCGCACAAATAACGCTGGTATGGTGATTTTGGCAGCAGCCTCGCTCAGTCTGGTTGATACATCTTCTGTGTCGATCCTGTCCAACAGGCGCACATCCCAGTCAGGCGATTCTTCGCCTTCAAGTCGATTGCGCAGCCGTTCCCCGACCGCCCGTGTTGTCTGCAAATCCAACTCGGTGGGCTGGTCCGCGATAACCAGACCGGAGGCAAGCACCGCAGCATCAATGCCAAGGGCGATTGTTGCAACCCAGCCACCGAGCGTAGTGGCAACGATCACGGGCCGCCCCCCCATCTGCGCAAGGACTGCGCGAAGATCTTCGACGTAGGATTGGAAATCGTAGCGTGCATCTTCTGGCCATTCGCTGCCACCGTGACCGCGCAGATCGAGATTGATGACACGCCGCCCAGCTGCGACCAGCGCACGCGATGCCGGTTCCCAGACCTTGCGGGTTTGCCCGCCACCATGGATCAGCAAGACGCACGGCGCATCGGGATTGCCCAGATCATCGGCTTCGAGACGGATACCGCCAAATCCCTTGTAATTGACAATGGCCACTGAGCATCCTCTCTCAATCAGTGCAAAACTAGAACGCGCCGCCCCGCACGGCCGCCACCGCGCCGCCATCAACCCTGATGTCACTTCCCGAAATATATGATGCAGCCTCTGAAAGAAGGAATTGGACCGTCAAAGCGATGTCCATTGGCGTACCCCAGCGACCAGCCGGCGTGGCATCCACCAGGGCTTGCGCCCGCCGTCCGCCTTCTGCCTCCCGGCGGCCCATGGGGGTCAGGATCATTCCGGGCGAAAGCGAGACTATGCGGGCACCCAACCGGCCCCATTCAACCGCCCGCTCTTCACACAGGCGAATGATCGCGCGTTTGGTCAGCGAATAGGCATGGCCTTCCATCGTCCCGCCATCTGCCTGTGCCAAGGCTGACAGTCGGGGTTCCAAAAGGCCCTCCAAGCCCGGCTGCAATGGCGCAGTCAACACAGTTTCCGCAGCTTCATCGCGCGGCCCCAGATGCCCCGCAACCGAAGCAATCATCACGCAAGCAGTGCCGTATTCGAGCAAAGGTTCGATGGCCGCGAGCAACCGCGCCGGGCCAATTGCATTGGCGGCGATGATCGCAGGCCATTCTGCCTGAATGGGTGAAAGTCCAGCGGCGTTGACGACCGTGCGCAGTCTTCCGGAGGGCCCGACCAGCGCAACGAGGGCTTCGGCTATGCCAGGCTGCGACAGGTCTCCGGCGAGCGCGTCGACGGCGAACCCGTCATCGCGCAGGGACTGAGCCTGGGACCGAAGGTTGTCCGCAGAGATGTCGTTCAGTACCAATTTCTGACCGTGGCCGAGCAACCGCGCGATCGCTCTTCCCATCCCGCCCGACGCCCCTGTGATGATGGCGACCGGCTGCAGGGTCATTTCAGCACGCGAAGGACGCGATTGGCGGCTATGCGACCAGCAATGCCGGAAACGCCTCCGCCCGGGTGACTGCCTGCCCCGCCCAGATACAGACCCGGAACCGCAGGCTTCGGCCCGCCAAATCCGGTGGCAGGCCGGTGGACGCCGGCGCGCAATGCCCCAAAATCGACATGAGTGACGCTGCCATTGGTGACGTTCAACCGCACCTCGCGTTCACGCGACGTTTCTACAAAGCGCCCGACCTCGTGCTGAAACCCGTCATAATATTCCGAGACCTGTGCGATGATCGACCCCATCGTCTTATTCTTGAGTGCGGGCGACCAGCCTTCGCGCGCGTCAACCGCCATGGCGGGCAGGTAAAGATAGGCGATGGAACAGCCCGCGGGTGCCTGACTGGGATCAATGTTGGAAAGAGGGCTCAGCGAGATCGCGTGCCTGTCTGGTATGTCCCCACGACGCGCGGTTGCAAAACTATGCCGCACATCATCGGCAAGGCCGATCAAGCCCACCGCCTTGTTCAAATCCGCGTCGTCATGGCGCATATCCTGATGCTTCTTCAAGCGCAGCGGGGCCTTCATCGCGACGTTGGCGAGGAACGGCGCTGCGTTCGAACGATTCGCAGGAATGTGTTCGATCCGCTGCATCAACCTGCGTTCAACCGTGCCCGGAGTCGTCATGGCAAAGGTGGTTTTCGGGTCACTCGTCGCAATCACGGTCTTGCCGCGCAGCACGCGCCCGTCCGACAGGCGCACGCCTTTCGCAGCACCATCCTCGATCAGTATTTCTGCGACCGGAGCGTTCAGCATGATTTCTGCCCCGCTTTCGGTCACGCTTTTCGCCATCGCGTTTGCAAAGGCCTGCAAACTGCCAATCGGCTTGCCCGTGCCCAGCCGATGGGTGACGGCGAAGATCATGTAGGCGGCCGCATTGCCATCCTCGTCGACTGGCCCTGCTCCTGCGGCGATACCGTTGAGCAGCGCGATGGTCGCGGGGTGTTCGAACCACTCACACGCAACTTGATCGGATGTACCTTTGGCGATGGCAATCAACTGTTCCTTCAGCCTGATATTACGTACGGCGCTCGAAATCATCTTGGACAGATTTTTGAAATCAGGCTTGCCCGGCTCTGCCATCATGATGGGAAAACCGATGTCCATCATCGCGTCCATCACTTCCATGAACTTCAGATACTGCTTGCCATCGCCCGGGTGAATGCGGGCTATATCGTCTGCTGTACGTTTGTAATCGCGGAACAACGCGATCGATTGACCATCCGGATGGAGATAGGCGTAGCTCGGATCAGGATCGATGGTCGTCAGACCGTGGCGCTCCAGCTCCAGATCTTCGATAATACCGGAACCGCGCGCAAACAGCAGCTCAACCGCACAGGGCGTTACCAGATAATCGGGCGCTTCGGGGATCATGTAGCCCGAACTGGTCATCCCGCCGACTTTTTCCATCCGTTCGACAACGATGACCTTTTTGCCTGCCCGGCTCAGATAGCCGGCCGCCGCCATGCCATTATGGCCCGCACCGACAATCACGGCGTCATAGATTTCGGTCATGCAGGCTTCTCCTCCCGAGCGGCAATTTCTCCTGCGATGGAGCGAGCGGCAATCCAGTAGCTAATAACGGCGAGCAGCAGGAACAGGCCGAGCATCAACAAGGCCTGCTGCAGGCCCGTCCCCGACGCTGCGGCACATGCGGATGACGGTGCATCGGCCTTGCGTACCAGACAATCGGCGGCGTAACCCTGTCCGTAGTGACGGCTGGCCAACCGGTCGCTCATCCAGCCGAGAAAAGCCGAACCGAGCCCCAGGCCGAAAACCGTCTGCCCGAACGCATGGATCGCCGCCGCTGTCGCCCGCATCCGGGGTTCGACAAGCCGTTGCGTCACCGTCATGATTGTGGGGAGAAACGAGTAGAGGCAGAATGTCGCCGCAAAAAGCAGCACCGCCATGATCCGCCAGTCGTCCTGATCGATTGCCGCGAGAAACAGCGGGAGCGCCAGCGCAGAAGAGAACATCGGGAGCGATCCGTAACGCTGGTGATGGTCCGTTGCGAGCATGTCTGCCACCATCCCGCCGACCACGCCGCCCAGCGCCGTTGCGGCGCTGAACGTCAACGCAAAAGTTATCGCGGCGTCTTTCAGATCGAAGCCGAAGCGGCGGACCAGCAATGGAATGAGAAACAGGTTGAGGCCAAAGCCCACCAACGAAACGACACCGCTGCCAATGGTGAAGGTAACGAAAGCACGCGAAGCGCTGACCCGCCGCAACACCACACCGAATGCCGGAGCCACCTCGCCCGCATTCTGCCGGAACGGCTCCTTGACGGTCAGCCACAGCAGCAGAGCAAGCAGCAGCCCCGGCGCACCCATCGCCAGAAACGCAATGCGCCAACCGTAATGCTGCGCGATCCAGCCACCGCCCAACGCACCGATGGCCCCGCCAACCGATACACCGACCGCGATCAGCGAGAACACGGTCGCGCGCTTTTCTGGCCCAAACCGGTCGGCAATCATCGAGACGACTGGCGGCGTGAATCCCGCCTCGCCAATTCCAACCCCCATACGGGCGAGCAGCAGATGCCAATAATTGCCCGCCATGCCGGACAGCATCGTCATGACAGACCAGAGCGCGGTCGCAGTTGCAACAATGCCAACCCGGCTCACGCGCTCCGCCAGCCGCGCGAGTGGAATGCCGATCCCGCCGTAGAAGAGCGCAAAGGCCACGCCGCCCATGATACCGAGTTGCAGATCAGACAGGCCAAACTCGCGCCGGATCGGCTCACCCACAACCGAAATGATCATTCGGTCGATGAAGTTGAACATATAAATGGCACCGAACAGGAGAATAAACCACCGGTCCCGCCCTGAAAAGCGCTTCATGCTGTAGCCTTTGATCGTGCGTCAGACATTTGCGCAACAACATGGACCGCGATCAGACACATCAGTATGGTCGCCGTGCCCGCGGCCCACATCACCGGCGCGGACCAGCTGGAATTGAGCGCGAGTGACACCGGCGCAGTCGTCGAACCCAGTGTGGATGCATAAGTGAAACTGGGCAGGATTAACAGCCAAAGCTGCCGCACTCCTTTCAGATGCGGCATGAACAAGGTCAATGCCGCGCCCAGCACAAAGCCGTCCGTGGCATCACAGAAGGAGAACCACACCGGCGAACCAAGCACGTGATAAGGCTGGTTGCCGTAGAAAGCGCTGAGCCCCAGCCATTCGCAAATGGAAACCGCAAGCCAGTCCACCACCACGGTGCCTGCGAACAGCGCCCAGATGCGGCCTGCGCGCGCTCCGCCTTCGATCACACGCCAGGCGAAATAGGCCGATCCGCCAAAAAACCACGCATAGCCCAGCGGGACGAACAGGGGAATGGTGCGGTCATACGCGCGCAAGAAGGACAACGGATTTTCTGCGGGATACCAATAGAGCAGAGTGTTGTCGTAAATCGGCTCGATCATGACCGAAGATAGCGCCGTGCCCGCAAATATCAGCGGAAGCACCCACCCCTGCCGCTTGCGTTCACCGCCAAAGGCCCACCACAGCAGGACGCCGGACATGATGATTGTCGTGCCGACCAGAAAAATCATGCCCGCTGGTTCTGGCGCCGGCATGATTGGCACCGGCACAACAGTGCTGTTCATGTCTGGTATTCTCCCCCGCATCACTTGCCAAGGTTTGTGGCGTCGGTTTCGGTGGGGGAGACCTTCCCTTTGGCAGGTCATGGGCATGGGTTGCTATGGCTGTCGTTCGACAGGAAGAGGAGAGTGACATGAGGGAAAGACTCGGCGGCCGCATTGCCATCGTTACCGGCGCTGCCGGGGGGATCGGTGTTGCCTCGGCAAAGCGCCTGGCCGCAGACGGTGCAACGGTCATCCTGGCAGATATCGATGAACAGGCGGCAGTGAACGCAGCCGCAGGCATTGCTGGGTCGGTCGCCCAAACAGTGGACTTGACGAACGAAGGGTCGGTCAAAGCACTTGCGGAATTCGTCATCGAGCGCTTTGGCCGCATCGACATTCTCCATAACAATGCCGCAATCCAGAACGATGCCCAGCGCCAGAAGGATCTCGATGTCGTCAATCTCGACGTCGCGGCCTGGGACCTGGCTATGGCGGTCAATGTCCGCGGCGCGATGTTGATGAGCAAATATGTTATCCCGCAGATGATTGCGCAGGGCGGTGGTTCCATCATTCACAGCGCATCGGGCTTTGGTGTGCAGGGCGAATCCACGTTGACCGCCTATGGCTCATCAAAGGCGGCGTTGATCCACCTCAATCGCATGATCGCCACGCAGTACGGCAAGCAGAACGTGCGATCCAACTGCATGGTCATCGGTTTTGTGCTGACCCCGCTGGCGATCGAATCAACGCCGGATGTGGTGAAGGACATTCTCCTTTCCCATCACCTGACGCCCGCGCTTGGCGCGCCGGAAGATATTGCCAATCTGGTGGCCTTTCTGGCGAGCGATGAAAGCAAGTTCATTACCGGGGCGGCCATTCCGATCGACGGCGGCGTGACAGCGCACCAGCCTAGCTACGCCGATTTTCAAAAGCTGTTTGCGCAGATGGGCAGCGGAAAGCTTTAGTCCGCCAGCTCCGCCAGCTCCGCCAGCCGGTCCATGCCGCGCACAGGGTCGGTTGCGCCATCCCATGTGGCGTGGGCCTTTTCCATCAACGCCAGCGTGCCCAGCATCGCAGGCGAAAGCTCCATCAGTTCAGTATAGGCACCGTTGCTGGTACGGGTGTCAAACAGGCAGAAGCGCTCGCCCGACGGCATTGTGCCGCTATATGCCACTGGGTGACCCGCAGCGGACAAGCGCGCATGGCCTGCATCAAAATCGGTCCGCGGCATGACATGGTGCAGCCCCTCACCGCGATCGTTCAGAAAATCGCGGAACGGGGACGCGCCGTCGTTGGTCTGTTCGAGCAATTCGATCAGCACGCCGCCCGAAAAGCCGAACCCGACGCGCATCGAAACCTCTGTCGGCGCACCATAGTAGAGCTGACCCGGCAAAACCGGCACATCGAACACGAAAAATGGTCCTGCCCCAAGATCGCGGGTCCAGTGCAACAGCGCGGCATCCAGGTCGCGCGTGACATGGCACAGCTCAATGATGGATCCGTCAGGCTGCATCGGCCCAGCCTTGGATATCCGTGCGTTGCGCAAAAGCCTTTGCCCGCGCCGCGATTTGCGCACGACGGCCATCGATATCGATGCGGGGGATCTCTGTCGAAATGTCGTTAAGTTTCAACACTCGCACCTCGCGGATCATCCTGTCCAGCGGTACCTCGGCTGGCACACCCTGCCAGCGCGCCAGCATCCAGCCTTCATGCAGTCCACACGTGTCGATCCAGTTGGCGATGCCCGCATCGGTCAACGAAATGGCATAGGTGACAGTGCCATCGCGGCTCTGCGCGACTTGCGCCTTGTTCAGGCTCGCCAGCCGATGCATCGGGTCTGGTGCAATCGTCCAGGGGTCGGTGATCTGGAAGCCGGTGTAATAGCTCCCCACCGGATCGAGCGTGACCAGCACCGCTTCATCATCCGCAATCCTGTAACGTCCGCCCGCCAGATACCCCCAATTGCCATCGCGGCCATTGGGGCCGACCAGCCGGTTGGGTTCGGGATTTCCCAGGAAATCATTCTTGAACCCACTCCAGAAGGTCACCCAGGCAGGCATGTCGTCGATGATGGCGGCGGCAATTTCGGCTTCGCAACGCGCCGCCCGGCCGCCAGGTGGATCGAGCCGTCGCACGGAAACCTCTGCCGGGCGCTGGTTCCAATCGGCCTGACTGTCGCGTGTGTAGATCTGAATACGACCGGCTTGGGATTGGAGGTGCAGCGGGCCTCCCGTTTGCGGGCCGACCGTGACGATCACGCGCCCATTCGCATCGCAATGCGGCAACAGCTGTTGCAACGTCAGCGCGCCGATATTGCGGCCCAGCCCAGCATGGTGCCGGGGCTCCATTTCGATCACGATGCTGAATTGCGGGGGATTGGCAGCGAAACGCAGGTCGATGGCATAGTTTCCCGCACCATCGATCGGGATTTCGCGATTGAAGTTGTCGGGATTGTCGATCGCCACCGCCGCCCCGTGATAGACATGACCAAACCATTGGCGTGGCGGGTTTGAGACATTCCACACCACCCGCGGGTCGGCAGTGTCGCCGTTCGCTTCCCGCATCGCGAGCGCCAGCACCCATTGATCGAGCGCATTGTCGAGGCCGAGCGACCCATCCAGCGTTTTGGCGATCGGGTCAGCCAGCATTGTCCGGCGCGCTGCCTCACGCGCGGCCCTGACGTCGGCACGCTCGATCAGGCGCAACGCCATCATTTCGGCAGCTTCCTGGTCAGGCGTATAGAGCGGGTTGCTCATGAAACAGTGCCGACCCGGCCTCCCTCGACGAAGACGGTGCTCCCAGTGGTATAGCTCGATGCGTCAGACGCGAGCAGGATGGCGGCCCCTACCGCTTCATCTGCCGCGCCAAAGCGTTTGATGGCATTGCGTTCGGCAAGCCCCAACCCTTTGTGTATCTCCGCCTCTTGCCCATCAGGGCTCATCGAGCCGACGCACAGGCAATTGATGCGCGTATGCGGAGCCTGTGATTTAGCGAGTTCGCGCACGAGGAACAGCAACGCCGCCTTGCTGACACCATAGGCCACAGCCGGCGGAATCGGCGTGAACCCGCCGCAGCTCTGCACCGAGATGATCGATCCATTGCCATGCGCCATCATGTCGGCCTCGGTCAGTTCGGTTAGCCGCCAGGTCGCCATGACGTTGACGTCCATCGCAGTTTTCCAGACGGCATCGCTATTCGCCCAAAGCCCGCCATCATGGGCATAGACCACGCCAGCTGCCGCATTGTTGAAGACGATGTGGATCGGCCCGAACTCGGCACGCGCCCGGCTGACGAGATTGGCCAGGTCGCCTTTTTCGCCGGCATCAGCCGCAACCGCCAGCGCGCGGCCGCCACCAAGCGCATTGATGTCGGCCGCGATCCGATCCAGCCGATCCTGCGAACGTGCCGAGATCACGACATTCGCACCCAATTCGGCATAGGCCTTCGCCACATGCTCTCCCACGCCAGGGCCCACGCCGGTCAGGATCGCGGTGCGGCCATCCAGGCGGAAGCGGTCGAGCACAGTCATGCGGGCCTCCCCAAGAGATCGCCAAACCGGTCATAATAGTCTGCCATCCGCGCGCGAACTTCGTCCACATCAATACCAAATTGTTCAGGCGAATGCTTGTGTTTGCCCATGCGTTTGGACGCTGGATTGTCGGTGAGGAACTGGTGAATCCGAGCCTTGTGGGAATCGGAGAAGTGCAGTCCGAACCTGTCGTAGATGCGTTGAATCGCGCCCGCGGGATCGGCTACGATATCCTTGTGTGCAAGATCGATGATCCGGCCTTCGATTGCCGGGTCTGCCCGCGCGGCCAGGCCGTTGTTCATCGCAGCGACCCAGGTTTCCACCACATCCCGACCAATCGCGGTCTTGTCATTGTCACCTCCGAACGCTGCAAGGAAGCCCGCGATAAAGCTGGAGAGCGACGAAAAAGTCAGCGCGGGGTCACGGTGCGTCCACACCAGCATCGCGCCGGGATAAGCCTCGAGCAAGGCGGGAAGATCGAACAGATGCTGCGGCGACTTGAGCGTCCAGCGACCTTTTGGCCCCTTCCACTGGAAATTCTGAAGCAAGCGCTTGTGCGACACGTACTGCCCCACAATACGGTTGTTGCGTTGCCATTCCGCGAAGTCGGGCACGCCCAATTCCGCGGCAAAGTTTGTGCTGCCAAAATGATATTGCATGCCGTGGTTGCATTCGCCCGGCTGGGTGCAATCGAACCGCTGGATGTCGAGCAGCTGCGGGGCGTGCTGCAACCAATTGTCGTACATCGTCGTCACCTGCGCGATCCGCGGATCACTGTCGAAGGTCGCGTCCTCGGTCGGGGGCCAGGGCACATACCATTCCCATTCGCGCGGGGCACGCGCTTCGGGATCGAGGCAGAGCAGATCATAGCTGATCGTCGTCCCCGTGCGGGGCAGGCCGATGACGATCAAGGGGGTGCCAATTTCCTGCGCGGCAATATCGGGATGGTTCTTGTCATCTTCGACAAAGTGCAGCCGTGTGGAGAGTTGCCCGACGATATTGTGCGC
>JACCDH010313603.1_pt1 | contig 34811 bp, 36 predicted proteins | sample 7442481 | NCBI WGS metagenome assembly JACCDH01 (sample SAMN15323433, study PRJNA562643) | freshwater metagenome | isolation source: river surface water | place: USA:Blue River Watershed | collected 2017-08-15
ACGTCACGAGGATTACTTCGGAGGTCTTAAGGACGGATTTGGGTTAGAATTGGTCTTGAATGCTGGGTGTGAAGTTTCTCCACATCACTGCATAAAAAAGCCCTGTGGGTTAAACAGGGCTTTAGTATTTTTCACTCATTGCTGAGATCGAAACTGAATTTAAAAGTGGGGTGACCGATGGGGCTCGAACCCACGACAACCAGAATCACAATCTAGCGCTCTACCAACTGAACTACGGTCACCACTTACTTAGCTGACAATCTATAGGAGCCTTAGTGCTATCGTCAATGAAAAGCTGCTAAATAACTAATGTTTTGCTGTGCGAAATCTGTGTGATTTCTTGCAAATTTCCTAACCTGACGGATAATTAGAGAATGAAACTCATTCTTATTATGACTATTTTTTTTAGCGCTACTACCTTTGGATCCGTTGTAGGGATGTCAACCTATCCAATAAATGATGAAGGAAGGCTGATTTCTGCTGAAGTCACAGGCCACATGTCACAGCGAAATGAATTGGCCTCAGGCCTTCGCTACACTCAAGAGGTGGACCGAGGCAAAATCCTCGATGTCACTGCTTCTGGTGCCCAGTATTCGCGAGGGCTTCACCTCGGAACTGGGATGGATTTTACATTGATTAGAGAAGATGTTTCGGCCCCAAGGGTTTCAATAAAACCGTACCTTCAGCTTCAAAAATTCGAAAATCAATCTTCAAATTTAATCGGTGCTGCTCCTACGATTCGTAAAGGGATGAGTATTCAAAGCCGAGAATTTTTTCCATATCTCGCAATTCCTTCAGGTCTAAAAATTGATAGTACCACAAATGAATTTGTTTATTATGCATCTATGACTTTTGGGGCGAGTATGCCTTTTCCTGGCGCCAATAATGATAAAGTCCTTCTCTCGTTAGAGGGAAATAAAAACATGGGAGCTTCATCCGATTACATCGGATGTTTGGTTTCATGGATATGGAAGTAAAATGATCTTTTTTTCAGATTTCGATGGAACTCTTACTCAAGAAGGTAAGGGGCTAACGGTAGATTTTTTTCAAATCATGGAACTCATTCAATCACATGGACACGAGTTAGTGATTGTTTCAGGTAGGTCATTATCTTGGGGGCACTTTTTTTTGACTCATTTTCCACTCAAGGCCTGCATCATGGAAGGTGGGGGAGTGATTTGTTATATCGATGAGCGTGGTGAGATAGTTGAGGAGCCCCTTGTTCCTCAGAAAGAACTCGACCGATTAGAGAGCTTTACAACTCAGCTTAAGCACCATTATCCGCATGTTCCGCTTTCTGTAGATAGTTTTGGTCGTCTATCCGATCGTGCTATTGAGTTTCATTTAATGGACGAGGCTTGGATTAAAGATGTTATGGCATTTATGGAGAAAGAAAAAATCCATTTCAGTAAATCCAATGTGCACATCAATTTTTGGTGTGGGGAAATGTCTAAGTACTTAGGTGTAAAACATTTCTTGAAAAAACACCGTCCAGGAGCTTCTGAAAAAGACTCATGGTTTTTTGGAGATGCTCCAAATGATGAGAGTATGTTTGAATTTTTTCATAATTCCGTTGGAGTCAGTAACATCAAGCACTGCCTTCATCGTTTAAATCACAGGCCAAGGATCATTCTTGAAGGGGAAGAAAACGCAGGCCCTCAAGGTGTTCTTAATTTTGTGAAAAAAATCTGTTCCACAAACTAGCTTAAAAACTTATCTACTTTCTCTCTGATTAAGTTTTCCACAGTCTCGTGTGGAAGACTCAGTTTTTTACGAAGCCACTCTGCCAAATCTAGAGGAAGAGGAGCGATGAAATGAGTTTTAACATTTTCAGGATATTCTAATTTTAAAGCAACGGCATGAAGAGCTTGTCTTGGAATTTGCATAATTTCATGGTCTTCATCAGTTGCTTTGTGATCCTTAAATCTCATAAAAATGGATGAGTCTCCATTATAGAGTTTGTCACCTAATAGAGGATAGCCATGAGTTGCTGCATGAACTCTGATTTGATGCTGACGACCGGTAAAAGGGAAGGCCAGGGCGAGAACAAAATTGTCTTTTTCTAGTAAAAGCTCAAAATGAGTCTCCGCTTCTTTTCCTTCCTCAGAATTTTCGGGGTAAGAAAAAATCATTCCTTGAGGAATAGCATCCTCATTTCTTCCCAGTCTTTCTTTGGCGGTGAATGGAAAAGGTGTTGCACCATCTTTTTTATGGGCAATGAGAAAATAGCATTTTTTAACTTTATCCTCTTCAAATTGCAGGCTTAATTTTTGAGTCGTCTTTGGGTTTTTACCAAGCATTAGTATTCCCGTTGTTTCACGATCAAGCCGGTGAATAGAGTGCATGGTATGTTTGTAGATCGTTTCAAACCAAACAGTGGCGCAGTAAAAAAGATTTTTACCGGCCGGATGGGTGATCATAAACGGAGGTTTGTTTATTACAAGTAGTCCTTGATCTTCAAAAACGATGGTCGGAGCTTGGTCTCGAGGCACAGGCACTCCGTGCCAAAGTTCGTCCTCGATGATTCCATCATTATGGGTTGTGACAGTAACTCTCTCGCCGTAGTGAACTTTTACACTGGATTTATGAGGAGGAGTCCGACCGGAAATTACCACCTCGCCTTTCTCAATTTTTTTCTTTAAAAATTGCCTCGAGAGTGTCGGCATACATGTCATGACGAACTGATCAAGGCGTAAGTTATCGTGCTCAATTAGAACAGGATAACTTACGACGTATTTTTCTGTAGTAAAGGATTTTTCTATTTCACTCATCGATGAGTGTCATAGCGCATTTTTAACAAATATTGAAGCGAAGAGATGGCACCATTCTCACTATATTTGTATTTGACTTGAAGGGTCTCGATGATTTTAGTGATCATGTCTTTTACGTCTTTTTCAACATTCTGATACTCACCATTCTTTTCAGCGAGGTAGAGCATAAGATTCGTGCCGATTTTATCGATGATCTTCTTTTGTTCCTTACGGAATGATTCTTGAAGCAGATGAACAAGATCGTCAAAAACTTCTGAGTACACAATGGCCATCCCACGGTGATCCAAAGCATAGGCCCCTAAGCGAGCAATCAGATTTGAGCGAAATTTTTCTGGAGCTTCAGTCATATGAACATTAGATTCAAACTCTTTGATGAAGTACGAATCTGGAGCTTCAAACTTACCGGTTACATTATTCTTAACCTTTTCGCCTTTGATTACGGCATTGATTGAGAGGATGTAGCGAGAGATGTATTCTTCATAGGATCTTTCATCTACCAAACCGAGAGATTCTCTGACTTCATTATCAAGAAGTTCTAAGCACCATGATTCGATAAGATCGATGAACTTGAGAGGATTATGGTACTCATTTTGATGAGTGATGTTTAAGAAATCATACTCAGCTTTTTTCTCATTAAGTAACTCGAGGTACTCAAGAACTTCTACAAAAGTAACCGATTTATGGCCGTAGGCGAGGTCGTATATGATCTGCTTCACTTCTCTAGGAGAAATACCAAATTTACCTTCATACATGGAATCATTCTCATACTCGTTTTGGATTTCATTAACACTCATTTTGAGAAGCTGTCTTGATTCAGAATCAAACATTTCAGGTGTTTCTTTATCTGAGTAGAGAAGACACTTCTCTAGTGGAGAGAGCATCTCTGCGATTTTTCCTAGTTTCTCGTCGTGGTAGTTTTTAGAAACTGGGGCCCTCATTCTTGTCATGACTGACCATAAGCATAATGCACTGATCGCATGAGGTTCAAAATAAGTTTCTTCTTTGAGTTTATCAATTTGTTCGGCGTAAATTTTTTCTTCTTCTTTATAACTCATAAGGTAGGGCACTCTTAGAAAGTTAAATCGCCCCTTGAATGAGTTAAAATCAGGGTGTTGTTTAAAGGCCGTAAAGTGAATCTCGTTCGATGAGCCAATGAAGAAAATATCAAGCTCAGTCAATATCCCATGAAGGTTGATGGTTTTCGATTCCATTGTCATCAGGAGGTATTTGAAAGTATCTAGTGGTCGTTTCAATAAATCAGAAAACTCTAGTATCCCTCTGTTCGCGAGAACAACTTCACCAGAGATAGCAAAGAGATTTAGCGACTGAAGGCTCGGTGGAAGCGAGGCAAGTCTGCGGTCCATCGTAATCTGTTGAAGATTGGCATCAACATGAAGCTGGGGCTCAATGGTTGTTGCTCCTATTGAGTAGCGACGGTTGATGTGGAGTGGTTCCACACGAATATGTTTAAAGACTTCTTCGTAGCTTCCTTTATAGTTTTTTAATAGGGCATCAAAGATCAGGCGATTTCGTTGCGAGAGATCACCGTTATACAAGTAAGACTTCCGAATTGTTTCCAAGCGAGCATGGTCTTTCTTGAGGGCATTCTCAATTAGTTTTTGACGAGTTTTTATCGGAATAAGAAGGAGTGGGTGATCCTTTAATTCAGAAGTAATAATCGCTGAAATATCCTTATCTTCTAGATGAGCGTAAGAATTGATGCTCTTATCTCCACCTTTACTCGATAACCCTAATGAACCTTTTACAAATTGGTCTATCGGAAAAATCCAGCTGAAGCTAAAGAGTGATCCTTCATCAGTAGAGGAGTAGTCTTCTGTCGCGAGCATGATCTTTTTAACTAAACTTGATTTTGAAGACCCATTTGGTCCAATGAGGAGAATAAATTTATTGTTGTAACCTTCTTCCATAAAATTTTGAAGATAGTTATAAATTCGTTTCTGAGTTTTTACTTGCCCATGAACTGGAGGTGCATCAGCATGCTCTCTCGTAAAGAGATTGAAACTACCGTTTGCACCTTTCCCGAAATAATCAAACATGTCTCTTAGGTAGATGTTTGTTGGCCGCAGTTCTTTCGCAGGATTCTTATCGAAGAGTTTCATGTACTCTTCAAAAGCAATAACACTTTGGTAGCGACCTTCTTCTTTATTTACTTCTTCCATCCATTTCATATAACCTGATCCTGTGAAGAGAAATTCTGATAAATCTATTATACCAAAAATCATCGTAATCTTGGGTACTGTTAGCATTTTAAGCATAATTTTGCTGTTCTTGCGACCAAGACCTCAGGCCCCAGAGCGAATGAAGCGTCCCGAGAGCCAAGAAAAGCTTTTTGCTCAAGTGATTGACGCTGCTACTCCGAAAGTTTTAGAGCTTTGGGAGAGGGCCGATAGGTATTTCCCTAAAACAGGTTTAAAATGTGATGAGGAGATCATTCACGAGAAAACAGTCGGGAAAACCTATTACCAATGTAATCCTCATTTCTGGCAATGTTACTGGCAAGGTGGGACTCAGGAATATCCTTCAATTGAAATAGATATCTTTGGGCAGAAATTCCACGTCACTGCTAAAGCAAATTTCGATCCTCTACCTGCGCTTTCCTCTTCACCAAGATATTATAGATTGTTTAAGCGTACTTCTCCTGGAATAAATCTCACGTACGGTTATGTTGTAGAACTCGTTGTGAATGAAATTCCAGGTCTAAGTCAGCCATTACTTCTGACTGATAGTTGTCGAGATACCTATTTGCCCCAAAGGATTTACGGCTACGAAAAAATTAAAGATAAGCGTGAAGAAGGATTTATTTGGGATAATTTTGACCGCCATCTTTTTCTGGATAAATTCTATGTTTCTAACCGTCAGGTTAACGAGTGGCGCTTGTTGATCGGAGAGGACAAAAAAATTGAAGTGGATCGTAAGAAGTGGCCAATGCCCGCACTTCTGGATCTTAAAGAGCAGACTGCATACTGCCATTTTTATGGAAAACGAGTTCTCGAAGCGGAGCTCTTCGATGCTGCGACGATGTCACCTACGGATCTAAAGAATCCAACTCCGGATAGAATTTACCGCCCACAAACACCTTGGCAGCGGGATCTTTCTAAAACTTTTCTAGGCCTTTCAAGAGTGAATCCCGATTACCAATTGACTCCACTTGATTGTCAGTTAGCGCAAGTGCAGGGCTGTGTGGGAACATTCTATTCGACAGATTCTGCATCATGGATGGGTTTGCACTTTGCTCTTGGATTTTATCCAGAACGATTGCAAAATTTTATCGAACCCAAAGAGAATTTAAAGATGTCATCGCGTTTTCATTCCCCAGCTTCCGAATGGCATGAGCTTGGATACCGATCTCATTGGAATGGAGCTCAAGCAGAGTCATTGCCAGTAGCCTTTAGATGTTATGAGGAAGCACCTCTATGATTTTAATCATCCTTTTTCTTTCATCGTGTTTAACTTGGGCAGGTCAGCCTGTACACTGGTCATACGTTTTAGAGATTACTGAGAAGCATGAGTTTTATAAAAACGATCAGGTGGTTGAAGAACCCAAGGATTCTTGGCAACACCTTTTTGCTTTAGCATATTTAAATGGTGACCTTCTGAAAATGAAGGATTGTATCTTCTTTAGAGTTCCTGGCAACGACCCTGGAGTACTTAAGATTAAGACGCTATCATTCAATGAAAAATGCGATGATCACCTTTTAAGACCAGGTGATAAAGAGCTCATTGACCTCAAATCTCTTCACTATATCATTTCCGACAAACAAGTCCTTTTTGATATGACCTTCCAGGATCTCCATCATGAAAAGTGGTCTTCACAAATTCAAGGAAGCTTCGTAAAACCAGTTCCTCGAATGGCGCTTTCATCTGCTGAGTTTAAGTCACCGAAGATTATTTTATTAACTTCGGAGACTTCACCTAAGAAAGCACAGGATGCTTTTTTGAAAGATAATGAAATTTGCCATGATGTTAATGAAGACTGTAGCGAGACTTCTCCCTCACAATGTAACCGCTGCGCTGAAGGGTGGTATGAGGTTCCAAATGGCTGCGCGAGTGGACCTAAATTTTGTGGGCACCATAACTGTGGCCAGAAAGATGGTCCTGCATGCCGCAGAGGAATGAAATGGCAGAGGAAAGAAACGCAGCTTGATTGTGTAACTGACTCAAGTTTTGCTTATTGCTCTAAAGGTTTAAGCGTTCAGTGTGTAGGTAAAAAAGCTTATTGCCGTTAGCGTTTCGGTGCTGAAGCCTTCAAGTTTAGTATTTCTTCACCCATGGAAGACCAAGAATAGTTCATTATGGCCTCTGATTGAGAGCTAGTGATACGTTTTAGGAATACAGGGTTATCCTGAATAGATTCTAGATCAGTCAAGACTCGATAAACTTTCTTATAATCAATCGCTAACCCTGAGACTGAGATGTCCAACTCATCATTTTGTTCTAAGTAAGGTGAAGGATACCAGTCTTTCTTCTTGTTATGGTTATAGTCTTCTTCTAAAATCTTTATCAAATCTCTTCCTTCAATCGCCATCACAAAAAGCTGCGTCTCACCTGAACTCCGCGGTGAGTAGACAATGTCTGCATTGAATTCAATCATTCCTTTTGAACGGATACCCTTATGAGGTGTTTGGATCTGAGTTTTTGCAGAGGAATTGTCAGAGTTGATTGTAAGATCCTTTCCTAAAAACTTGGCAGGAACTTTAAGCTTATGATCTATCGTTTTATCCTCAAAGTAGCAGTCGTTTGTTTCTTTAAAGAATTCGTGACACAGGTATACCGGTTGATGAACAACAGTTTTCTCTGGAACAATTTTTTTATTCTTTGTATTGATTACGAGTTCAGTGTAATTAAAGCTTTTCCCATCTGAGTAAGTTCCCATCACGAGAATACCATTTACAAAGTTAGCAATTTTATTTTGATTCCTGCCAGCGATGACCACATCAACAAGCTGAGGCGGAAGCCTCTGAAGATATTTCCCAAGAATGTTTTGTAAATCACAGACGTTCTCTTTTTGAGGTTCAAAGTTTACTTTGCTTATTGGAAGTCTTGAGTCTTCTGAAATACTCTGACCACACTCAATACTTTGATGAGTCATGACAACAATCGTATCGGCTCCAAGAGAGCGAAGTAGCCTTGCGTGTTTAAGTGTTGATTCGAGCATATTCTCTACGTACAGCCCAACTCTGTTTGTGACTGGTGTTTGCGCAACGATGTCATCAGAAATAAGCCCAATGATTCCGACTTTAACTCCACCCACTTCTTTGATCAGATGTGATTTTGTTCCTTCCCACTCTACAATTCGAGCAGTCTTGAGTTCATATAAATTACTTAGAAGAACTGGAACTTTTGATTTTTTGGCAAACTGCTGAAAGAGTTTAGTGTTGTTTCCAATCTCCTTAGGAATTTTGATGTTAAAATCCCTGAGGCCTACAGTGAGAGCGTCATACCCAAGCCCAGAATAGAAATCGATCACCTTATCAAATTCATGGGCCTCTGAGAAAATATCTCCCGAATCAACTAAGACCACATTTTCGTAGGTTTCTCTTAAAGTCTTGAAATAGGCTTCTGCAGCACTTCTTCCCCCAATCTTTATCTGCTGCTCACCCTTATTTAAATGATCCTCAAAAGAAATACTTTTTGGACTGAAACTCCCATGTACATCATTGGTAGATGCGATAACAATTCTCTTTTCATCTTGATCAAGACTTCCAAGTCTCGGCCCTTCCGGTTCCGAGTAGAGTTGTTCATGACCTTTCAGTGTCTGGTTCTTGAGAGGATTTTTTCTAAAAGTGCACGAAGAGAGGATAAGGAAAAAACAGATAGCAAATTTCATAGACCTTCACTCATATAAGGTTGAACTTCATGAGTTATTATAAGGCCAAGTCTGGTCTTAAACTACGGAAGAACTTCTTTGCTCTCTAAGCGATAGACTCGGGTATTAGTAAGAATGTATTCTTTGAAGTTTGCCATAGGCGTTTTTAAGTGCACTCTCAATGGCGAGGTAATCCTTTTCCCCTTGGTTGTAACTGAGGCTTATTCGAATCATTCCCCGCCCTAATTGATCATCGATTCCCATGGCCTTCAGAACCTTTGAGGTTTCCGGTTGATTATCAGTACAGGCAGACGATGTGGTAACGAAAATGTCATTTGATTCGAGTTCGATTTGAATGGCCTGTCCATGAATCCCCGGATGACCAACGAGAGTTGTCCCAGCTAGACGGTCAACTTTGTCTCCAACAATAACAACTTCTGGAAAAGCGCTCTTTATGCCATTTTCGAATTTAAGTTTTGCTTCTTTTAGGGCCTGAAATTTCGATTGATTTTTTTTGAACTCATCAATCGCGATGGCAAGAGTTTCAATCCCAAGGTAGTGCTGAGTTCCTCCACGAAGACCTCTTTCTTGAGTACTTCCGAAAACGAGATTTAAAAGCTTCGCTGGTTCACGAACGATGACAAAGCCTGAACCAGAAAGTGCGCCTAGTTTATGTCCAGAGCAGACTGCGTAATCGAGACCCGATTGTTCGAAGTGAAACTCTGCTTTTCCGATAAGCTGGGTTGTATCACAAAAAAATTCTACGTCGTGCTTTTGGCAGAGCTCAGAGATTTCTTGATAGGGTTGAAGAACGCCCGTTTCATTATTCACGGCCATGACTGTAACCAGGGCGACCTTATCTTTGTTTTCAACGAGAAGCTTCTCTATACTTTGAGTAATGACTTTTCCATTTTCATCTATCTCGGCATACTTTACGGTAAAACCCTGCTTGGTTTCATAATAAGATAAAGCGTTCGGCAGTACCGAATGTTCGATAGGGGAGCTGATGATAATTTTTTTCTCTCGTGAGGCTTGAGTAAGAATAGAGTGAAGAATATGGGAGATCCCTTCCGAAGCTCCCGAATTAAAAAAAACTTGATCTGGATAACACCCCAAAGAATCAGCAATAATCTGCCGGCATTTCTCAATACCTTTTACCAGTCTTTGGCCAATCGAATGAATCGCATTGGGATTGGCGAAAAGGTCCGAGTCTAGCCTTTTCTTAATATATTCCTTAACCGGATTAAGGAGCGGAGAAGATCCATTGTAATCTGCGTAAATCATATTTCCCTTATGAGATAGAAAGCATTTGGTCGAGTGCTTTAAGAGCAAACTTTTTTGTCACATCATCCACAGTGATGACGTTGATCGCCTCTCCCCGTTCGATTGCACGGAAACTCTCAAGTAACCAGCGTGGTCTTACTCGGTACATCGTCGTACATAAGCATTGGTAGGGAGATAACGACTTAATGTCTAGGTGAGGATAAGCTTGAGCCAGACGATTAACCAGGTTGATTTCAGTTCCTACAGCAAACTTCGTCCCTGGTTTTGCGGCCTTAATTTGATTGATAATAAATGACGTAGATCCAGCGAGGTCTGCGTTTTGAACAACATCAAAACTACACTCAGGATGAACGATCACAATTCTTTCCGGATCTGTTCTTCTCCAATCTGAAATTTGGGAAGCATTAAAGCCTTGGTGAACAGAACAAAATCCGTACCAAAGAATGACCTTTGCTTTTTGAATTTGTTCTGGAGTGAGTCCTCCAAATCGAAGCCGTGGATCATAGACCACCATGTCTTCTAGAGGAATCCCGAGCTTAAAGCAGGTATTTCTTCCGAGGTGCTGATCTGGAAAGAACAGAAGTTTTTGGCCCTGAGAAAGTCCCCAGGTAATAATTTTTTCAGCGTTTGACGAAGTACAAATTGATCCATCGTTTTCGCCAACAAAACTTTTTAGTGCAGCTGTACAGTTAATATAAGTGATCGGGACGATTTTTTCTGAAGTTGATTCTTTAAGATATTTCCACGCCACATCGATCTCTCGGCGATTGGCCATATCGGCCATTGAACACCCAGCTCTTAAGTCAGGTAAAATCACCTTCTGATTTTTAGAAGTCAGCATGTCTGCGGTTTCGGCCATGAAGTGGACACCACAAAACATGATGTACTCAGCATCTTTGATCTCTGCCGCTTTTCTAGCAAGTTCTAGTGAATCACCAGTGATATCAGCAAAGGCAATGACATCATCTTGTTGATAGTGGTGCCCAAGAACAACGACCTTGCCTCCAAGCCGTGCCTTCACTTGAGTCAATTCTTCGAGTACACGTTCATCGCTGAGTTCACTCTCGGAAATTTCAGGCAGGTGATCTTTAGTGTTTAAGTCGTCAAATATTTCTATCATAGTGCGCCTCAGAATTTTTTCCCCAACATACCCCTAAGTCAAAAAACGATCAAGTGTATTGTTGCGCATTAGGCCAAGTATTTATTGTTTTGATGTTTTGCACAATCTTTATAATTTTATTCACTTGGCCCTTTGACGAAGCGTGGCCTCTTCCTTAAACTTTTAATAATAGGACCATATGAAGGACCACTGGCCAGGGACTCTTTTTTAGGAGATTAGGTTATGAAAATTATCACGATTGGTAATAATAAAGGTGGCGTAGGCAAGACGATGCAATGTTTTCAGCTCGTTTGCCATCTCGCAAATTTAGGTCATCGCGTACTCGCTATCGACCTGGATTCACAAGCAAATTTGAGTTCCACACTAGGTGTGAACATTCAAAGAACACTCATTCCAGAATGGTTGATCGGCGATGTAAAGGTCGAAGAAATCGTCTCAGATGCTGTGGGAGATTACGATTTCTATAAGAATGTAAAACTTATAGCTAGTTCTCGCCACATGGCCAATCTAGCGAAGCTTCTTATTCTCTCTGAGAGCGAAGTTCGCAGATCCGCTGGACGTAAAGAACGCTTGATGAAGCTTCGTTTAAAAGAAGTTGAAGATATGTTTGATTACGTAGTGATCGACACTCCGCCAATGCTTGGAGACGAGCTTGTCATGTCGCTTGTCGCTTCAAACCTCATCCTCATTCCAACTCAGGCACAGGATTACTCAATCGATGGTCTCGAAGAATTAATGGATACATTTGAAATCATTAAAGAGACTGAGAACCCAGGACTAGAGTTTTCGATTATTCCTTCGATGGTCAACCCAAGAAGAAAGATTGAAAGACAACGTCTCGAGGAGCTTGGCCAATCTTTCAATGTGACTCCAACAATCAGAAATTTGGTTGATATGCAAGAGTCGGTTGCGATGAAGAAGCCGGTATTCATGTTCTCGAATAACTCGAAAGGAAAAGCTGACTACAAGCTTCTCTGGGATTCACTCGGGCTTAACTAATAAACAGATTTTTTTAATATATAGGAGAGGCTATGGCCAAGGACTTTTCCCCACGCATCTCGAAGCGTGAACGCAAAGTGACTGACATCACTGCAGGAATTGACGAAAAAATTCTAAAAGCTAACGATCAAAAACTCCTTCGAGGGGCCCAGTTAGCGACGATCTCTCTGAGTCTCATCGTCGTCAGAGAGCAAGTAAGAACAAAATTTAACGACGAATCTCTCCGTGAACTTGGAGAGAACATTAAAGTTAACGGTCTAATTCAACCACTCGTTCTTCACCGTGAAGGGAATAAATTCGTTCTCGTGTGTGGTGAGAGACGTTTTCGGGCGATGACGATCATCGACATGAAAGAAGCGCCTTGTTTTATTCTAGAGAACAAATCGAAAGAAGAACTCATGGCAATCCAATTTTCGGAAAACCAGGCCAGAGAAGATCTTCACTTTATCGATCAGGCCGATTCAATTTTTGGTTACCAAAAGTTGACTGGTTCTTCTGAAAGAAAAATTACAGCGGCCCTCGGGATTTCAAAATCTGAGGTTCATCGCTGTTTGATGATCGCAAAACTTCCAAAAGATCTTAAGGAAGCAGCAAAAGAGTACAACATTGAGAAGTATGTTCTTTTGGAGTGGGACGAATTGCCTAAGAATGAATTCAAAGATGAAATCAAAGGCAGTATCCTCTCTGGAGAAGTGACGAAACGTGAGCAATTGAAGCGAATTATTTCTCAGCTTAAAATTGAGAAGCCTAAGAAGAAAGATGATTCAGTTGAAAAAATGATGAAACTTCTTAAGACGCAGATGAAGGATCCAAAACTTCAGGAGAAGGCCAAAGCTCTAATGGCAGAACTTATTAACTAAAATAAAAAGGGCCTCGAAAACGAGGCCCTTTTTATTTTAGGTTCTAAAACTATCTAGTCACAGTTAAATTCATCGGGTCGACATTCGTTGAAAGTGTTTTCCAAGAGTCTTGAGTCGCAAGTACAACTCTTCCATTGCTTTGAATTCCAACAACTGTGTAGTAACGGTTCTGAGGGTTAATCACTGTGTTTCCAACACAGATTTGACCATAACGGAGGTTAATACAACCTTTGAGTTCAGCGATGCTTTGGCGGTCAATTCCTGAATAAAGAGTTGGCCAAGAATCATCTGATTGAACGATAAAACGACCATCATAAGAAAGAGCAGCGATTTTAACATATCGAGATGTATTGATGTTAATAACTAAGTCTTTGACACAAAGACCTAAGTTACAGCCTCGAGTCACAGAAAGTGATGAGCGAGTGAGGTTATTAATTAGAGTTGGCCAACTATCAGTTGTTCTAACTGTGTAAGAACCACCAAAGCTCTTTCCGACGACTGTCACATATTTGTTATTATAAATAACAGTTTCATCTGCCACAACTTCGCGAATTGCATCAAAACGTTGTCCTTGATTGTAATCAGGGTAAGTTTGATAATCGTTTGGATTCGGACGATAGTCGTAGTCTGGGCGTGTATTAGGGATCGGTGTTGGAACATAAACTGTTACATCTCTTTGAATGCATTCAGCTCTTCCGTAATAGCCCATAGTTCGAATTTCTTTAGAACATTGTTTCTTTGCTTCGTAGCAATCATATGCACGGTAAGTTCTAATGAGACGGTTTGATCTTGATTCGACCATCTCAACTTCGCAAGTTTGAGCAAAGACCGATCCAGAGATTGTAAGAACTGCAGCAATTATCATCTTTTTCATAAATCTCCCAGTTTTTTGTTAGGCCCACTTAAGGTGGCACTCAACTAACACGGAAAGTCATATAGAGGGAGAGTTCATGAATATTTTACATCTTCTTGAAGCATGAACTGCTCGCTGAGAGATATAAATAATATCCACTGAACAAAATTAAACGAATATTAAAGAGTTTAGGTGTTATTCAAATGGTAATTCACTAAATACAACATAGGACTACTTCTTTGGCAGCTGCAATACTAGTTACCGGTTCAACTGGTTTTTTAGGTAGTGAGTTTATTACCGAAGCTCTTCTTCGTGGGAAATCAGTTATTGCTCTCGCACGCAATAACCGCACTGGCGATCGAGTGACCTCTCTTGTGGAAAAAATCTGTACAGAGAAATCGATTGATCTACCCAATTTAAAGGAGAATTTAATCTCCCTTGATTTTAATGGTGATCTGATTGATCTGAAGAAAAAACTCGAAGCAACGAGGCTTGAAATTGAAGCCGTCTACCACTGTGCTGCTAATATGAGTTATTCGATCAGTAAAGTGGCACAGTCTTTTGAGGCCAACCAACAAAAGACAGTGGATTTCTATAAGTTCATCAGTAAGAATTTTTCTTCAGTAAAGCAATTCTTCTATATTTCAACGGCCTTCACGGCAGGAATAAATCCATCACTACCGATCAAAGAAGAACTTCACTGCTCAGCGGATTTAATCAATTCTTATCAGATGTCTAAGTGGGCAGCAGAAATGTCTTTGGCCCGGATGAGTGAATCGACTCCGTTGCCATTAACAATTATTCGTCCCTCTATCATTGTTGGTGATAGGCAAACCGGACGCTATTCTGGAAAAAACTTCGGCTTTTACATGTTCATTAAAACATTTCTTTCCGCCAAGGCTTTCGGGATAAAGAAGATCCATTTGGACCTCGATCCAGCGAGTAAGATTAACATTATTTCTGTGACTGATGTTGTGAATTCTCTTCTTGCTCTTCTGCTGAAAACACCAACAAGCGCATACAGAATCATCCACTTAACTTGTGAAACTGGCACCGATGTATCAACGGTATCGAGAGCCTTGAAAGAAGCCTGGGACTTTGATCTCGTATTTTCACCAGCTGTCACCAAGGTGGATAAAATGGTCGAGTCTCAGATTCGGCCCAATAAAGAATTTGCTCGATTTGGAAAATGGGAATTTGATGTTTCTACCATGCAAACAGAACTGGGCCTAAAATCTGAAAAATTTAGTGTGGATGAGCTTAGAAATGTATGCACTTATTTCCAGCAAAATTTTTCTCAGGAACTTAAAAGAGAAGTGGCAAAAAAAATTGTAAGAAAAATCTTTAAAATGGGTAAAAGGAATAGACTATGAAGTGGTGGGGCTGGGGTGATCCAAATGTCACGTTTCCAATTCATGAGAGAAATAAACTTTGGCCATGGATTCAAAATAAGCTTGGTGCAAGTCCGGATGAGTTGAAAGAAGAAATTATAGAGCTGGATAAGATAGTCCTGAATGCACCCAAGGTTAACGCTGAATTTTTAAAAGAAATCTTAGAAGCTATCCCAAAAGAAAGTATTCACGACTCACATTACGAGAGAGTTCTTCATAGCTATGGAAAAAGTTATCCAGATTTATTACGGGTAAGGAAAGGGATCATTAAACGCGCTCCAGACTTAGTGATTTATCCTAGTTCACATGCAGAAGTTCTAAGTATTGTTAAACTTGCCTCGAAGTATAAAGTAAAACTCATTCCTTTCGGTGGAGGAACCAATATTGTTGGTGCTCTGGAAGTGAAAGAGGATGCATTAACTGTTTCTCTAGATATGAGACATATGAATAAGCTCATAAAAATCGACAAAGCTTCTCAGCTTGCGACTTTTGAAGCGGGTATCTTGGGTCCTAAGTTAGAAGAAGAGTTAAATAAACTAGGATATGGCCTTGGGCATTTTCCGGATTCATTTGAGTTCTCAACTCTCGGAGGATGGATTGCGACCAGATCTGCGGGGATGCAGTCTGATGAGTACGGAAAGATTGAGAACATGGTTTCTGGACTGAAGATTGTTTCTGCAGCAGGAGAGTCGCAGTTTAAGTCTTTTCCATCAACTTCTGCGGGCCCTGATTTAAAACAACTCTTTATTGGTTCGGAAGGTGCTTTTGGGATCATCACTGAAGCAACGATGAAGATTCATGCATTACCAAAAGTTAAAATAGCCATCGGGTTTCTTTTTCCAACTTTCAAAGACGGACTCGCGAGCATCATTGAATGTTACCATCAGAGAGTGACTCCTTCGATGATCCGTTTGCAGGACGAAGCTGAGACAGATCTTGCCTTCAATATCAAGCCGAAACAATCAAAGCTAAATGACCTAATCGAAATGCCAATTAAGGCTTACTTGAAGAAATTCGGTTACCAGCGTCCGTCGGTTATGGTGGTAGGTCTTGAAGGAACTGAAGAAGAGGTGAAGCTTAAGCGTTCTCAGATTGAGAAAATTTTTAAGGCGCATAAATCATTTCCACTTGGAAGAAAGGTAGAAAAATCCTGGGCGAGGGATAAGTACAACATGCCTTATCTTCGAGATTATATTATGGATTATGGCTGCCTTGCTGACGTTGCCGAAACCTCTGCTTCATGGGCCAACCTTGAAACACTCTACGACACAACTATTCAGAAAATGAATAAACTTTTTTCAGAACAAAATGTGAAAGGTTATATCGGTTGTCATCTTTCTCACTCCTATGAAGACGGTGCCTGTCTCTACTTCACTTATGCGGTTAAGCAGAGTGCTGAAAATAAGTTACAGCAATACTACGGCTACAAAAAATTTATCACAGACTGCTTTGTCTCTACAGGAGGCACGCTCTCTCACCATCACGCAGTTGGGTATGAGCATCTTCCGTGGCTAAAGAATGAATTGGGCGATTTTAACTCGAACCTTTTGAAAGGGATCAAAACTCAGTTTGACCCGGATAATCTCTTTAATCCAGGTGCGCTCGACACAGAGAGGGAGCACGAGTTTATTGAATCTTATAAACTCCCTCTTTAACTTTTACTAAAGTTGTCGAGTTCCAAGATTGAATAAGAGCTTTGAACGAGAAGTTTCTCTCATTTATTGCATCCCTAAATTGGGCCTTAAGAGCTTCATTTGCTGGCCTTAAATTGTACCAAGGGATTCCAGGAAGGATATGGTGGGGTGTGTGAACGTTAATGTCTAACCAGAAAAATTCAAAGAGCCTAGAGAATCTAATATTGTATGTACTTTGGACATGCGACAAAACCGGATCAAACCCGCTTTTGTCGAATACGTAGCTCCCTGGATGAGAGTGCTGGATAAATGTTAAAAAGGCACCAGTACTAGCAGCAATAAGAACGGGGATCACGTACATGACAACGAACTTTTCAGTTCCGAGAAAAGAAAGATAGACCTGTACAAATGCAATGGTACAAATAGCGCTAATGATATTGAGGGCGTAGAGGCTCAAAACTTTTTTGAGTGGCATTTTCATTTTTGGGATAAACAGTGTGAAAAAAGATCTTTTTAGCATTCCTACCCAGAAGCCAACTAATATCCCTACGAAACTTCCTGGACCAAGCCTAATTGCAAGTTTCTCATACCAAGGCAGGTTCTTATACTCATCGGCCGTTGAAAGCAATTCTGGCCAATCCGGATCGAATCTTCGAATCTGAGTATTTTGATGGTGATAATTATGGCCCCATCTCCAGGCAAAAAAACTATTTAATAAAGGAATAAAACAAAGGAATCCTACGACATCATTCACCCAACCGTGACGTGAAAAAGAGTAGTGACCACAATCGTGGCAGAGAACAAAAAGTCCAACGAGGCTTAGACCAGCGAAGAATATCGATATCAGATGCATTGGAAGATTCCAAAAAAGATTATTGGAATTTAAATCAGGGAGAAAAAAAATAATCGCCTGAAGTAAAGTAATCACTCCTAAACAACGTATTAATGCTAACCATGATCGCCATTCAACAGGACGTTTTAGTTCTTTCGGTATGACAAGGATGTAGTCTGTTAAACGAGTAGGTAAGTTCATATACTAATCTTGGCCTATTTGTCGTAATGGTCAAAGTAGTTCTCTCTCGAGCAAGATGTACCCTTATCAGATCTTGTTGATCAACTAAATAGAAAATTAATTAGACCAAGACACTAAGTCGTGTAAAATTTTTCATACATATGAGTATGCAAAAAACAATTCGTTATTATTTTCAATGTATGGCCAACGCTGGCGAAAATATGAGTTTTGATCTCGTGAAAAAAAATGAGGATGAAATCAAAATCTATCATTTTGACCATAGGTTCTATGATGGTATGTCGGCGATGTGCGAACATTTGAACCAAAACTACAAAGAGAATGTAAAAACTCTTCCAGAAGTTCGGATCATCCCATCTCCTTCTTTCTTTCGTAGGCTTTATCTACTTACGAGATGGTGGATGAAAATGGCGTACCGTTCCTACTACGTGGTAAGAACAAAAAAATATGCGAAGCCACAATTTGATTTCAGAAGTATTAAAGTTGGAAAAGAAAAGAATCTGACAGCAAAAATATCCTTGGCGCTACATCGTGCCTTTAACACATCGAAGCCAAGTCTTTGGATGTTGCCGGTATCTGTGCATGAAAAAGTCGACTTGCAGATGAGTCCAGAAAATAAAGTTTCATTCATCGATCTGGTGATTTGCTCCGAAGACACAACAGCTTCGATTCAAAATAAACTTGAAAAAGAGCTTAAGTTAGGAACCTACTGGGGAACTTTTTTGACAATGTATGCACCTCAGATTTTGGGTGAAAAACTATTTTTAAAATCACTCAAATATTTTGCGATGGCCCTACCTCGAACTGGAACTTTGACCAATCTCGGCCACTGGAAAATTAGTGGAATAGATCCGGATGAGGTCTGGGCGATTAAAGCGACTGTTGTTCCAATCAATCCGATAGGTGCAAGTGTCCTACAAGTTAATGAGCAGCTTTCAATTGGTCTTCAAATTCATGGTTGTCTTGGAATGTCGCCTGAGGAACATCAATTAATCTTGGATCGGTGGCAAGCTCATCTTGTGGAGTTACTGCCCAATTAATAAGATCCTTCATTATTCTTTCTCTAAATTTTGTGCTTTGATTTGAAAGTAGAGTGGAAGTGAAAAGATCGGAGTGATCGATTTCCATGATAATTTCTTTGTAGTTACTAAACGGGATTACTTGATCTTCTAGAATCACCAACCCATCACTGGCGCGACCTTTTTGCCTTAGGAAACGATGAGATGGTTTAATAATCCATGAAACATTTTTCTCTTTGTAGCCTTTCACGACTAAAAGATTATTTTTTATATAGTCTTGAATCTCAACGTTTGAAGTGAACTCCTTAAACAGGATCTCTGAGTAGAAATTTTTTTTAAGGCTCTTAAGGCCTGGCCACACCGATCCAAGCGGGGACAGGAATGATAATTCCTCAAATAAAGAAGAGCCCTGAAAGGGTGGTTGCACACAGATGATTTTGTGAACATTCTTTTGGAAAAGAGGCAGATTGTCTTTTAAGCAAAGGATCACCTCAAGACAGGCCTTACTGTGAGCAAAGATGATTATTTTTTTATCAAGACTTGATTTGTTCAGAATAACATTTGTGAGAGTCTTCGCATTCTGCGCAGCTGATTTAAGAGAGTTAAGAGTCATTGTCTCAGCATTGTTGAGTCCTGCTGCCCTGAGGATCTTCTTATTCTCTTTAAGATAATTCCCCACAAAATTTAACGATAAAATCTCTCCCAGTATTCCTCCTAAAAATAGGTATTGGTACTTGTGAGACTCATCTTTAAACATACGAAGCCACTTTCTTGTTTTCAGTAATGAGCGTTTTTTTAGTCGCTAGAGGCATGACATAATTTTTGTAGCGGTCGTCGTATGTTCCCAAAAGAACATCCCAAAGATGCGACGTATTTCCAAAGTTTTTTAGTGGGGCACGATCATGGTGATATAAGTGATAACGTTGGATGTAACCGAGGTATCCGGTTTCGTAAACTTTGTAATGTAAAATGAAGTGAACACACTCATAAAAATAATAATACGAAACAAGACCAAGCCCGAGAGCAGATACTAAGCCGAAGTTCAGACCCATTAAAATGAATGGTGATAAGAATATGGGAATCAGACCATAGATCATCAGAAAACCAGCATTTAGAACTCTTCGGTCACTCATGTCCATGTGATGGTACATGTGGAATGACCCTAGAAAATACTTAAGCCAACGAAATGGGTACCTTGAATGGTAGGCAAAACGGTGAATCACATATTCTAGGAAGGACCAATAAAGAACTCCAGCTACAAAGCAAAGGATCACTTTTTGTACATCGATACTGTGCTTGAGGATTTGAAATGCGAAGTACACCAATAGAGGTAAAACAAATAACAATAGGTGAATAGGATTTTTTGAAACGAAATATTTCACTAAGTTGGGGCGATCTTGAATCATAAATTGTGATTTCATAGATCGATCATAGGTTAGATTTATATGTAGTCATACGGGTAGTGTATTATTTATACAGGACCTTGAAACAGGTTGTATTATTCGCTCGCTGACTTACCATTTTATTATGTTAAATTCTTACGAAGCCCTCATTTTTTGCGGACTTTTTGCAGTTTTCCTTGCTGGAAACTACTTTTTATTTTCTGTTGGAGGATATTATTTTTTCTATGTTTGGCTTGGACCAAGAGTACCGCATCGGAAGATTCTAGAGGCGAAGCCTACCATTACTCAAATTGCATCTGAGAAACGTCGATCTCTTCAGACTCAAATCATTTTTTATATAATGGGTATTGGACTCTACGTCTGTTACAAACTCGGATACACGCAGGCATACTTCACCCCGAATGAAAGAGGAATGCCTTACTTCTTTTTGAGTTACTTGATCATTCATCAATTACACGATGCTTATTTTTATTGGACTCACCGACTGATGCACGAATGGAGATTTCTAAGGAAGTACCATTTTATCCACCACGGATCTTGTCCTCCCACTCCATATTCGGCTTTATCGTTTCATCCAGTTGAAGCGTTCATCCATGGATGCTTTTGGTACTTAATAGCATTGCTCATCCCTGCAGCAACAATTTGGCTATTCTTTCATTACAGTTTAATGTTTTATTTCAACATGTGGGGACACACTCCATATGAGTTTTGGCCTAAAGATTTGTTGACTCATCCGATACTAAAAATTTTTAATACCCCTACACATCACAATTTGCATCACAAATATCATCAGTCAAACTATAGTATCTACTATAATCTCTGGGACATTCTTTGTGGAACGAACCACCCCAACTACGAATCACACTATATTGCAGTAAAAGAAAAAACTGAAAAAGGAAAGACTTCAGCAATCATGAAGTTTTTAAAATTATGATTCAAAGAAACGTAAAACTTCTCCCCGCCAGAAAACTTTCAAGCTGGAGAAAAATCTCACTAGGCACTTGGCGTCCGAACGGTGACTCACAGGTATATTGTGAACTCAAGCTAGACGCGACTCAGGTCTTAGAATATATCAAACAGAAAAACACTGAGTCTGACCGTAAAATTACGATGACTCATGTTGTAGGTAAAATGTTAGGAAATGTTCTCAGAGAAATACCAGATTTGAATTCGATTGTCCGATTTAGCAATATCTATCAGAGGCAGGACGTAGATATATTTTTTCACGTAACTTATGACGATACGGAGCTCTCTGGTCACGTCATCCGAAGTATCGATAAAAAATCAACTCTCGACATTGCAAATGAGCTTAGTGGTAACGCTAAAACTATCCGAGATGGAAATGATTTGAATTTTAAAAAAATTAAAAACAGCTGGAATTTTATCCCTGCTTTCATGGCAAGATTCGTCCTGGATGGTATTGGCTTTTTAAGCTACGCTTTGAATCTTAACATCAAAGGACTAGGAATTCCCAAAGACTGTTTTGGGAGCATCATGCTCACTAACATTGGAAGCCTGGGCTTTTCTCAAGCGTTTGTTCCAATCTCACCATATTCATATATACCTTTGGTCGTAGCTCTTGGGAAGACAGAGATGAGACCATACGTAAAAGATGACAATACACTCGGAGTACGCCCTGAAGTTAGTCTGTGCTTTACTTTCGATCATCGAATCATGGACGGAGCTAGGGGTGCTAAAATGTCGAAGCTCATGACCATGTACATGGCAGAGCCGAATCTTTTAGATAACTAGCGTGGGCCAGATTTTTTCTCCCTTCCTTTTTAGGTTAGGATTAAAAAATATCTTAAGAAATAAGATTCGAAGCTTATTCATATGTTTGTCTGTCACTGTATCTGTTACAATCGCCGTTTTAATCTTTGCCTCTTATGAAGGAATGGTTTCTCAATTAACAGGAGCTGCGATCCTTAATAACTTGGGGAATTTTCAAATTCGAGAGAGGAGTTTTGCACTCAGTAAGGATCCGACTACTCCTGTAGCGGAGTACGTCGACTTAAAGTCTAAGTTAAAAGGAGTCTCTCGGATTACCGGACTCTCTCGTCAGGTTGTCTTACCAGGATTTGTTAGCTCAACAGAGGGAAGTCAGGCCATAGATCTCGTCGGAGTTGATGGGAATGAGATAAATTCCGTGATCCCGTTGAAGACATCAATTTCTGAAGGGACTGCTGATGGCACTGTGATTGGCAAAGGGTTGGCAAAAAAATTAAATCTTAGCGTTGGCGACAACCTTGTGATCAACTTTCAAGATATCGAGGGAGAGCTTCGAACGGAGGTCCTACCGATTAGTGGGATCTTTGATTTTAGTAGTAAGAAGTTTCAAAAGAGTTTTGTGTTTACAAGGATTGAAGATGTTGAAATGTTAGCGGGTTTTAAGGGTATTCATCGATTTGTGATTAAGGGTGATAGCTTAACATTTAAAGACCTTGCACCTTTGGTCCCAGATAAAATGATACTCACGCATTGGTCAGAGTTAAATCCTGAGATCGCCCTAACAATCAATTTTCAAAAAGGGGTCATTTACTTCTTTCTTATCATTCTTGGCTTCGGAATTTCTCTTACTATCTTGACACCAATTTCCATGGTACTAAACGAGAGAATCCCAGAATTCAGAATGATGTCAGTGTTAGGCATTTCGAAGCCTAAGATTTTTGTCCTTAATTTGAATGAAGCCACTATTCTCTCTCTCATCTCACTTGTTTCTTCAATTATTCTTTCAAGTCTGATCGTTATTTTTTTGAGTCATTCAGGAGTGCATCTGGCCACGAGTGCAGGTGCGATCATCGAGAGAGGTGGTATTATTCTTCCAAATGTCATTTACCCAGCGATCAAGTCGGAGCAAATGGTGATAAGTATTGTTTTTACTTTGCTTACAGTCTATTTGAGTTATCTTTTTGCTACGTGGAAAATACTTAAGCATGTGAGAAAAATATGAAGTACTTACTCTTTTTCTCCTGGCGTAGTATTTTTAGAAATAAGCTCCGAACTCTCTTGCTCATCGCTTCGATTGCCTTTTCAATTGCCTGGCTTTCTCTCATTTACAATTTGTCAGACTCAAGCACACTACAGATCCAACAGCAAGTAAGAGATAGTTATACCGGGGCAAGTCAGCTCTCTCATAAGGACTTTAGTCTCGTCGATGAACAACTGAAAACGTACAAGTTTCTTCGTCCTTTAGATATTACGCAGATTGGAGTCTCGTTCGCTCCTCGTATCTATGCTCCGGTCTATATTGCGGTCTCAAAAAAAACTGTTGGCCTGATGATGATTGGTGTCGATGCAAGAACGGAGAAAAAATTTACGAAAATTCACGAAGCTCTCTCCAGCGGCGAATTCCTCGATGATCCATCTGAAAGTACCATTATTCTGGGGGAAAAGCTTGCCCAGATACTTGAGGTTGGAGTTGGAAGCGAAGTCATACTTCTCTCACAGGGTGTAGATGGGTCAGTGGCCAATGATGTTTTCTTCGTAAAAGGTTTGCTCAAGTTAGGAAGCCAGGAATTGGAAGAGAAAGTTATTTTTGTGAATTTAGGTAAGGCCCGTGAATTTTTAAGTATGCCTGAGGGAAGTTTCCATACTTTGATCTCGAATATTCCATTTCCTCCTCGCTTGATGAAAAAATTTAATGTGGTTTCTTGGCAGGAGCTTTTGCCTGATGTTCATGGCCCGATTGAGCTTTTTTCAAGGTTTCTTTATCTCTTGACCTTTGCTCTCACTCTGGTTGTATCAATCGGCATATCGAACACTATTTACGTGTCCTTTAATGAGAGACAAACCGAGCTAACTTCACTCAATATCATTGGCGCGAAACCAACATGGATTTCACTGTCGCTTTTTTTGGAAGTGTTCGTTTTATTAAGCCTTTCTTCGATCTTAGGATTGATTTTTTCTTTGGCAATAAATCAATATTACAATAGTTTTCCGGCCAATTTAAGCTTCCTGTTGGGCGGAAAGGATCTTCTCCTCGGAGGAATGAAGATATCACCCTACATAAAAGTCATTCACCATTTAGAAAATTACCTGAGAGCTATCGGCGTAGTTATTGGATTTGTTCTTTTTTCATCTCTTTATCCACTTCTTACGGCTACGAAAGAGACACGCAATTAAGCTTTTGTTTTTTTAGAATGACGATTCCTCTGATCGTCATCACAATTGAACTAAAACTCATCGTTGAGAAAAGTATACGTACCCAGTTAAGATCTGGTCCAAGAAAAACGATCTCTGAAGGCATCGCCAGTCTAGAAAAAAGTAATGGGATATAGAAATAGAGGAACCCACCAAAGTTAAAGGAAAGTAACATATGGATCAGGTATTCTTCTTTTGATAGACCCCCAATATTCTCTCGGCTTTGTGGTTCAACCCAAATATCTAAAAGACCGATGATCACATCCACGAGCACTAGACCAAGCATGATGTAAGTGTAGATTCCGTACATCTCAAAATGGGCCACGAGGTTAAAGATAAAAAAATAAGTTACGTAGCGAGCGATGTGTAAGATGTTTTCTTTGAGGCTGTTGGGATTATGAATGAGATCATACTTGAAGTGATGATAAAACACCTCATCTAGAAGCCCGATAAAAGAGAATGTAAGTAAAAAAAAATGTATCTTTTCCATTCACTGAATTTAGCATAGTTGAGATTACGCATGGGATTGTGTAGTAAAATTTATTGACTCTCTCCCCATTTACCCGTGTTTAGTTATGAGCATCACTCAGGTATTAAGCTGAAAGACATGTGCACTTTCGACTATTTGCTTGCAAGCGGTTCAAGATGTTACAATTTATTTAGTGTGCTTTTAAGCTCACAATGGCATGAGTTACCGAACTCCTTTTGTTGCCTGCTTTGCTTCTGAACTTTGGCCAATGACTGGTCCTGAGTGCTTGAAGTTTTTACATGGTTTAATGGCATTAGACTTGCTCATTAATCTTGTAAGACAGGTACAAGAGCTTAACTTTTAAACGGAATTTCAAACAGTTAAGTCCTTACAGGGGAAAATTGTATGTTTAACTTTTTGTCACATCGCCAATACCGGCCAAGGTTTAGTCACCTGGTGACCCTTGCGATGACGGTTATGTCGACAGTAGTTCAGGGGCAGGTAGTCCCGAAAATACTCGTAACAAGAGCTCCCGCAAGCTACATTCCGGATGACGATGTTATCGTTCGCCCCGTTGATAATGAGCTTTCGTTTTATCAAAGATATGTTGCCTCTGACGTTAGTGAAGACGTTGTAAATTCTAGGAACCAAATCAAAGTTTGGAACGATAATCAAAATTTTGCTGACCAATATGGAATGGACTCAAGTTTAACTGGTTCATCAGTCTATGTACCCACTCAGGAAGAAAAACTTGAATACTTTAAAAGCAGGTACATGAGATATCTTCGTAGTCGTGGTGAGCAACCTTTAAAAGATATGCCAAAAAACTGGTACCAAAGCTACAGAGCATCTAACGAAGTTGATACCATTGATGAACTTGAATCGAAGTTCAAATCGACCATGACCAAATCAAGCTCAGGTAAAGATCTTCCAGAATCTCTTCAAGCAAAAGAAGTGAGTCTTTGGAAAAAGACTCAATTTATTTTCCAGCCTCGTGTGGATCAAGGTTTAGTGATCGTTGGAATCAAGGGTCCTATCGCATACGCTAGGGCCTGGGTAGGGGCAAACGGAAAAACAGAATTTAATATTCAGCAAACTTATGAATCTACCGGGACGCGTGTCATGGCCAACTATTATGCGGACACAGGCAGATACTTAACTTCAGTGGACCAAAGACTACGAGAAAATGTATACGCCCGCGTCACAAGTCAAAAAGATCCACAGCTTTCGCTTGATACAGCAAAACAAGACAACACCTTTATGCTGCTATACGCAAAGCAGTTCTAAAATCGAATTTTCCTAGCCGACAAAGGCGACTTCCGAGTAAACTAGGGCCACAAAATTTTCACCCCTAAATTGGAGTTGTCATGAGTCTCTTTGAGAGCCCATTTTTTCAAGACGCGTTTTCGCAACTTGAATCGGCCGGAACAACTATGAAGATGGATCCAAACGTCCTTGAGCGTTTGAAATATCCTAAGCGTGCATTACAAGTATCAGTCCCTGTTCGTCTTGATGATGGAACGGTTAAAGTGTTTGAAGGCTACCGCGTTCAGCACAATATGACTCTAGGTCCAGGCAAAGGGGGAATCCGTTTCCACCCTCATGTTTCTCTTTCTGAAACTGCTGCTCTTGCTATGCTTATGACTTTTAAGTGTGCTCTTGTTGGCTTACCACTTGGTGGTGCTAAGGGAGGAATTAAAGTTGATCCTTCAGATCTTTCGCGTGCTGAGCTCCAGGCCCTTACTCGTCGTTATACAACTGAAATTTCTATGATTATTGGTCCAGATAAAGATATTCCAGCTCCAGATATTGGTACTGATGGTCAGACGATGGCCTGGATGATGGATACATTTTCTCAGCTTGGTGGTTACGCAGTCCCAGGCGTTGTGACTGGTAAGCCGATTGCAATTGGTGGGTCATTAGGTCGTGCAGAATCAACCGGTAAAGGTGTTGTTTTCTGTATCAATTTTGCCTATGAGAAATTAAATAAAAAAGTGAACTCTTCAACAACTGTTGCCATTCATGGTTTCGGGAAAGTTGGTATGCCTGCTGCTCACGATCTTCATGAGCAAGGTGCTAAGATCGTGGCCATTTCAGATGTGTCTGGTGCGATCTACAATAAGAATGGGCTAGATATTCCAGGCTGTATTGAGTGGGTAAGAAGCAGAAAACTTCTTCGTGATATGCCAGGCTGTGAGCACATTTCAAATGAAGAGCTTCTTCAGTTAGATGTTGATATTCTTATTCCTGCTGCGATCGATGGAGTAGTGACTAAAGAGAATGCCCATAAAGTTAAAGCTAAGATCATCGCTGAAGGTGCTAACGGTCCTTTAACTCATGAAGCTGTAGATATCATAACAGCTCGTGGTGGACTTATTATCCCAGATATTCTTTGCAATGCTGGTGGTGTTATCGTTTCTTACTTTGAATGGGTACAAGGTCTTCAGATGTTCTTCTGGGATCTCGAAACTGTTAATAAGAAGCTTCATGACATTATGAAACTTGCTTTTGATAAAGTTTGGAAAAATGCTGAAGTGTTTAAAGTAAACATGAAGCAAGCAGCATTCATCACTTCTCTTCAGCGTCTCGAAGGCGCGATGAGACTTCGTGGTATGTGGCCTTAAGTCATTTTTATCTCCAAGGGTCCTATCTAAAATTTAGATAGGACCCTTTTTTTATTTGTACTTCACTCCTCAAGACATCTCACCTAGATTATTTCCAGATACTCTTGGAGATGCTATGAAATTTCTTATTATATTTGCTCTTCTTATATCGGCCCAAACATTTGCCGCTGACATTTGTCACTTTGAAGAGACATCTGACTTTTTTTCAGCGCTTGAAGCTGAAGGTATCAAACCATACAAAAAATCAAAGAATCATAAGAGATTCACATTTATTGAAAAGCAGATGATTCATCTTACCGTAACACTTCAGGATTATCTTAGAGGAGCAACAAAAGAAGAATCGTTACTCTTGTTTGGTGATTACTATGAAGGAGAAATCGGCTCTAACGCTGGAGAAATTCTCTACTTCAAAATAGCTGATAAAGATTTTGCTCTTGTTCATTACTGGCCAGGTGATAATGAGTACGGTGCTTATTACGAAGTTAAGAACTCAGCATTTAGGCTTGTTGCTGACATTGAGGATAGTTTTATTAATTGCCATAAATAAAACTTGCTCAGAACGTAACTTATCATCAAAATAAAGGAATGATTTTTCTTTTCTTTTTTTCATCATATCTCTCCTTCGCTCACATTATCCAAGATGATGTATCAGTATCTGAGAAACTCAGATTTTCTTTAAAAACCGTATGCTCCAAAATGGTGACCCATGAGTCTCCACTGATTGATGTTGTTTCAGGCACTGTTATTGATTGTATGGGCAAGAAAGTTAAGGTCGGAGATTTTTGTGAAAAAGAAACAGCTGCTGACCCATATTATTTGCGTGCCTATGTGGATAAGAGCACAAGTGAAGTGGTTTGTGTGTCAGGTAAAAAGGTTCTATTTAAGTATCAATGTGTGAAACTATCTGATCAAGAACTGTGTTCAATGGAAGCAAAAAAAAGCTGTCTCCTTATTCAAGAGAAGTTAGCAAAAAGACTAGATTTAGTGCATTTCTCATTCGTTAAAAATGAAAAAGGTATCAAGCAACTAAACTGTTTTTTTGAGCCACTTCCGATGACCAAAGATTTTAAAACGTTCCTTTAATTTTATTCCCTGTGTTTAATTTCATTAGTTATCCATATCTTAACTCAAGCTTGAGTTGGTTCATGACTTGCTTCTCTAATGATCAGGAGAATTTATGGAAACACAATTACAGACTTGTTACTTAACTAAAAAAGGCCCGGTTCTAATTACCCTCTTTGGTTACGCCACTAAGAGTGTTCCTGGTCTTGAAATAAATGGGATTGGAAAATACGGGAAGTCCATTAAAGAGAAAATAGTTTTTATCACAAGATCTCGGGGTCTTCAGATTCCACTTAAGAGATTTGTTCTCAACGTAGAAACTTCAGATGATCTAGGAGATCTTGAAGGTTCTTCCATTCGCTGGATTGAATACCCACTTCTTGTTCATTATTGGTTTCTGGCCGGAATTTTACCGATCACAAAATTGGATAACTGCTTAGCTTTGGGATCTCTCACCCCAAGTGGTGCTGTTTGTGAACCGATTGATGAGTTTGTGATCGATTTATGTGATCAGCATAAGCTGCATCTCATATCGTCCTGTTCAAAACTTGAGACAGAGCAAAACGTGATTAATGGAAAAGATCTCTTTGGCCAGGTGACGAACCTAGATTTTATTACAGAAGTTAAATCTTAATTTCTTTACCAGCTGTCGATGTTTTCTAGATAGATAATGTCTGTGCCAGCGTTTGGTATTCTGTAAAATTGTGATCCGCTTTGGTGATACAATTAGCAAGATCAGTGAGAAGCACTTTACCATTCTGCACGACTGTTACAGATGGAAAGTTCTTATTGATAAGACCTTCAACAGCAAGATTTCCCATCTGAGAGGCAATAAATCGGTCATTGGATGCTGGCGATCCACCACGCTGGATATGACCTAAAATAACAACGTGGGTGTCCATTTGGTATGTTTCTTTGAGGACTCGCTGGATTTCGTAACTGCGACCAGCAACCGGGCCTTCGGCCACAATAATAATAGAAGAATCTTTACCTCGAGCAATACCACGTTTGATATCATCAACAATTTTCTGATGATTGATCTCTTCATTGGGGAGGAGCACGTTTTCAGCACCAGTGCAGACACCTACTTTAAGCGCAATTGAAGATGAATTTCGTCCCATGACTTCAACTAAGAAAGTTCTTGCATGCGAGTGAGCTGTATCACGAATTCTATCCACGGCTTCAATCGCTGTCTGAACTGCAGTATCAAAGCCAATCGTGTACTCTGTGTTTGAGATATCATTATCAATTGTTCCAGGTATTCCGATAACCGGAAATTGTAGCTCCCTCCAGAGCGCCATTGCACCATTAAAAGAACCATCTCCACCGATGACAATTAATGCATCAATTTTTTGTGCTTTGAGGATATCGACGGCTTTTTTTCTAAATTCTGCTTTTGTGAATTCAGGAGATCTCGAGGTCTGAAGAATCGTTCCTCCACGTTGGATAATATTCCCAACGCTCGAGAGATTCATCGCCTGAAACTCACCTCGCAGAAGTCCCGCGTACCCTCGCTTAATACCTGTTACTTGAATATTATTAAAAAGAGCTGTTCTGACAACAGCACGAATCGCACAGTTCATTCCAGGAGAGTCTCCACCAGAACAAAGTACTCCAATATGAGAAATATTCATGTAAATCCTTTAAGCAAAAATCGCGTGGCCGGTAAAATCTTTCGGTTTAGGGATATTTAATATCTTTAGAACTGTTGGTGCAACATCTTTAAGCGCTTTGATTTTATCTTCTGAACTCAACATGATGTTTTGATCCTTGAGGCGTGGATGAACAACGCAAAAAGGAACTTCTGAATCTGAATGGGCCGTATGGACTCCACCTTCTTCGTATACCATTTGATCAGCATTCCCATGATCAGCAGTGAGAATCATGGTGATATTCTCTTCAGCACACTTTTGATAAAGTTTTTCGATGCATGAATCGAGGGCCTCAATGGCCTTAACCGCAGCATTGAAATTTCCTGTATGTCCGACCATGTCGGCATTAGCGAAATTAACGAGGTAAAAACTAAAGGATTTATCTCCTAAGGCCGCAACCAGTTTCTCCGCAACTTCAAAGGCACTCATCTCTGGCTTCTGATCATAAGTTGCTACTTCTCTAGGAGAAGCGACTAAACATCTTTCTTCGCCTGGAAACGGAGTTTCTTCCCCACCATTAAAGAAGTACGTTACATGAGCGTATTTTTCAGTCTCAGCAATTTTAAACTGCTTCTTACCAATATTTGAGATGTACTCGGCCAGCGTTCCTTTGATCTTTTCTTTATCAAAAAGAATAGGAAGCTCAGGAAGTTCTTCCGGAACATACGGGGACATACATAGAAAGTACCCTGGTCTAACTGAAACTGGGAATTCTGAGAATTTTGGATCTTTCATCGCAAGAGTAATTTCACGCGCTCTATCCGGCCGGTAGTTAAAAAAGAAAACAGCATCCTCATTTTGAATAGCACCTTCTTCAGAAAATAAAACAGGTGTGATGAACTCATCAAAGAGACCTTTCTTGTACTCTTCAAGAATATAGTCCTGAGGTTTCAAAGTTGTCTTCTCACCCTGGCCTGTCATCATGATGTAGGCGTGTTTGATTTTCTCCCACCTGCGGTCTCGGTCCATGCCAATGGAGCGACCTTGCATGCTCGCAAAAATAAATCCTGGGCATTCCAGGATCTCTTTAATGTACTGGACCCCTTTATCTTTTGAAGTGTCTCTTCCATCCATGTAGGCATGAAGATAAACACGTAGCTCAGGGTAGCGGTTAAGAATTTTGAGAATTTCTTTTAAGTGAGCAATATGGGCATGAACACCACCGTCTGAGAGAAGCCCCATGAGGTGTATACGCTTATTGCCTTTCATGGCGGTTTCAATCAGCTCTTTCATCCTCGGCATATCAGCGAGAGTTTTTCTTTCTATCGCCTCATTGATACGGACAAGATCTTGCCTCACTGGTCGTCCGGCCCCCAAGTTTAAATGACCAACTTCAGAATTTCCGGCAACACCCTTGGGAAGACCAACGGCCTCGCCACCAGGCTGAATAGAAGTTAAGGGGTAGTGTGAAAAGATATAATCAAGATTTGGTTTCTGAGCAGCTTTGATCGCATTCTTATAGTCTGATGGATTAAGTCCATAGCCATCCATGATCACTAATAAGCAACGCGGACTAAGATTTTGAATAGATTGCATGGTCAATGCCCCTAGTTGTGGTAAGGGTGTCCTGAGCGGATTGTCTGGGCACGGTAGAGCTGTTCTACCAAAAGTATTCTCGCTAATTTATGAGGAAAAGTCAGCTCTGAAAGGGAAATACGTTCCTGGCAGTTTTTTAAAACTTCTTCAGAAAATCCTTCAGCTCCACCGATGACAAAAAAGATTTTTGCGGGGCGCTCAATAAGAGTTCTGGTCCATTCAGCAAAGCTAACAGAGGTGGTTCGTTTGCCCCATTCGGTCATAACGATAATGTGTGAGCTGCCGCCCTGCGAGAGGTCTTTAATTTTTTTAAGAATGACTTCACCTTCGGCCTCTTTATTTTCGGCCGAAGCTTTGAGTTCATGAATAACGAGTTCTGGGTTATTAATGCGCTTTAGGTAATCGTTTTCTATTGCTTCAAGATTTGAGTCTTTAAGTTTGCCCACCACGAGTAAATGAAGTTGGCGGGCCATGACCTAGAAGAAGCCTTTAAGATCAGCTTTGACAGATGTTGTTTCAACTGGTTTTGAGAAATAGAATTCTTCAGGGATTTTAACTTGAGCGTTACGAACGTAAAGCATATCAAGGTCATAAATTTCACGAGCTGGGCCATTAAAAATATGAATTATAACATCACCAGTATCTAGAAGAATCCAGTCGCCTGATTCGTAACCTTCAGATGAGATGATACGAGTGCCAAGATTCTTGAGTATATTAGCTGCTTCATCAACGATGGCCCGTGCTTGAGTTGTATTTTGTGCCGTTGCAACAATGGCATAATCACAAAGTGATGTTGTCTTTCTCATATCGAAAACTTTGAGGTTCTCACCTTTAAAGTTAGCAATAATCCAAGCGGCTGCCATTGCGTGATTTAGCGGGAATTCAAATGAAGGATTTGAGATGACTTTGTTGACTTCATTTTGAACGTATTCATTTATTGCCATGAGATGCCTCTTTATTCTGTTCTTCTAAAATTACTTCTTTGGTTCTTAACATAAGTTGTTTCAATAGATCAATGTTTCGACCGGATACCCCCGAGATAGGAAGGACCCTGCGATCCAGCTGCTCTTCCATGCTTGAGCGAAATTTCTCAATTTCCTCTTCCGTCATAGCATCAATCTTAGTTAAGCAGACGATTTCTTTTTTATTCAAAAGCTCTGGATTGAATTTTTCAAGTTCTGTTCTGATAGTGACATAGGCCTCAATCGCCTCAAATTCCTCTAAAAACATAGAGCAATCAATCAGATGCACAAGGGCCGAGGTTCTTTCAATATGCTTTAAGAATTTGATCCCAAGACCTTTCCCGTCAGCAGCTCCTTCGATAAGACCTGGGATATCTGTCACAACGAGTGTCTTCTCACCTAACTCAACAACACCAAGGTTTGGCTCAAGAGTTGTGAAGGGGTAGTCTGCGATCTTTGGCCTAGCAGCACTGATCGCACTTATAAGAGTAGATTTACCTGCATTAGGAAGTCCAATCAGGGCAATGTCAGCTAGGAGTTTTAGTTCTAAATGAATAGGAATATTGATTCCAGGTTCACCGTTTTGAGCAAAACGCGGAGTTTGGTGTGTTGAAGACTTAAAGTGGGCATTTCCTTTACCACCATTACCACCTTCAGCTGCTTTATACTGCTGACCATGTTCTGTAATGTCACAAAGAAGATCGCCTGTTTCTCTTTGATAAATGAGGGTACCAACCGGAACTTTAAGAATGAGATCATTCCCATCAGCCCCTTGCATATTGGAACCAGCACCGTTCCCACCAGCTTCTGCTCGGAATGTTTTTAAGCCACGGAAATGGAGTAGAGTGTTGAGCCCTTCGTCGCCTTGGAAAATGATGTTTCCACCAATTCCACCATCGCCGCCATCAGGGCCACCTAAAGGAACGTATTTTTCTCGGCGATAACCTACAAAACCTTTACCACCATCTCCAGAGATCACTTCAATATCAACTTCATCAATAAATTTCATAATTCTTTCTGCCTCACGGCCGTATAAAAAAAGGGGAGCATTTCTGCTCCCCTTGAGTATCTCAAAGATCTTTAAAGATCAATTAAGCTGGTATAATTGAAACGGTTTTTGTCGTTTTATTATAAAAACCAAATTTTACTGTTCCTGGGCACATAGCATAGATCGTGAAGTCACGACCCATTTTTACGTTTGTACCAGGGTGGAACTTAGTTCCTTTTTGACGAACGATGATCATGCCTGTTTCAACAACTTCACCACCGAATTTTTTTACACCGCGCATTTTTGGGTTAGAGTCACGACCGTTACTGGTACTACCACCCGATTTCTTATGTGCCATACTATAGCTCTCCTAAACTTAACTTAAATTGATTCTAAAATTACTTTTTAGCTTTTGCATCAGCTTTTGTTACTCCGCCTTGTCCATCATTGATTTCAGTGATGAGAAGACCTGTGTAACACTGACGGTGACCATTCTTACGACGTGAACCACCTGGTTTACGCTTAAGAACTAAAATCTTACGAGTACGACCTTGTCTTACAACTTTCGCTGTAACTTTAGCACCGCCAACAACTGGAGCACCAACAATAGTCTTAGTTCCGCCAACAAGAAGAACTTGGTCAAAGCTAACAGTTGCACCAACTTCAGCTTCGATTTTCTCAACGTCAATAAGATCGCCAGCAGACAGCTTGTACTGGTGTCCTTTGATTTCAACAACCGTATACATGAAAACTCCTTAAGGAATACCACCTGCCGGGGAGGACAATGTCCTACTTTAGGCCCTAGGTGAGTTAAAAATAGAGATTATAAGTAAGTTTATATGGGGTAAAAGTCAATAGATTTAACTGCAGCTTCACTCTTGAGGAGAGGTGCTTGAATAGTTCTGTTAAGTATTAATTATTTATAGGTAACGCAAGGCGCCTCATCTAATTCATGAGATAATTCCATAAATTAGGGAAAACGTATGAAAATCATATTCTTAGATCAGACTATTCGAGATGAAGCACTTATTAATAAACTTGGTGGAAAAGCTTCAAGTTTAAATCGGTTATCCGTCGCTGGATTTCCGGTTCCGGCCGGATTTGTTATTCATGAAGAAGCTGGGTCTTTTACAGAGGCCATTGAAAAGATAGGCGGATTTCCCGTTGCAGACAGGTCCAGTGGGTCC
>JACCDH010669683.1_pt1 | contig 34795 bp, 33 predicted proteins | sample 7442481 | NCBI WGS metagenome assembly JACCDH01 (sample SAMN15323433, study PRJNA562643) | freshwater metagenome | isolation source: river surface water | place: USA:Blue River Watershed | collected 2017-08-15
ACTCGCTGCGGCCTTCGACGCGGTTATGTGTCCAGGTCAGCGGTTCCTGGAAATCATGCGATACATGCTTGTAGAACTCGGTGTACTGCTCATCGGTGATGTCGGACTTGCTGCGCGTCCAGAGCGCGCTGGCCTGATTGACCGTTTCCAGCTCGTCACGCACGACCATCGCTTTCTTTTCTTCATCCCATTCCTCCTTGCGCATGGTGATGGGCAGCGAAATATGGTCGGAGTATTTGCGGATGATGGAGCGCAGCTGCCAGGCGGACAGGAGTTCGTCTTCCCCTTCGCGCAGGTGCAGCGTGATGCGCGTGCCGCGCTGGGGCTTGTCGATCGCCTCGACGCTGAACTCGCCTTCGCCGGCGGATTCCCATTTGACGCCCTGATCGGCGGGCAGGCCGGCGCGGCGCGATTCGACGGTGATCTTGTCGGCGACGATGAAGCCGGAGTAAAAACCGACGCCGAACTGGCCGATCAGTGCCGCATCTTTTTGCTGGTCGCCGGAGAGTTTGGAAAAGAATTCCTTGGTGCCGGATTTCGCGATCGTGCCCAGATGCTCGATGGCTTCCTGCTGCGACAGGCCGATGCCGTTGTCGGTGATGCTGATGGTGCGCGCATCCTTGTCAAACTCTACCTGTATCGTCAGCTCGCTGTCGTTCTCGAACAGCGAGGCATTGTTGATGGCCTCGAAGCGCAGCTTGTCGGCCGCATCAGATGCATTCGAGATCAGTTCACGCAGAAAAATTTCCTTGTTCGAGTACAGCGAATGAATCATCAGCTGCAGCAGCTGCTTGACTTCGGCCTGAAAGCCCATCACTTGTTTGTCGGGAGCGCCCATGATGTCCTCTGTTAATAAAAATTTACACAATTGAGCGAGATATGGCGGTCAGAATGGGGATTTCAAGGGGCTGTCAGGTAAAATTTCCAGCTTCTATCCTGCCGGAGCGCTTCCATCATGACGACCAGCATCGCCCAACGCTTACTCGACCTGAATATCACCTTGCCCAAGGCAGCGGCGCCCGCTGCTGCCTATGTGATGTATGTACGCACTGGCCACACGCTGTATGTCTCCGGCCATATTGCCAAGCAACAGGGACAGCCCTGGGTGGGCAAACTGGGCAAGGACATGACGACTGAGCAGGGCCGGGAGGCGGCGCGCGCAGTGGCGATCGACCTGATCGCGACCCTGAGTGCCGCTTGCGATGGTGACCTGACGCGTGTGAAGCGCATCGTCAAGCTGGTCAGTCTGGTCAATTCCACGCCGGATTTCACTGAGCATCATCTGGTGACGAATGGCGCATCGGAGCTGCTGGCCGAGGTGTTCGGCGATGCGGGCAAGCATGCGCGTTCGGCCTTCGGTGTTGCCGCCATTCCGCTCGGCGCCTGCGTGGAAATCGAGATGGTGGCCGAGATCGCCTGATCGGTGGTTTGAATGGCTGCTCTCAGCCGTCCCTGAAGCGGCGGGTAAATGAAGATGCGACCGGCGGCACGTCATCCTGCTCCTGCGCGAGCGTCCGGGTGATGTGCTGGTCGGCGTCTTTTTCCAGTGCCAGATAGAGCGAACGGCATACAGCCTGCGCTTGTTTACCCGGCCAGTCTTCACCGAGCAGTGAGGCCGGCAGCTGCGGATCGCTGAGCAGCGCGCGCCGGTATTCATGAATCAGCAGCGTGCGAAGGGCAAAGGCGCTGGCACTGTCGGGCCGCGTCGGCAGCGCCAGCAGGCGCCGCAGTTCTTCAAAATGCGCAATGAATTTTTTGTAGCTTCTCGCGGCTTCTTTCAGCGGCCATGCATCCGGCGTGATCTCTTCAAGCGGCCTTGAACCGGCAAGGCCGGCATCGGTGGCGGACAGCACGATCACTTTGCCGTTCATGCGCGTGCGGACGAGCATCTCGGTGAGCGCTTCCCGCTTGTCGCCCGGGCACGCAAACAGCCCCGGTGCCAGTGGCGCGAATCCTTCCCACAGCAGTTCTTTTTTGAGTGCCGATTTTTGTGCGGCGCTGGCCGCGCCCTGCAGGCTGACCAGCAGCCATTCGCCATCCCAGCGTGGAATGCTGTTCGCATACACGCGCTGATGTGCGCGCAAAAACCGCTTTGCTCCCAGCGGGCTCAGACGGTACTGGCTGCGCCTGCCGGAACGGCTGGCCTCCAGCCAGCCTTCTTCCACCAGCCGATACACGCTGGTGCGGACCAGCCGCTCGCTGACGCCCAGCGGCGCCAGCAGCGCGATCAGGCTGCCCAGCCAGACCGATCCTCCGCGCGGCGCGATCGCATCGCCGAACACCGTCATCACCAGCGACTTGGCGCGCAGCGAGGGCTGACGCAGCTGTCTGGCGATCCAGTTATCGACGGATTGACGTGCCATGGCCTGGGGGGAAAAATGACAAACTGTTAAATGATACAGTTTTACGTGAAATTCTCAATTTCGCGTATCATAAAGCAACTCACGCCCCTCACTGGAGACAGCCCGATGTACGCACAGATGGTCGATACCGGCGCCGCCCGCCTGCGCGCCGCCGATGAACTGAGCCCCGAAGAGCAGGCATTTCAGGCGCGCGTCGAGGCCGAGGTCAAGATCGAGCCCAAGGACTGGATGCCCGACGCTTATCGCAAGACCCTGATCCGGCAAATTTCCCAGCATGCGCATTCCGAGATCGTCGGCCAGCTCCCCGAGGGCAACTGGGTGACGCGCGCGCCGACCTTGAAGCGCAAGGCGATTCTGCTGGCAAAGATACAGGACGAGGCCGGGCATGGTCTGTACCTGTACAGCGCTGCCGAAACGCTGGGCATCTCGCGCGATCAGATGACCGCCGATCTGCTGTCCGGCAAGGCGAAATATTCCAGCATTTTCAATTACCCGACGTTGAGCTGGGCCGATGTCGGCATGATCGGCTGGCTGGTCGATGGCGCGGCGATCATCAATCAGATTCCGCTGTGCCGCTGTTCGTACGGGCCGTATGCGCGGGCGATGGTGCGCGTCTGCAAGGAAGAAGCCTTTCATGCGCGGCAGGGTTTTGATCTGCTGATGTCGTTGTGCAAAGGTACGCCCGGGCAAAAGCAGATGGCGCAGGAAGCGCTGAACCGCTGGTGGTGGCCGATGCTGATGATGTTCGGCCCGCCGGATGCCGAGTCGGTGAACAGCCAGCAATCGATGCAGTGGAAGATCAAGCTGTTCACGAATGATGAACTCCGGCAGCGCATGGTCGACCAGACCGTGCCGCAGGCCGAGTATCTCGGACTGACGATTCCTGATCCCGACCTGAAGTGGAATGAGGCGCGCGGTCACTATGACTTCGGCGCGATCGACTGGTCAGAGTTCTACAACGTCGTCAAAGGTAACGGACCCTGCAATCGCGATCGTCTGGATACCCGGCGCAAGGCCTGGGATGACGGTGCATGGTTCCGTGAAGGCCTGCAGGCGAACGCCGACAAACGTGCGGCACGCCGCGCGCGCAAAGCGGCCTGAGGCCACAGGAGAAGCACATGAGCAAAGAATGGCCGCTGTGGGAGATTTTCATTCGCAGCCAGCATGGTCTGGCGCACAAGCATGTGGGCAGCCTGCATGCGCCGGATGCGGAGATGGCGATCAACAACGCGCGTGATGTGTACACCCGCCGCAACGAGGGCGTGTCGATCTGGGTGGTGCCCGCCAGCGAGATCGTGGCCAGCAGTCCCGGCGAGCGCGGTGAATTGTTCGAGCCCTCGAACAGCAAGGTGTACCGCCATCCGACGTTTTTCAAGATACCGCCGGAAGTGGGGCATCTGTAATGGATGCCGACAAATTCCACTGGCTGCTGAGAGCGGGCGACAATGCGCTGGTGCTCTCGCAGCGGCTCTCCGAATGGTGCGGCAAAGGGCCGGTGCTGGAAGAAGACATGGCGCTGACCAATATCTCGCTCGACCTGATCGGGCAGGCGACGCTGTGGCTGTCACTGGCCGGCAAGGTCGAGGGTAAAGGGCGCGATGAAGATGCGCTGGCCTTTCTGCGGGATGTGCAGGATTTTCACAACCTGCTGCTGGTCGAGCAACCGAACGGCGATTATGCGCACACGCTGATGCGCCAGCTGTATTTCGATCTCTGGCATGGGTTGTGGCTGGAATCACTGCTGCCCTCCAACGATACCGAGATCGCGCAGATCGCAGAAAAATCTCTGAAGGAAGTCGCCTATCATCTGCGTCGCAGCAGCGATCTCGTCATTCGCCTCGGTGACGGCAGCGAAGAAAGCCATGCGCGGCTACAGCGCGCTGCCGACGCCCTGTGGATGTTTGCCGGCGAGGCCTTTATCGATGATGAACTCGATCAGCGCATCGCGTCGCGCGGCATCGCGCCTTTGCCCGGCAGCTTGCGCGAGCGCTGGCTTGAGCGTCTGGAAAACATTTTCCGCGAGGCGACGCTGACGCTGCCGCCCGCGAGCGCGTGGATGCAGCGCGGCGGCAAGCAGGGGCGTCATACCGAGCATCTGGGCTATCTGCTGGCCGAGATGCAGTTCCTGCAGCGTGCCTATCCCGGCGCGCAATGGTAAACAGGATGAGCACGATGGCCGTATCGGACGAGCTGCTCTGGGATTGCCTGTCGCAGGTCACCGATCCTGAGATTCCGGCGATCTCCATCGTCGATCTGGGCATCGTGCGCGCGGCCGGATCCACGGACGGTGGCTGCGAGATCGTGATCACGCCGACGTATTCGGGCTGTCCGGCGATGCATGTGATTGAGGAGAACATCCGTCAGGTGCTGGAGGCGCAGGGCATACAGAACATTCAGGTGCGCACGCAATTGTCTCCCGCATGGACGACAGACTGGATCAGCGAATCAGGCAAGGACAAGCTGCGCCAGTTTGGTATTGCGCCGCCCGCGCACCGAGCAATGACGACCGCCAGCGCGATTGATATCTCCGCGCTGTCGCCGACAGAGGAGGTCGACATCGCTTGCCCGCAATGCGGGTCGATCAACACGCGACTGATCAGCCAGTTCGGCTCGACCGCCTGCAAGGCCTTGTACCGGTGCGGCGATTGTCTGGAACCCTTTGATTATTTCAAGCCTCACTGATGTCACACTTTCATTCACTGCGCATCAGCGGGCTCGTGCATGACACCCGCGATGCGATACGGGTCAGTTTCGAGGTTCCGGCTGCGCTGCGCGAGACTTTCCGGTACCAGCCCGGTCAGCATCTGACACTGCGCGCGGTCATTGATGGCGACGAGCAGCGCCGCTCGTATTCGATCTGCTCGGCCGTGCAGGATGAGGAACTGCAGATCGCGATCAAGAAAGTGCCCGGCGGCGTGTTTTCCAACTGGGCGCATGAGCACTTCGCGCCCGGCATCGCGGTCGATGTGATGCCGCCAACCGGCAGTTTTCATCTGCCACTGTCACCGGATCATCATCGCCACTATCTGGCCTTCGCCGCAGGCAGCGGCATCACGCCGGTGTTCTCGGTCATCAGGAGCACGCTGCTGGCAGAGCCGCAGAGTCGCTTCACGTTGGTGTACGGCAATCGCGCTTCGTCCACGGTGATGCTGCGTGATCCGCTGGCCGATCTGAAAGACCAGTTTCTCGGCCGGCTGTCTGTCATCCACATCATGAGCCGCGAGAAGCAGGATATCGATCTCTTCAATGGCCGCATTGATGCCGACAAATGCAGGGCGCTGCTCGCGCAATGGGTACGGCTGGATGACATCGACCATGTATTCATTTGCGGGCCTCAGCAGATGATGGAGCAGGTATCTGCGACGCTGCTTGCACTGGGACTCGATAAATCGCGCATCCGCGCGGAGCTGTTTGGTGTGGCTGTGGCCGCATCCCGAGCCCGTCCTGCCGCTGCTGTCACGGAGGCGCAGTGCGAGGTCACGCTGGTGATTGATGGACGCCACTACCTGTTCGCGATGCCACGCGACGCGATGCCGGTGCTGGAAGCCGGGCTCGCGCAGGGGATTGAGATACCCTATGCGTGCAAGGGCGGCATTTGCGCGACCTGCCGCTGCAAGGTCACTGAAGGCAAGGCGGATATGGATGCCAATCATGCGCTGGAAGACTATGAAGTGGCCAGCGGTTTTGTGCTGAGCTGTCAGGCTTTCCCTGCGACAGACAAGCTCGTGCTGGATTTTGATCAGGATGCGTGAAGGGTTCCCCGAATGAGCGAAGAACTTCATCAGGAGGCGGCTGCGCTCGCGCGTGCAACCGGCGAGCGCATGTATGCACGTGACCATGCGACGCAGGGGCTGGGCATTCAGCTGCTCGATGTCCGCCCCGGTTATGCGCGCATGCAGATGATGGTGCGGCAGGACATGCTGAACGGCCATGCGATGTGTCATGGCGGATTCATTTTCACGCTGGCTGATTCCACGTTCGCCTTTGCCTGTAACAGCTATAACGTGCAGACCGTGGCCGCTGGCTGCAGCATCGAGTTTCTTGCGCCAGCTTTCGAGGGCGAGCTGTTGCAGGCCGAGGCCATCGAGCAATCGCGCAGCGGCAAGACCGGCGTTTATGATGTGGTGGTGACCAATCCCGCAGGCCGCAAAGTCGCGCTGATGCGGGGCAAGTCGCATCAGCTGAAAGGCGCTGTGATCGAATAAGCATCTGTCTCGTCAGGCCGCTGGCTGCGTTGGCACTGCCTTGCCGTACATCTGTACTGTCTGTGGCAGTGCCGCCTTGCCACCGACCCAATGAGGCAGATTCCAAGAAACTCGTCATCGAGGCGACGCCCGGAACAATAAAAAACATTGCCGGGCCTGATAAAAACTGGAGGAGACTACCGATGGCCACATCGCATGCGAGGCCGGCCGATCTTGAATCGATCGAGACAGCCAGTCAGGATGAGCTGCGTGCGCTGCAGCTGCAGCGGCTGCAGGCGACGCTGCATCACGCATACGACCATGTGCCGCATTATCGGCAGAGTTTCGATGAGAAGGGCGTGCATCCGGACGACCTGAAATCCTTGTCCGATCTGTCGAAGTTCCCGTTCACGAGCAAGGAAGATCTGCGAAAGAACTATCCTTTCGGCATGTTTGCCGTGCCGCGCGAGCAGGTCGTGCGGATTCACGCATCGTCCGGCACGACGGGCAAGCCAACGGTCGTCGGTTATACCCAGAAAGACATCGACACCTGGTCACAGCTGGTCGCGCGCTCGATTCGCGCGGCGGGCGGCCGTGCCGGCGATATCGTGCATGTCGCTTATGGCTACGGACTGTTCACTGGCGGGCTCGGCGCGCACTATGGCGCGGAACGGCTGGGCTGCACCGTGATTCCGATGTCGGGCGGTCAGACAGAAAAGCAGGTGCAGCTGATCAATGACTTTCGGCCAGACATCATCATGGTCACGCCGTCCTATATGCTGAATCTGATCGAGGAATTCGAGCGGCAGGGACTGGATCCTGCGGCATCATCGCTGCGCATCGGTATTTTTGGCGCAGAGCCCTGGACGGAATCGATGCGCGAAGAAATCGAGCGCCGAGCCGGACTGGATGCAGTCGATATCTATGGCCTGTCGGAAGTGATGGGACCGGGCGTGGCGAATGAATGCATCGAGACCAAGGATGGTCCTGTGATCTGGGAAGATCATTTTTATCCCGAGATCATTCATCCGCTGACGGGCGAGGTTATGCCCGATGGGGAGGCGGGTGAGCTGGTATTTACCTCGCTGACAAAAGAAGCGATGCCGGTGATTCGTTACCGCACGCGCGACCTGACGCGACTGCTTCCGCCGACCGCGCGCAGCATGCGCCGCATGGATAAAATCGTCGGACGCTCCGACGATATGCTGATCATCCGCGGCGTGAATGTATTCCCCTCGCAGATCGAAGAGATGCTGCTGGCGCAACCGGCGCTGGCGCCGCATTATCAGCTGGTGCTGACGCGCGATATGCACCTCGATCAGCTCGAAGTGCTGGTCGAGACCCGCGAAGATGTGCGTCATGGTGACGGGCTGCGCGGAGGAACGGCGCTGGAACAAATGATCAAGGCAATGATCGGCATTTCCTGCACGGTGACTGTGCTGCCTCCGAATGGCGTTGAGCGCACCCAGACGGGCAAGGCCAAGCGCATCGTGGATCGCCGCCAATAATTTTTCTAACGCGGGGCAGGGGAGCATGGATTCGAACCACGCCGGCCGGCTTGGACACCGGTCTGTCCCCCCTGGACACTCCCCTGTGATGATCAGCCACCGTCATGCCTGACTACAGACAGTGACGCCATTCTCCGCAGATCGCATTCGGGGAGATTGACCCGAATCAGCATGTCAGCAGTGACGCTTGGCGATGCTCAAGCGATTCATCATGTCCCGGGATGACAATGCCAGCTCAGGTAGCAGGGGGCACAGGCATGGCGCAGTATCCGGGAACATCGCTGACAGGGATCGCATCACCGCTGGACACATGCCAGCCACTCGACGCCGATGATCAGCTGGGCCGCATCGTCGGGCAGATACATGAATATCAGGTGCCGCCTTCCGTAAGCGACGCGATCGACCGGCTGTACGGCAGCCTGTATGCGTCCTCGCGATTTCAGCGCGTGTGCGACCCCTCGGCGCTGCCGCATGTCTGGGTCGCGTATCAGCGCGGCGACATCGTCGGTGCGCTGCTGTTCCGCACAGAGACCTCACGCATCCAGGTGCTGAGCGAAATGTTCATGCTGGACAGTGACATCGCCGCAGCGTTCTGCCGCGATGTCTTCGGCCGCTATCAGGAAGCCCGCGAGATCAATTTCAATGCGATCTGTCTGCCAGCGCGACTGCCGCGACTGGTTTGCCAGCATTTTGCGTTTTCTGAAAATTATGTGCTCGAACTGCCGGCATCCGTCGGGGAGTATGAACAGTCACTGGGCAAATCAACCCGCAAGACGCTGCGCGGTTATGGCAATCGGCTGTTGCGTGAGCATCCGCACTTTGTATGGCGCTCTGGCTCGTGCAGCACGCTCTCGCCACAGGCGCAGCAGGCGCTGGTTAGGCAGCTGCAGGTATTCAAGTGTGAGAGCATGGCCGCGCGCGGCAGGCAGGCGAAGGCCGATGCCCGTGAGACAGCCCAGTTGCTGCGGATGACTGCCGAGTGTGGATGGTTCGGGATGGGCACTGTTGACGGCAAGCTCTGCGCAGGTTCGCTGGCGCTGCGAATAGGCGAGAACTACGTGATGATGCTGTGTGCTGCTGATCCGGCGTATTCATCGTACCGGCTCGGGCTGCTGGCCTGCTACTGGTCGCTGTGCGATTGCATCCGGCAAGGCGGGCGTCAGTGCCATTTGCTCTGGGGTCGTTATCGCTACAAGGAGCAATTGCTCGCGGCCCCGATACCGCTGCACCGGCTTCGGGTGTATCGATCCCGCTGGCAGATGCTGTGTCGCCCATTCAGCGTGACTGGCATGGCAGCCAGCAGCCTGCTGCATCGCTGTCGTTCCTGGTGGCTTGATGTCCTGCCCGAGCAGCTGGCGCGGCAAGAGTGGCTGGTGCGCGGCGTGCGCCACTTGCTCAGACAACCGGAGCCAAACAAGTGAAATCAAACAGGCGAAATAATTCCCGGTGAGAAATAAACCAATCAATATATTTCCCTGCGACATCATTGTCATTAACAAATTATTCATTTGAGCAAGATATTTCTTACAAAACATTAAAGTCTAGGTATCCTTGACGCGGTAAAAACTAGTTCCATTAACTGGAAGTTCTGGTTTTCCGCCATGCGCCTCTCTCTGCACACCTTATTGGTTGACCTCGCGCGTCGCGCCGGTCTGGCGACGATGGCGCTTTTGTTTTTGCTCAGCGGCGGCAGCACTCTGGCAGCACCCGAAGCAGAGAAGGCACCGCTGCAGATCGGACTGGATGCCGAATTCGGTCTGCAGAACAGCACGTCTGCGCAATCGATCGAACTCGGCATGCGTGCTGCGATTCATGAGATCAATGGGGCAGGCGGATTGCTGGGCGGGCGACGGCTGCAGCTTGTCACACGCGATAATCGTTCCATACCCGCGCGCGGTGTCGAGAATCTTAAATCGCTGGCAGCGATGCCCGATCTGGTCGCGGTGTTCGGCGGCCGTTTCAGTCCGGTCGTGATCGAGCAGTTGCCGTTGATCGCAGAAAAGAAGCTTCCTTTCATTGCGGTGTGGTCGTCCGCAGATCAGATCGTGGCGGCGAACAAGCCGGGCAGTTATGTGTTCCGTCTTTCACTGCGCGACAGCCTCGCGATGCCTTTCATGCTGGAGCATGCCGCATCGCGCGGCATCGACCGGGTCGGCCTCTTGCTCAGCAATACAGCATGGGGACGCAGCAATCAGTCTGCCGCTGAAAAATATACAAAGTCAGGCAAGCGGCCCCGCATCGTTCGCACCGAGTGGTTCAGCTGGGCAGATACCAGCCTGATCGGTAAATACCAGAGCCTGCGTGCCGCTGGAGCGAAGGCCGTGGTCGTGGTAGGCAATGACGAGGTGTCGGTGCTGGTGAAAGAAATGGCCGCGCTTCCTGAAAGCGATCGCCTGCCGCTGATCGCGCACTGGGGCCTGACCGGGGGCGAGTTCGTGCGCCAGTCCGGACCGGCATTGCGCAGCGTGGATCTTTCGGTGCTGCAGACTTTCAGCTTTTACACCGCACACCCTCGGCTGCGTGAGCGTTTTCTGAAGTCGGCATCGGTGGACAAGCCGATCACCCCGGAACAAATCTCTGCGCCTGCGGGCGCCGCGCATGCCTACGATGCCGTGCATCTGCTGGCGCTGGCAATTACCCGCGCTGGCAGCGCTGACCGCGCGCGCATTCGCGAGGCGCTGGAGCGTTTGCCGGATCATCGCGGGCTGGTCAAGCAATACCGCCGGCCGTTTACGCCAGATAATCATGAGGCGCTGACGCGCAACGAACTGCTGATGGTCCGCTTCCGTGAGGATGGCGTGATGGTGCCGCGATGAGAGCGAGGCTACTGCGCTGGCTCACCGCCGGCAGTCTGACCGAACGTTTTGCCCGCGCCAGTGCGACGCTGGCGCTTGCCGCGCTGTTGCTGACGGCGCTGGCGTCCTGGCTGCTGGCTGAGACGCAGAACGATGCGGCGGAGCAGGCGCTGGTCAGGAAAGAGGCAGTTCACAATGCCGCGATGATCGGCACGATGATCGAAGGCGTAGCCTCGCGCATGTCAGAGCTTGCCGAGGGCAGCCTGCTTGCAGCGGCGCTGACCGATACCTCGGGACGCGAAAATTATCTGCATCCCTACCTGTCCAGCATTCATCATGTGAACGCCGTTCCGGTATCTGTGCTGTTCACCGACTTCATGGGGCGCGAGATCGCCAGCAATGACTTTGCGGCATTCTCGGACGAAGACCGGCAATGGCTGCAACTCCACCTGAACGCAGAATCCGAGGGGGCGATGATTCGCGATGGCGAACAGGGACCTGAGCTGATCGCCGTCAAGCTGGTGACGCCGCCACGCACGGGCCGAGCCGAAGGGGCGCTGCTCTATAGCTTCGATCTGAATGCGGTGCTCTATTCAGGCGATATTACGTTGTTCTGGAATGGCAAACCGGCGCAGCCCTCCGGTGCAATGGTGACCGCCCGGGTACCGCTGAAGAAGCCTTTCGACACCCTGGGTATCGAGGCCGGTATTGCGGCGCGCGATTCATCGATCGGTCTCAGGCTGTCTCAGCTCGGCATTATTTTCTCGCTCACGGTCGCCATCACCGTGCTTATCTGGTGGCTGGGGCGCCGCCTCGCGCTGCGGCTGACGCAGCAGCTGCGTCGTCTGGAGAGTTTTTCGCGTGAAGTGGTCCATACAGGCTTTGGCAGCCTGCGCGCGCCGGTAGAGGGTGGCGATGAAGTCTCCAGTCTCGCGCATTCTTTTAATCATGTGCTGGACAGATTGCATCATCAGCATCAGCAGCTGCAGGAGGAGAGCGAACGGCGCAACCAGCTGCTGGCGCGATACCGTCTGCTGATCGAGAGTACAAATGCGGTGTCATGGGAGGCCAGCCTGCCGGGCTTTCACTACAGTTTTGTATCGCCGCAGATGGAACGCGTACTGGGTTTCTCAGTATCTGATTGCCTGTCGACGGGTTTCTGGGATGCGCATGTGCACGAAGACGATGCCGAGGTGGTCGCACAGGCTCGCGCCGCAGCGATCAACGGCGCGGGAGAGTACAGCTGCGAATACCGTCTGCATAATCGCGCAGGAGAAGCCGTGTGGGTCGAAGAGATCGGCAGCGTTATTCGCAGCGGCGTCGAGGGCGATGCAACGCTGCGCGGCATCATTCTGGATGTCGGACAGCGCAAGGCAGCCGAGGCCGAGATTCAGCAGCTTGCTTATTACGATCCGCTCACCGGTCTTCCCAACCGGAGAATGCTGCTCGATCGTCTTCAGAGTCTGACGGATGCAGGCCGGCATGATCCGGAACCCGGCGCGCTGATCTTCATTGACCTGGATAACTTCAAAGCGCTCAACGACACGCATGGTCACGAAATGGGCGACTTGATGCTGGGAGAAGCAGCGCACAGGCTGACCGCAGCCGTGCGCCGGAATGACATCGTTGCCCGTCTTGGCGGGGATGAGTTCGTGGTCGTTCTCAAAGGCCAGCGAGAGACGCCCGAGACGTTCCGCCGGCATGCAGAAATTGTCGCTGACAAAATTCTGGCCGTGATGGATCAGCCTTATCATTTGCGCGGCATAGAACACCACAGCTCCGCCAGCCTCGGCATCTATGTATTCGATACCGGCAACGACACCGTGACGGAAATACTGCAGCGGGCCGATCTGGCGATGTATCAGGCGAAGGCTTCCGGACGAAATGCCATCCGTTTCTTCGAGGCAGACATGCAGTTTCAGGTGTCGCGCCGCACCGAGCTGGAGAACCGCCTGCGCAATGCGCTCAAGCAGCAGGAGTTCAGACTGGCGTATCAGCCACAGGTCACCGACCGGGGCGAATTACTGGGTTTCGAGGTGCTGTTGCGCTGGCAGCACCCCGAGCGCGGTCTGATTCATCCGTCTGATTTCATTTCCGTTGCTGAAGAGACGGGCCTGATCGTGCCCATCGGACTATGGGTGATCCGCCACGTGGCAGAGAAGCTGAAAGTCTGGAGCGCCGATCCCCGGACCAGTCCGTTGACGCTGTCAGTCAATGTCAGCGCCCGGCAGTTTCGCGATGAAGCATTCGTTGATCAGGTCATGGCGGTGCTGCGGGATACCGGCTTGCCGCACCACCGGATGAACATGGAGCTTACCGAGAGCTTGCTGGTGGATGATATCCAGCAGGTCATTTACAAGATGAGGGTGCTGAAGGCGGCGGGCATCGGTTTTTCACTCGATGATTTTGGTACTGGTTATTCCTCGCTCTCGTATTTGCGCCGTTTGCCTATGGACGAACTGAAGATCGAGCACTCTTTCTTCAGGAATGCGCTGACCGAAGAGGCCGATGCCGCGATCGTGCGTACCATCGTTGTGCTCGCCCAGAGCCTGAAGTTGCGGCTGATTGCTGAGGGGGTCGAAACCGAGCGTCAGAAAGAGTTTTTGATCAGGCATGGCTGTCACGCGTATCAGGGTTTTCTTTTTGGCGAGGCCGTACCTGAGGAAAGGCTTCCGGAGTGCCTCGATGTCTGGCTGTCTGACCAGAGGCAGTCCGCCAATTCCTGAAGCTTTCCGTTCAACGATAGCCGCTCCCGGGGGAGCGGCTTTTTTTTCGGATGCGTGCGGAGGCTGAGCGGCGCGCGTCAGCCACTTATCGCAGCTTCAAGGAGGTGAGGTCGTAGCGCCGGTTCCTGTGGTGGTCGTCGTAGTTGGCGTCGTCGATCCCACGCCGGTCAGGGTAGTGATCGGCGTCACTGTCGTGGTCGGGGCTGTGGTGCCCGTGCCCGAGGTTCCGCTGGTGGTTCCGATTGTGCCACTCGTGCCAGTCGTGCCGGTCGTGGAGGTGGTGCCTGTCGTACCCGTTACCGTGCCCGTATCGGTGGTGCTGCCGGTCGTCGTTGGTGTTGTTGTGGTGGTGCCGGTGCTGGTGCCGGTGGTCGGACTGGTGCTCGTCGTGCCGGTGGTTGTCGCTGGCGTGGCAGTGTCCACGGTGCCGGTCGTGGTACCGGTTGTCGTCGTCGGGCTGGTGGTGGTCGGACTAGTGGTGGTCGGACTGGTACTCGTCGTGCCAGTCGCTGTCGAGGGCGCGGTTGTGTCCACGGTGCCGGTCGACGTGCCGGTAGTCGGCGTGGTACCGGTGGTAACCGTGGTCGTTGCCGGGGTGGTCGTTGCCGGAGTGGTGGTTCCGGTCACTGTGCCCGTGGTCGGGGTGGTCGAGGTCGTGCCTGTCGTGGTGCCCGTCGTCGTTCCAGTCGCAGTACCCGTCGCCGCGGCGGCCGCACCGCGTGTGGTACCGGCAGTCGTCACAATCTGGCCCCGCACTTCACCTTGCGGAAAAGCTGCCGAGGTGATCTCGTAGTACATGTTCCCGCCGGTAAGCGCAGTGCCCTGAGTCGCTGTCAGCGTGGTGCGGGCGGTCCAGATGCCTGAACCCGGCGTGATCTCCCGCAGGCTGTTGATCACCGGACCGATGGCGCCCGCTGCAGCCTGTCTCAGATTGGCGCCAGTGCCTGTGATGCCTGAAGAGATGATCACCGAAGTGAGCACGCGGTCACGCGGCCGATAGACCGAGATGGCGGTCGCGGTCGCTGCGCTGGAAGTCGGCGGCACAGCGAGCGCACCCGACATCACATTCGTGAAGAACAGCGGGCGAGTCGCCGCCACGGTGGCGCCGGTCGTGCTGGCAGTGCCAGTGCCGGTACTCGTGATGCCGCTGGTCGCACCTGACGTGCCTGAGGATCCTGACGTGCCTGAGCTGCCAGCGCTACCGTAGGGGTCGATGCTTCCGCTGCTGGTCGTTGTCCCGGTGCCGCCGGACCCGGCAGTGGTGCCAGTAGTGCCAGTGGTGCCTGTCGTGCCTGCCGTGCCCGCCATACCGCCGTCAGCGGTCGCCGTGGTCGCGCCGCCGGTGCCGCTGGTCCCGCCCGTGCTGGCGCCCGCGCTGGTGGTGGCGGTTCCGGTGCCCGTCCCTGCGCCTGTTGAGCTGATGGTGGTGCTGGTTCCGCTCGCAGGAATCGCTGAGCCGCTCTTGGGCAACTGAACCAGAATCTGGCCGCGGATCTCGCCCTCGGGGAAGGCGGCGGTGTGGACATTCAAGTAGTAGCTGCCCGAACGCAGCAGGTTCAGCTGCTCCACACTGAGCGCAGTCGTGGTGCTCCAGATGCCGCTGCCACTGCTGCTCTCGGTGAGCGGAAACACTACCGGCCCCGCCACGCCGCGCGGTGCGACATGAATATGCGCTGCCGTTCCTGCGATGTCAGCGGTCACGATGGTGGCTTTCATCTGGCGCGTAGTCGGATCAACGACGACAACGCCGGTGCCACTGGCGGCAGTATTCACGGGCGGCACTTCTTCGGAACCGGTCAGCGTTGCTGAAAAAACGTTGGCCGGCACGGTGCTGTTGGCTGAATTGACCTGATTCACATTCGATCGGGAAGCGGTCGGGTTGATCGGATTGCTGTCGCTGCCGCAGCCTGCCAGTGCCAGCAGCGATAGCGTGGCGATCCACCCGGAAGTGAATCGCGTGAATGAAAAAGCTTTCATGAGTCGTCCTCTGGTTGAGAAATACTCCCTGGAGAAAAATGAGCGCTGCGTTAACGGCCGGTCTGGCCTTGCCGCACCGGATGTGCGTCGCAGTCTGGAAGATGCGGTAAAGGCCCGCATCGGCGCGATGCAGGTCTAAGCAGCGACCGTGCCCGCACTGAATGCCTGCATGCCGACGATGGACGGGACGCCGGGGAAAAAGCAGAAGGTAAGAACTACCAGCGCAGGTGAAAAATAGTCGATCAGGGGGAGCATGCGTGTCGGGTTACCATGCGGTTTTACGAACATGCATCATAAGCACCATGGCTGAGACAGACATTCGCCCGGGACAATCGCTTGAGCTGCTGAAAGCGCTGCACATCCTGACTCGCGATGGCAAGATGAATCAGGATAGTCGCCGCAAGCTCAAGCAGGTGTATCACCTGTTCCAGTTCATCGAGCCTTTGCTGCGGCAGCTGGCGGCCGGGAACCAGGCCCTCACGCTGGTCGACCATGGCGCCGGAAAATCCTATCTGGGTTTCATTTTGTACGATCTTTTTTTCAAGGATCGTGCCGATGGCTCGTACATTTACAGCATCGAGACGCGTGCAGAGCTGGTAGACAAAGCGCGCGATCTCGCTCAGCGGGCGGGATTTGACCGCATGTCATTTCTTCCGCTGTCGGTGGCCGAGTCGATCGAATCGCCCTTGCTGCCCGATACGGTGGATATCGTCACGGCACTGCATGCCTGCGATACCGCCACCGATGATGCGATCAGCTTTGCGCTCAAAAAACGCGCGCGCTTCATGGTGCTGGTGCCCTGCTGCCAGGCGGAGGTGGCGGCGACGCTGCGGCGCCTGAAGGGAAAATCGCTTGCGCGCGATGTGCTCAGCGAGATCTGGCGGCATCCGATCCACACGCGCGAGTTCGGCAGTCACCTGACGAATGTACTGCGCTGCCTGCAACTGGAAGCTCACGGCTATCAGGTGAACGTGACCGAGCTGGTCGGCTGGGAACATTCAATGAAGAACGAGCTGATCATCGCCAGTCAGAACCGGGATGTGCCACGACAGCGGGCGGCAAAGCGATTGCAGGAAGTGCTGGCCGATATCGGGCTGGAGGACATGTCAGCACGCTTCTGGCTGCCGTCCTGAAAGCAGGCCCGGCGCGGCGGTTTTACTGGCTTGGCTGCCCCTGCGTCGGAGGACGCATCAGCGTGGTCGCCGGCAGTGAGTGACTGGCGATAAAGATTTCATGCAGCAGCAGGCTGAAGCTACCGGTCAGCATCGCCATGGTGGCAACGAACATGAAGGCGATCAGCGAATCGAGCTTCAGGTGAAATGAGTCGTCGATGAACAGCACCACGACCACCGTGCACACGAGGATCATGCAGCACGCGGACAAGCCCACTGCGCGATGAATTGCCGTTGCCCGCCGGCGCAGCACCGAAAGCTCATGCACCAGCACCGGACGCAGCCCGAGCCCGCCGGAGAGTCTTTCTTCCAGTGTTTCCTGCCGGTCGCTGATCCGTTCAAGACGATTGGTCAGCACGCGCATCTGGATCATTACGCCAAGCATCAGCAGTGCGGGCGTGATCGCCACACTGATCAGATTGCCGATCTCGCCAAACAGGGAATTCATCTCGGGTAGGCTGGGAAGATATTGTTTCGTTCCATTGTAACTGCTTCCGGGATTCGCGATGGATCAGTGATGGGCTTTCCGGGCGGGCGTGTCCCGGGGCTGATCCGCCAGCCGTCCGGCGCCGGCGCAGACAGCCCTTTGTCAATCGCAAACCCTTGCGACAAAAGCCGAACTATCCTCCCGGACCGGGATTCGGGGCGCGGCTGGATTGCTGCGATGCGATTGGCAAAAAATTTAGCAAGGAATTTAGCAAAGAATTTATTTTGTATTTTTCCAGAAATAGAATAAGTTCTCGGATCGGCGCGGAAACCTGTGCCCGCCCTGAAAAAATTAATAAAAAAATAAAAATATCCGGAGACAGAAGGATGGATTTCGCCCCCCCGGCTCAACTGGCCGAACCGCAGTATTCAATGCGGGACATCATGGTCCCGACCAAAGGCATCGCTGCCCGGCCAGGCAAGCACTGAAACACCCCCGGCCCCAGTCAAGACCTCAAGGAGCATTCATGTCGGACATCATCCTGGAGACCCGGGACCTGACGCGCGAATTCAAAGGATTCGTCGCCGTCAATCAGGTAAACCTGAGCGTGCAGCGCGGCCATATCCACGCGCTCATCGGTCCCAACGGCGCAGGCAAGACCACCTGCTTCAATCTGCTGACGAAATTTCTCGCACCGTCGTCAGGGCACATCCTGTTCAACGGTCGTGACATCACGATGATGAAGCCCGCGCAGATTGCGCGCATGGGCATCATCCGTTCATTTCAGATCTCGGCAGTGTTCCCGCACCTGACCGTGCTGGAGAACGTGCGCATTGGCTTGCAGCGCAACCTGGGCACGTCCTTCCATTTCTGGAAGAGCGAGGCCACGCTGGATCAGCTGAATGACCGTGCGATGCAGCTGCTGGATGAGGTCGGCCTGTCCGGTTTTGCCGACAGCGTGACCGTCGATCTGCCGTATGGCCGCAAGCGCGCGCTGGAAATCGCGACCACACTGGCCATGGAGCCGGAGCTGATGCTGCTCGATGAGCCGACGCAGGGCATGGGCCATGAGGACGTGAAGCGCGTGACCGATCTGATCAAGAAAGTATCGAAGGGCCGCACGATCCTGATGGTCGAGCACAACATGAATGTGGTCGCGGGCATCAGCGACCGCATCTCGGTGCTTCAGCGCGGCGCGATACTCGCCGAGGGCGACTACCAGACCGTGTCGCAGAACCCGCAGGTTCTGGAAGCCTACATGGGCAGCGCCACCGTGCTGGAAGGAGCGCACTGATGAGCAAGGCACTTGAGATCAGGAACCTGCAGGCCTGGTATGGCGAATCGCACATCCTGCATGACGTGAATTTTTCAGTCGAGCAGGGTGAGGTGATCACGCTGCTCGGTCGCAACGGCGCAGGCCGCACGACCACGCTGCGCGCGATCATGGGCCTGACAGGGCGTCGCGAAGGTTCGGTGAAGATCAATGGCGTGGAATCGATCCATATGCCCACGCACCGTATCGCTCATATCGGCGTCGGTTATTGCCCGGAAGAGCGCGCGATCTTTTCATCGCTGTCCGCCGAAGAAAACCTGATGCTGCCGCCGACGCTGATGCCGGGGGGGATGTCGGTGGACGAGATTTATCAGATGTTCCCCAATCTCGCCGAGCGCCGCCATAGTCAGGGCACGCGATTGTCCGGCGGTGAGCAGCAGATGCTGGCGGTGGCGCGCATCCTGCGCACCGGCGCCAAGCTCTTGCTGCTCGATGAAATCTCGGAAGGTCTCGCGCCCGTGATCGTGCAGGCGCTGGCGCGCATGATCACCACCCTGAAAAGCCAGGGTTACACCATCGTGATGGTCGAGCAGAACTTCCGCTTCGCCGCGCCGCTGGCCGACCGCTTCTACGTGATGGAGCATGGCCAGATTGTCGAGCAGTTCGCGTCGCGCGAGCTGGAAACCAAGGCCTCTGTGCTGAACGAATTGCTGGGAGTCTGAGATGGAATTCTTTGGTATCCCCATGGCCGCTCTGATGGGGCAGTTGCTGCTGGGGCTGGTGAACGGCTCGTTCTACGCGATGCTGTCGCTGGGGCTGGCGGTGATTTTCGGCCTGCTCAATGTGATCAACTTCGCGCATGGCGCGCTGTACATGATGGGCGCCTTCCTCGCCTGGATGGGGCTGAATTATTTTGGCATCAACTACTGGGTGATGCTGATCGTGGCGCCCCTGATGGTGGCGATCTTCGGCATAGTGATCGAAAAAACCATGCTGCGCTGGCTATACAAGCTCGATCATTTGTACGGCTTGCTGCTGACCTTTGGCATCACGCTGATGATCGAAGGCGTGTTCCGTTCTTTCTATGGCGTCTCGGGTCAGCCGTACTCGGTGCCAGCGCAGCTGACCGGCGCGACGGATCTCGGCTTCATGATGCTGCCGAACTATCGCGCATGGGTGGTGCTGGCCTCGCTGGTCGTCTGTCTGGCGACCTGGTTCGTGATCGAAAAGACGCGGCTCGGCGCTTATCTTCGCGCCGGCACCGAAAATCCCAAGATGGTCGAAGCGTTCGGCATCAATGTGCCGCTGATGGTCACGCTGACTTACGGTTTTGGTGTCGCGCTGGCGGGATTCGCCGGTGTGCTGGCCGCGCCCGTGCTGCAGGTGTCGCCGCTGATGGGCTCGAACCTGATCGTCGTGGTCTTTGCGGTGGTCGTGATCGGCGGCATGGGGTCGATTCTGGGATCCATCGTGACCGGCCTCGGCCTCGGTGTGCTGGAAGGATTGACCAAGGTGTTTTATCCGGAGCTGTCAGCGACCGTCGTATTCATCATCATGGCGATCGTGCTGCTGATTCGCCCCGCCGGCCTGTTCGGCCGTGAAAAATAAGGAGTCGCTGCGATGCTGAGAAAACTGGGTTACGCCGCCGTCCTGATCGGCGCTCTGGTCGCGCCGTTCTTCCTGTATCCGGTGCTGCTGATGAAGATCATGTGCTTCGCATTGTTCGCCTGCGCATTCAACCTGCTGATCGGCTTCACGGGTCTGCTGTCGTTCGGCCATGCGGCGTTTTTCGGCGGTTCGGCGTATATCGCCGGGCATGCACTGAAAGTCTGGGGCGTGCCGACCGAGATCGGTCTGGTGCTGGGCGTGATTTACGCGGCCATCATGGGTTTTGTCGTTGGCAAGCTGGCGATACGCCGTCAGGGCATCTATTTCACGATGATCACGATGGCGCTGTCACAGATGATTTTCTTTGTCTTCCTGCAGGCGCCGTTTACCGGAGGCGAAGATGGCTTGCAGTCGATACCGCGTGGCACGCTCTTGGGCAGCATCGACCTGAAGAACGATCTCACCATGTATTACGTGGTGCTGGGCATCGTGGTGCTTTCCTTCCTGCTGGTGGTGCGCATCATTCATTCACCGTTCGGTCAGGTCTTGAAGGCGGTGCGCGAGAATGAGCCACGCGCGATCTCGCTCGGCTACGACACAGATCGTTACAAGCTGCTGGCATTTGTGCTGTCCGCCGCGCTGGCCGGACTGGCCGGCTCGACCAAGGCCGTCGTGCTGGGCTTCGGCACGCTGACTGATGTGCACTGGTCGATGTCGGGTCTGGTGGTGCTGATGACGCTGGTCGGCGGCATGGGAACGCTGTTCGGCCCGGTGGTGGGCGCGATCATCATCATCGTGCTGGAAAACAAACTCGGCGATCTGGGCACCTGGCTGGCCAGGATCTCGCACGTGGAATGGTTCAACACGATCGGTGAGTCGGTCACCATGGTGACTGGTCTGATCTTCGTGATCTGTGTGCTGGCTTTCCGGCGTGGCATCATTGGTGAACTTGCAGCGCGCTTGCGCTGAGTTGCGTTGAATTTTTCTGAATCGCGCTGAATTATGCTGAGGACTGCTCCGGAGAATATGCAATGAGTGCCGCCAAGTTTCACTGGGAGGATCCGCTGCTGCTGGATCAGCAGCTGACCGAAGAAGAGCGCATGGTGCGCGATGCCGCGCGCGCCTATGCGCAGGACAAGCTGATGCCACGCGTGCTGGAGGCCTTCCGTCATGAGAAGACCGATCCGGCGATTTTTCGCGAGATGGGCGAGCTGGGACTGATGGGCCCGACCATTCCGGCCGAGTATGGCGGCGCCGGTTTGAATTATGTGAGCTACGGCCTGATCGCGCGCGAGATCGAGCGCGTCGATTCGGGCTTTCGTTCGATGATGAGCGTGCAAAGCTCACTGGTGATGGTGCCTATTCATGAATTCGGCACCGAAGATCAGCGTAAAAAATATCTGCCCAGACTGGCGACCGGCGAGTGGATAGGCTGCTTCGGCCTGACCGAGCCGAATCACGGCTCGGATCCCGGCGGCATGGAGACACGCGCGAAAAAAGTCGATGGCGGCTACAGCCTGACCGGTTCGAAAATGTGGATCAGCAACAGCCCCATCGCTGATGTATTCGTCGTCTGGGCGAAAGATGATGAAGGCAAGATCCGCGGCTTCATTCTCGAAAAAGGCTGGAAAGGTTTGTCTGCGCCGGCGGTCCACGGCAAGATGGGCCTGCGCGCATCGACCACCGGTGAAATCGTGATGGATCAGGTCTTCGTGCCGGAAGAAAATGCCTTTCCCGACGTGCGCGGCCTGAAAGGGCCGTTCACCTGTCTGGATTCGGCGCGCTTCGGCATTTCATGGGGATCATTGGGCGCTGCAGAATTCTGCTGGCATACCGCGCGTCAGTACACGCTGGATCGCAAGCAGTTCGGCAAGCCGCTGGCTTCGAATCAGCTGATCCAGAAAAAGCTGGCCGACATGCAGACCGAGATCACGCTGGCGCTGCAAGCTTGTCTGCGCCTGGGGCGCATGCGCGATGAAGGCACGGCGGCAGTCGAGATCACTTCGATCATGAAGCGCAATTCCTGCGGCAAGGCGCTGGAGATCGCTCGCATGGCTCGCGACATGTTGGGTGGTAATGGCATCAGCGATGAATACGGTGTCGTGCGCCATATGCTGAATCTTGAAGTGGTGAACACCTACGAGGGTACGCACGACATTCACGCGCTGATTCTTGGCCGGGCGCAGACCGGCATACAAGCTTTCTTTTGAGGTCATCATGAGCTCGGCGCTCGCCGGTATCCGGGTCGTCGATCTCTCACGCGTGCTCGCCGGACCGTGGTCCACGCAGAACCTTGCCGATCTTGGCGCCGACGTGATCAAGATCGAACGTCCCGGTGTGGGCGATGACACACGCCGCTGGGGCCCGCCTTTTGTGGATCGCGCCGATGCGGATGGTCGCGATGCCGCCTATTTCTTTTGTGCGAACCGCAACAAGCGCTCGCTGACACTCGATTTCACCTTGCCTGAGGGCCGTGAAATTCTCGTCTCGCTGGTAAAACAAGCCGATGTTCTCGTCGAGAATTACAAAGTCGGCGGACTCGGTAAATACGGCCTCGATTACGCAAGCCTCGCCCAGATCAATCCCCGGCTGATTTATTGCTCGATCACTGGCTTCGGACAAGATGGTCCGTATGCCGAGCGTCCAGGTTATGACGCACTGATTCAGGCAATGGGTGGCTTGATGAGTATCACCGGCGAGCCGGATGAGGTTCCCGGCGGCGGGCCGCAGAAAGTCGGCGTCGCGGTCGTGGACTTGCTTACCGGGCTGTATGCAACGAATGCGATACTCGCAGCGCTGTTTCATCGCGAGAGAACGGGCGAGGGCCAGCAGATCGATATCGCCTTGCTCGATGTACAGGTGGCGACGCTGGCCAATCAGGCGGGCAATTATCTGTTGAGCGGCAAGCTGCCGCAGCGCATGGGCAGCGCGCATCCCTCCATCGTGCCCTATCAGCCCGTGGCTTGTGCCGATGGTTATCTGATGCTTGCGATCGGCAATGACACGCAGTTCGCCAGTCTGTGCCGCGCAGCGGGCGAGTCGGACATCGCGACGGATGAACGTTTCGCGACGAATGAGGCGCGGGTGCATCATCGTCAGGCCTTGCTCGACTGGTTATCGGCCGTGATGCGAACGAAGACCATCGATGAATGGTGCATGCTCGCCGAGCGCGAGAATTTTCCCTGTGGCCCGATCCATACCATTGACCGCGTGTTTCGTGATCCTCAGGTGCAGGCGCGAGGCATGCAGCTGCGCCTGCACTCGGCCGCGCATGGGGATGTGGATCTGGTGGCCTCACCGCTCAGGCTGTCGAAAACGCCAGTCAGCTACCGCAGTGCGCCGCCGGCGCTCGGGCATCACACTGCCGACCTGTTGCGCGAGATGGGCTACAGCGATGAACAGCTCGACGCCCTGAAAAACAGGAGGGTGATCTGAGCGTTGTCACTGCAGAGGCCCGCAACGGCCGCAGCAGCCGGCAGACGCAGGATCAGGCAGTGGCGCAAGCCAGAAAGGCCTGGTGGGTGCTGAGGTAGATCCGGTCTTTCATGCGCTTGCCCAGCGGCGTGTCGCGCAGCCTGTCCAGCACCGGCCCTTTGATCTCTGCAAAATGCAGCAGGATGTTCCTCGCTGCGAGGCTTTTTTCCAGTTCGGTCAGCATGCCCAGCGCCGTGGTATCAAGCTGATTCACCGCGGACAGGATCAGCAGCAGATGGCGCGTGCCGGGTTGCTGTAGCAGCAGGCTTTCGATCTTTTCTTCCAGCAGCTGCGCATTTGCGAAGTAGATGCTTTCATCGATACGCAGCGCGATCAGGGCGGGCAGGGTTTCAACCTGATGCCGTTCGATATTACGGAAATGCTCGGTGCCCGGGACGCGGCCCACCACCGCCATGTGCGGATGACTGCTGCGCCAGACCAGCACAGCCAGCGACATCACGACCCCGATGACGATGCCTTCTTCCACGCCAAACACGATCACGCCGAAGAAAGTCAGCAGCAGCGCAGTGGCATCGGCTTTGTCGTAACGCCAGGCCTCTTTCAGCGTATGCGTATCGATCAGCCCCAGCACAGCGACGATGATGGTCGCCGACAGCACCGCATGGGGCAGATAGTGGAACCATGAGGTGAGACCTGCCAGCACGATGCTCATCATCACCGCAGAGATGACCCCGGCCGCCGGTGTATTTGCGCCTGCAGAAAAATTCACCACCGAACGCGCGAAGCCGCCGGTGACCGGAAAGCCGCCCGACAGCGCGCTGGCCACGTTGGCCGCGCCAATGCCCAGCAGTTCACGATCCGGGTGGATGCGCTGCCCGCGCTTGATCGCCAGCGATTGCGCAACTGACACGCTCTCGACGAATCCAACCAGCGAGATCAGCATCGCCGGCACCCAGAGCGCATTGAGCGCCTCCCAGCCCGGCATCGACAGGGACAGCAGCGGCAGGCCCGCAGGGACTTGTCCGACGATGGACACCTTGGCCGTGTCGTTCAGATGCAGCCCGGCGACGATGGCGGTGGATACGATCACCGCCGCCATCGGTGCGAGCTTGGTGACGAGGTCGGCCGCTTTCGGCGGCATGCCGACTTGTCTGAGCAGCGCGGCGAGGCGGGAGCGCGCGAAAAAAAGAAAAACCAGCGCCGCGATACCGATGCCGGCAGTGACTGTATTTGTCTCGGACAGGTGGGTGATCAGGCCCTCTATCGTCGACAGCACACCGGTAGAAGAGAATGTAATGCCCAGCAGGGACTTCAACTGTCCGATCGCGATCAGTACTGCAGAGCCAGAGATGAAGCCGCTGATCACCGGATGGCTGAGGAACCACGCAAGGAAGCCAAGGCGCAGCAAGCCAGCGACCATCAGCATCGCACCCGAGAGCAGCGCGAGTGCGATCGCCATCGCCAGATACTCCGGTGTGCCTTGTGCCGCCAGCGGTGCGAGCGAGCTGGCGGTCATCAGCGAGGCGACGGCGACCGGGCCGACCGCGAGTGTCATGCTGCTGCCCAGCAGCGCATACGCCAGCAAAGGCAGGATGCTCGCATACAGCCCGACCTCGGGCGGCAGGCCCGCGAGCATTGCATACGCGAGACTTTGCGGTATCAGCATCACCGTGACGATCAGGCCTGCGGTGATGTCGCCGCTCAGCCAATTACGCTGGTAATGTCGCAGCCATTCCGGCAGCAGCGCCTGAATCTGCATCGATCAGCTTCCTTCCGGGCGTGCGAACCATTCATGGCCCTTGAGCATCAGGTTCCAGTACACGCCGGGCAAAATATTTTTCTTCAGTATCCATGCCGAGGTGCGCGGCACGGTGGGGTCAAGCGGGAAGGTGGGCAAGAGCTTGCCGCCAAAGCCGAATTCGGCCAGCACGATTTTGCCTTTCTCGACCGTCAGCGGGCAGGAGCCATAGCCATCGTATCGGGTGGGCAGTTCACGGCCGCTGCGCAGGGCGAGCAGATTCTCGGCGACGACCACGATCTGCTTGCGGGCAGCCGCAGCAGTCTTTGCGTTCGGCGATGAGCAGGCATCGCCGAGGCTGAAGATCGTCGGATAGCGATTGTGCTGCAGCGTGACCTGATTCACATCGACCCAGCCTTCGGCGTTGGCCAGCGGGCTTTCTTTCACGAAGTCTGGCGCGGTCTGCGGCGGCACGACATGGATGAAGTCGAAGCTTTTTTCGACCTGAACGACATTCCCGCTCGCGTCTTTCTCTTCGAACCATGCGCGCTTTGCCGGGCCATCAATGGCGACCAGTTTCGAATTGAAGTGCAGATGGGCGTTGTAGCGCTTTACATACTCCATCAGTGGCGGCACAAAATCCGCGACGCCGAACAGCACCGCGCCGGCGTTATGAAAGTCGACCTGAATATCTTTCAGCACGCGCTGCTGCTCCCATTCGGAACAGGACAGGTACATCGCCTTTTGCGGTGCGCCCGCGCATTTGATGGGCATCGGCGGCTGCGTGAAGATGGCTTTGCCAGACTTCATCTTGCGCACCAGCTCCCAGGTGTAGGGTGCGAGATCGAAGCGGTAGTTCGAGGTCACGCCGTTCTTGCCCAGTGTGTCTTCCAGACCGGGGATGGCTTGCCAGTTCAGTTTCAGGCCGGGGGCCACGACGAGATTCTGGTAGCTGACCGTGCTGCCGGTATCGAGCATCACGCGGCGATTGTCCGGGTCGAAGCCGGTGACCGCCGCGCGTATCCATGTGACGCCGGCCGGCATCACCTCGGCCATCTCGCGCACGCTGTCGCGCACATCGAACTCGCCGGCGCCGACCAGCGTCCACGACGGCTGGTAGTAGTGTTTGTCGCTCGGCTCGATGATGGCGATCTGCAGATTGGGCTGGCGCTTCTTCAGGCTGGCCGCCAGACCGATGCCGGCACTGCCGCCGCCGACGATCAGAATGTCCTGGCTGTCGCCCCAGTTGCAGGCCGAGGCGGCGCTGGCCGACGCGGCTGCCGCAGACGACTGCCCGCTGGCCATGCGGTAAAGATTTTGCGAGCGCGCGCCGCTGCGGCAGAACGCCAGCACCGGGCCCGGCCGTGTCGCCAGCAGTTCGGCGAATTTTCTGGCCTGCGGCTCGGTGATCTGGCCGCTGATGACCGGCAGGTACTCGTAAGTCAGGCCGGCCGCCCTGGCCGCCGCTTCGATCTCGGCGCTGCTCGGCTGCTCGGCGCCGCCCTCGCCATCGGGCCGGTTGTTGATCACGGTCTTGAAGCCCATCGCTGCAATCCCGGGCAGGTCGGACGGGCTGATCTGGGGCGCGGTGCCGAACTTGTCGGTATGACGGGTGACGTTTGCTGACATGCGGGTATCTCCTCGGGTGGCGTCTTGCTGCGCGTTATGGGATGCCTTTGGCCGGCCGATGGTCAGGCAGACTGCCAGGTCGATTGCAGTGATTACATTATATTGACAGATAAATTGTTAGTCAATATAATGTAATCACTTTAAATATAAAGCGGAGCCTGCGATGACGAATTCACTGACCCCCCAAGTTCACGGAATTTTCGATCCCGCCACCTGGACAGTCACCTATGTCGTCTATGAAAAAGAGGGCTCGGCCTGCGCCATTATCGACTCCGTGCTCGACTATGACCCGAAATCCGGCCGCACCCGCACCGACTCGGCGGACAAGGTGATCGAGTTTGTCAAACAGAAGAACCTGAAGGTCGAGTGGATTCTCGAGACGCATGCGCATGCGGATCACCTGACCGCAGCGCCTTACCTGAAGCAGACGCTGGGCGGCAAGACCGCGATCGGCGACCACATCACGACGGTGCAGCAGGTGTTCAAGGGTATTTTCAATCTGGAGCAGAGCTTCGCCACGAATGGCTCGCAATTCGATCATCTGCTGAAAGATGGCGAGGAATTCCGCTTCGGTGCGCTGTCAGGCACGACGATGTATGTACCGGGCCATACGCCGGCCTGCGTCGCTTTCCAGATTGGCGATGCGGTGTTCGTCGGCGATACGATGTTCATGCCGGATGTCGGCACCGCGCGCTGCGATTTTCCCGGCGGCGATGCAAAGACGCTGTATGCGTCGGTGAAGAAGATCCTCAGTCTGCCCGGCGACACCCGTCTGTTCATGTGCCATGACTATCCGCCGACGGACCGGCCGGTGGCTTTCGAGACCACGGTCGCCGAGCAGCGCGCGAAGAATATTCATGTGCATGACGGTATCAGCGAGGCGCAGTTCGTCGACATGCGCACCAAGCGCGATGCGACGCTGGAGATGCCGGTGCTGATTTTGCCGGCGGTGCAGGTGAATATTCGCGCGGGGGAGATGCCGCCGAAAGATGAGAATGGCGTTGCCTACCTGAAGATTCCGGTCAACGCACTCTGAAAAAAAAGCCCGCGCACTGCGCGGGCTTTTTGCTGACGTTCGCTGACGCCGATGGCGCCGCTGACGACGAATTACAGGCCAGCGTTCTGCTGCGCCACCATCATGTACAGCATGGGGATCGACAGCATGGTGTTGAAGCGCGAGGTCAGCATGGCCATGCGCGCGGCGGCTGCCTTTTCTTCAGGTTCCACGGTCACGATGCCCAGTGCTTTTTTCTGGTTCGGCCAGATGATGAACCAGACATTGAAGGCCATCACCAGCGCCAGCCACATGCCGATGCCGATCGCATGCACAGGCTGTTGCAGGCCGAGCGCAGCGACGAGGTAGCCGTTCATCCAGGCGAGCAGCACGCCGGTGACGACGGTCGACAGTGCTGCATAACGGAACCAGAACAGCGCGGTGGGCGCGATCACTTTGCCGATCGCGGGTTTTTGCTCGTCGGGGATTTTCGGCATCGAAGGAATCTGCACGAAATTGAAGTACCAGAGCAAACCGATCCACATCACGCCCGAGAGCACATGCAGCCAGCGCATGAAGAATGCGCCCCACGCATGACCGAGTTGCGGGCCGGCGCCAGAGACGCCCGCGGAGATCAGCACCAGCAAGATCAGGATGACGATGCCGGCGATGATGGTACGCGCCAAAGATTGCAGAACTGCAGCCATAACTACCTCCCTGAAATGAACTTCTCGTATTTTTATGGGGGCTGATGTTGCCGCAGCCTTGCACCAGCTGCGGACTTGCCCCTTTTGTAAATCAGCGCGGAGTATAGCTTAACCAGCAATTTTCGATTGCCCCCTGACCCTGCGCGCTTGCTGGTGCTCAGTGCTCAGGTGTGCTGTGGCTGACGTCGATGGTGGTCTTGCCTCCAGCCAGCGTCAGCGTCAGTCGCTGCGGCGGGTGAATATCTGAAGGTCGCCGCAGGATCTGGCCCGCGTCGTCGGCGACGATCGCATAGCCGCGCTCGAGCGTGCGTTGTGGTGCCAGCAGCTCAAGCTGTTCACGGGCCGAGGCCAGCGCATGCTGGTGCGCCACCAGTCGCACGCTGAATGCGGTGCGCAAGCGAGTCGCCTCTGCAGTCACGCGTGCGCGCGCCACGCGCGTGTCGGGCATCGCATGCCGCAGCCGGTGGGCCAGCTGATCCAGACCGAAGCGCGCTGCGGTCACGGGCGCGGATGTCGCGTGGCTGAGCCGGGTGGCCAGACTGCTCAGTTTCAGCTTCTGGTGTTTGATCGCTGTCGCCGGGCTGTGCAGCCGGTGGGCGAGCCAGTCCAGCGTCTGCGCATGATCGTCCAGCCGGCGGCGCAGCTCATCGGTGAGGCCCTGCGCCAGCTCCTCCAGCTCGGACAGCCAGTCGGCTGTCGGCGCGGCGGCCAGCTCGGCGGCCGCGGTCGGTGTCGGCGCGCGCAGGTCGGCCACGAAATCGGCGATCGTGAAATCCGTCTCGTGGCCCACGCCGGAAATCACTGGCACGCTGCAGGCCGCGATCGCGCGCGCGACTTGTTCATCATTGAAAGACCACAAGTCTTCCAGACTGCCGCCGCCGCGGCAGACGATCAGCAGATCACACTCGGCGCGGCGTGACGCGGCGTTGATGGCCTCGGCGATTTTTTCCGCCGAGCCGTCGCCCTGAACGGCGGTCGGATACAGCAGCAGTGACACATGCGGCGCGCGGCGCCGAAAGGCAGTGAGCACATCGCGCAGCGCCGCGGCCTGCGGACTGGTGACGATACCTATGGTGCGCGGGAAGTCTGGCAGCTCGCGCTTGCGCGCCTCGTCGAACAAGCCCTCGGCAGCCAGCTTCGCTTTCAGTCGCACGAAGGCTTCATACAGATTGCCCACGCCGGCCTTGCGCATCGCTTCGACATTCAGCTGGAAATCGCCGCGTGCTGCATAGAGCCCGACGGTCGCCCGCACCTCGACCTTGTCGCCTTCGCGCGGATTGAAATCGACATACTGGGCGCGGCCGCGAAACATCACTGCCCGCACCTGGGCATTCGCATCCTTGAGCGTGAAATACCAGTGTCCCGAAGCGGCGCGGGTGAAGTTGGAGATTTCGCCGCTGACCCAGGCCAGCGGAAAGCTTTTCTCCAGCAACCGACCGACTGCCTGATTAAGCTGACTGACGCTCAGTATCTGGTTGCCGGGGGTGCCGCTGGCTTGGCTGTCGTCAAACATGGGATTCCGTGAATTGGCAAGGCTTGAGCCCGGATTGTCGCTCGTCCGCTGCCTCCGTGTATATGTCGCCGCGCTGCAAGGCTGCTCTGCGTGCCCGGCGGGCAGCAGGCGAAATTCCTGATCAATCAGGGACTTAGGAGTTTTCCACAAGGCTTGCTCACATGCTTGTCCACAGAGCCTGTGAACAAGATTCTGCTACACAACCCAAGGAATAACAGGGAATTTCCCGACAGTGAGCGCCTGCAAGCCGCAGCAGTCAACGCCCGGCTTGTCCGGAGTGATGTAAGCAGTTACAGTCTGCGTCCATTGTTTCCCCTCTGCAGGAGAAGGCGTTTGCTTGCGATTATTCAAGCGGCAGGATGGCCGATCTGGTTCTTGCTCGCCGCATCGGTCGTGGCCGTCACCATCATCATCGAACGGTTGATGTATCTCCGCGCGTCCCGCATTCTGCCGGCCGCATTGCTGCCCGATGTCATCGCTGTGGCCCGTGCCGGCAGCGTGGACGAAGAAACTATTGGTCAGCTTGAGCGGAATTCGCCGCTGGGCCGGGTGCTGGCCGCGGGCGTGCGCAATCTCGGCGCATCGCGCGAGGCCATGAAAGAGGCGATCGAGGAAGCGGGTCGCGCCGCCGCGCATCAGCTCGAACGCTATCTGACGACGCTGGGCACGGTGGCCACTCTGGCGCCTTTGATGGGGCTGTTCGGCACGGTGGTCGGCATGATCGAGCTGTTCGGTGCGACCGGCGGCGTGGGCGCCGATCCGCTGCTGGTGGCCCATGGCATCTCGGTTGCGCTGTACAACACGGGTTTCGGACTGGCGGTCGCGATGCCGGCGCTGGTGTTCCACCGGCATTTTCATGCGCTGGTCGATGGCTTCGTGATCGATATGGAGCAGCAGGCCGTGCGCTTTGTCGACACCATGACCGGCGGGCGGACCGCCTGATGAATTTCCGCAGGGGCCAGCGCCGCGCGGCGCCCGAGATCAACCTGATCGCCTTCATTGATGTCTTGCTGGTGATACTGATCTTTTTGATGGTCAGCACCACCTTCAGCAAATTTACCAGCCTGCAGGTCAGTCTGCCCTCGGCCAGTGGCGACACCTCCGCACTACCCAAGTCGCTGATGGTCGCGATTGATGCGCAGGGTCGCTATGCGGTGCAGCAGCAGCGCATCGCCGCAGGGGATCCGGGGACGCTGGCCGCAGCGCTGCGCGATGCGGCGCGCGGCAATGCCGATATCACGGTCGAAATTCATGCCGATGCAATGGCCAGCCATCAGTCGGTGGTGCAGCTGATGGAGGCGGCGCGCAATGCGGGCCTCGCGCGGCTGGTATTCGCGGCGCAGTCCTCTGCCTCGCGCTAGCGCGCATCGTGAACCGGCGATGACCTTGCGATGACGCTGCGCTCTTCCCTCGAAACCCTGTTCTCGCGCGAGTGGCAGCGCCGGGGCTGGCTTGCCTGGTTGCTGCTGCCGCTGTCGCTGTTGTTCGGCGCTGTCACCGGCGTGCGTCGCTGGCTGTACCGCGCGGGCTTCTTCAGCGCGCATCGTTTGCCGGTGCCGGTGATCGTGGTCGGCAATATTTATGTCGGCGGCACTGGCAAGACACCGCTGGTGATCTGGCTGGCCGGGCAGCTGCGTGATCAGGGGTTTATGCCCGGCGTGATCTCGCGCGGTCATGGCGGCGACGCGTCTGAAGTGCACAGGGTGACCGCCGACACGCCAGCCGCCGTCGCCGGCGACGAGCCGCTGCTGATCCGTCAGCGGACCGGAGTGCCCGTGTTCGTTGGCCGCCGACGGGCAGCGGTGGGCCGGTCGCTGCTGGCGGCGCATCCGGAGGTGAATGTGCTGATCGCCGATGATGGCTTGCAGCACTACGCGCTGGTACGCGATATCGAGATCCTGCTGTGCGACGAGCGAGGGAATGGCAATGGCTGGCTGCTGCCCGCCGGCCCGCTGCGCGAGCCTGCATCGCGGCATGTTGATTTTCGTGTGGTGAATGGCGCTGTGGCAGCAGGCGACAATAACTTTGCGATGCGTTTGCAGGGCATGCACGCGTACCAGATCAGTGATCGTGCAAACACGCTGCCTCTGACGGAGTTGCCGGGCAATGCGCGCATCGCGGCCGCGGCGGGGATTGGCAATCCGGAGCGATTTTTCCAGATGCTCAGGCAGCTGGGCGTTACGTTGTCGCGCACGCTGGCGCTGCCCGATCATTTCGATTTTTCCACGAATCCGTTGGCGGATCTCGATGCCGACATCATCCTGATCACTGAAAAGGATGCAGTAAAATGCGTTCGCACAGAGGCGATTGCCTGCGACCCGCGCGTGTGGGTCGTTCCCGTGCAGGCGGCCATTGACAGCCGTCTTTCAAAACATCTGGTGGAGAAATTGCGTGGATACCCGACTGCTTGACATCCTTGTCTGCCCGCTGTGCAAGGGGCCGCTGAAGTACGACAAGCAGGCGCAGGAGCTGATCTGCAATCCCGATCATCTCGCGTATCCGATACGTGACGGGATCCCGATTTTGTGGGCGGAGGAAGCGCGCGACGTGGCTGCTGCATCCGATGACGGCGGCAAACCGTCGCTGTGAATGACCAGCGTCAGTCGATCGCTGAACATTTCTGCGCATGAGCTACACCATCATCATTCCCGCGCGTCTCGCGTCAACGCGCCTGCCGAACAAGCCGCTGGCCGATCTCGGCGGCAAGCCTATGGTGGTGCGCGTCGCGGAACGCGCTGCGCTGTCAGGCGCGCAGCGCATCGTGGTGGCGACGGATCATCCGGATATCCTGTCGGCCTGTTTGCAGCATCAGGTGGAAGTGCGAATGACGCGTGCCGATCATCCTTCGGGCACCGATCGTATTGCCGAAGTGGCCGAAGCGCTCGGACTGCCTGATGATGCGGTGATCGTCAATGTGCAGGGCGATGAGCCACTGATCGATCCTGCGCTGATCGATGCCTGCGCGGCGCTGATCACTCCGGCCGTGCCGATGGCGACGGCCGCGCATCCGATCGAATCTGCTGCCGACGTGTTCAATCCTAACGTGGTCAAGGTCGTGCTGGACGCCTCTGGTCATGCGCTGCTGTTCTCGCGTGCGCCGATACCCTGGCATCGTGATGCATTCGGCAGCGGGAAGCAGCTCAGCGAGATGACAGCGCTGCCTGCCGGTTATCAGCCTCTGCGGCATATTGGCCTGTATGCGTATCGTCGCGATTTTCTGCGGCAGTATCCTTCACTGCCGGTTTCGCCAATCGAGCATATCGAGGCGCTTGAGCAGTTGCGCGTGCTGTGGAATGGTTTTCGTATTGCAGTGCACCGTATTGAGCATGCGCCGCATGCCGGTGTCGATACGCCGGAAGATCTGCAGCGAGTGCGCTCTCATTTTGCTCTTTGAGCAAGCTTTTCATCGGGCCTTATCGTCGTGGCAGCGCTAATCTGTGGTAAGTTTCGGGCAAGCTATTCAAGAGACAATACTGAGCTGGCGCGCAAAGTCGCCATATCAGTAATGAAGAACGCGTAAGGAACAGGTAATGCGGCTGATTTTATTGGGGGCGCCGGGTGCGGGCAAAGGCACGCAGGCGGCGTACATCAAAGAGCGATACAACATTCCGCAAATCTCGACGGGTGACATGCTGCGTGCCGCAGTGAAGGAAGGCACGCCGCTCGGACTGGCCGCGAAAAAAGTGATGGATGCCGGAGGACTGGTATCGGATGACATCATCATCGGGCTGGTTAAGGACAGGCTCACGCAGCCGGATTGCGCGAATGGTTACCTGTTTGACGGTTTTCCCCGCACGATTCCTCAGGCCGATGCAATGAAAGACGCGGGCGTCGCGATCGATTATGTGCTGGAGATTGATGTGCCCGATGAGGCCATTATCGAGCGCATGAGCGGTCGCCGTGTGCATCCGGCGTCGGGCCGCACCTATCATGTCAAATACAATCCGCCCAAGATCGCTGGCAAGGATGACCAGACCGGCGAAGAACTGATTCAGCGCGATGATGACCGTGAAGAAACGGTGCGCAAGCGGTTGTCCGTGTATCACGAGCAGACCAAGGTGCTGGTCGGTTATTACAATGACTGGGCGCAGTCCGGTCAGCCCGGCGCGCCGAAGTATCGCAAGATTGCCGGTGTCGGTCCGGTCGAAGAAATTCGCGACCATGCATTTGCGGCGCTGGAGAAATGATCACAGACCATGAAAAAAGCGGACCAACGGTCCGCTTTTTTCATGGTTGAAACAAGCTTTACCTGATTTTCGATTTCTGAAGTTGGAAGCGGCTCGCAAGAGCGAGCTGTTTCGCAATCCTGCAGGCCATCGCAGGTGATACGCCGGGTTTGTAGCAAATCACAGTACCGTTCCGCAGAGGGCGGGCTGTAGAGGAAGTTAACAACAGTCGTAACTTTTGGAGGAGAGATATGGCAACACAAGGCTTGTGGTTTGCCGTGGTGTGCGGCTTGATCGCCGTCATCTACGGACTGGTGTCCCGAAGCTGGATTCTCGGCCAGGATGCGGGCAATGCCCGCATGCAGGAAATTGCCGCAGCAATCCAGGCCGGTGCGGCCGCCTACCTCGCACGTCAGTACCGGACGATTGCGATCGTGGGTGTGGTGCTGGCGATCCTGATCGGACTTTTCCTCGACGGTCTCACGGCGATCGGTTTTGTGATCGGCGCAGTGTTGTCCGGCGCCTGCGGCTTCATCGGCATGAATGTGTCGGTGCGAGCCAACGTGCGTACCGCTCAGGC
>JACCDH010281992.1_pt1 | contig 34773 bp, 29 predicted proteins | sample 7442481 | NCBI WGS metagenome assembly JACCDH01 (sample SAMN15323433, study PRJNA562643) | freshwater metagenome | isolation source: river surface water | place: USA:Blue River Watershed | collected 2017-08-15
AGGTAAGGGTGAAAGGGTGCGGTAAGAGCGCACCGCGCGACTGGTAACAGTTCGTGGCACGGTAAACTCCACCCGGAGCAAGACCAAATAGGCCCCCTTTGGCGCGGCCCGCGTTGGGGGCGGGTAGGTTGCTTGAGGCGTATGGTGACATACGTCCTAGAGGAATGATTGTCACTCTGGCAACAGAGCACAGAACCCGGCTTAATAGCTGGCTCACCCACATTGGAAGCCTCTGCAGTGCAAATTGCAGGGGCTTTTTTGTTGATTTTTTTCGCGTGTGCCCAGCGCGATTACTGCAATAGCGCTAAGCCTTGCTTTGTAGGGCGCTCGCTTGCAGCCTATTCCCCTGCCGATTGTTCCTGAGATCTCGAAAAAAAGTGCACAATTTTGTACGTTTTTGCCAACAGAAATGCTTAACTATAAATGATTAAGCAATTTCAGGGACACAGGGAGTCGAAAGTGCGCTTGAGTCGGTGGTTTGCAGGATTCTGTGGTTTATTCTTATTGCCCGTATCGGCGCAAGTCCCCAAAGTATTGTGGCTTGATGAGGCGATGCCTGCCAATCAGGTGCTGAATATCAATGGCAGTACCATGCAATTGCTGTGGCCGAATATGCCAGATGTGCAGGTTGAATCTGCCCAAGTGAATTCAGCTCGGGCCCTTGCTTTATTACAGTCTAACCGCAACGCCTGTGTCGGCAATAAATTATTGACGCCTGAGCGCCAAGCCATCAGCTACCATACCCAGTTGCCCCAAGTGGTGTTTCCAGGCCTGCAACTCTTTGCGTTGCGGGATAGTCCGAGCGCCAAGGTATTGAATGAACTGCGCAGCGACAACGGCATTCGATTGGCAGATGTGCTGGCTCATCAGCAACGCTTACGTTTAGCGGTGGCCGGGGACCGTCACTACAGCGCAGAGATTGACGGTTTGCTGAAAAACCCCAGTTGGCAGCGTCAATTATGGCGTCGCCATGGGGCTGACGATACGCCTGGCGTGCTAAAAATGTTGCGTGAAGGGCGAATTGATTTAGTGATTGAATATCCAAATGTGTTTTCACACTATCAAGGCCCAAGCGACCAACAGAGCCCTTACATCAGTGTGCCAATTATTGAATCTGCCCCTATTTTAGCTGGTTATATCCTGTGTTCTCGCACGGCAGAAGGGGCGGAACTGATTGCGCGCTTTGATACTTTACTGGCACAAATGAGCCAAAACCCTCGTTATTTACAGGCGCATTTACGTTGGTTTGAACCGCAAACACATGCCACAGTGATTGAGCTTTATAATCAGGTGTACCAAACAAATTTCAAATAAGTAGCTGTTGCTATTGTTGATTTTTTCCGACATAGTTCAGGAAATTTTTCGGGTTTACTGAGATTTTCTTGAACAGGTACAGTCACTTAGCGATGAAAAAGCATCCAATTTGCTCATTCGTTCTCTCCCTTGCTGCGCTATTTTTCTGCTCGTCTGTGCCTGCTGCCACGCTGAAATTTTGTTATCAAGATACACCCTTACCTCCCTATTATTTAGGTGCCGGGAATGAGACACCGCTGTCGATGCCTGGAGCCACGATTGAACATCTCAAAACTGTCTTGCATAAAATTCCTGAGCTGGAATTGCAATTAGTGCGGTTTCCTTGGAACCGTTGTTTAAAATATTTACAACAGGGCAAGGTTGATGCTCTGGTCGCGAATTATTCGAAAAACCGTGAAGCGCTCGGCGTATTTCCGGGCAGTCAGGGCAATCCAGACGAAGCGAAAATGTTTACGAAGCAAGATATCTGCTTAGTCACCAATCATGAACTAGCCAAATCTTGGAATGGCCATTTCTTTGCGACCAAAGATAAAGTGACCTTGATGCGGCAAACCAATCGCATCGCTGTCGATCCGGCAATGGCTGCGCGCTTTCATTTTGTGGACGGCTCGCAGCAAGCCAATAGTTTGCAGATGCTCTCGCAAGGTCGGGTGCAGGCAGTCACCCAAGTCTGTGCAATTGCAGGACAAAAAGTTCAAGCCAATTCCTTCGATCCACAGACTATGGTGATGTTGCAACCGCCAATCCAACAACTGCACGGTTACCTGATCTTTAGCCATCAGTATTATCAGTCCAACGCCGATATCGCGGAAAAACTATGGCAACAATTGGCTGAACCGCAATTAGATATTTATCAAAAATATCTGGAATAAGTCCCGTTCATTTTTAACATGGCCATCAGCAATATCGACCAAACCGCTAAAGTTTAAGATAAACGGCGTTTTGAAATAACTCCTTGCAATTCTCTTAAGAAATTCACGATGTTTTGCCTTTGAAAATGGCTGTCATTTCATATACTGCCTGCAATTCATTTGCTGTAGACCAACTATGAACCTCACACGCACCAGTCTCAAAAATCCAGCGGCAACTTGGGTCTTGACCCTGCTCATCATGTTGTTTGGCGCTTTAGCGTTTTACAAATTGCCCGTGCAATTATTGCCAGACTTAGATCGCCCGCAAATTTTTATCAATAATGGCTGGCGCGCTGCTGCGCCGCAGGAGATGGAATCGACCATTATTGAGCCGCAAGAAAGTGTGCTAAGGGCTGTGCCTGGCGTGGTCGAAATCCAAAGTAATATTGGACCAGGCTTTGGTTCCATCACGCTCACCTTTGAGGTGGGGCAAGATATGCAACGGGCGATGCTCGATGTCATTAATGCGCTGAACCAAGCCCCGCCTCGGCCGCGAGAGGCGGCAGAGCCACGAGTCACCGTCGGCAGTGGGCGCGGCAATGTGGCCTCTATCTTGATTAAGAAAATGGATGAGCAAGGCGATGGTGATTTTTCTCCCTATTTAAAGCTGATCCGAGACATTGTTGGCCCTCGTCTACGCAGTATTCCTGGGGTATCAAATGTTGAATTAGCCTCAGATTTGCCCAAAGAGCTGCATATTACCTTTGACCCATACAAGATGGCCGCACTGGGTATCAGCATTGAACAGTTGCAAAGCAGTTTGGGGCGCGCAGGCAATGTGTCTGGAGGCTTTGCCGAAGTGGGGCGTCGGCAATATACAGTGCGATTTGAAGGGCAATTTAACCCAGAAACCTATGGCCAGATGATCATTTCCTATAACGAAGGTCGCCCGGTTTATTTGGCTGAAGTGGCGGAGGTTGAAGTCGGTTATCCTGAGGTTGGCGGATTCACCAAACGCAATGGTTTACCTGCGTATTACCTGACGCTGCAACGCGGTGATAACTCCAATACGGTTGAAATATTGGACGAAGTCAATCGCGCCATTGTCGAGCTTAATAAAAATGTGCTGCAGGCCAAAGGTCTGGAAATGGAGTTAAGTTTTGATGCTTCGGTGCATATCCGCCGTGCGATTGCCTTGGTGAATGGCAACTTATTATTGGGGGTTGCTTTAAGTTTAGGTATTTTGTTTTTCTTCCTCCGCGGTTTTAAGGCCACGTTATTTATTGGCCTGACTATCCCGATTTGTTTGTTTATTGCATTCATTGCGCTGCAAGCCTTTGGGCGTAGTTTGAATGTGATTTCGCTGGCGGGCTTGGCATTTGCCGTGGGCATGGTGCTCGACGCAGCGATTATTGTGCAAGAAAATATTGTGCGGTTGCTGCAACAAGGGTTCACCATTGGCCAAGCGGTGAAGCGAGGCTGTCAGCAAGTCAGTGGCGCACTGCTCGCATCCACCGCGACAACAGTCGCGATTTTCCTGCCGGTGTTATTCATGCAAGGCGTCGAAGGCCAGTTATTTTATGATTTAGCCTTAACGTTGGCTGTTGCGATCACCGCCTCGATGGTGGTGGCGTTAACCGTGATCCCTTTGGTAAGTTTTTATGGGTTTAGCCTTGCCAACAGTAAAGCTGATCCTTTAGCGCAGCAGTGGCGCCGACTGGCAACTCTAGTGATGAAGCTGATCCATACTCGGACGAAAGCCTTGGCTTGGTGTGTAGCTTTGATCCCTGGCAGTGTATTGGCGATTGTGTTGTTACTTCCTAAGGCCGATTTCTTACCGCAGGCCAATGGCGATGGTATTTTCACTGGCTTCATTTTGCCGCCAGGGGCCAATATCCATGCGATGGAACAAGAAATCGGTCAATTATTAGTTCAGCGTTTAAAGCCGTATTATCAGGATAAAAAATTCCCGGCCATTAAAGGCTATAACATGTCGATGTTTAGTTCTTTCAATGTGTTATTCATTTATCCAGAAGATCCGAAAACGGTGGACGCCACCTTAACGTTGTTAAAAGAAGAAATTTTAAAAGATTTACCAGATACCACCTCATTTAGTTTCCGAGCTTCGTTGCTGAACTTTGGCTTCAATTCTGGGCGCGAAATGTTTATTGATTTCCAAGGCCCTGATGCAGAGAAATTAATGGCACAAGCGTCTGAAGCCATGGCGAAAATTGCTGAGAAAATGCCTGATGCCAATGTGCAAGCCCAACCTGGCTTGCAATTAAATCAGCCTGAGCTCAGGATTTTGCCTGAAGAGCGCGTTTTAGCCCAAGCCGGCATTGACCGCCAATCGGTGGCGATTGCTGTACGCGCATTAACGGATGGCATTTATGTCGGAGAACAGTTTGACGGCAATGAGCGGATGGATATCATTTTACGCGGCGTGCCTTGGCAGAACCTTGAGCAATTGCAAGCCATGCCTATCCACACTCAGCAAGCGGGGGTGCAGACTTTAGGCCAACTGACGCAAATGCAACGGACAGTGGGGCCAACCGACTTGCTCCGAGTGAACGGCCTTCGCACTATTAGTCTGCAAGTGACACCGCCTGCGACGATGGCGCTTGAAGATGTCATGGATTTACTGATGCAAGACATTGTGTTGCCGATGCGAGCACAATATGGCGATGCAACCACCATTCAATTCCGGGGCAGTGCCGACCGGCTTGCTCAGGCCATGCAGGATATGGCGGTCAACTTTGTTATTGCGATCCTCATCTTATTTTTAATTATGGCGGCCATGTTTAAATCAGCGAAAGACAGCCTGTTGGTGCTGTTATCGATGCCGATGGCGCTATTGGGCGGCGTGATGGGGTTGTTATTGTTAAACCTCTTTGTGTTCCAGTCGCTCGATTTGCTGACCATGATTGGTTTTATCATTTTGCTGGGATTGGTGGTGAATAACGCCATTCTGTTGGTGGAGCAATATCGGGATGGTATAACGCAGGGGTTAGCCAAAACTGATGCAATTGAACAAGCGCTGCTCATCCGCGCACGGCCTATCTATATGAGCACACTCACCAGTATTTTTGGCATGTTGCCATTGGTGTTAGTGCCGGGTGTTGGCACTGAGATTTATCGTGGGCTTGCGATTGTGATTGTCGGTGGGATGACCTTTAGTGCCTTATTCAGCGTTATTTTAATGCCGGCACTTTTGCAGCTTGTTGCGAAAGAACCCACCAAGACTCATACAAACCGTCACAGCCAAACTCAAACACAAGAGGTGCCACCCCTCGCCATCCCCACTAAGGACGCGCAGTTCGCCCCCGGAGATAACAATCATGGTTAATGTTCGTATCAAAACTGCCATTATGGCCTTTGGTTTGTTTTGCCTTGTGCCCAGCGGCAGGGTGCTGAGTGCTGATGCAGCGCCCAAAGCGGTCAGTGTTGCGGCGGTAAAATCGCAACAAATCAGTCCGCAAATGATGGTTTCAGGCCAGGTTTATAGTCGTCAGCAAGCCAATTTAAGTACCGGTGTTGATGGCCGTCTGGCTTGGATTGTCGAGCCCGGGCAACAAGTGGCGGTTGGTGAAAAGTTAGCGACCATTGATTTATTACCCTTGCAGTTACGTTTAGCTGAGCAGCAAGCGCATTATAAAAGAGCTGAAATTCAGGCCAAGTTATTACAAAAAGAATTAGTGCGACTACAAAGTTTGGTTGCAAAATCGCTGATCTCACAAAATCAACTCGATCAACAGCAAGCCGAATATGATCTGGCTTTGGCTGATTTAGAGTTAACCAAAGCAGCGGTAGCTCAGCTGCAAGACCAAGTACGTCGGGGTGAGTTAGTGGCGCCATTTGCCGGGGTTGTCAGCGTTCGACATCATCAGGTGGGTGAAGAGATCAGTCGCAGTAGCCCGTTACTGCAGTTAGTCAGCCTCGGTGAATTGGAAATTCGGGTGTTCGCCCCGCTGCAATATGCTGGATTTATTGCCCCCTCAACGCAACTGACGGTGTATAGCTCCAGTGGCGAACCCAGTGGCGAACCCAATGGCGAAAAAAGTGGCGAAAAAAGTATGCTGGTCCGGTCGATGATCCCTGTGTCAGATGTGCGCTCGCAAACTTATGAAGTGCGTCTCACTATCCCAACGCCGCTAACTGCCAATTATCAAGTGGGCCAATTAGTGACCGTGGCAATTCCAACGGGCAAAGCAGAATTAAGTTTAGTGGTGCATCGAGATGCGATTGTGCTCGGGCAATCACAACATCATGTCTATAAATTGGTGGCGGATAAGGTCGTCAAAGTGCCTGTAAAATTAGGTCAAGGCCAAGGTGAGTGGATCCATGTCGAGGCTGATTTAACGGCACAAGATCAAGTGGTGGTGCGGGGAGCGGAAACGCTCAATGATGGCGAATCAGTGAAAGTACTGAGTGCCAAAGACTTTCAATTAGCCACACGCTTGTAGGTTTGACCTTGATTTACACAGCAAGAGCGCGGCATGCCGCGCTAATTTTTTGTTCAGAAACATCAGCTTATTCTAATTCATTTCATCGTTAGTGGTTACTAACGGGTGAATGCAATTCTTTTGCGGTTTAGACAAAGATCAGTCAGATCGATCCTTTTTGGTTTTTTGCCCCACTTCAATCGCATAATTCTACAGCATTCGTAGTTACGCGATACTTTTTGCCAGCAATTTCCATTTTTTGCCATTTTTCTCCCACTTTTTCCCCATATTTCCCCACCTTGGCGCTAAGCCGCATCATTATTGGATCTTATTCGATCGAACTATGTGGTTTTTACCTTGACAACCCCGAATTTTGCGCCCTAAACTGTGACATTGTGGGTAATCGTGGGTAGAAGTGGATCTTTTCAGGGATCTCATAATAACCAACTAGGATCGTTAAATGTTTCGTGGTTCATTTGCTTTGAGCTTGGATGACAAGGGCCGGTTGACGCTGCCAACGCGTTACCGCGATAGCCTTTTGTCTGAAAATGGCGGGCAATTGATTTGTACCATCGATCATAAAGATCCGTGTTTACTGCTGTATCCGCTGCAAGAATGGGAAGAAATTGAAGAGAAATTGCAACGTCTTTCCAGCTTTAATCCGCAAGAACAACGTTTAAAACGCCTGCTGTTAGGCCATGCCACCGATTGTGAAATGGACAAAGCGGGCCGTATTTTATTGCCGAGCACGTTGCGTGCTCACGCCAAACTCAGCAAGGGTCTGCGTTTAGTTGGCCAACTCAATAAATTTGAGATTTGGGATGAAGAGACGTGGCATGCCAAAGTGCTGGCTGATATGGCCATCGAACAAGAATTAGCTGCAGCAGGTGATGCCGAGCTGTCAGAACGATTACAGGATTTGTCATTGTGAGTGAGCAACAAGCCCATATTTCCGTCTTGTTGCCAGAAACAATTGACGGTTTAGCCATCAAAACGGATGGTACTTATATCGATGGCACTTTCGGTAGGGGAGGGCATAGCCGTCAAGTGCTGAGCCAGCTCGGGCCGCAAGGTCGTTTGTTCGCCATCGATAGAGATCCGCAAGCGATTGCTGCTGCCGAGCAATTTGCCGATGATCCGCGTTTTCATATCAGCCATTGTGCTTTTGCCCAAATTGCCCAAGTTGCGGCTGAGCAACAAATCGTCGGGCAAGTGGATGGCATTTTATTAGATTTAGGCGTCTCGTCGCCGCAGCTTGATGATGCTGAGCGTGGTTTTAGCTTTATGCGGGATGGCCCACTCGATATGCGGATGGATCCAACCAGTGGCATTTCCGCAGCTGAATGGTTAGCAAAAGCGGATGTCGAAGATATTACTTTTGTATTGCGTGAATACGGTGAAGAGAAGTTTGCCTGGAAAATTGCCAACGCGATCGTCAATACCCGCGAAACTGCACCGCTGACGCGTACCAGTCAATTGGCAGCATTAATTTCAGCAACAGCACCGAAAAGTTTTAAAGAAAAGAAACATCCGGCGACTCGGAGTTTTCAGGCGATCCGCATTTATATCAATAGTGAACTGGAGCAAGTCAACCAAGCCTTGGCTGCGGCATTACAGGTATTAAAACCTGGCGGACGTTTGGCGGTGATCAGTTTTCATAGTTTAGAAGATCGTCTAGTAAAGCAATTTATGCGCAAACACAGCAAACCTGCGCCAATTCCCAAAGGCTTGCCATTAACGGACGCACAGCTGCAGCAAAAACTGGATCTGAAACTGATTGGCAAAGCCATTATGCCTTCCGAACAAGAGCTTGCAGTGAATCCGCGGGCACGTAGCGCAGTTCTGCGGATAGCGGAGCGGCAATAACATGAGTCAAATTCGGTTAGGCCAACTTATTTTACGCGATCTGGCTTCTTACAAGCTGGTGGTTTTTTTACTGATTTGTGCAGTGCTGTCGGCCTTAGCCGTGATTGAAATGACGCATCAAACGCGACAGCTCAGCATTGCCCAAGACAAATTATTCCAGGAACGGGACGCCCTCGAGATGGAGTGGCGGAATTTATTAGTCGAACAACGCGCGCTGTCTGAACACAGTCGCGTTGAGCAAATTGCGACAACGCAATTGCAAATGGTTCGGCCCTTAGGACAGCAAGATATAGTGGTGGATGAGCCATGACCAGACATGCAAAAAAGAATAAAAAACCCATGGTAATCAGTTGGCGTTTCGCCTTCGTGGTCTTGTCGTTGTCGACTATTTTTGTCGGTCTCGTCGCCCGTGCTGCCTACATTCAAGTGATTGAACCGGACATGTTGGTTGAGCAAGGCGACTTGCGTTCGCTGCGTGTCAAATCTGACGAAGTCATGCGTGGCATGATTTTCGACCGCAATGGCGAAGAGTTGGCCGTGAGCGTGCCGGTTGAATCCATTTACGCGGATTCAAAAATTGTTATGCAAGCTAAAGCCAATGCAGATTCGCGTCGTTGGTATGCGCTGGCAGACATGTTGCAGATGACACCTGAACAGCTGACGAAAAAAATCGCCACGGATCCCAAAAAGCGTTATGTCTATCTGGAACGCCAAGCAAGCCCAGCGACTGTGGATTACATCCGCAAATTAAAAATCCCTGGCATTTATTTTAAACAAGAATCCAAGCGTTATTACCCAGCAGGTGAAGTGGCAGCCCATGTGGTTGGCTTTACCAACCTCGATGACCATGGTGTGGAAGGGGCTGAACGTCAGTTTGATGAGCTGTTGCAAGGAACCCCAGGCCGCAAGGTGATCCGTAAAGACGCCAAAGGCCGTGAAATTGAAGTGTTAGAACAAACAGATGGGACTGCTTCTCGCAATCTGCATTTATCGATTGACCAGCGCATTCAAGCAGTTGCTTATCGTGAATTGAAAAAGGCGGTACTGACTTTTGGTGCGACTTCGGGGTCAGTGGTGTTGGTTGACGTGCACACAGGTGAAGTGCTGGCGATGGTGAACAGCCCTTCATATAACCCGAACAACCGGAAAAATACCGAAGTGCATCGTTTCCGTAACCGCGCTATCACCGATTCAATTGAGCCAGGGTCGATTGTTAAACCTTTACCAGTGCTCGCGGCTTTGGAAAATGGCACCGCAAATTTGAATACGGTGATTGAAACCGGATATGGCCCGATGATGGTGGGCGGCCGTCGGGTGAAAGATACCCATGGTTATGGCGATTTAGATTTAACCGGCATCATGCGCAAGTCCTCCAATATTGGCGTCACCAAATTAGCCTTAAATATGCCGCATGAAGATTTACTGAAGCTTTATTACGACATGGGCTTGGGTTCAGTGACCGGAATTGGTTCACAAGGTGAAGAAAGTGCCGGCATGTTGCGTGAGCGCGCGCGCTGGTCTGATCATGAACGGGCAACCTTATCATTCGGTTATGGGTTATCTGTAACTGCCGTGCAGATGGCTCGGATGTATGCGGCGATTGCAAACGGCGGTGTGGTGCGGCCGTTGACCATGCTGAAAACTGACAAGCCCGTTGAAGGCATGCGCGTTGTGCGTGAAGAGAACGCTGATGCCATGGTTGAAATGTTGGAACAAGTGACTGAAAAAGGCGGTACAGCGACCAAAGCCAAAGTACCAGGCTATCGCGTAGGTGGTAAAACAGGGACTGCGAAAAAAGCCATTGCTGGTGGTTACGGCGATGATTATATCGGTTCCTTTGCGGGCATTGGTCCCATTTCAGCCCCGCGTTTAGCCTGTGTGGTCATTATCAATGAACCCAGCGGCGATTATTATTATGGCGGTGAAGTTGCTGCGCCAGTCTTTAGTGCAGTGATGGGGGCAGCCATGCAATTGCTGAACTTGCCACCAGATGCCAACGACAGCCGGATCACTAAGGTGACAGGAGGTCCGGATGCCGGTTAACTCACTGCAAAGTTGGTTGACTCCATTCAAAGCGACTGCCGCAGGGCAGTCGCTTTGTGCGTTAGAAACGCCTGCAGAAATCGCCAGCACCGCAAGCTTACAAATCAACAGTAAAGCCGTGCAGTCAGGCGATGTGTTTCTGGCGATAGCTGGGGTTGGTGGCCATGGAAATCGGTTTATTGCCAATGCTTTAGCGCAAGGCGCTTGTTGGGTATTGACCGATTCGCTGGCGGCTGGGGATGAGGTTCATGCGCAACATCCGCAAGTGCTGGTTTGGCCGGATTTACCTAAAGTGCTCCCCGAGGTCGTCAGCCGATTTTACCAAGATGCGGTCAAGCAACTGCAATTGGTCGCAGTGACAGGCACCAATGGTAAATCGAGTACCGCAATCTTTATCAATCAGTTCAGTGAGCTATTAGGGCAACCAGCAGGGGTGATTGGTACTTTAGGCTATGGCCATTATCAACAGCTAACGCCTTTGCAAAATACCACCCCACATTTGGTTGATTTACACCGGATTTTTGCCACTTTTCAGCAAGAAGGCCGACAGTTGGCGGCCATGGAAGTTTCTTCCCATGCTTTGGTGCAACAACGGGTGGCCGGTTTGCAGTTTCAGACGGCGATATTCACCAATTTAAGCCGAGACCACTTGGATTATCACGGCACTATGGAGGCGTATGGCGAAGCCAAGGCACTGCTATTTGCTGCGCACCAAAGCCACAACGCCGTCATTAATGTGTCTGATCATTTTGGTCAGCAATTGGCCAAACAGCTGACCATCCCAATGCTGGCTTATGGTCGGTTTGAGGACTGTAAAGACTTCAGCCATTTCATCGCTTATAAAGATTTAGTTTCTGCCCGCCGTGGCTTCCAATGCACACTAGTCAGCCCCCAAGGGGAGTTTGCTCTAGAGATCCCATTGTTAGCCGAATTTAATGTGCAAAATGTGTTCGCTGCCATGGGCGCTATGGTGCAATTGGGTCACCCGCTGCCAAAAGTCATCGCTGCAGTGGGCCAATTAAAATCCGTGCCGGGTCGGATGGAGCTGTGGAATTTCCCCAATGATGTTGCCGTGATTGTCGATTATGCCCATACCCCAGACGCGCTGGCGCAAACGCTGCAAGCGCTTCGCCAGCAATGCCAAGGTAAAATTTGGTGTGTGTTTGGTTGTGGCGGGGACAGAGACAAAGGAAAGCGGCCTTTAATGGGACAAATCGCCGAACTTTATGCAGATCGTGTTATCATTACCGCCGACAATCCGCGTACTGAATCTGTCCTCGAGATCTGCAATGACATCGTGGCGGGAATGACAAATGCCACGAATTGCCAAATTGAACCGGATCGGGAATCCGCGATTCAATTAGCGCTACAGGCAGCTCAAGCCAACGATATGGTGTTGATAGCTGGCAAAGGCCATGAAAATTATCAAATTATTGGCGATCGGGTTCGCGATTATGATGAACGAAAATTTATTGATGCATTATTGGCGGAGATGAGCTGATGATTCGCTTGATGGCTTCTGAAATTGCCGCGGCACTGAATGCGACTTTGGTCGGTCATGATGTCGCAATTACCAGTGTAAGTACGGATAGCCGGCTGATTAATCCGGGCGATCTATTTATTGCGTTGCAAGGGCCAAATTTTGATGGCCATCGTTTTGTGGAGCAGGTTGCCAATCAAGGGGCGATTGCGCTCTTGGTCAATCGCGCGGTGGAAAGTTCGCTGCCGCAAATTATTGTGGAAGATACCCGCATTGCTCTTGGGCAGTTGGGTGCTTTGGTGAAGTCAACTGTGGCGCCAAAAACCGTGGCGGTCACCGGCAGTGCCGGTAAAACCACGGTGAAAGAAATGCTGGCGGCCATTTTGTCACGGATCGGCGAAGTCCTCGCGACTGCAGGCAACTTCAACAACGATATCGGCGTGCCGCTCACCTTATTGAGACTAGAACCTCAACATAAATTTGCGGTCATTGAGTTAGGTGCCAATCATTTAGGGGAAATCGCCTATACCTGCGCTTTGACCAAACCTGATGTCGCGTTAATTACCAATGTAGCCGCAGCTCATATCGAAGGTTTTGGCGATTTGTTTGGCGTGGCTCGCGCCAAAGGCGAAATTTACGGTGGACTGGTTGAAAATGGGTTGGCGATTGTGCCGATGGATAGTGAGTTCCAGCAATATTGGCTGCAACGCATGACGAATCGGCAGGTTCAGGGTTTTAGCTTACAACAGGCCACAGATTTTACCGCTAGAGATATTGTACTCGATGCCCAAGGCTGTGCTGGCTTTGAACTCGTGTGCCCACAAGGGCGCACCTTTATCCAGTTGGTTATTCCCGGCAAACATAATGTCGCAAATGCCTTAGCCGCTTCAGCAGCTGCTTTGGCGATGGGCGCGAGTTTACAGGATGTCCAACTTGGTCTAGCCAGTATGAAACCGGTGAAAGGTCGCATCAACGTCTATCAGCCCAAAACGGGCGTTCGCTTGATTGATGACACTTACAATGCCAACGTTGAATCGGTGAAGGCCGCCATTGATTTACTCACAGCCTACGCGGGCACCCGCATTTTAGTGCTCGGGGATATGGGCGAGTTAGGACCAGATGCAAGGCGTTACCACGAAGAAGTGGGAGCATATGCCAAGCAAAGTGGCATTAATTTTTTATTCACCCTTGGGGTGTTATCACAAAACGCCAGTGAATTGTTTCATCAGCAAGGGGCGCACTTTAGTTCGCGCGCCCAGTTGGTCAGCAAATTACTGCCCTATTTAAGTCATCGTGACGAAGTGTCGATTCTGGTGAAGGGCTCTCGGAGCGCTAAAATGGAATTGGTTGTCCAAGATTTGCTAGAGAGTTGTCAGCAGGAGAATAAGCCATGCTAGTTTGGTTAGCCGAGTATCTAACTCAATTTGTCAGTGCTTTTAACGTATTTAGTTATTTGACCTTTCGTTCAATTTTAGGGATTTTGACCGCCTTATTATTGAGTCTATATTTTGGTCCAAAGTTGATTGCGGCACTGCAACGTTTACAAATTGGCCAAACTGTTCGTAACGATGGTCCTGAAAGCCATTTCTCTAAGAAAGGCACGCCAACCATGGGCGGGTTGTTAATTTTAGGCTCGATTGCCATCAGCACTTTGCTGTGGGCAGACTTAAGCAACAAATACGTGTGGGTGGTGTTGTTTGTTTTAGTCACTTACGGCTGGATTGGTTTTATCGACGATTATCGCAAAGTCATCCGTAAAGATCCGAAAGGCTTAATTGCCCGCTGGAAGTATTTTTGGCAATCGGTGTTTGCCTTAGTCACGGCATTTTTCTTATATGCCACCGCCGAGCGTCCGGCAGAAACGAGCTTGGTTTTGCCATTTATCAAAGATGTATTACCCCAGTTAGGTCTGTTTTATTTAGTCACGACTTATTTTGTCATGGTCGGTTTCTCAAATGCAGTGAACTTGACCGATGGTTTAGACGGCCTCGCTATCGTGCCAACCATTATGGTTGCTGCGGCTTTTGCCTTTATCGCTTATGTCAGCGGTAACGCAGTATTCGCCAATTATTTGAATATTCCGCATTTACCACTGACGAGTGAACTGGTGGTCGTATGCGCGACCATTGTTGGCGCGGGGTTGGGCTTTTTATGGTTTAACACCTATCCAGCGCAAGTGTTTATGGGCGATGTCGGCTCACTTGCGTTAGGAGCAATCCTCGGGGTGATGGCGGTTTTAGTTCGGCAGGAAATTGTGCTGATTATTATGGGCGGCATTTTTGTGATTGAAACCATGTCGGTAATTCTGCAGGTTGGCTCTTTCAAATTGCGCGGCCAACGCATTTTCCGCATGGCGCCAATCCATCACCATTATGAGTTAAAGGGGTGGCCGGAGCCTCGCGTCATTGTGCGGTTTTGGATCTTATCGATTATTTTTGTATTGATTGGTTTGGCTACACTGAAGCTGCGTTAAGCAATTCAGTTGGTTGCATAGCGTCCCGAGATGAGTGGCAAAAGCGATGAATAAATTGTTCCAAGGCAAACGAGTCGCAGTGATTGGTTTGGGGATCTCTGGATTAGCCACAGTGCGATTTTTACTCAAACACGGGGTTAAACCCGTGTTGATGGATACTCGCCTCAAAGTCGCAGGGCTTGAGCAAATTCCCGCTGAAAAAGTGGATGGGATTTATCTCGGAGAGCTGGATGCCAATCGTTTAGCAAAAATGGATGTGTTGGTGGTAAGCCCTGGTTTGGACTTAACGCTGCCTGCAGTGCGCTTTGCGATAGCCCAAGGGGTTCAAATCATTGGTGACGTCGAGCTTTTTGCCCTCGTCAATCAAAAGCCTGTGGTTGCCATCACTGGCTCCAACGGCAAATCGACCGTCACCAAACTTGTTGAGTTTATGCTACAAACCGCCGGCATTCGTGCCCTTGCTGCCGGGAATATTGGCCTTGCTGTATTGGATGCTTTAGAGCAAACGGACACCGAGGTTTATGTGTTAGAGCTCTCAAGTTTTCAATTAGAGACCACCGCAAATTTAAAGTTAGTTGCAGCAGCCCATCTGAATTTAAGTGAAGACCACTTAGACCGACATGGCACTATGGCCAATTATGCCGCTGCCAAGCAACGGATTTTCCAGCATAGCGCTTTAGCAGTATTTAATGCCGCGGATAGTTTCACCAAGCCGCAGGCTGCCGTTGCAAAGCAAATTTGCATTCAGCTTGATGATCCAACGGCTGATTATGGTCTGACGCAACAAGCGGATGGCACTTGGTTGCAAGTCGCTGGCGAGCCCCTGATGCCCGTTGCAGCCATGTCGATGGTTGGCCGACATAATCAGTTTAATGCCTTAGCCGCAGCAGCCATAGCTTTGGCGGCAGGAGCGACGCGTGAAGCTTTAGTCAAAGCGCTGCAAACCTTTGTGCCGTTGGCGCATCGTTGCACTTTGGTGGCTGAACAGGACGGCGTACGTTGGGTCAATGATTCAAAAGCAACCAATGTTGGCGCTACGTTGGCGGCGATTGCCGGATTACGCAGAGAGGTGCCAGGCAAACTGATTTTATTGGCTGGAGGCGATGGCAAAGGCGCTGATTTCACCGAGCTTGCAACCGTACTGCGAAAAGATGTGGATGTCCTGATTACACTTGGGCGCGATGGCCCTGCAATTGCAGCTTTGGTGCCGGGAGCGATTGAAGTCACGTCTTTACTTGCTGCGGTGAAAGCGGCGGCCAAAGTGGCTACAGCAGGCGATTTAGTGTTGTTATCACCCGCTTGTGCCAGTTTAGATATGTTTAAAAACTATGAAGAGCGTGGTCGGTTATTTGCCGAAGCTGTCTTGCAGGTTATTCGATGAAAAATTGGCTTTTAGCAAGACAGCAGCAGTTTAGCCTCAATCTGCGCAATGGCTGGGCTGGGACCGATGGTGCCAGTTATGACCGGTTTTTTCTGACCATTCTTGCGATGGTGTTATGTATTGGTTTTGTCATGGTCAGCAGCGCCTCAATGCCAGTTGCCGAGCGGCTTTATCACAACCCACTGCATTACGCGACACGCCATCTGTTTTATTTAGGCGCTGGTTTATCTTTGGCTTATGTCGTGTTGAATATTCCCATTGAATGGTGGCATCGCACCAACATGCTGCTATTGGCACTCGGCATATTGGCGCTCATTGCCGTGCTTGCTGTTGGGCGCAACGTGAACGGCAGTACCCGTTGGATTGCATTAGGCCCGATCAACGTGCAAGCCGCTGAACCTGCGAAATTGTTTTTCTTCGTTTATTTATCAAGCTATTTAGTGCGTAAACACGAAGAAGTGTTAGAACACCTGCGGGGCTTTTTAAAACCGCTGTTTATTCTGTTTATCTTTGCGGTACTGCTGTTAATGCAGCCCGACTTAGGCACAGTGATTGTGATGTTTGCCACCAGCGTGGTTTTACTGTTTTTGGCAGGTGCAAAGCTTTGGCAATTTTTTGGACTGATTTTCACCGGCCTTGCGGCAATTGGTGTGTTGATTGTTTATAGTGCCTATCGGTGGAAACGGGTGACCTCCTATCTAGATCCCTGGAATGATCCCTATGGCAGTGGTTATCAATTGACCCAATCGCTGATGGCCTTTGGCCGTGGCGGCTGGACCGGGCAAGGATTGGGGAATTCAGTGCAAAAATTGGAGTATCTACCTGAAGCACATACCGATTTTATCTTTGCCATTATTGCGGAAGAAACGGGTTTGATTGGCGTGTTTGTTGTGATGTTTTTATTGTTTTTAATTGTGGTGCGCGCTTTGTTGATAGGCAAAAGAGCGCTGCAAAAAGATTTAAGTTTTCATGGGTATCTCGCTTATGCCATGGGGATTTGGATTGGTTTTCAAACATTCGTCAATATTGGCGTGGCTTCAGGCGCATTGCCAACCAAAGGCTTAACGCTGCCTTTTGTCAGTTACGGCGGCAGTAGTTTAATTATCATGTTGATGGCTGCTGCTGTCTTGCTTCGAATTGATTTTGAAGTGCGGCTCAAGGGTAAACATGCCATTCGTGGAGCTGCTCATGGCTAATCAGCATCCTCATACACCCCAAGCGACGAGCAAAAAACCTGTGGTGCTAATCATGGCAGGTGGCACTGGCGGCCATATTTTCCCAGCGCGAGCGGTCGCCGATCTCTTGCATTCTGAAGGTGTTACAGTGCATTGGCTTGGCACGGCCGATCGAATGGAAGCCAAATTGGTGCCTGAGTTTGGTTACGCCTTTCATCCAATTCCAGTGGCTGGCTTAAGAGGGAAAGGGCTGGTCAATTTACTGAAAGCACCGCTGATGTTAATGCGATCGCTGAATGCGGCACGACGCTTAATCAATCAACTGAAACCAGATTTGGTGCTTGGCTTTGGTGGTTATGCCAGCGGCCCAGGAGGACTCGCTGCTTGGTTGTCGCGGGTGCCGTTAATTATTCACGAACAAAATGCCGTCGCAGGCACAACGAATCGTTTGTTAGCCAAGATTGCTCATCAGGTGTTGGCGGCATTTCCGGGCGCTTTTAAAAGCAAGCTCCCCGTCCAAGTGATAGGCAATCCAGTGCGCAAGGCGGTTATTGCAGAAAAACTACAGAATAATTGCAGTAAAGGCTTAAATATTTTAATTGTCGGTGGTAGTTTAGGCGCTAGAGTTTTTAATCAGTCTTTACCACTGATCTTGAAGCAGGCCGCGGCTTACGGGCCGATCCAAGTCCGTCATCAAACTGGCTCTGCCGATGAAGCAACGACGCGACTGGCTTACCAAGATGGTGTAGAAAATTTAACAGCGCAAGTGACTGCTTTTATTAAAGATATGGCAGAAGCGTATCGCTGGGCTGATGTGGTGATTTGCCGCGCTGGCGCTTTAACGGTCAGCGAGGTTGCTTGTGCCGGTGTTGCTGCGGTCTTTGTGCCGCTGCCTTCTGCGATTGATGATCATCAAACCGCCAATGCCAATTGGCTGGTGGAACGTGACGCTGCAGTACTGCTCAAGCAAGCTGATTTGCATGCGCACCATTTGCTGCCGCTGTTGCAACAATGGCTGAATGATAAAACGCCGTTGCAGCACATGGCACAACGAGCACGAGATTGTGCAATCGACGATGCAGCCGAGCAGGTTGTAGCGGTTTGTCGACAAGTGATAGGTATCCAATAATTATGAGAAATACAAGCATGCACCCAAGTAAACCAGCGATGAGACGAGTGGAGCGGATCCATTTTGTCGGCATTGGGGGTGCGGGCATGGGTGGTATCGCCGAAGTACTGCTCAATGAAGGCTATAAAGTTTCCGGTTCTGATTTAGGGCCAAATGCGGTGGTTGAACGCCTGACTGCTTTGGGTGCTGAAATTTGTTTTGGCCATGCCGCTGAAAATATTCAAGGCGCGAGTGTAGTCGTGGTGTCGAGTGCGATTAAAGCCGAAAACCCAGAAATCAGCGCTGCGCTTGAGCAACGCATTCCTGTGGTACGGCGGGCGCAAATGCTGGCAGAACTAATGCGGTTTCGTCATGGCATTGCCATCGCCGGCACCCATGGCAAAACCACCACAACCAGTCTGGTTTCTTCAATTTTTGCTGAAGCAGGGGTTGATCCGACATTTGTGATTGGTGGACTGTTAAACTCAGCCGGCACCAACGCGCGCTTAGGGGCCGGTCGTTATTTGATTGCTGAAGCCGATGAAAGTGATGCGTCGTTCTTACATCTGCAGCCGATGGCAGCCATCATCACCAATATCGAACCTGATCACATGGAAACCTATCAAGGCGACTTCGAAAAAATGAAGGCGACTTATTTAGAGTTTTGCCATAACTTGCCATTTTATGGGGCTGTGGTGTTGTGTATTGATGATCCGGTGATCCGCGAATTGATGCCACAAATTGGTCGGACACTGATCACCTATGGCTTTAGCGATGATGCCGATTATCGCATCAGTGAGTTCAGCCAACAGGGCACTCAAACCCAATTCACCATTACTGACCCACAAGGCAATAGCCGTCATATCGAGCTCAATCTGGCAGGCCGGCATAATGCATTAAACGCAACGGCTGCTTTTGCCGTCGCCCAAGATGAGGGAATGCCAGAGCAGGCAATTCTCACTGCCCTGAAAAAATTTGAAGGCATTGGTCGTCGTTTTCAGCAATATGGGGAATTCGAGACGGGCAAAGGCAAAGTGTTGCTGGTCGATGACTACGGCCACCATCCAAGTGAAGTTGCCGCCACAGTGGCTGCAGCCCGGAATGCTTGGCCAGAGCGTCGTTTAGTGATGGCGTATCAACCGCATCGATATACGCGCACCCGTGATTTATATGAAGACTTTGCGAAAGTATTGTCTTCAGTCGATACCTTGTTGTTGCTGGAAGTGTATAGCGCAGGTGAAGCGCCGATTGCAGGTGCAGACAGCCGGAGTTTATGTCGTTCGATCCGCGCCCGTGGCCAGCTTGACCCCATTTATGTGCCAACGCCAGCCGATCTGCCGGCGGCACTGGCTGACGTCCTGCAAGATGGCGATGTCATCTTGACGCAAGGCGCGGGGAATATCGGTGCTTTAGCCAAGCAACTGGCCGCACAAAAATTACAAATTTCGTCATTAAAAAATCAAGCTGGGAGCCAGCCATGAGTCAGCAATTTGGCAAGGTTGCCGTGATGTTCGGTGGCACTTCTGCCGAACGTGAGGTTTCGTTAAAGTCAGGCAAAGCGGTATTGAATGCTTTGCAAAACCAAGGCATTGATGCCCATGCCTTTGATCCAAAGGAACAACCGTTAACCGCTTTGCAAGCGCAAGGCTTTGACCGCGTATTTATCGTGCTGCACGGTCGTGGTGGCGAAGATGGCACCATGCAAGGCGCTTTACAGTTATTAGGCTTACCTTATACCGGCAGTGGCGTTTTAGGTTCAGCGTTAGCGATGGACAAAATTCGTTGCAAGTTTTTGTTTGCAGCCCACGGTTTACCGACAGCCCCTTTCGCCGTGGCGCAAAAGGGCGAAGTGATCGATTATGCAGAGATGCTGAGCAACTTAAATGGCAAAGTGATGGTAAAACCAGCCAATGAAGGCTCTTCCATCGGTATGTCGAGTGCAGAAACGCCCGCTGAATTAGAACAAGCATTAACGCTGGCCTTTGGTTACGACGAAGGTGTGTTAGTGGAGCAATGGATCCAAGGGCGCGAGTTCACCGTGTCGATGCTGGATGGCCAAGCATTACCTGTCATTGAAATGCGCACACCTCGCGCCTTTTATGACTACGAAGCCAAGTATCAATCGAATTCCACGGAATATCTATGTCCTGCGCCATTAACGAGTGAACAAACGCAACGCTTGCAACAAGCAGCCATGGCGGCATTCAAAGCCGTTGGCGCCAGTGGTTGGGGCCGCGTTGATGCCATGATGGATGAACAAGGCAATTTTTATTTGCTTGAAGTGAATACGGTGCCGGGCATGACTGAAAAGTCGCTCGTGCCGATGGCTGCCAAAGCAGCAGGCTACAGTTTTGAGCAATTAGTGGCGAAGATCTTGGAACAAAGCAAATGACAGTGATCCGGCAGAGTCAAAAAACACCTTATACGCCCGCCTTTGTCGGTGGCGTGGTGTTTTTTTGTTTTGCCATGATAACGGTGATTTGGTTTGGCTCTCAGGTTGTGAAGTGGTTGAAAAATCAGCAGAATGCCGCGATCACTGAAGTGAGGCTTTATGGCGACTTTGGCCATATTGCCCCAGCTGATTTGCATAGTCGCTTGCAGGCGCAGTTTGTCGATAACTTTTTTAAAGTCAATGTCGATCAAATTCAATTATTTCTGCAGCAACAACCTTGGGTGCACCATGTGGCCGTGCGCAAACAATGGCCTGGCACCTTGGTGGTGGTAGTGACTGAACACAATCCTGTGGCGATTTGGAACCAAGAATATTTGTTAAATCAACAAGGCGATGTGTTTAAAGCGCCAATCGCGCAATTAAAACAACCATTACCTCAGTTAGCAGGGCCAAAAGGTAGTGAACAGGATGCGTTGCAGATGTTCATTCGGGTGCAAAGTCTGTTAACATTACACCAATTTGAAGCGACAAGTTTGTCGGTCTCTGAGCGATTTGCTTGGGACGTGCGCTTAGCGAATGGTATTGCCTTGAAACTGGGACGAGAAGATACCTTAAAGCGGGTGCAACGGTTTATTGATCTTTACCCAGAAATTAGTAAACAAAAGCCTGAAGCGATCGAACAGGTCGATTTAAGGTACGATACAGGTCTGGCCGTGCAGTACGCAGCGCCAGTAATAACAGAAAAGAGAAAAGCATGACCAAGTCATTGGATCGCGATCTAATCGTTGGTTTAGATATCGGTACGTCACAAATTAAAGCCGTTGTCGGTGAAATTACCGCTGACAATCAATTGTCGATCGTGGGTGTTGGTACTCATATTGCCCGCGGCATGGATAAAGGCGGCGTCAATGATCTGAATTTAGTGGTGCAATCGGTGCAACGCGCGATTGATGAAGCTGAATTAATGGCAGATTGCCGGGTATCTTCTGTTTATCTCGGCATCACTGGCAAACATATTCGTTGTCAAAACGAAAGTGGTATGGTGCCAATTAATGATACTGAAGTGACTGCAGATGATGTCGCCAACGTCATTCATGCGGCAAAGTCAGTGCCAATCTCGGCTGAACGCCGCATGTTGCATGTCCTGCCGCAAGAGTTTTCCGTCGATATGCAAGAAGGCATCAAAAGCCCAATCGGTATGTCTGGCGTCCGGATGGAAGCGAAAGCGCACATCATTACCTGTGCCAATGATATGGCGAAAAACATTGAAAAATGTGTGGAGCGCTGCAGTTTACAAGTCGACCAACTGATTTTCAGCTCCTTAGCGTCTAGCTATGCCGTATTGACTGACGATGAAAAAGAATTAGGCGTGTGCGTCGTTGATATGGGCGGCGGCACCATCGATATTTCGATTTATACCAATGGCGCGTTGCGTCATACCGCAGTCATTCCTGTGGCAGGGAATCAAGTCACGAGCGATATCGCCAAAATTTTCCGCACGCCAATCGGTCATGCTGAAGAAATCAAAATTCAGTATGCCTGTGCCTTGCGCAGCATGGTCGGCAAAGAAGAAAGTATTGAAGTACCTAGTGTCGGCGGGCGCCCAGCGCGCAGTATGTCTCGGCATACCTTGGCTGAAGTCGTCGAGCCGCGTTACCAAGAATTATTTGAATTGGTATTCGAAGAAATTCGCGCCAGTGGTTTGGAAGAGCAAATTGCTGCAGGTGTGGTATTGACCGGCGGCACGGCAAAAATGGAAGGGGCAGTTGAGTTTGCCGAAGATATCTTCCAAATGCCAGTGCGGTTAGGTTATCCGGCGCACATTACCGGTTTGAAAGAATATGTACAGGACCCCGCTTATGCAAGCGTAGTGGGTCTGTTATTGTATGGCAAAGATGTTCGTGCCCAGCAGAAAAAAGCCGGGGTTGCACGGGAATCAGTCGGCGGTTTCTTGAAAAAAGTCAGCAGCTGGTTCAAAGGCGAGTTTTGAGTAAGCGTATAAGAACGGAGAGAGAGCAATGTTCGAGTTAATGGAAAACCACAGCGAAGAAGCTGTCATCAAAGTGGTTGGCGTAGGTGGCGGCGGCGGTAACGCTGTCGAATACATGGTCGCCAGCAATATTGAAGGCGTTGAATTCATCGCCGCAAATACTGATGCGCAAGCCCTGCGCAATTCTTCAGCCCATGTCACTTTGCAATTAGGTGCGAATGTCACCAAAGGTTTAGGTGCTGGTGCAAACCCTGATGTTGGTCGTCGTTCTGCAGAAGAAGACCGCGATACCATCAAAAAGACCATCATGGGTGCTGATATGGTGTTTATCGCTGCCGGTATGGGCGGTGGTACTGGCACTGGCGCTGCGCCAATTGTTGCCCAAGTTGCCAAAGAATTGGGGATTTTAACGGTTGCAGTGGTCACTAAACCGTTCCCATTTGAAGGTAAAAAACGTTCAAATTATGCTGATGAAGGCATTAACGAATTAGCCAAGCATGTGGATTCATTAATCACTATTCCGAACGACAAATTATTAAAAGTATTAGGGAAAGGCACCAGCCTGCTCGATGCTTTTAAAGCGGCCAATAACGTGTTGTTAGGGGCTGTGCAGGGGATTGCTGAGCTGATCACTCGCCCGGGTTTAATCAACGTTGACTTTGCTGACGTACGTACGGTTATGTCTGAAATGGGCACTGCGATGATGGGAACAGGCCGTTCTTCTGGCCCAGACCGCGCGGAAGAGGCGGCAGAACAAGCCATTTCTAGCCCATTATTGGAAGATATCGATTTGTCAGGTGCCAAAGGTATCCTGGTGAATATCACTGCCGGCTTAGACTTAACGATTGAAGAATTTGAAATCGTGGGCAATGCCGTCAAAGCGTTCGCTTCTGAAAATGCTACCGTGGTTGTCGGTGCGGTTATCGATCCTGAAATGTCTGATGAATTACGTGTTACCGTCGTTGCCACTGGCATTGGTGCAGAGCGTAAACCTGATATCAGCTTGGTGCATGGCCATAATCACCACCACCGTCCAAGCGAGCCAGTGCGCAGCGCTTATGGCAATTCAGCCAGCGTTTATGGTAGCGCCGGTAGTGTCTATGGCAACGCGGGAAATGCAGCACGTGAACTTCGTAATGAAGTGGCGGCGATGCAACCGGTTGAAACTGTCCAAACAAAACCGCAAGCGGACAACAAAGCGAATATCGATATCTTTGATATTCCTGCGTTTTTACGTAAGCAAGCGGACTAGTTTTGGTTGAAGTCTGACCAGAGCATTGGCAAGATTGTTAACATATGCTAGACTGCGCCGCTGTTTGGGTTTGTTCAATTAGTGAACAGGACGAAAAGAATGATTAAACAACGCACAATCAAGAAATCTATCAGCTCCATCGGAGTCGGTTTGCACAAGGGCGAGAAGGTTACGCTTACTCTCCGGCCTGCGCCTGACAACACAGGAATTGTGTTCCGTCGTGTCGACTTAGACCCGATTGTTGACTTTAAAGTCAGCCCGGAATTGGTGGGTGACACTGTGATGTGTACTTGTTTAATCAATCCAAATGGCGTGCGCCTTTCGACCACTGAGCATTTAATGGCGGCAGTCGCAGGTCTTGGCATTGATAACTTAATTGTTGAAGTGGATGCTGCTGAAATTCCAATTATGGATGGTAGTGCCAATCCGTTCGTTTACCTGCTGTTAGAAGCAGGGATTGGCGAGCAAAAATTAGCGAAAAAATTCATTCGTATCAAACAAAAAGTACGAGTCGAAGACGGTGATAAATGGGCTGAATTCAAGCCTCACCATGGCTTTCGCATTGACTTCGCCATTGATTTCGATCACCCGGTTATTTCTGAAACCAAACAACATGTGAAGTTAGATTTTTCTGCGGCAGCCTTTATCAAAGATATCAGTCGTGCTCGGACTTTCGGCTTCCTACAAGATATCGAATATTTACGTGCTAATAACTTAGCGTTAGGCGGAAGCTTCGATAACGCAGTGGTGTTAGATGAATTCCGCGTGTTAAACCAAGACGGTTTGCGTTACGACGACGAATTTATCAAACACAAAATTTTAGATGCAATCGGCGATTTATATATGGCTGGTTATAGCATTTTAGGTGAGTTCTCGGCTTATAAAACCGGTCATGCGTTGAACAACCAGCTGTTGTGTGCAGTATTGGCGAACCAAGAAAACTGGGAATTTGTCACATTCGACAAACCAGCGCAATTGCCGATTTCTTACTTAGCCCCACAATTAGCTTAAGCAAACAGTTGGCTTAAGCGAGTTCAGTGAGTATTTTGCATCAGTGAAATACAAACCCAGATTGATAATCAAAGGCGTCTTAGACGCCTTTTTTCTGCGCTAATTCTGCTAAGTTGCGCAACTTTTGTCCAAGTACAGGGTCTGAATTTTCAGCTAAGGCCGTGAGATAAGCCGCCGCTTGTTCGCTGATGACTGGCGCAGAATGAACTGGCTGTGCTGAAGCAGGTTGTTGTTGATAGTGTAGTTGCGCATTAGGGTTCACTTCGATGTCAATGCCGGCGCAATCAGGCAGGACATTTTGGCGAAAACTCGCTAGAATGGTGTCTCTTTGCATTTTGAGGCGCGTCGCCCAAGCGGGCGAGCCACATAATATTTGTACTCTGCCTGCTTGAATACGATTGACCTTGCAGATAGTTGAGTTTTCCAGTTGCAGAATTTGGCGTAATTGGGTATTAAGTTGTGCCACTAGATCCGTTTGCTGTTGACCTTTGAGCAAAGGGCTTTGTTGCAACAACATCGTCAAATCGACAGGTTTGCGAGAATAGCGGGCCATAACAAAAACACCGAAACTGAGGTTGCATGAGTCTACCAGTTTTTTCCACAGAACGACACCGCACGAGCCTCTTCGGTGCGACAGCTGGGCAGCGTTTAGTGAGCGCTTCCTTGTTGTTTTGCATTGCTGTTGGTGCTGGGGTTGCTCTGGGCAGAATTGGCAATGATCCGCAATATCCGTTAAACCCTCTACTTGCGGTACAACCTACTGAAAGTGAAGAAGTTGCTGCGATTCGGCAAAAAACTGAACATCAAATTTCGGCGTTAACTGCCAAAGTGGCTTCTTTGCAAGCGCAAGTCAATCGGCTCAATATGGTGAGTGATCGGCTGATTGACGCAGCCAACCTTTCGCAAGATGAGTTTAACTTTGCTGAGTTACCGCCTATTGGTGGTCCGGTGCAAAGTTCGACCGAGTTGGCGCTGGGTGATCTGAACAAGATGCTGATCCAAATGACAGATTTAGAACAAAGTCTGCAATTTGAACAAACTCGGTTCAGCCTACTTGAAAGTCTTGAGCTGAATCACAATATCGGTATGAATAGTGAGCTTTCCGGCCGACCTGTCACCAGTGGTTATATTTCATCGACCTTTGGTGTTCGGACAGATCCATTTAACGGCACTCTGACTGAGCACTTAGGGCTCGACTTCGCTGGCGATATTGGTGATCCGGTCTACGCCACTGCCGGTGGTATTGTGACCTGGGCAGGGCCGAAGTCAGGTTATGGTGACATGGTGGAAATTGAGCATCCTGGCGGCTATCGCACCAGATATGGTCACTCTCACCGAATTGATGTTGAAGTTGGACAAATGGTCAACAAAGGCCAACAAATTGCTACCGTGGGAAATTCAGGGCGTTCGACTGGCCCGCATGTTCATTACGAAGTATTGAAGAATGGTCAACAAGTCGATCCGATAAGTTTTGTGAATAATCGACCAAATAAATTTAATGGCACAGCCAAGACTGCGAGCCAGTCTCAACAATAAAGTGGTAGTAGGATAATGTTAGGAAAGCTTTTTACCAAACTCATTGGTAGTCGGAACGACCGTTACCTGAAAAAATTAAAAAAGACGGTTGACCTGATCAACGGGTTGGAATCTCAGTATGTCGCCCTCACGGATGAACAACTTCAACAAAAAACCGCTGAATTTAAACAACGAATTGCCGCTGGTAGTTCTTTGGATGATTTGTTACCTGAAGCTTTTGCAACGGTAAGGGAAGCAAGCCGCCGGGTATTTAACATGCGCCACTTCGATGTGCAGTTAATTGGCGGTATGGTTTTACATCAAGGTAAAATTTCCGAGATGCGCACTGGTGAAGGGAAAACACTGACCGCTACCTTAGCAGCCTATCTCAATGCCTTGAGTGGCAAATCGGTACATGTCATTACTGTCAACGATTACTTGGCCAAACGCGATGCGGCAACCAACGAGCCGTTATTCAGCTTTTTAGGTTTAACCGTAGGCGTGAACGTGCCAGGCATGAATCATTTTGATAAGCAAAAAGCCTATCAAGCCGACATTACCTATGGTACCAACAATGAATTTGGTTTTGATTACCTGCGTGACAATATGGCGTTTAGCATGCCAGAGCGGGTACAACGTGATTTAGCCTTCGCAATTATCGACGAAGTGGACTCCATTTTAATCGACGAAGCGCGCACACCATTGATTATTTCAGGCCAAGCCGAAGATAGTTCAGAACTCTATCGCCAAATTGACCAAGTCGTGCCGATGCTTCAGCGGCAAGAGAAAGAAGATGAAGAAGGCGAAATGGGCGATGGCCATTTCACGATTGACGAAAAAGCCAAACAAATTTATTTAACTGAGCGTGGCCAAATCCGGGTTGAAGAAATTCTGATTGAACGTCAGTTAATGGCGGAAGGCGATTCATTGTATTCTGCCAGTAACATTACGCTGCTCCACCATGTTTATGCTGCACTCCGTGCGCACAACTTGTTTAAAAAAGATGTCGACTATGTGGTGAAAGACGATCAGATCATCATCGTTGATGAGCACACTGGCCGCACCATGGAAGGCCGTCGTTGGTCTGAAGGCTTACACCAAGCCATCGAAGCCAAAGAGCGTGTCCGTATTCAAAATGAGAACCAAACTTTAGCCTCGATCACCTTCCAAAACTATTTCCGCTTATACGAAAAATTAGCGGGCATGACCGGTACAGCAGATACTGAAGCTTTTGAATTCCAACAAATTTATGGTTTAGAAACTATTGTTGTGCCGACCAACAGACCGATGATCCGTAAGGATATGGCAGACAAGGTTTATTTAACGGCAGAAGAAAAGTACCAAGCCATTATTCAAGATATTGAAGAAACTCGTGCGCTGAATCGTCCAATTCTGGTCGGTACCGCATCGATTGAGAGCTCTGAGTACTTATCTAGCCTGTTACACAAAGCCAAGATCCCTCATCAGGTATTAAACGCGAAATTCCACGCCAGCGAAGCGCAAATTATTGCGGATGCCGGTCGTCCGGGGGCAGTGACCATCGCCACCAATATGGCGGGCCGCGGTACTGACATCGTGTTAGGCGGTAACTGGCAGAGTGAAGTCGCTAAGTTACAGAACCCAACGGAAGAGCAAATTGCGAAATTAAAAGCAGAGTGGCAACAACGTCATGATGCGGTCATCGCTGCAGGTGGTTTGCACATTATCGGTACTGAACGCCATGAATCCCGTCGTATCGATAACCAGCTACGGGGTCGTGCGGGGCGTCAAGGGGATGCTGGTTCAAGCCGCTTCTATTTAGCTTTGGATGATGCATTAATGCGCATTTTCGCTTCTGACCGTATGGCCGGCATGATGCGTAAACTTGGCATGGAAAAAGGCGAATCGATCGAACATCCGCTGGTAAACCGTGCGATTGAAAATGCACAGCGCAAAGTCGAAGCGCGGAACTTTGATATTCGCAAACAGTTGTTGGAATTTGACGATGTCGCCAATGACCAACGTAAAGTGGTTTATGAGCAGCGTAATGAATTACTAGCAGTGGCTGATATTTCAGAAACTATCAATGCCATTCGCCAAGACGTCGTGGAGTCGGTGATTAGCCAATACATTCCGCCACAATCTTTAGATGAAATGTGGGATATTCCTGGCCTAGAAGCTCGTTTACGCGCGGATTTTGCCATTGATATGCCAATTGCGAAATGGCTAGCAGAAGATAAAAAATTATTTGAAGAACAATTACGTGAACGCATTCAAGAGGTTATTGCCAAAACCTATCAGCTGAAAGAGGAAATGGTTGGCGCACCAGTGCTGCGTCAATTTGAAAAAGCTGTGATGTTACAAAGCCTCGATACGCATTGGAAAGAGCATTTGGCGGCGATGGACCATTTACGTCAAGGCATTAACCTGCGGGGTTATGCGCAGAAGAACCCGAAACAAGAGTACAAACGGGAAGCCTTCGAATTGTTCTCGACTATGCTGGATCAGTTAAAACTGGATGTGATTGGCGTGTTAAGCCGTGTGCAAATCCGTGCGCCAGAAGATGTGGAAGCGGTTGAAGAACAGCGCCGTAAAGCAGATCAAGTGCCAATGCAGTTCCAACATGAAGAAGCCGAGCAAGTGGGCGGCGATGTGTCGGATTTACCGCCAATGCCAGTATTCCGCGATTCAGAAAAAGTGGGTCGTAATGATCCTTGTCCTTGTGGTTCAGGCAAAAAATACAAACAATGTCATGGTAAATTAAGTTAATTTGTCAGGCATTTTGAAAAAGCCGGAGTTTATCTCCGGTTTTTTTTCGAGTTCTGTTTTTGCAGAATGCTAGTTGAAATATGTTATTTGAAATACGTTATTTGAAATTTGCTTTTGAACTATGTTTTCAAGCTCTATGTGCAAATGATATTTCGACTTATGTTTAAACCTATTTTTCCATTTAAAAGCGAGCAATAGCAATGAAAACCGTCCATGTCGCCGTTGGCGTAATCATTCGAGACCAACGTATTTTTATCAGTAAAAGACCCGAACAGCTGCATCAAGGCGGTCGATGGGAGTTTCCTGGTGGCAAAGTTGAAGCTGGTGAAACCGTACTTGAAGCCCTGAATCGAGAATTACAGGAAGAAGTGGGTTTGTCTGTGGTTGCTGCCCATCCGCTGCTGCAACTCGAATATGATTACCCAGAAAAACGGGTATGCTTGGATGTTTGGGTAGTGAGTGAATCTATCGGTGCGGGTGAGGGATTGGAAGGGCAGGAAGTGGCGTGGGTTGCCCCAGCTGACCTCGTGAATTATCAATTCCCGGATGCGAATGCCCCCATATTGGCAGCCGTGGCAAAACTATTTTAGCTTTGCCTGTTGGCGCTAGTGCAACCGCATTATTTGTTGTGAAGTGAGCAAACAACAATAGAACAAAACAGCAATAGAATAAGCAGCACGCCAACAAGAGCTAAGTAAACTACAGTTTCGTTTACTTAAAAAACTCATTGTCTTGCTGCATCAGCTCGTCTTCTAGGGCGAGCAAATCGACATCGCCAAGACCCGCTTCTAACGGCTGTTTATCCGCGATCCGGTGGCTTTCATCTGCCCATGCACCCAAATCAATTAAACGGCAGCGCTCACTGCAAAAAGGCCGAAATTGCGCCGCAGGGGACCAAATCACAGTTTCTTGACAGGTAGGACATTTCACACGAAGTTCTGACATGCAATAACTCTTTTATCTCCAATAAGCCCGCAGTATATCACAGAGTCGTATTGGCTTGCTAAAGTGCAAAACTTGAAGCCTGATCAGTACGCAAGTTGCACTCATGCAGCAATAACTGGGATGTGGATCAGCATATGAGTGGTTATTTGGTGAACTCGAAATTGTGGGTCTAAACCCTATTGCGTTGCTCAGTTAGCAGCAAGCGAGCTCAAATTGGATACTTTTAGCAGAGGTCGCGGCACGGCCTTGGGCATCACAAAGTTGCATGAACCGGATGGCATAGCGGTATTTATTGCCACTGACGGTGGGGTAACTGCCGTATTCGAGCGGGTATTTTAAACGCAGCAGTTCAAATTGGTCGGTGTTACTTTGGAAGAAGCCATTTTCTGCAACCATCGGCTGGAATTGGCCGCGAGCGCGGATAAATGTCAGAATGAAATTAATGGCTTTTTCGACCAGATGCAAATGGCCTAACCATTCTGCCGCTTGCGCTCGGCGAATGGTCAGATCTTGCGTGTACCAAAATTGCAGTTGCGGTAAATCAAAATAACAAGTACCACCTGGGATAAAGAAACGCTGTCGCAGTGGTCCTAAAAATTTGTCTTCTTTCAGTACATTGGCAAACTTAGCGCCTCGCAGCAAATCGCTTTGCAAGTGCACGGCTTGTTGCAACATTTTTTTTAAGGTTTCATCTGAGATCGATGGATGATTGGACCAATTCACTAAAGCGGATTCACAGCGTTCGACATCTTTAATGAGGTCGGGGCGAATATCATTGCGATCCAGCACTTCTATGAGCGCAAACAGTGACGTGAAAAAGCCCAATTGTTGTGATTCATTGGCGAGTGACAACTGCATGTGCACTTGCTGAAACAAATACTCAACCCGCAGATAAGTTCTGACTTTTTCGTTTAGCGGGTGTTCGTATACTAATTCAGTCATTGGGCGGTTGTTCCTGCGCACACTTTAAAAAGGTCAATCACAAAGCAAGTTGGTTGCCAAAGCAATATCAATAAAAATAATAGATTACATTAAACCTAACTGGGCGATTTGGCTAGTTTTTCTCGGGCTAATTGCAAATAAAACTCATGTAGCCTTGTAACCTGCTCGGTCAAGTCAATCTGGTCCACATCGTTATTGATGATTTGGCTTGCTGCTGCAAGGCGTTGCTCCCGCGAACATTGTGCCGCTAATATTGCAGCAACTTGCGTATCAGGAACGCCATCCCGCATGGCTGTTCGGCGAATTTGCGTCTCTGGCCGCACATCCACAACGAGAACTTGATCAGTGAGTGCTGTTAGCCCATTTTCAATCAGCAATGGTGCCACTAACAGCACATAATCAGATTGCGCCTGTGCCAGCTGCTGCAGGATTTCTTGGCGAATAAGCGGATGTAACAGCGCATTGAGCCACGCTTTGGCAACAGCATCTGCGAAGATTGTTTGCCGTAACCATGGCCGGTTTAAGCTACCGTCAGCCAGTAAAACTTCAGCGCCAAAATGGTTGCTGATGGCAGCTAAACCATCACTGCCGACAGCGACTACATCCCGCGCGATGATGTCAGCATCTACTAGGCAAACACCGTGCTCAGCGAATAAATTGGCGACTGTGGTTTTACCACTGCCGATACCGCCGGTTAGGCCCACCACAAATTGGCTCAATTGAGGGCATAGCCTAAATAAGTATCGACGATTTGTTCACCCCATAATAAGGCAATAAAACCCGCGCCGATAATATAAGGGCCATAAGGGATTGGCGTATCTTGGCCTTTATTGCGCGCCATCAGCATTAAACTGCCCACCACAGCGCCGACAAAAGCGGATAACAAAATGACCAGCGGCAGCATTTGCCAGCCTAACAAGGCGCCAAATACGGCCATTAGCTTAAAATCGCCATAACCCATGCCTTCCTTGCCAGTCAGTAATTTAAAACCCCAGTACACCGACCAAAGCGATAAATAGCCCACCGCAGCGCCGGTAATAGCTTCAGCTGGGCTTTGGCCGATACCGAACACGCTGGCGACTAACACCAACCATAACAAGGGCAGGGTGATTTCATCAGGCAACAGCATTTTGTCTAAATCAATGCCCGTGAGTGCCACCATACACCAGGTGGTAAAAATCGCTAGCAAGCCAAAGCCGGTGGGGCCAAATTGATAGGCAACAACACTGGCAAGGATGGCCGTCGTTAATTCGACCAGTGGATAACGTTTGCTAATCGGCGTTTGGCAATAGCGGCATTGCCCTTTCAACAACAGCCAGCTCAGCAGCGGGATATTATCTTTGGCGTGCAACATATGGCCACATTGTGGGCAGGCTGAACGCGGCACTGCCAAATTAAATTTGGCGGGTTGTTCTGCGGTGGCATCCGGCTGGAAATAAGCTTGATACTCGGCAGCAAAGGCTTTTTCCATCATGATGGGCAGACGATAAATCACCACATTTAAGAAACTGCCCACACAAAGGCTGAAGACGAACACCACGCTGACGAACGCCAGCAGGTGCTGTTGGATATACTCCAACATAAACTGCAGGTTATCGATCATTTGATGACACTACCTAATTGGAAGATTGGTAGATACATTGCTACGATAAGACCGCCGATCAGCACACCTAATACCGCCATGATGAGCGGTTCTAATAATGCGGTTAACCCATCGACGGCATCATCGACTTCACGCTCGTAAATATTAGCAATACGACTAAGCATATCATCCAAAGAGCCTGATTCTTCCCCAATCGACACCATCTGAATGACCATTTCTGGGAAGCGGTTGGTGGCTTTCATTGAGCTATACATCTGGCCACCGGCCGAGACATCGGCGCGGACTTCCATGATGGCTGTTTTGTAGACTTCATTGCCGGCAGCGCCGGCAGCCGATTCTAAGGCTTCAATCAGCGGTACACCGGCAGCAAAGGTGGTGGATAAGGTGCGAGCGTAACGAGCAATGGCCGCTTTATTTAAAATGTCACCAACCACAGGGACTTTCAAAATAAAAGCATCGGCTTTGGTTTTAAAACTAAGACTTGATTTATAGAGATTGGTGATGATTTTAAAAAGCACGACACAGATAGCTAAAATGACCCACCAATAACTTTGCATAAAATCAGAAATACGCACGACAAACTGGGTAAATGCTGGCAGTTCAGCGCCAAACCCAGCAAAAATAGACGCAAATTGCGGCACTACAAAAATTAACAAAATTGATGTCACCACCAAGGCAACTAGAATGACCGCCACAGGGTAGAACATGGCCTTTTTAATTTTTGATTTAAGGGCTTCAGCTTTTTCTTTATAGGTGGCAATTCGGTCAAAAATTCGATCCAGTGCGCCAGACGCTTCGCCAGATTTCACTAAATCACAATACAGCGAATCGAAGTATTTTGGATGTTCACGCAAGACTTCAGATAATGGAATCCCTGCCTGCACTTTCATTGATATTTTTTGCATCAAAGTCCGCAGTTGTTTTTTCTCGGCGCCACTGCTAATTAAGTCGATCGATTGCACTAGCGGCACCCCTGCTTGCAACATGGTGGCAATCTGCCGGGTGACGATGGCGATATCCACCGCTTGGATTTTGGGTTCGGTGTTAATCAATGATTTGGCTTTTTTGCGCACCATTGATGGCGTGGTGCCTTGTTGCCGTAATAAAGCCTTGGCTTCTTGCAAACTGGCGGCGCGAATTTCACCGGTCACGGTTTTACCACGACGGTTAACCCCTTTCCAGTCAAATGTATCTAGCTCTTTTATTTTTGGTTGTGGAGCCATGGTGAATCCTTTACTTTAAGTGCGGTCGTCCGCATGACAAGAATCACTAACTATTAGTGACTCGGTTGATTTCGGCCAAGCTGGTTAAGCCCACAGCGGCTTTTAATAAGCCTGATTGGCGTAAATTATTAATACCTTCGAGCTGGGCTTGCTGGGCAATTTCTAACGAGTTGCCACCTTGCATAATTTTCTCAGCAATTGCGCCCGATATCGGCATCACTTCGTAAATACCAACACGGCCTTTGTAACCGCCAGTGCAATACTCACAGCCGACCGGTTTAAACAGTTTAATACTTGGTAGTTGTTCAGCAGTAAAACCTTGCTTCAGCAGTTCAGTTTCCGGCAGATGCTCGGGCTGTTTACAGTGACTGCACAATCTACGGGCAAGACGCTGGGCAATAATTAGACTGACAGAACTTGCGACGTTATATGCAGGCACGCCCATATTGAGTAAACGGGTCAATGTTTCGGGCGCTGAGTTGGTGTGCAGTGTACTTAATACCAAGTGACCGGTTTGCGCCGCTTTAATGGCAATTTCGGCAGTCTCTAAATCCCGTATTTCACCCACCATGATGACATCTGGGTCTTGCCGCAGGAATGATTTTAACGCTGCGGGGAAGGTTAAACCAGCTTTGGGGTTCACTTGCACTTGGTTAATACCTGGGAGGTTAATTTCGACCGGGTCTTCCGCGGTGGAAATATTGGTCTCTTCAGTATTGAGGATATTTAGACCAGTGTAAAGCGATACGGTTTTACCAGAGCCAGTCGGGCCAGTAACCAAAATCATACCTTGTGGCTGTTCTAAGGCGGTTAAATACAGTTTTTTCTGCGATTCTTCATAGCCTAAAATGTCGATACCGAGCATGGCACTGTCGGAATCCAAAATCCGCATAACGATTTTTTCGCCCCACAGCGTGGGTAAACTACTAACCCGAAAGTCGATGGATTTTTTTTGCGAAAGTTTTAATTTAATCCGGCCATCTTGTGGCACGCGTTTTTCGGCAATGTCGAGGCGTGAC
>JACCDH010152808.1_pt1 | contig 34771 bp, 28 predicted proteins | sample 7442481 | NCBI WGS metagenome assembly JACCDH01 (sample SAMN15323433, study PRJNA562643) | freshwater metagenome | isolation source: river surface water | place: USA:Blue River Watershed | collected 2017-08-15
AGCGCTCTTACCACTACGATCACGTAAGTAGTACAATTTAGCACGACGTACTTTACCTGACTTATTTAACACGATACCATCGATGTTTGGAGATAAGAAAGGAAATAAACGCTCTACACCTACACCATCAGATATTTTACGAACAGTAAAAGAGGCTGTAGCACCGTTTCCTTGTGTTTTGATTACATCACCACGGAAACTTTGGATACGCTCTTTACCACCCTCTACAATCTTGTAGTTTACGGTAATATTATCACCAGCTTTAAATGCTGGGTAGTCTTTTTTTGCTGTCAATTGCTCGTGTACGAACTTTACTGCTTCGCTCATAATTCTTGTTTTTTGCGGACGGCAAAGATAGGGTTACCCATGCTATTATCCAAATTATTTCAACCAAATATTAAATTCCTGCCATTTTAGGCCTTAATAGCCTATCTAGCAATGTTTACTGCTCTCTTTTCGCGAATCACTGTCACTTTAATTTGACCAGGATAAGTCATTTCAGTTTGAATTTTCTGCGCAATTTCAAAGCTTAATTGGTCAGATGACTGATCCGTTACCTTTTCTGCCGCTACAATCACCCTTAATTCACGACCAGCTTGAATCGCATAGGCTTTCTCTACCCCCTGGTAGTTCATCGCCAAATTCTCTAAGTCCTTGATTCTCTGAATGTATTGTTGCATGATTTCTCTTCTAGCACCTGGTCTTGCACCGCTAATAGCGTCACAAGCCTGGATAATAGGAGAAATTACATACTGCATTTCCATCTCATCGTGGTGGGCACCAATAGCATTTACAACTGCTGGGTTTTCACCGTATTTCTCGGCTAATTTAGCCCCTAATAAGGCGTGGCTTAATTCTGTTTCTTCATCTGGCACCTTACCAATATCATGTAATAACCCTGCTCTCTTAGCCAACTTAGGATTCATTCCTAACTCAGCTGCCATGATACCACACAAGTTGGCCGTTTCACGAGAGTGCATCAATAAATTTTGTCCATAAGAACTACGGAAACGCATTTTACCTACAATACGAATTAATTCCTTGTGTAATCCATGTATACCTAATTCAATTACAGTACGCTCTCCTATTTCTATAATTTGCTCTTCTAATTGACGACGCGTTTTTTCAACAACCTCCTCGATACGAGCTGGGTGAATACGACCATCGGCTACTAAACGTTGTAATGACAAACGTGCAATTTCACGGCGAAGTGGATCGAATGAAGAAAGTAAAATCGCTTCAGGTGTATCATCCACAATTAAGTCAACTCCTGTGGCTGCCTCAATGGCACGAATATTACGACCTTCACGACCAATAATTTGACCCTTCATTTCATCTGATTCCAAATTAAATACCGTCACGGTATTTTCGATGGCTACTTCAGCAGCTGTACGCTGAATAGATTGAATAATAATTTTACGGGCTTCTTTATTTGCTTTTTGCTTAGCGTCCTCGATAATATCTTGTTGTAATGCCAACGCTTGCGTTTGAGCCTCATTCTTAAGGCTTTCAATTAACTGCTGCTTAGCATCTTCAGCACTTAAATTCGCAATTTTTTCTAGGCGACGAATATGTTCTTCCTGGTGTTTTTCTAATTCGGTGCGTTTAACGTTAACCAAATCAATCTCACGATTTAATTTTTCTTTGATAACATCGTTGTCCTTGATTTGCTTATCAAGGGCAGCAACTTTCTGATTGATATTAAGTTCGTTTTGCTTAATTCTGTTTTCAGCTTCCCCAATTTTTTTGTTCTTTTCTAAAATCTCACGATCATGATCGGCTTTTAATTGAACAAAACGCTCTTTGGCTTCTAACTGCTTTTCTTTCTTAATTGTTTCAGCCCTTAATTCAGCTTCCTTTAAAATGCTAGCCGCTTGTGCTTCAGCATCTTCAACTTGTTTTTTGGTATTACGGGCAAATACTAATTTGCCTACCAGGAGTCCACCTACTAATGATGACGCTCCTATGATGATCAATAATATTGATTGGTCCATTGTTTAAATCTTGTTTTTTAAAATAAATCATACAGCCCCTTTTCAGTTTAAATTATAATCTACAAAACGTTGAAAGTCATCTAAGCAGCTTCATTTTCATAAAACACAGCAAGATAACCTATTACGAATTAATATAATGCGTCAAAGGTTCCGCTACGAAGATAAAGAAATAATGGAATGATTTGTTGAAAAAGGTAAGCTAGCTGTCAATTATGTTCCAGAAACAACTTTTTCAATACTGGCAGTAAGCGCATCTATTTGATTTTGAAGGCTTTCGACCTCATATAAGTTCTGCCCATTGGACTGTTGCTCAGTCGTAAACCATAATAGAACCATGGAGATATAATCTTGCATATCCTTACCTGCATATAAGTTTTTGAACTCAACCATTTTTTGATTGATTAAGGCTGCGGTCTTTCGAACAGCCTCCTCATCATTTGGAGCAATTCTAACCCTATAATTACGATCAGCAATCGTAATATTTACAGGTATCATTTCAGATTCATTGTTTTGAGATGCAGACATGCTTAATAACGGGGATTAATTATAGGGTATTGATTATGGATTCAAATTATGTATATTATGATCAATTTCTTTTATATATTGGTCAATTTTCTTAACCAATTTAGCCTTTTCCGCAGGATCCATGCTTGCACCTTGATTCATCAATGCAGCCGTTAATTGTGATTGCCCTTCCCTAACCTGCTCCGATAATGTTTGATTCAAATTTGTTTGTTGTACGAGATTGGCCTTTAACTGTTGATTTTCTTTTTCCAATTGCGCATACAGTTTCAATAAAGCTGATAACTTTTCTTGAAGTTGACCAATTGAAGTTTTTAAATTAACCATGTTCCGGCATTATTTACAATGTTATTTGTAAGTTAGTTATTTTCTAATTTCAGCTTGTATATTTTTTTCAAATAACTGAACCAATTTCTTTATCATCGAATCAATTTCAATATCCGTTAATGTTTTATCAGGTGCATTGAAAACAAAATTAATAGCCACCGATTTTTTTCCCTCCCCTAATTTATCGCTTTCGAAAATATCAAAAACACGTGACTCTTTTAGGGCGGCTATATTAGCTTCCTTAATACTTGATTCGATTTGTGAATAGGCAATCGTTTTATCAATCACCAATGCTAAATCTCTTTCAATAGACGGATATTTTGAAACTTCCTTGTAAATCACTTTTTTGCTTTGATACGCATTCAATAAAGTTGTTAAATCAAAATTGATATACATAACGGACTGCTTAATACCAAAAGCCTGTAGCTTTTTAGCACTTAGTATTTCGATATTAAAAATTGATTTTGCTTGCGCCCCTGAAATACCTAATAATTCCAACAAGGCAACAGCGATACCTTTGGCTACGAAATAATCCTGATCTTTTTCTTTGGTTCTCCAGCCATCTGCTTGTTGTTTTCCAGAAAAATAAATAGCTAACTGTTCCGCTTCAAAATATTTACCTGCTTTGGATTTTCCATATATTTTTCCGATTTCAAAAAATGAAATAGTACTATTTTGTCTATTTAAATTATAAGCAATTGTCTCTAATCCAGTTTCCAACATACTTGGTCGCATAACATCTAATTCGGCAGTTAAATTATTCAACATTTTTACCGACGTCGCCAATGTCTCATCACTAAAATAAGCGCTGTTGGTAATAGAATTAGTTAATATTTCAGTAAACCCACGGCCCACTAAATAATTGGCGATTTTTTCTTTGAACTTTTCTTTATGTTCTAATGGATCAATGGAAGGACTCATGGTAATTGAACTTGGAATTTCAATATTGTCTAATCCATCAATTCTCAAAACTTCTTCCACTAAGTCAGCAGGAATACTAATGTCTGGCTTATGGTATGGAACAGCGACTTGAATACTATCAGGTGTTTCTGACATGATTTCAAAACCTAAACTTGATAAAATCGTTTTTACTTTTTCAGTTGGATACAACTTACCGCTTAATTTTTTCAAGTATGCATAAGTTAATACCACTGTTTTTTTAACAGCGGGACTTGGATAAACATCTACTACTTCACTACATTTCCCACCTGCAATTTCCTGAATCAATTGTGCTGCACGTTCTAAGACATTTACAGTACCTGCAATGTCTACTCCCTTTTCAAAACGAGTAGCAGCATCCGTTCTAAGTCCATGATGTAAGGAAGTTTTTCTCACATGTATGTTTTCAAACCAAGCACTTTCCAAAAATATTTTTGTGGTTGTTGCAGCTACTCCACTTTTCAACCCCCCAAATACACCTGCAATACATAAAGGCTTTTCAGTATCACTGATCATTAAATCATTTGCCGCTAATTTTCGTTCATTGCCATCAAGGGTCACAAATAAACTACCTGCTGGATATTTTTTTACAACTATTGTAGCATCCTTAATTTGATCGGCATCAAAAGCATGCAATGGCTGTCCTGTTTCATGTAAAATATAATTCGTGATATCCACTATGTTATTAATACTTCTAACCCCAATGGCGTTTAATTTATTTTTCAACCATGATGGAGAATCAGCAACTTTTACCCCTTCAATCACCAAACCACTGTAACGCCCACAAGCTTTTTGATCCTCAATAATAACTTTAAATGGTTTTACTGCTGCGTCTTTTATTGCAACTTTAGTAAGTGGGCTCACTGCACTTGTTGGCGCTTCATGGTAAGATAAATAAGCACATACATCCTTCGCTACACCATAATGACTCATAGCGTCCATTCTGTTAGGAGTTAATCCTATTTCATACACCCAGTCTTGATAATATGAATACAAGTCAGCAACAGGAGTGCCTACTTTTATAGCAGCATCTAAAATAATAATACCACTATGATCATCACTTACACCAATTTCATCTTCAGCACAAATCATACCCTCACTTTCCTCCCCTCTTATTTTGGCTAATTTCATGGTGATGCCCGCTTCAGCGTTCTTAGGATAAATGGTCGTACCCACAACGGCTACCACTACTTTTTGACCCAATGCAATATTGCTTGCACCACAAACTATGTTTAACGGACGATCACCGCCCGTGTTGACCTTCGCTAATTTTAATTTATCTGCGTTGGGATGTTGGCTTAATTCAACCACTTCGCCTACCACTAAGCCAGCCAATCCGCCTTTAAAATTCTCAATTTTTTCAAGTGATTCAACCTCTAATCCAATGGAAGTTAAAATAGTTGCTAATTTTTCGGGGCTAATGGTCGTCGGTAAATATTTACTCAGCCAATGGTAACTAATGGTCATATAAGCACTTTAAAGTATAGGTTCAAAAATAAGCAATTTTTTGACCCCTAGTTTGCCCAAAGGTGAATAACCTCAAAATTTGCGTGTAAAAAAGGTGAATAAGCTCAAAATCATGTGCATTGCTGACCAAAGTTTTTGTGGATATCCTAAATCCAAAATAAATTTCTTGATATCCATTTTAGAGTGGATTTTCGCATTAAGAAAACAGTTTCAATATGGCGATTCCAAATATTAATACCAATACTAAAAACCGAAAAAAAACCTCGAGTATAGATATTAGTTCCATGATGTATGGAAAAATTCCACCGCAAGCAAAGGAATTAGAGGAAGCAGTGTTGGGTGGTATTTTATTAGAAAAAAGTGCATTTGATACGGTTAGTGAAATTTTAAAGCCAGAATGTTTTTATACCGATGCACATCAAATGATTTTTCTGGCCATGCAAGGCTTGCAAAATGACAACCAACCTATTGATATGTTAACGGTTGTAGAATCTTTAAAAAAAAGAGAACAACTTGACATTGTTGGTGGCGCCTATTACATTTCAAAGCTTACCAATGTTGTCGTGTCAACTGCGAATATTGAGGCACATGCTAGAATTGTTTTACAAAAATTTATTCAAAGAGAACTGATTAGAATTAGTGGTGAAGTGATTGCCAATGCATATGAAGATAGTACCGACGTTTTTGATTTATTAGATGATAGCGAAACAAAAATGTTTAATATCACGAATAATTATTTAAAAAAGAATTTCGTAGATATTCAAAATGCATTAGCCGATGCCGTTAACAGAATTGATGAACTGAGGACTAAAAAAGATGAGATTTCGGGTGTGCCTAGCGGCTTTACAGCATTGGATAGAATTACTTATGGATGGCAGCCAACGGATTTAATTATTTTAGCGGCAAGACCTTCGGTAGGTAAAACTGCATTTGCATTAAACCTTGCACGCAATGCAGCGCTTCATCCAACGAAACCCCAAGCCGTTGGTTTTTTCAGTTTGGAAATGAGTGCCTCTCAGTTGGTGCAAAGAATTTTAAGTGCTGAGAGTGAAATTAAAATGGAAAAAATTTCGCGTGGTAAATTAGAGGATTATGAATACCAGCAATTGCAAAGCAAAGGAATTAAAAAATTAGAAACTGCTCCTATTTATATTGACGACACTGCAGCTTTAAATATTTTTGAATTTAGAGCAAAGGCAAGAAGACTGGTGCATAAACATCAGGTTAAAATTATCATCATTGACTACTTACAATTAATGAGTGGGTCTGGTGATAGAAATTCAAATAGAGAGCAAGAAATTAGTAACATATCAAGGAGTTTAAAAGCATTAGCTAAAGAACTTGAAATTCCAATCATTGCTTTATCTCAATTAAGTCGTGCTGTGGAAACAAGAAAGGAAAGTAAAATGCCACAATTGAGTGACTTACGTGAGTCTGGTGCCATTGAACAAGATGCCGATATGGTTATGTTCATTTACCGACCTGAATATTATGAAGTAATGAGTAACGAGATGGGCGAAAGTACGCAAGGTGAAACCCATATTAGAATAGCGAAACACAGAAATGGATCCCTTGATTTAATTAAACTAAGGGCTAGATTAGATATTCAGCGATTTGAAGAATGGGATGGAGACAGCGGAAGCTTACCTGGACTTCCTAATAATTATAAACCCACTTCAAGTTTTAATAACCCTGCAGCTGAAGGCGATGGTGGCCGATTTTTTATTCAAGGAAGCCGCATGAATGGAGGTGAATTTGATGAAGGCATCAACGAAGAAACTCCATTTTAAATGTACGCTTAAGTAATTGATTGAATCGTATGACTGTACCCTATTTTTATGAACCTACTATAGCTGCTCAAACGACTACTCATTTTTTATCCGAGGAAACGAGCAAGCATTGTATTCAAGTACTAAGAATGAAACAGGGTGACCGAATTGATTTAACCAACGGTCATGGTATTTTATTTGAAGCAACCATTACGGTTGCCCATAAAAAAAATTCAAGTGTTCAAATCCAATCACAAAAGTTTATTGAATCTCCACAGCAAAAAATTACCCTTGGCATATCATTGTTAAAAAATGCCACTCGATTAGAATGGCTTTTTGAAAAAGCAACTGAAATGGGCATACATACTATTGTACCCTTAATTTGCGACAGAACTATTCATGAGCGATTCAAAATGGAAAGAATGCAAAATATTTTACAATCTGCCATGATTCAAAGTCAACAAACATGGTTGCCAATACTTGCAACACCTATTACTTTTGAAAATTTTTTTAATAATTATAAAGCGACTCAACAATTAATTGCACATTGCGAACCAGCTGATAAAATAAATATTAAAAAACTTATTCCAAACGATAATTGCATATTACTCATAGGACCAGAAGGTGATTTTAGTCCCCAAGAAATTGAAAAAGCTAAAATGAATAACTTTGAAGCTATTGATTTAGGGCCTACTCGCTTAAGGACTGAAACAGCTGGAATTTTTGCTATAAGTGTGTTGAAAAAAAATTAAATTGCCATTATGCAAGTCATTGAAGTAAATACATCCTTCCAAATTCGTTCCTTTCTGGACTTTAATGCTACTGCCAACAAACACAATCCAAACTATATTCGACCATTAGATAATGAAGTGGAAGCGGTATTTGATCCATTGAAAAATAAACTTTTTAAGGAAGGAGGCGCTTCAAAAAGATGGATAGTTCAAAATGATAATGGTGAGACCATTGGTCGAATTGCAGCTTTTTTCTATGCTACTTATATCAATAAAGGAACTGAATATCCAGTAGGTTGTGTTGGATTTTTTGATAGCATTAATGACCAAGCAACAGCCAATTTATTATTTGATACCGCAAAATATTGGTTAATTGAAAATGGAATGGAAGCCATGGATGGTCCTATCAATTTTGGTGATAGAGACAAATGGTGGGGCCTAATGATTGAAGGATTTGACAAACAACCCATGTACGGCATGTCCTTTAACCCTGATTATTATGCTCAACTATTTACCATTTATGGTTTTGAAAATTATTATAATCAATATTATTATTGCAATAACTTATTATCGGAATTACCCAAGCGCTTTCAGGAACGCTATGAAAAGTTTTTAGCAAAACCCGATTATTCAGCAAAATATTTAGATAAAAAACAATTATCTAAATATGCACAGGACTTTGTTACTGTTTATAATGCAGCTTGGGCCCAACATGGTGAAGCAAAGGCAATCACCTTTGAACAAATCATGAAACTATTTAAAACCCTTGAACCAATTATGGACCCACGTGTAATTTGGTTTGCTTATTACAAGGAGGAGCCTATAGCGATGTTCATTAATATACCTGACGTCAATCAATATTTCAAACACTTTAATGGCAAGCTAGGCATACTTCAAAAAATACATTTAATGTGGATGAAATTGTCAGGTCAAAATAAACAATTAACTGGGCTAGCCTTTGGCGTAGTCCCAAAATATCAAGCATTGGGCATAGATAGTTTCTTAATTCAATCCTGCTCGCTTTTATTATTGAAGATGAAAAAATACAATACATATGAAATGGGCTGGGCTGCCGATTGGAATCCAAAAATGCTAAATATTTATAAAAGTTTAGGGGGGACACAAAGTAGACATATGGTGACCTATCGATATATTTTTGATCCATCAGCCCACCCATTTGAGCGTCACCCAGTTATGGAATACAAGACATCAGGGTAAGCTAATTTGTGGGGGCCTCCCATACATAATCATCCTCCATAATGTGCATAAAAGGGTCTTAAATTTTATAGGGATAATGTGTATATTGCGCGTCTACTATGGATAATTTTGTTGTTTCAGCCCGAAAATATAGACCCCAAAACTTTAATACAGTTGTGGGTCAGTCGCATATAACGACCACCCTAAAAAATGCCATTTTAAATAATCATTTGGCACATGCCTTTTTATTTTGTGGACCAAGGGGTGTTGGTAAAACAACCTGTGCAAGAATTTTAGCAAAAACCATTAACTGTACCAATATAACGAAGCAAGGAGAAGCTTGCAACGAATGCGATAGTTGTACCTCTTTTGAAAAAGGAGCCAGTTTGAATATACACGAATTGGATGCGGCTAGTAACAATTCAGTAGACGATATTAGGGCATTAGTTGAACAGGTTCGGTTTGCACCACAGGCAGGAAAATACAAGGTTTATATCGTGGACGAGGTACACATGTTAAGTGCCAATGCATTCAATGCATTTTTGAAAACATTGGAAGAGCCTCCACCCTATGCTATATTTATTTTAGCAACTACTGAAAAACACAAAATTCTACCTACCATTTTAAGTAGATGTCAAATTTTTGATTTCAAACGAATTACCTCCAATGACACCGTTGTTCATTTGGAAGAAATTATTGAAAAAGAAAATATTCAAGCTGAAAGAAACGCATTACAATTGATTGCTCAAAAAAGTGAGGGTTGCATGCGTGACGCTTTAAGTATTTTAGATAAAATTGTAAGTTTCTCCAATGGTGCATTAACCTATAAAAATACACTTGAGCATTTAAATATTTTAGACGAGGAATACTTTTTTAAATTACTTGAATTCCTTACAAAACAGGATTTAACCAACGCCATTTTACTTTTTGATGAAATTAATCAAAAAGGTTTTGAAGGGGATACGGTTTTAAATGGTCTGGCAAGTTTTATAAGAAACATATTAGTTTGCAAGGACCCAGCAAGTGCAAAATTATTAGAATCGATTGAAGGTTGGAGAGAACAATATATTTCCACTGCAAAAGTAATTAGTACGCCCTATTTAATAAGTGCATTAAACATATTAAATGAGTCCGAAATACAATTCAAAATGGCACGCAATAAAAGATTGCATGTTGAAATGGCCATTATTAAATTGAATTTTTTAGCACAAGCCATTGAGTTAAGTTTGGAAGACAACCAAATAGTAAAAAAAAAACTAGTTGATGCACATTACCCCATTCGCTTAAAGAAAATCCTTCCTTTAAGCAATGTGATGGTTAACAGCGAAGCAAAATTGGTCATTGAAACAACGCCCCCAAGCGCTCAGCAAGTAGAAAAGCCTGTTTCGAAAATTGTTGAAACTGTTCCAACAAAAAATGAAACTGCCCCTACAAAAAATGAACCTGCCCATACAAATTTGGCAAAACCAATAATGCCAATACCATCCCAAGAAAATGCTACAGGGCCAAAAAAGAATTTATTAGCAGTATTACAACATAAATATGGAAAGGATTATAATATCGAAGAAGTAAAAGAATCCCTTCCTTTAAATATGGAGTTATTAAAAAATTGCTGGGATGAATACGCGGTTTATTTAGAGGCAAATGCAAAACATGCTTCATCAGGCACATTCAAAATTGCACAATTAAATATTATTGATGAGATTCATTTTACAGTCACTGTGGGTGCTTTGACTGCTCAGAAATTTGTTGAGCAAGAAAGAATGAATTTGCTTGAAAAATTATGGGATATATTTCAAAACAGGGCTATTCAATTTGATATTTTAGTAGAAGCTAGTGATCAAGAGGATGTGCCTTTGCATATGCGACTAAATAGCAAACAAAAATACGATCGCATTGCTGAACAATTTCCATTAGTCAATGAATTAAAAAACAGGTGTAATTTAGAAATCTATTTCTAACAATTGGACGATACGAATAAATCAAGTTTATAATTTGACTTTATAGTTTGACTTTATGATACCCTTTTTGCTTTAGGTATTGGAAAACCTTTTGACGATGGTCTCCTTGTATGATTATTTCACCGTCTTTTACCGATCCGCCAGTTCCGCAATGATTTTTCAATGCTTTTCCTAATTGATTCATATCATCATCTTTCCCTACAAATCCATTAACTACAGTAACTGTTTTGCCTGCTCTATGTTTGGTTTCGAGCAATACTTTTAAAGGTTGTTGATCGGCCGTCAACGTTTCAATTTCTACTTCGTCCTGATTTGTTGTGAAATTTGGATCGGTACTATACACTAACGGAGACCCCATTGATTTGTTTTTTTTACGCATATACAATACTTAAACTAATTCACTCGAATACTAACTATTGTTACTCCTTGTTTAGCTTCTTGTAATAATAATGTGAGGTTATATTTAGAGGCGCTTGCAATTAATTTGCCAGTTAAATATATCGTATTGCCCACTTTTCGTTCACCGTTTTTTTCAAATCCAATAATATTATTTTTATTAAAAAAACTGCTTAAGATATCATTGGCTTCCTTCGCATTATATTGCTTTTGAGCAGCCAAATCAGGCATACTAACATCAACCTGCGTGTTCCAAAAAGACCTTAAGTTATTAAAGTTGGATGTTTGTAAATTTTGAATCAATGATTCAGTATCATGTTGAGCTAATAAGCTTTGACTTGAAAAAACAAAAAATAATAATAGCAATATTTGTCTAACCTGTTTCATTTTTTAATATTAGATGTAAAGATAACTGCTTAAATTTGCCTAATTAAAGTGGGTTATTCATTTAACGTACAATTTAGCAAATAATTAATTGTTCAACGTAACAAAAATAAAGAATATGTCAAAAAAAGTAATACTCGTAATAATGGATGGCTGGGGTTTAGGAAAAGTGCCATTATCCGATGCAATTCAGCAAGCAAAAGTACCCTTTGTAAGTAGTTTATATAGCAAATATCCTCACTCAACACTCATTACTTGTGGTGAAGATGTTGGACTACCCGAAGGACAAATGGGCAATAGCGAAGTAGGGCATTTAAACTTAGGTGCAGGTCGTATTGTTTACCAGGAATTACAAAGAATTAATGTAGCCGTAAGAGATGGTGAACTAGCCAATAATAAAACATTATTAGACAGTATTCGATATGCAAAAGAAAATAATAAACCTTTACATTTATTAGGTTTAGTGAGCGATGGTGGCGTTCATGCGCATACCGCACATTTAAAAGCCCTATGTGATATTTGTAAAAGTCAGGGATTAACAAAAGTATTTATTCATGCTTTCACCGATGGCAGAGACACTGATCCTAAAAGCGGATTGGCTTATGTTGAAAATGTAGAAGCACACTTAAAAAATTCAGTAGGGAAAATAGCAACGATAAGTGGAAGATATTACGCAATGGATCGTGATAAACGATGGGAAAGAGTTCAATTAGCATATGATGCCTTAGTGAATGCAAAGGGCCCAACTGCAAACTCAGCTTTGGAAGCCATCAATCAAAATTATGCGAACGATATTACCGACGAATTCATAAAACCAACCGTTTTACTTGAAAATGATGCACCCATTGCAACTATACAGCCAGGTGATACAGTTTTATGTTTCAATTTTAGAACCGATCGTTGTAGAGAAATTACGGAGGTGTTGTCACAAAAAGATTTTCCTGAATTTGGAATGACTAAATTAGACTTGCATTACACGACAATTACCAAATATGATGAAACCTTTAAAAAGGTGAATGTAATTTTTGAGAATGATAATTTAGTGAATACTTTAGGTGATGTTTTAGCACAAAATCATAAAAAACAAATTCGTATTGCTGAAACTGAAAAATACCCACATGTTACTTTCTTTTTTAGTGGTGGTCGAGAAGTTCCATTTGAAGGAGAATCACGTATTATGGCACCCTCGCCAAAAGTGGCTACCTATGATTTACAACCCGAAATGAGTGCACAGGAATTGACAGATAAATTATTACCAGAAATTAATGCTGGTAACCCAGATTTTATATGTTTAAACTATGCCAATGCCGACATGGTTGGTCATACTGGCATTTTTAGCGCTGTTGTAAAAGCAGTGGAAACAGTTGATGGATGCGTAGAAAAAATTGTTACAGCAGGACTTAACAATGGTTATACCATTTTTCTAACTGCTGACCATGGCAATGCGGACTATATGATCAATGAGGACGGAAGTCCAAATACAGCCCACACCACTAATCTGGTACCTTTCTTTATTATTGACAAGGAATGGAAGGGAAATATACAAGCAGGTAAATTGGGGGACATCGCTCCTACTATCTTACATATGATGGATATCACAATTCCTAAAGAGATGACGGGAAAAGTATTGATCTAAATTAATTAACTTACATTTAAACTATCAACAAATAGTTGACAAAACATTCAAAATCACATGTTATGATTAAGAAAATTTTCCTGGTATTATTTGTCGCATTGATAGTAATTCAATTTATAAGACCGGCTAAGAATGTTTCTGGTGAAAAATCAAACGATATTTCAACCAAATATAAAATGTCTGATAGTGTTCGATTAGTGTTCGATAAAGCCTGTGCTGATTGTCATAGCAATAACACTAAATATCCTTGGTATGCATCTATCCAGCCACTAGGATTATGGTTAGATCATCATGTTGATGAAGGCAAGGGCGAATTTAATATAAACGAATTCGCTGCTTACCGAATTGCAAAACAAAATCATAAATTAGAGGAAGTAATTGAGCAGGTAAAGGAAGACGAAATGCCATTAAAATCTTATACACTTATTCATAAGGAAGCGGATTTAACTGAAGCAGAAAGAGAACTATTAACGCAGTGGTGTCAAAGTATTATGGACACATTAAAGGCAAATTACCCTGCAGATAGCTTAAAATTGAAACGTCCACAAGCACCGGCCAATACAAAATAGTGCTAACTAAAAATGAAAATAAACAAAGCAACCTATTTAATATCTAGTCCAGGATTCGAACAATGTCCAAAATTAGATCAACCCGAATACGCATTTATTGGGAGAAGTAATGTTGGCAAGTCCTCCATTATCAATGCTGTATGTAATCAAAAGAATTTAGCTAAAACATCAGGCACGCCGGGGAAAACACAACTTATTAATCATTTTGAAGTAATGAGTTCAAATGCAAAAGGCCCATGGGACAAATGGTATATTGTGGATTTACCAGGATATGGATTTGCAAAAGTTTCACAAAGTAGTAGACGCAGATGGGAGCAGATGATTGAAAATTATTTAAGAAAAAGACCCAACTTAAATCGAGTATTTGTATTAATTGATAGCCGCCACGCGCCGCAAAAAATTGATTTAGCATTTATTGAACAAATGGTAAAATGGGAAATTCCTTACACCTTAATATTTACAAAATCAGACAAAGAAAAGCCAGCCGTAGTTGCTCGAAACGTAAAAGCGATGTTTGATACCTTAAAGGAAATGCTACCTTTTTTACCACAAGGATTTGTAACAAGCGCTGAAAAAAAATTAGGCGTGGAAGAAGTGGTAGCATGCATCGATCAATACAATCGCTTATACGCTGACGAGAAAAAGCAATAATCAAATAACAAATGACCTTATAACCAATTCCAAATTGATTAATTCATCGCCTGCTTAGCAATAAGTGGGCGACTTTGTTTATATTTACGCTCATTACATTTAACGATTATGAAGATACTATTTCAATATATACGACCCTTTAGATACCTTGTATTTATAGCGTTTGTTTTGGCTGCTATCAACCAAACATTTTCCATGTTTGACCCCATGTTATTTGGTAGATTAATTGATGAATTTGCTAAAACTCCTTTCATCGATGAACAAGGCCATTTAAGAACACAACCCATGTTTTTAAAAGGAGTTGGAAATATTTTATTATTATTGGTAGGTACCGCCATGGTAAGTAGAATCGCAAAAGCTTTTCAGGATTATACGGTAAACGTCATTATTCAAAAATTTGGGGCTTCCTTATTTACCGACGGATTAAAGCATTCTATGCAGTTGCCATATCAAGCTTTTGAGGATCAGCGAAGCGGAGAAACTTTATCTATTTTAACAAAGGCACGTGCTGATTGTGAAAAATTTATTAGCTATGTGATTAACGTAGTATTTGGCATTGTTGTGAGTATTGTTTTTATTTCCATTTATGCAACCAAATTGCATTGGTCCATTATGCCTATTTATATTTTAGGTGCAGGTACCATTGCCTATGTAACTAATTTATTAAGCAAGCGAATTAAATCCATTCAAAAAAATATTGTAAAGGAAACCACTACCCTCGCAGGTACGACTACCGAAAGTTTACGCAATATTGAATTGGTAAAAAGTTTAGGATTAACCAATCAAGAAGTAGACAGACTTAATAATAATACCTATAAAATTTTAGCATTAGAATTAAAGAAAGTTAAAAATATTCGTTCCTTAAGTTTTATCCAAGGTACAATGGTTAACTTTTTAAGACAAGTAATCACCTTTACTTTAATGTGGTTAATATTTAAGGAAATTCTTACAGTAGGGCAATTGATTTCATTACAGTTTTACAGCTTTTTTATTTTCGGCCCATTACAAGAAATTGGAAGTATCATTATGAGCTATCGTGAAACCGAAGCGTCTTTAAACAATTTTGATGCTTTAATGAAAAAGGAAATTGAAATAAATCCTGCCCATGCAATAGCAATTGGAAATATTGAACATTTATCATTTGAAAATGTTGGATTTCAACATCAAACGGCAAATTTTAAGGCCATGGATGACATTAGTTTCGTAGCCAAAAAAGGGGAAACCATTGCTTTTGTTGGACCATCAGGTGCAGGTAAAAGCACTTTGGTAAAGCTTATTGTAGGATTGTATCAAACGCAAGAAGGTCAGATACTTATTAATGGTGTGAATAGTAAACAAATTGATATGAACGAACTTCGTAATCAAATTAGTTTTGTTACACAGGATACCCAATTATTTGCTGGTACTATTCGCGAAAATTTAGCCTTTGTTGCACCTAATGCTACTGAGGATGAAATGTTAATCGCCTTACAAAAATCAAGTTGTACTAATATTTTAGATAAAGGTGGTAATGGATTAGCTACTGTCATTGGAGAAGGTGGATTAAAATTAAGTGGTGGTGAAAAACAAAGACTGTCTATTGCGCGCGCCTTATTAAGACATCCACATTTATTAATTTTTGATGAAGCCACTTCAAGTTTGGATAGTTTAACGGAGGAATCTATTACTGATACCATTCGTGAGTTATCGGCCGAGCGTGAACAAATTACCATTATGATTGCACACCGTTTAAGTACCATTATTCACGCGACAAGGATATATGTACTAGAAAAAGGGAAAGTAATTGAACAAGGAAATCATGATTCATTACTTGCAGAAAAAGGTTTGTATTACGCTATGTGGAGACAACAAATTGGGGAGCGTAAACCAATTAATTAAAAAACCCCTGATAAATAAAGACATTTTTAGCATCTAATAAAATAAAAAATGTCTTTATTTATTTTATCCTTCCCGTTTTATTAATCCCGCTCAAATTTCTTTTTTAAGTATTCCATTACCGACGGATCTTCTAAACCTTCCATATCGCTTAATTCAATTTCAATCGCTTTTGTGCTTAACCTAATTTCGATGAAAGAAAGCACTATTGACCATGAAAATGTTATTAAGCTAACAGCAAATACAAACTGCGCTAGACGCTGAGACGCTATGTAAATAAAAAACATGGATACAATGGCAAATAATAAAGAAGCTACGCCATAGGTTTGCATGTCTCGAATTAATTTAAGTCGATATTTTAAGTTCTTAATTTGGGTGAAAATCAAATGTCGCTCCTTCTGTGTTTGATATTTGTCGTGTAAAACCCTTACCCTGCTTGACAGGGCTAAAAAACGGTTGGTGTAAGCCAGCATAATTAGGCTAATGGCCGGAAAAAGAAGGGCGGGTATATTTACAGTTAATTCCATAGCACAAAAATATAAAGTATTTTTGTGCTATCATTGTAATTACTGCAATTAATGGAAAAAGAGCTATTTAAGAAAATACAGGCAGGTCTTCCTAATGAACCAGGCATTTATCAATATTTTGATGAAAAAGGTCATTTATTGTATGTAGGCAAGGCCAAAAACATACGTAAAAGGGTTAGCTCCTATTTTTTATCTAATCACCAACATACGCTTAAGACCATTGAATTGGTGCAGAAAATAAAGGATATTCAGTTCACCATTGTGAATTCGGAACACGATGCCTTTATCCTTGAAAATGAACTCATTAAAAATTATCAGCCCAAGTATAATATCAATTTAAAAGATGATAAAACCTACCCTTATATTGTTATTAAAAAAGAAAACTTCCCAAGGGTATTTTTAACAAGACGAAAAATAAATGACGGCAGTACTTACATAGGACCTTTCACACATGTTATGGCTGTTAGAGAATTAATTGACCATATTAAACATACCATCCCATTAAGGACTTGCACCCTACCCCTTACACAAAAAAATATTGAACAAGGAAAATTCAAAGTTTGTTTAGAGTACCATTTAGGCAACTGTTTAGGACCATGTCAAGGGTTTCAAACTAAGGAAGCTTATAACGATTCCATCGAACAGGTGCAACAATTATTGAAAGGGAATGTCAAACCTGTTATTCAAAATTTAAAATCGCAAATGCTTGATGAAGCAAATGCAATGGCTTTTGAAAAAGCAGCCATTACGAAAAAGAAAATTGACGAGCTAAACCATTACCAAACCAATTCAGTGGTATATACAAAGCAACAACATGCCATGGATGTATTCACTATTGCACATGAATCCGATCAGGCTTATGTAAGTTATTTGATGGTTGAAAACGGCAGAATCATACAAACACATATACTTCCTTTATCTGTTCCTTTAGAGGAAAGTATGGAAACCATATTAATTTTTGCTATCCATTATTTTAGAACCAATTTAAGTAGTAGGGCAACAGAAATTATTGTGCCCTTTGAATTAAGCGAAAAAGTATTTGATGTGAAATATACTATTCCACAGGTTGGTGATAAAGAACAACTATTAGCACTTTCTCAAAAAAATGCAAACTATGCACTCAAGGAATGGAAACATAAGCAAGCATTGGTAAGTGTTGAATCAATTGAATATAGTGAAGTGCTTGATGAAATGAAAGAGGCTTTGCACCTAACACAAACACCCAACCATATTGAATGTTTTGACAACTCCAATTTTCAAGGAGCCTATCCCGTGTCGGCCATGGTTTGTTTTAAAAATGGCACACCCAGTAAATCGGACTATCGCAAGTTTAATATCAAAACAGTGACAGGCATTAACGACTTTGCTAGCATGAAGGAATCGGTTGGGAGACGCTATAAGTCGGTCATTGAAAACAAACAACCTTTGCCTCAGCTCATCATTATTGACGGGGGTAAAGGTCAATTAAACGCAGCTTTAGAGGCCTTAACTGAATTAGGCATACAGGATAAAGTAACGACCGTAGGCTTGGCAAAAAATATTGAGGAATTATTTTTTCCAGGTGATAGTAAATCTATTATTTTAGATTGGCATAGTGAAGCACATAAATTAATCCGAAACATCAGGGACGAAGTACACCGCTTTGGTATTCAGTTTCACAGAAGTAAACGTTCCAAAGGATCACTTGAAACGGGGCTTGATCATATTGTAGGTATTGGACCAAAAACTAAGGAACTACTGTTACTTCATTTCAAATCCGTGCAAAAAATAAAACAAGCAAAACCTTCCTTATTAATTCAATTAATTGGCGAAAAAAAAGCCGCTATTTTATTAGCGGCTTTTGAAAAATAATTTTTAGTATACCCATCTATCTTCATCTAAGTCATCAATTCGTTGCCTGATTTTATCAGACTCCAAAAGTCTTTTCTTAGGATCCTTAATAATATCTTTAATTTCTTTATTAGAGAAATTTTCATACGAAGTTTTAATGATATGGGAATCAAAGTATCTATGTTCAAGTATATACGCCCAGTCGGTCATTGCTTTTTGATTCTTAGGATTATATACTTTTTTCTCCGCTAAATTTTTTCTTAGTTTAGGATAGTATAACCAAAATAAAGTTTTCATGTATACCGAATCGCGTTCAATAGTCTGACCAGTTGTTGGATCCACCACTGGCACTTTTTCAACCATTCTTGCTACTGGTGCTAAACCAATAATTCGATAATACATTCTACTCGTACGATTGTCAAAAATATGTTGAGCCTTGATTCTGAAAGTAGTAATATTGTCTACAACAGGTGTTTCTTTGTCAGGTTCAGGAATTTCAAAAGAATCTAATTTGTTTGGATCAAGCTCATTAGGTCTTGTTACAATTCTCAACCTTCCATTAAAAATACCTCTGATGCTGTCAATACTTAATGGTACAGTAAACCTATCATTGATAGGGGCATATGCCCTTATATTACCAGTGTCAGTATCCAATATGCCAATCAACACAGCGATAAATCGTTGGTCACCATTATCATCGTTAGCTTGATATATGAAATGTCTGTTCTTTTTCTCTCTTGCATCAATATCTTCAATAATCGTTTCAGAATACATCACATCCTCTTTTCTCAAAATAGGCATTTGTAAAGGATACTTCCCTTGCTTTTTTGATTCAAGCGAAGAGTCAGGGAAAAACGCATTTACATCCTCTAAACTTGGTTCAAATTTAGTATTGATATTACCAAAGGTATGAGGATCCACTTTTTTTATTTGTGCCCAAGTATTAGAAAATAATAATACTAGGCCAACAAATAAAAATGATTTAATAAAAATTGATGTCTTGTTCATGATATTGATTATATAGACTTGTTATACTTTTTTAACCTATCTATTTTAAAGAAAAACCAAGTGTATTAGTCATTCTTTGTTCAGTCTTAGCAGCATCTAATGCAATAATATCTGATATAATCACACTACTACCTGAAGTACATCTAGCAATCAAAGCTTCAGCAGCTTTTAATGAACCGCCCGACATGGTAATGGTTTGAGGTTCAGGGAAATTCTTTCCAGAAAAAGACATCTTGAAAGAACTAACTGTATACTCAACACCTTCCAATATAAACCCAGGTAATGATACCACTAATTTATTTTGTAACTTAAATTCACTAGCACCTACAACACCTCCAAATGGCTTAGAGAAACCTGTTGTACCAGTTAACTCTACTTTACTTGGTGGAGGTAATTTTTTAGAAGGGATAGTTACTTTAGAAGTAATTTTTCCATCAGTTACTGAAAGTGTAACTGGACCTTCAGCTGTAGTGATTACTTTATATGAACCTGGACCAGCTTGATTTACAGTAGCTGCACCAGAAACTACATTAATTTTGATCGCTCCAGCACCACCCGTAGCACCCGAAACTGATAATTGGTTTCCACCAGGTGCTCCAATATAAAATACCCTTGTTGCATCGGTTGAAACAGCTAATCCAGCAGGTACACCTACTTTATAAGTAACATCTTTTGTTGTTGTTTTTGTTAATCCAGTAGCTGGATCCTTATAAGAGATACTTACTCTTTTTGTATAATCACCAGGACTTGAAGCTGATGTTTTATATATGTACTCTCCATTTACTAATGGAATACTTGCCCCATCAATGGAAACACTGGGTTTTGTTTCATTTTGGAATGCACTTAATCCAGCTGTAATAACTAATTCATCGCCTGTCATTAACATAGATGAATTCGTACTAGCGAATGCAGATAATGATGGAGGAGGTAATGGAACTTTTGTAATATTTCCAAAACAATAATCTATTAATTGTGCTTCGCTATTTCTAATGTCATTTTGGAACTTAGATAAGATAGCAACTGCAGCAACAGTTGGTGTCATGTGAAAATAAACATTTGCCCATTTTTGAGCAGGTGACATTGCTTTGTAAGCTGCATCCTTTGGATCATGTCCTGCTGGTACGGCTGCTAAGTCAGGTAGTTTATCAACAACAGATTTTAAGCTCGGATCAACTTTTATTAATTCTTCTTTAAAATTGCCTAATTCAGCGAATAATTGATCTCCTTTTGTTTGTCCAGCTTTTCCATTTAAGAACATTCTGGTTGCTGCTTCTAAATCGTCTTCTTTAAAAGGGCCATTAGGCTCTTTTTGACCAGATTCTTTTTTCAAGTCTCCTTTTAAAGCTTCAATTTTTTTGAACAAGGCTTCAGCAACTTCATTTATTTTTTCAGCTTTTGGCTTCCAAATAGCAACTTTTTCAGGGAATTGTTTTTTGATTGACTCGTCATCAAAATTCTTGATGATTTCCTCACTTCGCTTAGCAAGTCCTTCATTGGATTTTGCAAAGCTTTCATCGATGGTTTTAAATGCATTCAAAATTTCACTCGAAACATTTAGGGCAAGAAGGGCTGTTAATACCAAGTACATGATATTAATCATCTTCTGCCTGGGTTCTTTAGGTAATGACATCTAAAAAATGTTTTAAATTATTATTTTATTACTTTCCTTTGATTGCATGAATCATGTTGCTATACACTTGATTCAATTCAGTCAAATTGTTCGCTAAAGAATTTAATTGATCCTTTGTACGAGCAGCTTCACCAGCTGAGCTTGTCATTGTTTCAGATAAGTTCTTTAAGCTACCATAAAAATGATTTAATTCATCTAATGTTCTACCCATTTCATCAAACTTAGCGTTCAAGTTTTGTAAACCCTGCGTTGAAGAACTGATAGCACCTAAGCTATTATTTGTGTTGTCGATAGTTTGTTTTACTTCATTCAATGCATGAATTAATTCAGTACTGTCCAACGTTGCTGATCCACCACCTGAAGGAGCATGACCATGATCGTCTGGAGGTAAAATAGCATAAATCACAAAGATCACGGCTTCCGTTAACATACCTACAATTAATAATTCGGTTGCAAATGCCCAGTGTAAAATTTTAAATAAAGCTCCTACAATTACTACTGATGCACCAACGGATACCGCTTTGTCTACCCAGTATTTAAAATCCTTCTTGTGTGTTTGTTCTTTACTCATAACTTGTTTTTATTTTTTTATTGAATGGAGTTTTAGTTAATATTTTGGTGGTGCAGACAATACACATCTGAACCCAATGTATGATTTAGCATTAAATTGATATTCGTAATTTCTAGTACTTACTTGACAATTATACGCAATGTCCTTCCAAGAACCACCACGTATAGATTTTCTAGAACGAGTATCATTAATTTCAATTGATTCTTCAACGTCATATTGAAAGTTTGGATTAAAGTCGGCTGGTCCACCTGATTCATCATAAACTGTACTAGTCCATTCTGCCACATTTCCAGCCATGTCAAATAAACCAAATCCATTTTCAGTATATGATCTCACTTTAACAGGAGTTATTCCATCTACTTTAGTATCTCCACCAAAGTAATCTCCTCTACCTGGTTTAAAATTAGCCATCAACCTTCCTTCTTTAGTACGCGCATATGGCGCACCCCAAGGGAACATACTATTTACTTTTGCATTACCTCTTGCAGCGTATTCCCATTCTGCTTCTGAAGGCAAGCGATAAATACCGTCAATTACATAATCCTTATTACCTGGCTTGTTTTGATAGTAATCACTATGTTCAGTTCTCCAATGACAAAATGCTGTAGCTTGTTTCCAAGTTACTCCAACCACTGGATAATCATAATATGATTTGTGAGAAAAATACATAACCATCAAAGGATCATTTTGAGACATAGAAAAATCACGTCCCCAAACTAATGTATCAGGATAAATTGGTTCAATTTTAGTTACTTTAAAAAGGTGTTTTGCATTATCCAATCCTTTTCTAGAAGCAGTGGTATCTGCTGCCTTTTTTAAGTCAACAAAATAGTAACGATAAATCATTTTTTGTGGATCAAGTTGCAAAGGATGCCCCTTCATTCTATCTTGTTGTGGTAATACTAATTCAGTCAATTTTGATGACAATAAACCCTCAATTGCTTTTGGTGTTTTTGCAGTTGCAATTACTTTATTCATTGCTGAAACCTTTTTCCAGTCTACTTTTAAAGTATCCTCATCAGGAATGTCAGTTGTTTTTAAGTAATAGTTTAAATACTTTAACGAATCTGATACATAGTTAACAAATCTGTGATATTGCTGATTGGTAATTTCTGTTCGGTCCATCCAAAAACTAGCTACGGATACTAATTTTTTTTGATTCATAATGGTGTTATCCACCTGCTCATCACTGGCGCCCATGTAGTAGGCTCCACCGGGAATATATGCCATTTGAGCATCAGTTCTAACTCTAGCATTTCTGCTAAGTTGATTTGTTTCAAATGCAAAAAATAATAATGTACTCGATGTTAAAATGAGTAACATAAATAAAAACCTAAACCTTGCCATTTTCAAATTCTTAACCATAATTATTATTTAAAACAAAAATTGGACATGCCAAGATTTGTAATATTTTAATTTTTTTTTATACATTTTATGCACCTACTCTTGAAAGTATGGATAAAGTTAATAAATTTAACCCTTTTATAGGGTGCAAATTAAGAATTTAGTTGATTGATTTTTGTTAAAAAATCGTTGTGGCTTAAAAAAGGAGCTGAACAAACTCCATTTTGACATATAAAGTATTGATTATCAATTACTTTTTTTCCGTGTGTTAAGCAAATGTTATCATCGAGTTCAGCAGAAAATAAAAGCATTTTAAAGGGTAAAAAAGAGGCGAAAAGAGGTAAAATGTCATTTTTAGCCTTAGAACTTATACTAACCAGCTCCATAAAGCCCATGGCCACCAGGGTAAAACTTTGAGCCCATATGCTAAATGAAGATGGGTATTGAAGGATCATTTTACGCATGACAAAAATCATTTGCTGTGCTTGTTGCCCCCAAATTGGCAAATTGAACATATTTGCTAAGTACAACAAATTATAAGACATTAAAGCATTACCACTAGGTTGTGCTCCATCGTAATTTTCTTTTTTTCGAATAACCAAATCCTCTTGATAAGATGGTGTAAAATAATAAAACACCTTTTCATTATCTAAGAAATGTAGCTGTACATATTCCGTCCATTGTTTTGCCTTGTATAAATATTGCGTGTCACCTGTAACTTCTTGTAAATGGATATATGCTTGAATTAAGCTAGCATAATCATCTAAGAAAGCAAAATTATTATTGATACCACTTGTATGAACATGATAAAAATATTTTTCTGTCTTATGGTACATATTTTTCTCTATCCATTCCATTGCCTCAACTGCTTTAACAATTAAGCTATCATCACTCAATGCCAGGGCAGCTTTACACAATGCCGAAATCATTAAGCAATTCCATGATAAAATAATTTTATGATCTGTTGATGGCCTTATTCTTTTATCACGGATTGATAATAATAATTTCTTAATCTCTTTAAACGCTGGTTTTTCACTTTCTAAAAAATCATTTTGTGTCCATAAAATATTAGTATGCTCCCAATTACCTTGTTGCTTTATTTGATAATAAGCACAAAAATGTTCGAAATCATTTTTAGGAATTAATGATTGCAATATTTCATAATCCCATGTGTAAAATTTCCCTTCCACCCCTTCGCTATCTGCATCCAATGCTGCAAAAAAAACACCTTGCCCATTTGACAACTCTCTATATAAAAACTGAATAGATTGTTGAATGACTATTTTATAGGATTCCTTTTTTGTAACCTGATATGCTTCGGACAAAACACTTACCAAAAGCGCATTATCATAAAGCATTTTTTCAAAATGTGGTGCTTGCCATTGACTATCGGTGCTATACCTTGAAAAACCCCCTCCTAAATGGTCGTATATGCCACCTTGTATCATACGGTCCAACGAAAGAGTAACTTGTTGTAATGAATTTTCATCCTTGGAAATATAATAATGCCTTAATAACATTTGTAGCGAAAAAGTTTGTGGGAATTTAGGAGCATTTCCAAATCCGCCCCACTGCTTATCCGCATTTTGCATAATTCGATTCGCAATAATTTCAATTTCCTCCTTGCTAGCAACTGTCGTATTTGCCAAGTCAGGATTATTTTCTGAGGCACTTTTTATATTGCTGCCAATTAAATGATTTGATAATTGAGTTGCTTGTTCCTCAATTTTATCATAATTATTTTCAAAAGCCTGATGAACACCTTTCAATACATCCATCCAAGAAGCTCTATTCTGTATTGCTATTGGCGGAAAATAAGTGCCCCCGTAAAATGGCTTTCCATTCGGCAATAAAAAAATGTTTAATGGCCAACCACCAGATCCTGTCATGGCTTGTAGGGCTTCCATATACAAATGATCCACATCGGGGCGCTCCTCCCTATCCACTTTTACATTGATGAAATGCGCGTTCATATATTCAGCGACCTCCTCAGATTCAAAACTTTCACGTTCCATTACGTGACACCAATGACAAGCAGCATACCCTATGCTTAATAAAATAGGTTTATTTTGTTGTTCAGCTAAAGTGAAAACGGAACTGGACCATGCCTTCCAATTAACTGGATTGTGTGCATGTTGAAGCAAGTATGGACTTGTTTCCTTAATAAGTTCATTGGTGAATTGAGCATTTGCATTCATGGAATGCAAATTATTTCTTTTTGCTTAATTGACTTAAATATAAATCTAAGCCAGCAATCATACTAGGCGTTTGTGGGCTTGGCACTTTTATGTGTAAAATAAGTCCAGCGTCTTCCACCGCTTTGCAAGTATTGGATCCAAAAGCACAAATGGCAGTTCCATTTTGTACAAACTTAGGTTTGTTTTCAAATAAACTTCTTAAACCACTTGGCGTAAATAAGCAAATAACATCGAAATCATTTTTTTCAAAAACAACTTTCAAGTCACTGCTTACTGAACGGTACATATAAGCTAAATCAAAAGTACAAGTATGGTCTTTTAACCAATTTACAATTTCATTATCCTGTTGATTTTCACTACATACATATAAAAAACGTTCAGTTGCTTTATGCTTATTTAAAACATCAAATAATTTTTTATTTGATCCATCAGCACCAAAGAAAACTTTTCGCTTGCGATACATAATAAATTTTTGTAAATACAAAGCGACTGACTCTGTAATACAAAAATATTTAGTCTCTTGACTAACATTAACTTTCAATTCATCACAGGTTCTGAAAAAATGATCAATTGCATTTTTGCTGGTGAATATAACAGCTGAATAAGTGGCGATTTCAATTTTGGTTTTTCTAAACTCCTTTGAAGGAATGGAAACCAATTCAATGAGAGGATGAAAATGTAATTCAACCTTATACTTTTTAGCCAAATCAAAATAAGGCGACCTTTCACTTTCGGGTTTGGCTTGTGAAATAAGAATTTTTTTAATGGACTTACTAGTCGCCGCTTTTTTTTCTACACTGGTATCTTTTGCCATTTTACACTTTTCTTCTTTAATAAGTTCCTCCAAAAAATTGTACAATAAATTTATACAAAATCAAAAGAGGTAATATTTCGAATGCACAAAGGTAAAGAAAAAAATGAAAGGAAGATATATGTAATTTGTTCCTAACAGACGTTAATGAGAATAAATAACGGTATAAAAATAACAATAAGGCCAAAATGGCAGCGCCAATAATTGAAAATGAATTAAATGCGGGCTTCGAAAAAGCAAGCAATAAAATAAAGGGTATCAATAATATGCCCAGTACCTTATTAATCATAAATACCACAAACACATAGGTGTTTACTAATTCCTTAGTGTTAAAAATATATCCTACTAATTGCAGGGTCACATACTTACACAAATACAATAAAATAAAAAAAACACAAATATAAAAATATACCTGCCAAAAGGATATCGGTAATAAATGTTGCTTAAAAATGTATAAAGTAGACATTAAGGAAAAGCTTAAAATAAAGTTGATATTCAACATAAATGAGGCAAAGGTATTTTGAACTAATTGCTCTCTATTTTGAAGCATTCTTAGGGAAGATTGACTAAACTGACTAAATAGTTTAGTGTAATATTGAGGGAATATATTATTAATGATCCCGTATAAAAACAAAATGAAAATGATAAGATAAAAAAGAATGTCTTTATCAGGTAAGGAATATCGTTGTTCAACTTTATAAATAATTTGTGCACCTTTTACATTAATATTATTTGCAAAATATAATTGAAAGGCGTTGCCTTTTTGAGCATAGTAATTTTGATAATCATTTAAAATATTAATGTTCGTATCTGAGGCATTTGTATGCAATGATTGCATGAACCATGCATCTGTTTTTAAGTAACTAACGGGTATAACAGGAATATACTTTATCCTTAATGTGTCTTTTATCAAAGCAGTATCTACCATCAAATTTGAAGTATCTATTGGAGCCAGTTTTGATGCATTTTGCCCAAATGACGAAACCACAAATAGGCAAATAAATCCAATTAAAACGTATTTAAAACTTGATGTCATGCATGCAAAAATAAGTATACTCACTCAGAATTAGTAACTAATAAGTAGCTTTGTTCCACAAACATTACTATGTCAGGCATTTATATTCATATCCCTTTTTGTAAAAAAGCCTGTCATTATTGCAATTTTCATTTTTCAACACAAATTGAACATCTAGACGACTTTGTTAATGCCCTTGTGAAAGAAATGTCATTGCAAAAAAAATATTTAAATCAACCTGTTGAGACAATTTATTTTGGGGGTGGAACACCCTCTCTGTTGGATCAAGCCCAACTACATAAAATGATAAAAGGCATACAAGCTAATTTTAGTTTATCCCCCACCGTTGAATTGACTTTGGAAGCCAATCCCGATGATATCAATATTGAAAAAACTAAAATGTGGTCGGGGCAAGGTATCAATCGATTAAGTATTGGAATACAAAGTTTTCAACAAGAAGCACTTAACTGGATGAATAGAGCGCACAACACCATTCAATCCCATCAATCCATTGAAAATGCGAAAAATGCTGGTATTGATAACTTAAGTATTGACCTTATATATGGCACACCACATTTAACAAATGAAGACCTATTAAAAGATATTGAAATTTTAAATCATTATCAGATTCCTCATGTTTCATGTTATGCATTGACCGTTGAAGAAAAAACGCCTTTACACACTTTAATTAAAAATAAAAAAATTGAAGATATAGATGCTAATAAGCAAGCCGAACATTTTGAAATAATTGTTGATCAGTTAGAGAAAATTGGATTTGAACATTATGAAATTTCAAATTTTGCAAAACCAGGTCATCAAAGCAAACACAATAGTAATTATTGGAAAGGTGTCCCCTATTTAGGATTAGGCCCCTCTGCACACTCCTTTAACGTTCATTCTAGACAATGGAATATAGCCAATAACCATTTATATATTCAAAATATAAATAAGGACAGGGTCCCTTTCGAAGTTGAAAATTTAGAAACGCCAACCCGTTTCAATGAATACATAATGATATCCCTAAGGTTACTAGAGGGTGTAAATTTTCAAGAAATAGAAGATCGTTTCGGAGCTGCTTACCTAGCACACACCATAAATATTAAAGACCAATTGACAAATTTGGGTCAATTAAAAAACACGCAAAAGGGATTTTGCATTGCTAAGGAAGCAAGGTTTCTTGCTGATGGTATAGCAAGTGAATTTTTTATTACCGATTAAATTAAAATTTGCTCTATTTCCTTGAATGCCTTTTTAGGATCTACCCCTTCCCATAGCACTTTATAAATTGCATCGATGATGGGAATTGGCGCTTTCAATTTTTCATTAATGGCAACAATACATTTACATGCATTGTATCCTTCAGCAACCATATTCATTTCTAGCTCAGCAGCGCGCACTGAATATCCCTTACCAATCATATTACCAAAGGTTCGGTTACGACTATGCAATGAATAACAAGTAACCAATAAATCACCTAAATAAACCGAAGCAGCATAATTTACCTTATCACTTACTTGTTCATTTTGTATCATAATAGCATTTAGCAATTGCTTCATTTCATTTGCGGCATTGGCTATATATACACTTAAAAAATTATCTCCATACTCCAATCCGTGTGCAATACCCGCTCCTAATGCAAAAATATTTTTAACAATACTTGCATACTGTACCCCATGTATATCATCATTAACAACCGTATTGATGTACTCATTTTTAAAATAAGCGGCTATTTGATTTGTGCTTTCTACATCAATTCCCGAAAAAGTTAAATAAGATAATTGTTCAGCTGCAACCTCCTCCGCATGACTAGGCCCGAGTAAAGTATAATAATCACTTAATGGGTAATCAAACTTCTCGGCTAAATATTGATTCAATAAAATATTCAATTTAGGAATGACCCCTTTCACCGCAGAAACAACTTTTTTGCCTTTTAATAAATGGACATCCAAACCCAGCAAAGAATTTTCAACATATATGGAAGGGACGGCAATAACAATAATATCTGAAGCAGCGACCACTTTTTTTACATCCTCAGAAAACTGAATTTTTGATACATCAAAATAAGCATTTCTTAAATATTGTGGGTTATGGTGACGCTTTTGAAAATAATGGATATTCTCAGCTTGTCGCACCCACCAATTAATAGTATGCCCATTATCTGTAACCATTTTAGCAATGGCTGTAGCCCAGCTACCACTTCCAATAATCCCAATCGTTTGTATACTCATATCACAAAGATACGAAATCAAAAAAAAAGGAGTGTATCAATTAAGTACACTCCTTTTTCAGCTAATTTATAAAACTTTATTTTTTCTCTTCATATAATTTATCCTTAGTTACCACTTTTACTAAAGTTCCGTCTTTTAAAAGCTTGCTAACCGTACTATATGGACCCGTAATGACCTCGTCTCCTACTTTCAATCCAACAACTTCAATAAAGTTAAGGTCTTGAATATCGGTTTTAACTTTTACCATTTTAACTTTACTATCCTTTTGCAATACAAATACTACCTCGTTGATATCATCATCATTTTTCTCTCCTTCTGGAGCAGCTTTTTTATCATCCGTATTGGTTGTTACTTTTGTATCCTTGCCATTACCTTCTTTGTCTCTTGTTGTAACCGCATTTAATGGGATAGAAATTACATTTAGCTTAGATTTAGTTTGAATGTCCGCACTCGCCGTCATACCTGGACGAAATGGAAACTTACTATTTTCTTTAATTAAATCCTCATAGCTTGAAGGTTCTAATCTAATATGTACTTTGTAATTAGCTACTTCGGCACTTGATGTAGCCGATGCGGCTAATGCAGAAACAGGGTTAGCAATTTTATAAACGATACCCTTAAATTTTCTGTTGTTATAGGCATCCACTTCCACTAAAGCAGTATCGCCAATTTTTACTTTTGTAATATCATTTTCACCAACATCCACTCTTACCTCAATACTTTTCATATCAGCAACACGCATCATTTCAGTACCAGCCATTTGAGCAGTACCAACCACACGCTCACCTTTCTTAACGCTCATTGAACTAACAATACCATCCATTGGCGCTGTTATGGTTGTACGTGCTAAGTCTTTTTCAGCACGAGATAATTGAGCTCGTACACCTTGAATTTGAGCTGCTCCACTTTTGATAGTTTGTAGTGCGCCTAAATAATTGGATTCTGCAGAACGAAAACTTTGCTCTGTTTGCTCGAACTCTGATCGGGAAACTATTTTATCATCTAACAACTTCTTATATCTTTCATAAGTAGTTTTTGTATTCTCGTAGCTTGTTTTTAAACCACTTAATGAAGCTTTAATATTTTCATATTGAGCTTGAAATTGATTTACGTTTGCTGTAGCTTGGTCTTTTTGGGAAGAATATATATCAGCATATATTTTAGCCAACACTTGACCTTTGGTTACTTTATCACCTTCTTCAACAAATAAGTTTACAATCTCACCAGAAATATCTGGACTTACTTTTACTTCAATTTCAGGATACACTTTACCACTTGCGTTTACCGATTCTGTAATGGTACGTAATTGTACTTTTTCGGATGTTACTTCCTCGCCAGTTTCCTTACCTATCACGCCTGCTTTTTTTAATCCTACTAACAAAACAATGATAGCAACTAAGCCTACAATGATCCAAATTAATTTCTTATTCATATTTCTCTATTTATTTAATGCAATGATATTTGTTGGAATGATATTATAATGACAAAGACACACCTTTATAAAATTCAAGTAATTTAATTCTAAACACATACTCATATTGAGCTGTCTTATAATTTACTTTTGCTTTTAGAAAATTATTTTGATTATTTAGTAACTCAATGGTTCCTAACAATCCTAAGTCATATCTTTTCGTTGCAAATGCAAAGGTCTTTTCAGCCGAGGTTAGCGCTTTTTGATTGGCCACTAATTTATTAAAAGCGATGACTGCATTATTATACGCAGTGAAAATATCTTGCTTTAGCTTAAGATTTGTATTTTCTTTTTGCAAATTAGCATTACGGTAATTAAGCTTTGCTTGTTGATAATTAATTTTAGCTTGATTACCATTAAAAATGGGAATTGACAATTGAAGTCCAAAGCTTTGTCCAAAATTGTTATTTACTTGATCACCCCATCCATTCCATATATTTCCCCAATTTCGCTTAGTCGTTGTAGGTGTATATATAGGACTTTGAATAAAATACTTTGCATTACTTATTGTAACGAAAGGCGTATTTGCATTAGGCGTAGTATATCCGGTTAAATCAAAACCACTTATATAATTGAAAACATTTGAAAAGTTAGAACTTAAGTTATATCCAAAACTTAAGCTTGGATAAAATCCTGATTTTGCAACTAACTCATTTTTAGAAGCTGCTTTTACCCTTAGGTCTGCTGCTTTTACACTTGGTAAATTTTGTGCAGCAACATTAAAAACATAATCAGGTTGTAAATCGGCAAAAGATTGCAATTTAATTTCATCCACCGATTGTACTTGAATATCAAATGGTTGGCTTGCGTCTAAATTCAAAAGTGCCTTTAATTGCATTTTACTTTGTTCAATATTGGCATTAGCTGAAATATACGTACTACTATCATTTGCTAATTGAGTTTCCAACTCTAGCAAATTTAATTCTGGCAACAAGCCTACCTCTACTCTTTTTTTAGTCGCAGCTAATTGTTCTTTTGTTTGGCTAATTTGAATTTTTGTAATTTCTGTTTGTTCAATAGCCGATAATACTTGTAAATAAAAGGTAGCTACACTTAAGGAAACATCATTAATAGCATTTAATTTATCGGCTTCAGATGCTTGCCAACTAAAATTCGATGAAGCTGAAGCGTTCGACAATCTACCTGCATTAAAAATTTGGATACCTCCATTCAACCCAAAATTGTTGAACAAAAACTGTGTATTGGTGAATGCATTTGTAGTAGGGTCAATGGATCTACCTAACCTTAAACCCATTCCACTTGAACCATTTATGGTTGGCAATTGGTTAGATTTAGCTAAATCAGCCTGTAATTTGGATAAACGAGCCTGAATGTCAGCTTGTTGTACCGATATATTGTGCTCAATAGCGTATTCTATACAGGTTTTTAAATCCCATTTAGCTGGATTTTGTGCATGTAAAGAAGTACTCAACGTTATTAATAATAAAAATAATATGTATTTCATGTGTTTATTTTATCTCTCTATTTTGACCATACAAAAGTAAGTCATAAAAAGCTACTTGTCTAATTTTTAGACAAACGGAAAAGGTTGCTTCTTAAACGCTTTTATTGATACATGAAAGGCTGAGATAATAGACTAATTAGTAATAGCCTCTGTTTTTTTATAGTAAAATAACCTATATAATGTAAGTACTATAGCTATAAGGGCTACCGCAGTCATAGCTGCATAAGGCTTATCAATAACAACCGCAACAGCTACAAAGGCATATGACATAACAAAAATGGCAGCTAAAATAGGGGTCACTTTTTTCAATGCTCCTGTTACCGATTCATTTCCCTGGCCTTTTCTTCTTAAAATAAATAAAGTAGCCGCTGAGGTACTCATTCCCATACAATCCAAAAAAATGCTAAAACTTAAAACATCGTCTACCCCCTTTCCAAAAAAGGTTACTAGCATCGTGGTAATGGCAAATACTGTCAAACCAGGAACCAAGGCGTCGGTTTTGGGATGTTTTGATTGAAATATTTTAGGCAATACTTTATCCTCACTCATAGCAAACATAACGCGTGGATTACTCATTAATATCACATTAACATACGCAAGTACACTCAATACCATGGCAAAGTCAAAAACTTTTGCACCATATGTTCCAAACCATGCTTCAAACAAAAGTGAACCTATTGCATTGGCGTTTTTCATTTCATCAAAACCAATTACTTTAATATAAGTATAATTGATGGCGAGGTATAAAAACAAAACAATGAAAATACCTAAAACGATACCACGTTGCATTGTTTTTGCTGATTTTACTTCCGAGCCAAAATTGATAGTTTGTTGATACCCCCCATAGGTAAAAAAAACTGACACCAAACTTACCAATAATAAAAGTCCTCCATTATTGCCATCGTAAACTTTTATTTCACCTTCGTTTACCCCATGAATGGGAACCCTAACACCTTTAAATAAAGAAGAAATAAGTAAAAGAATTAAACTAATTTTTACAATCATTAATACATTTTGCGTTCTACTACTAGTTTTCAAACCCAATAAATTAACAATGTAAAAAAGTCCAACGGACATGGACGCAACACATACATTAAAAAAAGTACTAGACGGATGCCCAAATAATAAGTCACTTACATAGTCGGCACCAATTAATGCAACCACAGCAAGCGAGGCCGCATTGCTTATTAGTATTAACACATTAATGGTAAAACCTACACCAGGATGATAACAATGCGCAAATACTTTATAATATCCACCCATAACAGGCAATCGTTGACCAATTTCGGCATAGGTAAGTGCTCCAAATAAGGCAACAATCCCTCCAATGATCCAGGCTGAGAAAAAAATGGCAGGCGTTCCAGACTTAGCAGCAATTGTTGCAGGCGTTTTAAAAATACCCATTCCTATTACCAAGCTTACTACAATCATAGTAAGACTAAAAAAATTAATGGCTTGCTTTTGCTTCATTGTACTTTTTTGAAAATCTCAATTATTTAATTAACGTAATAAAATCCGCAATATATGTTAAGGTTAAATATATAAAATGTTGTTTAGTTTTCAACAAAGCGTTAATAATTAAAATAAATTGGCCCAATAATTAGCAATAAGTTTGTGCTGGAATTAGGTTCATGTAAATGATTAAAAGGGAATCCAGTAAATGCTGGAGCTATTCCCGTAGCTGTAAGTTTATCGTTGAAAGCAACGAATTGCGAAAATCCACTGAAGTAATTTGGGAAGGATGCGATTTAAAAAAACAAGCCAGAAGACCTGCCTAGTTAATTTATAACCAACAGCTTTCGGGTAAAAAGCAGGATTGTAAAACATTGTTATAGACATTTTATAAGCACCTGGCATTGCGCTTACTTATAAAATCTACAACAATTTATTATGGTTCTCTAATTCTTGAAAGCTCATTGTTAACTCAAAAAACAAAACAATGAGCAAAAAATTAATCACGCTCTCAGTGTGCCTTATCGCCACTTCTCTCGTCTTTGGACAACAAAAAGACAAATTACAAAAAGATAGTGCAGTACAAAACAGCACTTCTAACAAACTAGAAGACGTAATTGTAACAGCCAATAAGATTGAGCAAAAGCAAAACGGAACTAGTAAAGTAATCACTTTAATCACTGCTGCACAAATTCAACAGAATGCAGGGAGGACTGTCGCACAAATTTTAAACGAACAAGCGGGCTTGAGTTTGCCAGGTACCTTAAGTAATTTAGGCACTGTTCCAAGTATCTATATGCGTG
>JACCDH010152244.1_pt1 | contig 34751 bp, 32 predicted proteins | sample 7442481 | NCBI WGS metagenome assembly JACCDH01 (sample SAMN15323433, study PRJNA562643) | freshwater metagenome | isolation source: river surface water | place: USA:Blue River Watershed | collected 2017-08-15
AATTATTAGTAATATTTTATATATTTCTAATAAGTAAATTTATGTAATTATTGTTGTATATCTTTTCCGTTTGCTCAAGAAAATAGTACATAAACAATTTCGGCGTATATTAATAGTTATTTGAATTTTGGAATTTCGATAATTTTTAGATAAAATATTTACAACGAATTATTTACAAAATAAAAGCAGTTTTTTTGTATCTTTTACAGTTTATTAATTCGATAAATAAAATTAATGTTTTGCTTTGTGATTGAGAATATATAATTACTTTCTTCCGTCATCATATTTCATCAAAAATAAATTATTTTAAAAAACATTATATTTATTACAACTAAAACCAAAGTTTTAAAATAAAAAGCAATAAAAGTATGAACTATGACATTTTTATAGAAGGTAAAGAAATCAACTTGATTTCTTTAAATGAAGAATTAGCTAGAAATTCTAAATGGTATCAATGGTTCAATGACGAAAAAATTACAGCTTTTATGCAGAAACATTATTTTCCAAATACTGCATCCTTACAATTGGATTATTTTAAAAGTTCAATAGAATCAAATGCAACAAGAGTCCAATGTGGAATACTTCATAAAAAAGACAATATTTTAATTGGGACTATTGCTTTGAATAGTATAGATTTCATTAACAGAAATACAGAACTCTCCGGTTTAATTGGCGAACGAAAATATCAGAATTTAAATTATTTTGTTGAGGCAAATCGCTTAATGTTAAGGCACGCTTTTGATACGTTGAATCTAAACCGCGTATATGGAGGCTCTGCAATTTATGAAGTTGATAATTTGTTTTGTAGGGTGCTTGGATACACCCGTGAGGGTGTTCTTAGAAATCACATTTATAAGAATGGATCTTATTTGGATACTTATCTTTTTGGCATTCTTAAGGAAGAGTACGTTGCATTGAAGACTAAATGGTTTAATTAATGAGTAGTATTTTAGATGAATTAATGGATTCTGATAGGTGGATTAGAATTGCATTTACTAGAGTGAAAAAATCTCAACATTTTGATGTTGAAATTTCTAATTTAGTAGACCACTTCTTATCCGAGTATGTTTCAGTAAATTCAATCTCAGCTGAGGGTGTCATAAAGTTGTATAATGAATTTACATCTTTATATTCTCAACATGTGCGCGAATTCCTTAGCACTGGTAAATATCCTTTAGAGAATGGCGTAAAAGTTTCATTCGGACGTCAAGAGTATGATATTGTTTTAATTCTGTCTATAGTTCTTTCTCTGCATCGGCATTTAATATTCAAAAAGCTTAAATCAATTATTAGTGAACTTGATGGCAAAACGCTCCTGGTAGGTATTGGATCTGGTATTGAAATTTCTTTTTTTGATCAATTCACTAAAATTGTTAATGCTTATGATATTTCTATATCGCCATATGTAAAGAAAAGATTTTCTAATCATATTTTGCTAGAAGAATATTTCATTGGTGAGCATGAAACATATGATAATATATTTGCAATAGAATTGATGGAGCATTTGCCTGATCCATTGGCATTTAGTAAAATATGCTACGATTCATTAAAGCCGGATGGACATTTTTATTTTACTACAGCTACGAATATTCCACAGGCAGATCATACGGTGAATTTTGATGACCTTATACAGTTTGAAAAGGACATGGAAAAGCTTGGTTTTTCAATTGTTGAAAATATGGAAATAAAGCATGAATCCCTCAATGAAAAATTAAAGGCTTCTAATAATTGGTTTGATTTAAAAAAAAGTAAATGACCTATACAGAACTGCTAAAAGCAAATGCAGAACTAAAATTGAAACTTGAAACAAATAGTATTTATAACATTGAGATACTATCCAATACTATTGTAAATCAAAGCAAACCTTTTATTGAATATAATTTACGTAATGTTGGGATACATGCAAATGTCTCCTTTGGTAACTATGACAATATACTTCAAGATGCATCTCTTATTAGTGATAAGCAATTGGTCATTATATTTTGGGATTTATGTAACCTTATTGATGGATTCCAATATCAAGCCAATATTATTGAAAAAGAGATTTTGGATCAAATTGTTTCCAAAACAAAAGGAGAGATCGATATAGTATTTAATTCTTTGCGAGAAGTTCCTTTACTATTAATGAACAGATTTTCAACCTTGCCATTTAATCATGCGCTTGCTTCTAGAACCGCTCTAGATCAAATTTGTGATGAATTAAATTCTTATTTAGATCAGAAAAAGCAGAATATATATTTAATTGAAATTGATAAAATAGTTTCAATGTTATCAGTATCCAAATCATTTGACTTAAGAAACTATTATTCCTCTAAAGCACTTTATTCAATTGACTTTTTTGCTAAGTATTCGGAATTTATTATCCCAATTGTATTGTCTGTTCAAGGTAAATCAAAAAAAGCATTGGTTTTGGATTGTGACAACACTTTGTGGAATGGTATAATTGGTGAAGATGGTATGAATAACATACAGATGTCTTCAAAGTCGCCAAAGGGCGTTCCTTTTCATGAAGTTCAATCTATTATTAAGTGTCTTGCTGAGAGGGGAGTTATTGTTTGTCTTAATTCAAAAAACAATGAAGAAGATGTTAATGAGGTATTAAATAAGCATCCAGATATGATACTTCGAGAACAACATATTGTTTTAAAAATGATTAACTGGAAGGATAAAGTGTCTAATCTAAGGGATATCGCTCAAAAATTAAATATTGGGTTAGATAGTCTTGTTTTTATTGATGATTCAGATTTTGAAATTGAACTTGTTAAAGAATATTTACCAGAAGTTGAAACTGTGAAAGTTCCGAAATCCGGCTATTTGTATCCTGAGGTTATGCGCAAGGTTTCTAACTATTTTTTTTCTATCTCTAGTACTAAAGAGGACCAAAGTAGGATTAATTCTTATAAATCAAATTTGAAAAGAAATGAAGATGAAGCCAAACATTTAAATATTGATGATTATTTAAAATCACTTGAACTTCAAATGTCAATTTATTTAGATGAGCCTTCTCAAATTGAAAGAATGTCTCAGCTTAGTCAAAAAACCAATCAGTTTAATCTTACGACAAAGCGATATACAAATGCTGAGATTCGAAATTTTACCGAATCTAAAGATTGTATGACATTTGTATTTAAAGTTGAAGATAAGTTCGGTGATTTTGGGATTACGGGTATGGCTATTGTTTTACTAAATGGTAAAAATGCGATTTTTGATACATTTTTAATGAGTTGCCGAGTTATTGGACGGAATTTGGAATATGCTTTCATGAATCACATATTAAATGAGCTGAGGGTGAATGGGATTGGTCATATTGAAGCTAGTTATAAGAAAACTATTAAAAATGAACAAGTAGAAATGTTTTTTGAAAAAGCAGGATTTGTTTGCAGCAATAAAAGTCAAGACCAAAAGGAATATGAATTAGACCTTACGAAATTTACTTCAAAAGATTTACCATACATAAAAGTTAAATATGAAAGACAAAATTAAAGAAATCATGTCGTTATTGTTTTCAGTGCCAGTTGATTCTATTAAGGATGATTCCTCAACACAAAATCTGGAAAATTGGGATTCTCTAAATCATATGAATTTAGTAGTAGCTCTTGAGCAAGAGTTTCAAATCCGTTTTGAGGATGATGAGATCATTAAGATAGTTAGTTTAAATCAAGTAATCGAAAACTTGGCTGTTAAGTTAGAAGCAAAGAATAAATTATAGTGATGATAATAATTTACTTCACTTTGAAAAAAACCAAAAATTGAGAAAAGCTTTTTCAGAATATCTTCCTTATACTTTAAAGAAAAAAGTTCAGCGAACACGGTTTTGGCTAAAAGTTAATATAAAGTTGAGACCATTACTTTCGAAGCAATTATCTTCTGGCAATACAAATAGTTTCAATAAGAATTTGATCGGATTCAAAGTATTAATACCTTGGATTGAGTCAAATCATTATCAATATCTTCAAGGACTTGCGATCGCTAAAGCATTACAACTTAGAGGAGCTGAAGTAAAGGTCCTATTATGTGGTGAATGTCTATCCGGCTGTGAAATTAAATCGGTAAAGAACAAAGCTGATAAAGACCCTTGTTGGGAGTGCAGAATCAATAGGAAAAGTATAGCTTCATTATTCGAGTTAGATGTTATTACATTAGCTGATGTAATAAATAATAAGGATATGCAAGCATTAAAGGGTGAAGCTGAAATAATTGGCTCCAAACAATTGCCTGAAATTGTTCGAAATAAAATTAGATTGAATCAATGCATAGAAGATTCAATTGTTCGATACTACTATGGTAATGTTCCAAATGAATCTGAAGAATTAGCAGCTGTTCGTATTGCACATACGCATACAGCATTGATAGCTGCAGAAGTATCACGACGTATTGATGAAACATGGAGACCTTCAGTCGTATTAAATAGTATGTATTGCTATTCCGCTTGGGAGCCTTTTTTTAGACACTTTAGAAGCAAAGGAAATCGGTTTAGAAGTATTTCAATTTCACCTTATAATTTCAAATCCATAATTATGGATTCGTTTACTATATACCAGGATTCTCAAAGATTCCTGAAATTTATTAACCAACGGTCAGATAAGCAATTGTTACCAGAAGAGCGTTTGCAACTTGAGAACTTTTTACAAAATAGATTTTCCGGTCAGTCACAAATATTTAAAGATTGGGGCTATTTTGAAGAGTCATCTTCTAAAAAGATCTTAGATGAGTTAAAGCAGAGATTGCATTTAGATTCCAAAAAGCGGAATATTTTTTTATTTTCAAATATATATTGGGATATTGGAATGTCTGACTATGCCGGACTATATCCTGGAATCATTAGTTGGGTAATGGATACAATTGAATTACTAAAAGAAGATACTTCCTGTCATTTATATATCAAACCACATCCTGGTGAAGTTTTTGATTCTTCTACTTCATTGAAAGGTGTTTCACAAGTAATACGTGAAAGATATTCGATCTTACCAAGTAATGTAACCATAATTGAGCCTCAGGAACGCATTAACACATATAGCCTATTCCCTTTAATTGATGTTGGTGTTATTTTCAATGGAACTTTAGGTCTTGAAATGATGCTAAATAAAGTTCCTGTAATCTCTACAGGAAAAACAACATTTGAAGGATTGGGATTCACTTTTGAACCCAAATCTAGAAATGAGTATGTTGATGCACTTCTAGGCAAAACGCAAATTGATAAACCGAGTCAAAGTACATTAGAAATGTATGCTTATTTTTATTTTATAAAATCACTTATCCCGTGGACTCTAACTAAACAGGCTTACGCTGATGTTTTCACTGGCTACAATTTTTCGAATTTAAACGAATTGAACTTTGGAAATGATCAATATCTTGACCATATTATTAATTGCATCACATTTCCTGAAACTACTTGTTTTGAAAACTGGTAATTTTTTTTAGTGTTGAATTATTGTAATTAGTATCAATTTTTATTTTAACCTTTTTAAAGTCATAAAGGTTAATAGTTAATTTGGCATTATATTTTCAAAAAACTTAAACAAATATTTCAATGATTCCTATATCAAAACCCATAATTGGTGAAGAGGAAATTGCCTTAGTAAATAATGCCGTTAAATCAGGTTGGATATCCTCACAGGGAAACTATATTCAAGAGTTTGAAACTTTGTTTGCTAATTATTGCGGAACCAAACACTGTGTATTGCTTGCAAATGGCACTGTAGCAATTCACTTAGCTTTGGAAACTTTAGGTATTGGTCCTGGGGATGAAGTAATTGTACCGGATTTTACTTTTGTTGCAACTGCAAATGCTGTGAGAACAGCTGGTGCAATACCAGTTTTCGTTGATGTTCGTGAAAGTGATTGGTGTATGGATCCGCTTGATGTATTAAAAAAAATTACTAATAAAACAAAAGCTATTATACCCGTTCATATTTATGGTCATCCAGCAGAAATGGAAACGCTAAATAAAATTGCTATAGAGAATGGGTTGTACGTTATTGAAGATGCAGCAGAAGCTCATGGAGCAGAATACAAAGGTAAAAAAGTTGGCGGATTAGGTACAATGGCAACTTTTAGTTTCTTTGGTAATAAAATAATAACAACCGGTGAAGGAGGAGCTATCACTACAAATTCCGACGAAATTGCACAAAGAGCAAGAATATTACGTGACCATGGGATGAGTATAGAAAAAAGATATTGGTACAACGATGTTGGATTCAATTATCGAATGACGAATCTTCAAGCGGCATTAGGAGTTGCACAAATGGGGAAAATTGAAGATTTTATTAAACAAAGGGATGAAATACTATTGACCTATCGTTTTTATTTGGAAAAACATGGTTTCAAATTGAATCCGCATTTAGAAAATACAAGGCCAGTTAATTGGATAACTTGTGTTTTAATAGAAGGGTTGAATCATGAAAAAAGAGAACTATTGCAAAAAGAATTACTTGCAAATGGGATAGATAGCAGGCCATTTTTTTATCCTGTTAGTTCTTTACCCATGTATAAAACGGATAAACAACATCGTGTAACTAGTGAATTATCAAATACCGGAATCAACTTGCCTACCTATCCGGGACTTACGGCTGTGGATATTGAAATAATTTCAAAAGCTTTTCTGAAAGCAGTTTATCTGGTGATTTAGCATCTTGTTAATTTGTTGTATTCATTAAATGAACTTTTAGTATAAAATTAAAGCTTATGAGCACATCTTGTAAAGGATTACGTGTTATGTTGGTTGGCACATATCCTCCTCCATTTGGCGGTATTGCAACACATCTTATATCACTTGTACCTGGATTAAAAGAAAGAGGGGCAGAAGATATCGCCATTGTTTCCATTGGTGGCGATGAAAATATACAAACAGTACCTGGAGCTATAATTTATAGGGTTTCAATCAAGAATCACATGAGAACCCTTTTAAATCCAAATAACTGGGTTTTGTTAGCCATTTCAATTGGTGTTTTTTTACAGTATCGTATGAAATTTTCTTCCATTATCCGAGAAAGTATCAAAGCTATTTTAATTAACAAGTTTGCCCAAAAACACCGAAGTGAAGTTGTCAATTTTTATCATAGCAATGCACATTTAGAACTAGTTCCATTATCAATTTATTGGAGAGGAAAAAGGGGGATCAGTATGGCAGTATTTGGAGAAGTGTATGGCTCACCAGAATTTTTATTAAACAGCCATGAACTTATTAAGAGGGAATTGAATATTCCAACCATTGTTTGGGCATCTAGTGACCATTGTGCAAATAGTTTTAAAAAGATCGGAATTGAAAGAGCCATAAGAACTGTTTATTATGGTGTAGAACTGGAACATGATACCAAAGAAGATATTCGAGATATATTCAGAAAAGAACATGGTATATCTAGTAATTCAACTGTTCTTCTCTTTACCGGTAGATTTATTAAGGATATGGGTTTAGATGTGATTCTTAATTTGATACCTGATCTATTGAATAACTATGGACATGTGAATTTTATATTGGCTGGAGCAAAAGGAGATTTCTCAGAAAAGGCAGAGAAATTAGCTGAGCGTTTTCCGGGCAGAATACATATATTCCAAAACTTCCCATTCAGTATGCAGGCTGCTTTATTTTCTAGTTGTGACATTGTGTTAGCCCCTTCTTATGACCAAAGAGCCTGTATGGGTCTTTCTATTAAAGAGGCGATGTCATTCAAGAAGCCTGTTATTGCAACAAATTGTGGAGGAATACCAGAAGCTGTTGTTCATGGAGAAACAGGATTTCTTGTTCCTTTGGATGAAATATCTAAATCTGCAGATCAACAAAAATTTATTGAAGCTATCCGTATGTTAATAGATGATGCAGATCTTTGTAAAAAGATGGGTGAGGCAGGATTCATTCGCGCTAAAAAATTATTTGCAATTGAAGGTACAATTAATGCAGTTGCAGGGTTATTAATGGAAACAAGAACCAAGAAATGAGTAACAGACCTTTTTTGAATTTGAAAAGATTTATTTCACTTTATTACGGATCACTAAGTGTTAAAACTTCGATTTCTAGTATTGCTTATTTCTTAACAGTTCCATTTCAATCAGCTAGAAAGAATAGAACAAAACTTAATATTATTATCAGTAGTTTTTTAAATGATATTCCAAAGGGTATATTTACATTTGGAAGTGCTAGAAGTTCATTAGGTGCTTTTTTGAAGTCTGTTAACATTGGCTCTGGTGATGAAGTTTTACTTTCTTCCTATTCCTGTTTAGCCGTACCTACTGGAGTTATTTTTTCTGGTGCAAAGCCTGTTTATGCTGATATAGATCCACTAACATTAAATCTTTCTTTAAATTCGATAAGTGCGGCCATTACAACAAAAGTTAAAGCCATAGTTTTACAGCATACACTGGGTAATGTTGCTTCTGTAAAGGAGATTATTAACTTCGCTAATCAAAGAGGTATATTTGTCATCGAGGACTGTGCATTGTCAATTGGGTCGGTTTCTGATAATCTGCAGGTTGGCGTTTCCGGTGATGCGGCTATTTTTTCTATGGAACTTTCGAAAACATTATCCTGTGGTTGGGGTGGCGTTCTTGTGATAAATAATGAACAATTGGTAAGTAAATTTGATCATTATTATCAGACTGTTTCAGAACAAAGTATTTGGTCATCAGGTCGTGACCACTTTCAAACTATCACATCTGCCATTTTTCATAAAGCCAATTTGTATAATTGGTTTGGTAAATATTGTTTGCATATTGGATATCAATCTGGCATATTTAGGAAATCTACACCTGTTGAAGAATTTGATGGTATATTGTCTCCTACTTTTCTACAAAAAATGGGACATTTCCAAGTTAAACTTGCTATAAGGCAATGGATGAATTTCAATTTTATTAAAGCAAAATGTTCTGCTAATTACAAAGAATTGAATGCTCAATTAATTAACTGTGGGTATCGGGTACCTGCGGATGAGAAGGAGTCAACATTAGCAGTAACCCCTCGAATATCATTTTATGTTAAGGATGTTTCTACTGCTGAAGCATTTTTCATGAAAGAGGGAATTGAGTTAGGTAGGTGGTTTAGTGGACCATTATCACCTTTACCTAAATCCACGATCTTTCAATATAATAAAAACTCTTTTCCATTTGCGTCATTATCAGCAAATCATATTGTTAATCTCCCTTGCCACAGCGGAATCACTTCATCTGACATTTCATTTATGAAACTGATTCTCTCAAAATTTTCATTTGAATATCCAGAACAAATTTCTTTCGAATTTAAAACAAAGTAAAATGAACAACAATTTAACAATTCTCTATTCTGAAGAACAAGTCAAACTACGCATTAAAGAATTAGCTGATCAAATTAATTTGGATTATAAGGGGAGTGCTTTAAGTATTGTATATATGCTGAATGGAGCATCAATATTTGCAGCTGAATTGATCAAATATTTAAATATGGAGATTCAATTATATCCCTTTGGATTTTCATCCTATCAGCCAGCACCATTAAGCGGTGAAGTAAAGATTACATTAGATGTTCCAGATGCACTTCAGGGTCGTAATGTCTTGATCCTTGAGGGTATAATTGTAAGTGGTAGGACTCCAAATTATTTAATGCAAATGTTTGCTCTGCGGAATCCTTTAACACTTGAAATGTGTGCAATAGGAATGAAGCCGGAAAAATTATCAATTGATTTGAAAGTGAAATATTCAGGATTTAATTTCGGTTCTGAAATAGTGGTTGGTTTTGGTGTTGGCGAAAGTTCAGAAAAAAAACTACCTTATTTAGCAAAAAAATTATAAAACATAAGAATTGAAGCAGATATTAATAAGAAGTGGACATGCTATTGTAGCTGATGTACCTTGTCCGTCAATAGAATCTAATGAAATACTCGTTCAAGTAAAAGTTTCTTGTTTATCTATTGGAACAGAAATGAGTGGAGTGAGATTGAGTTCCGTTCCAATGTGGAAACGAGCTTTAAAACAACCGGAAAATGTTTCTAAGATTATTCAATTGGCCACCACTCAAGGAATTGGCAATGCAATTGGTGCTGTTTTAGAGAAAAAAAATGCGACAAATCCCACGGGCTATTCTTCTGCAGGTATAGTAATAGAAGTAGGAAATGACATTAAAGATATTAAAGTTGGTGATTTTATTGCCTGTGCTGGCTCTCCACATGCTGAAATCATTAAAGTTTCGCGTAATCTTTGTGTTCCAATACCTGAAGGTCTTGATTTTGAAAGCGCCTCAACTGTAACACTTGGTGCAATTGCCTTGCAAGGTGTCAGGAGGGCTAATCCTACTTTGGGTGAAACATTTGTTGTTATTGGTCTTGGTGTTTTGGGCCAGTTGTCTGTTCAACTATTAAGAGCTAATGGATGTAAAACTATTGGAGTAGATATAGATCGTTCTAGAATTAATTTAGCCGAAAAATCAGGATTAGATATTGGTGTTCATCCAGATGCAAGCAACGAAATTGAGCAAGTTATTAGACTTACAGGTGGTTTCGGTGCAGATGGAGTAATTATTACAGCCGCATCTGCATCTGATGAATTGATCTCTACTGCCTTTAAAATGTGCAGGAAAAAAGGTCGTGTTGTATTAGTAGGTGATGTAGGACTAAATTTGAATCGATCTGATTTCTATTCCAAAGAACTTGATTTTTTTATTTCTACATCCTATGGCCCAGGCCGTTATGACAATAAATATGAAGAACAGGGTCTTGACTACCCTTTATCATATGTTAGATGGACAGAAAACAGGAATATGCAAGAATATCTGTACTTACTTTCAAAGAAGCAGGTACAAATTGAATCCATGGTATCTGCTACTTACCCCGTTTTAAATTCTCCAGAGGCATATGCTTTATTAAATGAAGATAAAGGTAAACACTTAATGGTGTTAATTACTTATCCTGGGATACCCGAAAAAAACGAAAATCTTAAGCTAGTAAAATCAAAATCTCAAAATATTATAGAGAATAGACTAATTCGTGTTGCCATTATAGGAGCAGGGGGGTTTGCCCGAGGAGTACACTTACCAATTCTTAAATCTTTAAAAGACAGATTTAAAATTCAAGCAATTGTTACTAGAACTGGTCATTCAAGCAAGTCTATTGCTGAACAATTTGGAGCAGTTTATGCATCAACTAATTATAAAGAGGTTCTACTTGACCCAGAAATTGACGCTGTAATAATAGCAACACGTCATGATTTACATGGATCAATGGCACTTGAGGCATTGATCCATGGTAAGCATGTCTTACTAGAAAAGCCAACTTGTTTGAAGCAGACAGAATTTGACGACTTGGATCATTTTATTTGTAATTCTACTTTAGAGCAACTTCCAGTTTTGTTAACAGGGTATAATCGAAGATTTTCTCCTTTCGCTGTTAAAATGCAAAATATGTTGCATAACAAAACTGCACCAATTATAATCAATTACCGAATGAATGCAGGTTTTATTCCTCATGATCATTGGGTACACAGTTCACAAGGGGGTGGGCGTAATTTAGGTGAAGCATGTCATATCTATGATCTATTTACATTCTTGACAAACTCAGAATGTATAGATGTTGCTGTTAGTAGTATTAGATCTGAAAATTCTCAATATAGCTATAGCGATAATTTTGTAACTACTCTCCGATTCAAAGACGGGTCTGTTGCATCGTTAACTTATACATCTTTAGGTTCCAAGGATTATATTAAAGAATCTGCTGATTTATTTTCTGATGGGAAAATATCAATTTTACATGATTATTCAAAATTGGATATTTATGGGTCAAAAGAAAAAGGTATAAATTTAAAGACACAAGACAAGGGGCACACAAATCAGCTGATTGAATTTGCTGATGCAATTAGATCAGGTATTTGGCCTATACCATGGTGGCAACAGGCTCAAGTTTGCAAAATTGGATTTACAATAGAGGAGCAATTGAATTCTTAAGTCAAACTTTTATTAATTAAACTCTCTTTTAAGTTTAATAATTACAAATGAACCCCAAATTATTTATAAAATACATATTTCCTCTTTTTCTATTTAGCCCTATGTTCAATTTGGCTGGGTTTGGGTTTACTTTTCCTGAGATTGCTACTTTGTTATTTGCGGTTTTACTTATAACTTTAAAAGGTGCAGAATTCAAGTTATTAAGCATTATTTATATTTTCATTCTTTTAATCTGTATGGGTAGAGTTGGTGCACTAATTAACAGTTTCAACTATAATCTACCTTTTGATTATACAAAATTGATTTTTCTGTTTATTATACTTATTCAGGTTTCTTCTTTTTATTTAGCACGATCATCGGGGGTTACGATTGAAGAAATTTTATTAAGTAAGTATGCTCAATCTATTATTTATATCGTATTTTTCTTTACTCTTTTTTATACTATAAGTGATGAATCGACCAGAGGTAGAATAATGAAGCCATTCTGGCTTGAAACTAACCTTGAACGTTTAACTCAGCCTAGATTTCCTGGATTTGGAATAAATTCTAATATTTATTCATTTCTCGTTTATGTATCATTTATGTTTTATGTTAAAATGTTTTTTGAAAAAAAGGTAAATTTTTTAACCCCTTTTTTTTGCTTTATCATAATAGTATTTTGTGCTAGCAAAACAACAATGGCTCTTTCTTTATCAATATTTATATTACTAGCATTATTTAATTTAATAAATTCTAAAGATAAACAAGTCAAAAAAAAATCATTATTAGTTTTATCAATCGTTTCAATATTGATTATTATTGGATTTATTGGTTATACAAACGAGTCAATTTCTGATTATGTAATTGTTCTAAGAAGAATAAATTCAATTATTGATAATACAAATTCTGCTGATGACAGATTTGAGTTGTGGAATTTGGGAATGGAACGTGTAAGACTAGCTCCAATTTTGGGAATTGATGTAGTTCAGTCTAACTTAGTAAGCGATACTGTACCTTTATATTTTGCAAATCCACACAATGAGTTTATTTTTTACTGGATGTCATTAGGTATAGTTGGAATGTTTGCTTATTTATTAATTGTTGTATATTTTCTTTTAATAAATTTATTGCCAAAAATAAAATTCGTTTGGTGTTTTCTTTATTTATCACTTTTAATGCAAATGTTATTTGACGGAGCATTTGCTTATCTAAGATTTCAATTTTTCTTTTTTATAATTATAGGATTGAACTATAATGAATTAATAAAATATAAACGTAATGCTAGATTATACAATACAAGAATTAGTTAGAAAATCAATAAGAATAAACGAAGAATGGATGGAAAAGAATGGGTATAAAGGCTATGACCCCCATGACATTAAAGGGTTACCTTTATTCATTTATTTCCTTAAGCCTGGACATGGGGTCCTGATGAAAATAATAAGAAAGCCATTTTTTTGGGCAATTGATTATTTTCCTCAAACGATGCGAAAAATCTTCTCCGTTCCAAAAACTATAAATGCTAAAGGGATGGCATTATTTGCAAGGGCAAATTTAAATTTATATGCAGTTACTAAAGAGGATAAGTATAAGGAAAGAACACTTTACTGTCTAAATTGGCTTCAACAAAATTCATCCAAAGATTACAAAAATAATTCATGGGGTTATCCATTTGATTGGCAAAGTGGTGTTTTTACCCCAGCCGGTACCCCTGCTTCTGTAGTATGTTATGCAGTGTGTGATGCATTCTGGCATGCATGGAAAATATTAGGTGATTCAAAATATCTTGAAGTTTGTATTGGAATATGTAATTTCTTTATAGAAGATTTGAATATTGATGTTATTAATGAGAAAAGTATTTGTTTTAGTTATACCCCACTTGATCACCTTCATGTACATAATGCCAATTTAATGGTTGCCGAAATCCTTGTTCGTATTGGAAAAGCAACTGAAAACAAACAATTTATTGAAGTTGGTTTAAAAGCATCAAATTATGCACTGGAAGAACAACAGCAAAATGGTTCTATTTTGTATTGGGGAAATGATCAGCAGTTTTATAGCCCAGGCAGTATTGATCACTATCACACTGGTTTTGAAATACGATGTTTGTTTGGTATTTGGAAAAATACTGGAATTGATTCTTATAGGGTTTCATACGAAAGGTATTATGAATTTTACTTAAATAATTTTCTCTTTCAAAAGAATGAAAAAATACTACCAAAAATGACGCCAACAAATCTTTATCCAATCAACATACATTCATGTGCTGAAGCAATAATATTAAACTCTATGCTCTTTAACGAAAGAAATGAACCTTCCAAATTTATTGATAAATTAACTGAGTCAATAATTATGAATGTGCAGGAGAAGGATGGCTCATTTATATACATGAAAAGAAAAATAGGTCGATTTACAATTAAAGATAAATCACCATATATACGTTGGGGACAAGCCTGGATGTATTTTGCACTTTCCGAATATTTATTGCACAAAGAAATAAATTCAAATTAAGAAATGATTATATCAGTTGTATTACCTGACAATATAAATACTGCTTCAAGAGCATCAAAAGAGATACTTTCTTTTGTTAAGGTTGGGCATGAAGTAAAGTTGATTTATTTACCACCGGCTTATGTAAATGATGAAATGCGTAATCCCAATATTAAATATTTTTTCAGAATTAAACTTTATACCAGAAATCTCCCCAAAAACAATTTCTTTTGGATGATTAAATACTTTGAATTTTTTTGTAGAGTTTTCTATTCACTTGTAATTCAAAAACCAGATTTGGTTTTTTGTCATGATTTAATGCCAATAATACCTTGCTATTTATATTCTAAATTTTTTTTTAAAAAGATGATTTATGATTCTCATGAAATTCATAGAGAAGTTTTAAGCCCATTTAAACCAGTATTCTTTTGGACAAAAATCGAAACCTATATTATCAATAGAATCTCACTTACATTAATTACAGATCATGATCGACTTGATTATATGGTTAAAAAAGCTGGAGTGAATAAAGAAAAAATTAAACCTATTTTTAATTTACCATATATGGGTGAATTAACTCATGCTTCATCCAAACTTATATTACAAAATCCTACAAAAAAGAAAATTCTTTATACAGGAATCATTATGCCTGGCAGGTACATTGACGAAATTATCAAGTCTATTGTTTTCTGGGAAAAAGATGCGAACTTCTATATAATAGGTGATGGTGGCGAAGCTTATATAGATGAATTAAAAAATCTTGCAAAGAACTTAAATGTATCTGATAGAGTGATTTTTATTCCTCCAGTTAAGTGGAATGAATTAGTGGACTACATTGATGAATCGGATCTTGCATTTGCATTTTATAAAAATAATTGCTTGAATAATTTATATTGTTCACCTAACAAACTATATGAAGCACTTGCATCAGGCACACCAGTTGTTGGAACAGCTAATCCTATAATAAAAGAGGTTTTAGACGAACTTGATTTTGGAATATGTCTTGATTTTGATAATATTAATTCTTCTTCAATAGGAAATGCAGTTAATCTTATTATTGAAAAAGGTTACAAAAAGGAGAAGAAGCTTTCTATAAAAAAAATTGTAAGAAATAAATTTTCTTGGGAGTCCCAAGAAAATTTATTCAATAATTATATTAAAGACGCGATTAATCAATAATAATTTATATGAATAAGAAAATTGGATTTGCCATTATTGGCTGTGGAAGAATTGCTCAAAGGCATGCTGAGCATATTGTTAAATTTGGCAAGCTTATTGCTGCTTGTGATAATGTTAAAGGGAAAGCTGATGTATTTAGAGATAAATACGGAGCTAAAAGTTATGGGAATATTGATGAATTATTGTCAAACTTAGATGAAATAGACGTGGTTTCTATATGCTCTCCTAATGGGCTTCATGCAGAACATGCAATAAAATGCTTAAATAAAGGCGTCCATGTTTTATGTGAAAAACCATTAGCAATTTCGGTTAATGATTGTGGTGAAATGATAAAAGCAGCAGAAAAAAACAATAAAAGATTATTTGCTATTAAACAAAATAGATTTAACCCGCCAGTAGAAGCAGTTAAAAACGCAATTGACAATGGGAAGCTTGGTAAGATCTATAGTATTCAATTAAATTGTTTTTGGAATAGAAATGTTGAATATTATCATAATTCATGGAAAGGTACAAAGGATTTGGACGGCGGAACACTTTACACTCAATTTAGTCATTTTATTGATCTTTTATATTGGATGATAGGCGATGTTAAAAGGGCATATGCACTTACAGGAAATTTTGATCACAAAGATTCTATTGAATTTGAGGATACTGGTGTAGCCATTCTTGAATTCTATACTGGTGCTATCGGGTCTATAAATTATACAGTTAACAGTTTTGAAAAAAATATGGAGGGCTCGTTAACAATATTTGCTGAAAAGGGAACTATAAAAATTGGAGGACAATATCTTAATGAATTAGAATACCAAAACATACAAGATTTTGAAATAACAAATCTACCTGTTGGAAATAAGCCAAACAATTATGGAACATATCAAGGCTCAATGTCAAATCATGACAGAGTATACGAGAATCTAGTTCAGGTTTTAAATGGTACTGCAGCAATTTCTGCCAATTCATTTGAGGGACTCAAGACAGTTGAAATTATAGATAAAATTTATACATCTGCAAAAATATTAAATGAAAGATAATTTTAAAATATTTGAAAGTTATATAAGAGAAGTAACTACAGGCGAGAAAGTTACTATTGTGAAACCTGTCAATTTATACGAGTGTACAATTGGAGATAATTGTTTTGTCGGACCTTTTGTAGAAATTCAGAAAGGAGTAGTGATTGGTAATCAAAGTAAGATTCAATCACACTCTTTTATTTGCGAATTAGTTGTTATGGGTGACAATTGTTTTATTGGACACGGTGTGATGTTTATAAATGATACTTTTAGTAATGGTGGTCCTGCTAATGGCGATATTAAATTATGGCGTAGCACAAAGATTGGAAATAATGTATCAATAGGTAGCAATGCTACAATTCTTCCTGTGAATATTTGTGATAATGTAGTAATTGGAGCCGGCGCAGTAGTAACAAAAAATATAACAGTTCCAGGCATTTACGCAGGAAATCCAGCAAGATTAATAAAAAAAATGAATAATATTTAAAACAATGAAAGTACCATTTGTCGATCTTAAAGAACAATACATGTCAATTAAAAACGAAATTGATTCCGCAATTAATGAGGTAATTCAAAATACCAATTTTATAGGAGGAGAGATCGTAAGTGAATTTGAAAAATCCTTTGCTAATTTATACGGTGCTAAACATTGTATATCTGTTGCAAATGGAACCGATTCGTTGTATATAATAATGAAAATGTTAAACATTGGTAGTGGAGATGAAGTGATTACAGTTGCCAATAGTTGGATTTCCTCTTCAGAAACTATTTCACAAACTGGAGCAAAACCTGTATTTGTAGATATTGATCCCATTTATTATTCTATAAACGAAGAGCTCATTGAGGCCTTAATTAATAAAAACACTAAAGCAATAATGCCAGTTCATTTACATGGTCAGGTCTGTGAGATGGAAAAAATAATGCAGTTAGCTGAAAAATATAATCTATATGTGATTGAGGACTGCGCACAATCACATTTTTCTGAATACAAAGGTATAAGAGCTGGTTTGAGAGGGATAGCAGCTTCATTCTCGTTTTACCCAGGTAAAAATTTAGGCGCATATGGTGATGCTGGATGTATAATTACAAATGATTCTGAATTGGCTGATAAGTTTAAAATGTTTGCAAGGCACGGTGCATTAAAAAAGCATTTTCATAAAATCGAAGGAATAAACAGCCGCTTAGATGGGATACAGGCGGCTGTTTTAAGTGCAAAACTTCCTCATATTTTGAAATGGACTGAAAAACGAGTAGATCATGCAAAAACTTATAGTGAAGAATTAGCAAGCGAATCAAATGTAATAATTCCAACTGTTAGACCTGATTCTTTACATACATTTCATTTGTATGTAGTGCGGGTTAAAGACAGAGAAAGATTAATACAATATTTGAAACAAAACGGTATTGAAACTGCAATACATTATCCAAACATTTTACCTAACCTAGAGGCTTACAATTATTTGAAACATAAGCCTTCAGACTTTCCAGTTGCAAATGCCTATCAACAAGAAATTCTTTCATTGCCAATTTATCCCGAAATGACAAGAGATATGATTAAGTTTGTGACCAATTCAATTAAAGAGTATTATAAATTAAAATAAATATGATAGCAATTATTGATTACGATATGGGCAATGTCGGCTCAATAACAAATATGATCAAAAAAATTGGGGGAAAAAGTGTTATAACTAATGATAAAGCTATAATCTCTGATGCAAGTGCTATAATACTACCTGGTGTTGGTTCCTTTGATACAGGAGTGAGAAATTTAAAAAAATATAAACTTTTTGAATTACTTCAAGAATTAGTTCTAGAAAAGGGAATGCCAATTCTAGGAATTTGCCTAGGTATGCAGTTGTTAGGTAATTCAAGTGAAGAAGGAGTAGAAAAGGGGCTAAGTTTTATTGATGCAGATGGTATTAAATTTCTTGATGACCCTAAGCTTAAAATTCCTCACATGGGCTGGAATTTTGTAAATAAACAAAAAAAAAGCACTCTTTTGGATGATTTTATTGAGATTCCTAGATTTTATTTTGTTCATTCTTATTATATGAAATGTAACAATTCGTTAGATGTTCTTGCTACAACAAACTATGGAATTGACTTTCATTCTGCTTTTGAAAGAAAAAATATTTATGGTGTTCAATTTCATCCCGAAAAGAGCCATAGATTTGGCACTACACTACTAAAAGGATTTTTAAACAAAACACATAATGTTAAGCTGGCGTAAAAGGGTTATTCCCCTTCTTTTGCTAAAGGGGGATAAGCTTGTAAAAACAAAAAAATTTAGCTCCCCTGTATATGTGGGTGATGTAATTAATGCTGTTAAAATATTTAATGAAAAAGAAGTTGATGAATTGGCATTGATTGACATTACTCCCTTAAGTGAAAGGAGGGATCCGAATTTTTCGATTATAAAAGATGTAGCATCGGAATGTTTTATTCCACTTGCTTATGGAGGAAAAATTACAAACGAGGATCAGATAAGAAAAGTACTTAATATAGGAGTTGAAAAAATTATAATTAATACAGCTGCAATTGAAAATCCAGATTTTTTGAAAAGTGCATGTAAGAATTTTGGTAGTTCCACAATAGTAGCTAGTGTTGACTTTAAAAAAAATATTTTTGGAAAAAAATACGTATTTACTGAGAATGGAAAAAAAAATACAAAAAAAAGTCCAATTGAAATTGTATTAGAACTTGAAAAATTAGGTGTAGGTGAGATACTGTTGAATTCAATTGATAGAGATGGAATGCAAAATGGATATGATTTAGAATTAATTAGGTCACTATCAAATGCTGTAAATATACCTTTAATAGCATGTGGAGGTGCCTCAACTGTAGATGATTTTGTTGATGCATTTAATAACGGAGCATCAGCTGTAGCAGCAGGCTCAAGGTTTGTTTTTAATGGTAAACATAATGCTGTTTTAATTACTTATTTAACTGACGAAGAAAATAAAAAATTAATTAATTTGAAATAATGAAAAATTATCAACAATGTTTAAGATGTGTAATGGATACAAGTGATCCATTAATTAAATTTGACAAAAATGGATTTTGTAATCACTGCAATGAATATTTAGATAATTGGTCAAAATTTAAAAAATATCATGATAATGGTGAATCATATCTTGAGAATATTATTGAAAAAGCAAAGATTGCTGGTAAAAATAAAAAGTATGATATAATAATGGGCTTGAGTGGGGGTATGGATAGTTCATATGTTGCTTATAATGCAAAAAAATATAATTTGCGAATATTAGCAGTACACTTAGACAATGGTTGGAATTCGGAAGTATCAGTTAGCAATATTGAGAAGTGTATAAAGTATTTAGATGCAGACCTTTACACACATGTAATTGACTGGGATGAATTTAAAAGTTTGCAAATAGCATACTTGAAAGCTGGTGTTGTGGATATTGAAGCATTAACAGATCATGCAATTCGATCTGTAATTTTAAAACTTACTGCAAAGTATGGAATTGAATATAATTTAAGTGGCTCTAATTTTGCAACAGAAGGAATACTACCTACATCATGGGTGTATAACAAATTAGACTTTAAAAATATTAGATCAATAAATAATCAATTTGGAAGTAAGAAAATAAAGACATTTCCTGGAATGTCATTATATAAATATATTTATTATAGAGCAATTTCCAATATCAAACCTATTGATTTATTAAATCACATTGATTATAATGTTGATGTAGCAATTAAAAATATGCAAGATAATATGGGATGGAAATATTATGGAGGCAAACATCATGAATCGATTTTTACTAAATTTTATCAAGGTTATATCCTTCCAAATAAATTTGGTATTGACAAAAGAATTGCCCACTACTCCACATTAATTTGTTCTGGTAATATGTCCAGAGAAGATGCATTGTTGAAGTTAAACTCTAAATCATATTCTGATAACGATTTAGAAGAGGATATGGAGTATGTACTAAAAAAGTTAGGTATATCAAAAAATGAATTTGATAATATAATGAATTCTCCAGTATTTTCACATTTGAAATATCCGAATAACAGTAAATTATTTAATTTTTTAAAGAAATTTGCATAGTGAATAAAAAGGCAGCAATAGTTTTTTCACGAACAGCATGGTCAGAGCCACCTAGGATAAGACATCAAATTACAAATATGTTATTGGATTTAGGTTATGAAATATTCTATGTTGAAACACTTTTTCATCAAAAAAAAACCAAAAATATTAATTTAGGCCCGAATCACAAAATAGTAGTGATAAGAGAGCTATTTCATCATCAATTGAAAATTTGTTCTTTGCTTTCTTTTTTAAATAAAATGTTTATTAAAATGCAGATTGCATCATTAAGAAAAGTATCAGTAGAGCTTATCATTAATTTCAATTATGATTTTTATTATTTAAATGAAATTTTTCCTAAATCAAATCTCATCACTATTTTAAATGATGATTTTGTCTCTATGGCTAAACCATGGATGAAAAAAGAATCTACAAGATTGCTAAAAAAAACATGTCAAAGTTCTAATAAAATTTTAAGTGTTTCTATACCAATACATAATAATGCATATTCTTTTTCTAAAAATGCGATTCTTTTCTTGCCTTGGGCAGATTTAAATTATCAAAAACCTTTAATGCAGAAATCAAGAAATGTTGTTTTGTATTTCGGATATGTCAGTAGATTAGATTTAAAATTAGTTGATTTTATTTGTAAATCAGGTGTTAAAATAAGGTTTGTTGGTCCATTAGAAGGAAACGGCTTTGTTGTAAAAGAACGCTATAGTAAAAAAGCAAATATTGAATTTATTGGTCCAATTAATAATTTAAATGATATTTATTTAGATGATGTTTGTTGTTCGGTAGCACTTTATGATAAAAATGATGAAAGCAATTTAGCCATTACTGCAAGTAATAGAATGTTTAGATTACTTTCATTAGGTATTCCTTTAGTATACCCCAGTATGCCATTTTTAATCGAGGCTCCTAGTAATGTAATTAAAAAGTGCGATTTAGCAGAAGATTTTATTAAAGCTTTCAATTATTTCTCGAACAATTTTGATTTAGTTCAATCAGAAATTGAATATTTTTTACACTCACACACGTATCAAACAAGAAAAGAACAATTTCTAAAATTTATTAATAATTAATTTTGTTTATTAAATCAAATAATTATTCAAGGGAGGCGCTTTTAAAACGAAATAATTTTAATATCATAAGATTATTTGCAGCTGTACAAGTTTTTTTTACACATGCTATTGATCATTTAGAAATAAAAAATGAGTATATAAACTATATATATTATAACTTTATATATTATTTTCCTGGAGTTCCAATCTTTTTTACAATAAGCGGTTTTTTAATTTATGCCTCCTTTGATAGAAATAGTTCTAATTTAAAAAAATACTTTAAAAATAGAATACTAAGAATCTATCCAGCACTTTATTTATGTTTGGGATTAACTATTGTATTATTGTATAATGCTGATATCAAATTTTTATTTTATTCATTAGAATTTTATAAATGGCTTATAGCTCAACTTACTTTTGCTCAATTCTATACACCGGATATATTAAGAACTTGGGGTGTAGGGACTCCTAATGGTAGTCTTTGGACTATTTTTGTTGAAATTCAGTTTTATTTAATTGTCCCAATAATATTTTTACTTACAAAAAAACAAAATAAATTATATTGGTTATTATTAATGTTTTCATTTTCTTTATTAATAAATTTAATTCTTAATCAAAATAATACGGTTTTCTTAAAGTTGTTTCATCTTTTTGTTTTTAAATATCTGTATTACTTTTTATTTGGTGTGATATCATATGTTTATTGGAACAATTTATATAATATATTTTTAAATAAATTTTTATTAATTACAACAATATACATACTATACTTCTTGATAGTTGGGATATACCTCAATCATCCTGATATTGTATCATATATTTTAGTATCACCTTTTGGTTTTATTGGTAATCTACTTTTAGCGATATGGACATTATCAGCAGCTTTCTCTTATAACAAAATGTCAATAAAAATACCGTTTGATATTGATATTTCATATGGTATTTATATATATCATATGCCAATTATCAACTTTTATATTTTTTGTGGTTTGAAGAGTTATACTCGCTATTTATTTGAGGTGCTTATTATTGTTTTAATTATTGCTTTATTTTCATGGCTATTTGTTGAAAAACCACTTTTAAAAATCAAAAAATAATAACCATTTTTTAAAATTACATATGACTAAAGTCCCTGTTTGGAGAGATATTTTAATGACAATCCAAGGTTTTTTGCATTATAAAAATTTTTTAAAAAAAAGTCAATTTTGGGATTCCTCGGATATAAAAAATTATCAATTTATACAATTAAAAAAACTATTAATTGAGAGTTATCAGAATGTTCCATTTTATCAAGAATTGTTTAATAAGATATCGTTTGACCCCAATAAAGATTTTAATTCACTTGAAGATTTGAATAAAATTCCGATTTTAACAAAAAAAGAAGCAAAAGAAAATAAGTTTAAATTACTAAATGTTAATCATTATCGAAATTCATTTCCACTTAGAACTTCGGGGTCGACAGGTGAACCTTTTGAAGTGCATGTTTCTTTTAATGCCTGGATTGTTGAACAAGCTGTAATATGGCGACATTGGTTTTGGGGTGGATATAAGTTTAGGGATGAGATGGCAATTGTGAGAAGTTATGCTCCTAAAAATGGTGAAGATTTTATTAAAATTGATAAGCTACGTAATTTTACATATTATAGTCCATTTCATTTAAATGACGAAAATTTAGAGCGCTATTTGAAAGTAATGATTCAAAGAAAAACTAAAGTATTAAGAGGTTACCCTTCTTCAATTTTAACAATTGCAAAATTTGTTAAGAAATCTAACCTAAAATTAAATAATTTAAAATTAATATTAACAGCTTCAGAAGTTTTATCAGAAATCGACCGCTCTTTTATTGAAGATGTTTTTAAAACTAAAATATCAAATCATTATGGACTTGCAGAAGTTTGTGTTATGATGGGTGACTGCAATAAACATAATGGGCTTCATAACTATGATGAATATGGATATGTTGAATTTATCCCGACTGAAAATAACAATAAAAGTAAAATAATTGGAACAAATTTACACAACTTTGCTATGCCATTAATAAGGTATGACACGGGTGATGTTGCAGAACATTTAGAAAATGATTGTTGTTGCGGAAGATCATTAACTAATGTTAAAAATATTATAGGTAGAAGTGATTTAAGTTTAATTACACCAGAGAATTATGAAATTCCAACAGTTAATTTTTATACAATGTTTGAAAAATTCCAAAATATTTCAAAATGGCAAATTGTACAACATAAAATTGATTTTGTAGAAATTATTATACATTCAGACAATATTTCCGAATCTGATATAAATGAAATTAAAATTGGTTTAGACCAAAGAATATCAAGTTCTGTTACTAAGGAGATATCAATAAATAAGCCTTTCATAAAAGTAAATGAAGGTAAACAAAATGTTTTTTTATCACTAATAAAATGAATAAAAATATTGCACTTTTCGATTTCGATGGAACAATATCGACTAAAGACTCACTAAATGAGTTTTTAAAATTTATTGAACCTAACCCTTTTAGATATGTTTTTTTCAAATACATTTATTGTTTTTTTGAAAACATAGCCTACAAGTTTAAATTAATATCATATAATAGTTTAAAAAAAAAACGTATCATTTCTTTTTTTAATAATAAAAACTATGACGATTTGGTTTTATTGGGAGCAGAATTTGGGAATAATATTTTACCTAAATTAATCAAGCAGTCTGCACTAAAGAAAATTGAATCTCACTTACAAAACAATGATGATGTTTATGTGATATCAGCTTCATTAGACATTATATTGCAATCTTGGTGTTCAAAAAATAATATCAATTTAATCACAAATAAGATAGATTCACAAAAAAAAATATACATAGGTGCCGATTGTAATTATGATACAAAAGTAAGTATGTTAAAAAATTGTGTTGATTTAGGAACGTACAGTTTAATTTATGCTTATGGGGATTCAGAGGGAGATATACCGATGTTAAATTTAGCTCATAAGAGCTATTATAAATTTTTTAATTAACTAATATGACAGCAGAACAAATAAAGTTAAAACTTAAACAGTTAAAAAGCCAAAGTGGATCACATTCTCCAAGTATAGGTACTATGTTAAGTGAAATACCATCCCTTCAAATAAAAATTGATGCTTGTTTTTTATCTAATCCCTATGCTACTGATTTGTTTATGGAAAAAATTAAAATCCTTTCTAGTTCAAAAAAAATGCGAGATATCTTAGAATTTTATCCTCCACAAAATTATGATGTTGCGAAGAATGTTGCTAAAATCATTAAAATAGATTCTGATAATATTTTCGTTGGAAATGGTGCTATAGAAGTTATTCAAGCTGCAATGCATAATTTTGCTGGCAATAAGATAGCCTTGCCTATTCCAACATTTTCCTCATATTATGAATTTAAAACTAATTCATCAGATGTCTTTTATTATCAATTAGATAAGAGAAATGATTATAGCCTAAATATTAATGATTATATTTCTTATATAAAAAATAATAATTGTGATACCGCAATACTTATAAACCCCAATAATCCTACAGGTGAATATATCCCAAAAAAAGATTTAAACTATTTTCTACAATCACTTAAAGATTTGGAATTAATAATAATTGATGAAAGTTTTATACACTTTGCATATGAAGATGAACATTTACAACTTTCTAAAAATGAGTCACTTATATATAAATATCCAAATCTAGTTATTGTAAAAAGTATGTCAAAAGATTTCGGAATAGCAGGTATAAGAGCTGGTTATGGAATTATGAACAAAGACAGAGTTAAGAAACTTGTATCAAATGGCTATTTATGGAATGTTTCAGGTTTATGTGATTACTTTTTTAGTGCATATGGTGAAAAAGAATTTCAAGAAAAATATGAATATGAGAGAAAAAGATACATTCTTGATACTATTTCATTTGTGGATGATTTATCTAAAATCACCGGTTTAAAAGTGTATAAAACAAAAGCAAATTTTGTTTTATTGGAAATTTTAAAAAGCAAAATTACTTCATTTGACTTGGTTGTTGAATTACTTGTAGAAAAAGGTATTTACTTAAGAGACTGTTCGGATAAAATAGGTCTTGAAGGAGAGTTTGTTCGTATAGCTTCACGTTCAAAAGAAGAAAATATTGAAATCATTAAAGCTATAGACGAATTCAGTAAACAGTATTTATTAAATTAATAGAAACATACCAATTAAATATGGAAATGTGTTCAATTAATTTGAGTGAAGAAGTAAGAGTCGCTAACGAATTTCTAAATGTTAGTGAATTATTACCTCATGAAGAAGTGGTATCAGAGCGTATGGATACACTAATAGATTATTTATTATCTCTAAAACCATACATTATTATTCCTTCAATTTTAATTTGCTCAAAATCCAACATGATAATAGATGGACATCATCGTTTTTACGCATTACAGAAACTCGGCTATAAAAAAGTGCCAGTAACTAAATTAAATTATAACTCTAACTTAATTACTACTCATATTGATAATGTTATTTCAAAAAATGAATTATTGCATGCTGCATTACATGGCGAAATGATGCCACCAAAAAGTTCTTTCCACCATGTGATAGATATAAATTTTAAATTACAGCCAATTATTTTATTGTCAATTTTGACAAGATTAGATTACGCATAATATGAAACAAATTATACAAGACCTTAGTTCAGGAGATACAGTTTTAGCTCAAGTCCCTACTCCATCAATTAAGCCTGGACAAGTATTAATACAGACTTCAAGAAGTTTAGTTTCTTTAGGAACTGAGAGAATGCTTGTTGAGTTTGGGAAATCAAATTTATTTCAAAAGGCTAAACAGCAGCCTGATAAAGTAAAAGATGTTATTGCTAAGATTAAAACAGATGGATTATTGCCAACAATAAATGCAGTTTTTAATAAATTAGCTCAGCCATTACCACTTGGATACTGTAATGTTGGAAAAATAATTGGAATAGGTAAAGGAGTTGAAAATTTTTCTATTGGAGATAGAGTGGCTTCAAATGGGCCCCATGCCGAAATTGTTTCAGTACCTCATAATTTAGTTGCCAAAATTCCAGATAACGTGTCAGATGATGAAGCCACTTTTACTGTTGTCGGTGCAATTGGACTGCAGGGAGTACGATTGGCAAATCCAACTTTTGGTGAAACTATTGTTGTGGTCGGATTAGGTCTGATTGGCTTAATAACAGCTCAATTACTTAAAGCAAATGGTTGTAACGTAATTGGATTTGATTATGATACAAATAAAGTTTCGCTTGCTAGAAAATATGGAATTGATGCAATTAATCCTTTAGATGGTATTGATCAAGTTTCTTACGTATTAAATCTAACCAATTCAATTGGAGCAGATGCGGTAATTATTACTGCATCAAATAAGAGTAATGAAATAATTTCTCAGTCTGCTAAAATGTCAAGAAAACGTGGTCGAATTGTTTTAGTCGGTGTGATTGGTCTAGATATTTCAAGAGCTGATTTTTATGAAAAAGAATTATCATTTCAGGTTTCTTGTTCATATGGTCCTGGAAGATATGATGATGATTATGAACAAAAAGGGAAAGATTATCCTATAGCTTTTGTAAGATGGACACAAAAGCGAAATTTCGAAACAATACTTCAATCGATTGCAAATAAAAGTTTAAATGTAGAGTCTCTCATTACTGAAAAAGTTAAATTAGATGATTATCATCATATATATAATAATATGTCTAGGAGTCAATCAATTGCCTCTATTCTAGAATATTCCGGGAATGATATAAACTTAAATAGGGCGATTGAAATCACTTCAAACAAATTTTCTTCCAATGGAAATGGAATAGTTGGAATAATTGGAGCTGGTAATTTTACATCTGCAATGATACTACCTTGTTTGAAAAAGACTACTGCAAAATTAAAATTTATTTCAAGCTCTAATGGACTTTCTGGTACCATTTTGGCAAAAAAATATAAAATAAATAATTCAACAACTGATAATAAAATTATTATTCAAGATGCAGATGTTGACTTAATTATGATTACAACAAGGCATAATTCTCATGCTAATCTTGTGATTGAGTCATTAAATAATGGGAAAAATGTTTTTGTAGAAAAACCATTAGCACTGAATGAAGATGAATTAGAAGAAATTATTAATAGTTATAGAAAATCTGGGAAAACATTAACAGTCGGATTTAATAGAAGGTTCGCCCCTTTAGCTATAAAAATGAAAAAAATTTTAGGAACTAATGGAAGTCCTATGAATATTATTGCAACAATGAATGCCGGATATATTTCTTCAAAATCATGGGTTCATGATATGGAAATAGGTGGTGGCAGAATTATTGGCGAAGCTTGTCATTTTATTGATTTAATTACTTTTTTATCAGGATCTAAGGTAAAGATGGTGTGTATGAATTCAATGGGTAGCAATTCAAAAGAGAATACTGATAATGCTAGTATTTTATTAAAATATGAAAATGGTACCAATGCCGTAATAAATTATTTTTCAAATGGATCAAAGGCATATTCAAAGGAAAGAATTGAGGTTTTTCATGAGAATAGAACCTTAATAATGGACAATTGGAGAAAATTAAAAGGCTATGGCTTTAAAAATTTTAGTTCAGCATCTTCTAGTCAAGATAAAGGTCATCAAAATCAGTTTGATTTGTTAATAAACTCTGTTCAAAAAGGTGGAGGTGAAATTATCCCGATTGATGAATTAGTTAATACCACAAAAGCTTCTTTTGCTGCTATTGATAGTTTGAAAAAAGGTAGCTGGGTTAATATATAAATATTTTATACATATTAAAATTATAGACATTGAAAATAGATTTAATTGCCGGAGCTCGTCCTAATTTCATGAAAATTTCACCGATAATTGATGCAATAAAAAAGTCACAAGAGGTAGGTGAAAAAATCAATTATAGATTAATTCATACTGGTCAACATTATGACAAAAACATGAGTGAAAGTTTTTTTGAACAACTTGGAATACCTAAACCAGATGTTAACCTAGGAGCTGGAGGGGGGTCTCAAGCCGAACAAACAGCTTCAATTATGATTGGTTACGAGAAATTATTGAATTCAGAAAATAAATCAGATTTATGCCTTGTCGTTGGAGATGTGACTTCAACAATGGCTTGTTCAATAGTAGCTCAAAAATTAAATATTCCTGTAGCACACGTAGAGGCTGGAATTCGATCTGGAGATTGGACAATGCCGGAAGAGATCAATAGACTCGTTACAGATTCGATAACAAATTATTTTTTTACAACAACTCCAGAGGCTGGATTAAATTTAATAAGTTCTGGAATAAATAAAAATAGAATATTTTGGGTTGGTAATACTATGATAGATACACTATTAAAGCATAGATCAAGATTTCAAAAACCATCTGTTTGGGATAAATTAAACTTGATTAATAATCATTATTTAGTAATGACTTTGCATCGACCAGGAAATGTTGATGAAGAGGGGAAATTAAAGTTATTGATAGATGAAATTATCAAACACTCAAACGGGCTTCCAATAATTTTTCCAGTTCACCCACGAACGGCAAAAATTTTACAAAGTATTGGAATCCAACATACCCATTTACATACTATAGACCCCTTAGGATATCTAGAGTTTAACTATTTAGTTGAAAATGCAAAAGCTGTCATTACAGATTCAGGAGGAATTACTGAAGAAACTACAGTTATGGGTATTCCTTGTATTACACTTCGTGATAATACAGAAAGGCCAGAAACCGTTTCTATTGGAACGAATGAATTAATTGGAACTAACCCTAATGCAATTAAACCCGCATTGGAGAAATTGTTTTCGGGAAATTGGAAAAAAGGAGCTATACCCGAGTTGTGGGATGGAAAGTCAGCAGAAAGAATAGTATCAAATTTATTAAAGATCTTTTCAGTTGATAAATAAATTATCAAGGCTTTACCATACTGTAAAATATCTCAAATCCAAACAGATAATTTGGAGAATTGCTAGTATTTTTCCTAGACTAGTATTTGAAGTTAAAAATTATCCTTTTGATAAAGAAAATTTAAAGTCAAATCATTTTATTCCACGTGATGGGATAACAAGTAATTATGTAAATTTTAGATTTCTAAATGAAACAAATAATATAAAAGTTGTTGGCTGGAATGGAAAAGGTACTTCTAAATTATGGCAGTATAATCTACATTATTTTGATTGCTTACTTCAATCAAAATCTACATCTAATAGCCAAGTTGAACAAATTAAATTAATCGAAAATTGGATAGATAATAATCCATTTGGGATAGGAACAGGCTGGGATCCATATCCCACATCACTTCGGATTATTAATTGGATTAAGTGGCATTGGTATTGTAACGGTTTAACTAATAAAGCAAAACTGAGTCTATGGAATCAGGTTAGATGGCTTAAAAATAGGCCGGAATACCATTTAATGGGTAACCACCTTTTTGTTAATGTTAAAGCACTTTTATTTGCAAGTGCTTTTTATGGTTTTAATTCAGAATCTAAATATTTTAAATTAGCTAATTCGGTTTTGTTAAAAGAGCTTGACGAACAATTTCTTGAAGATGGCGCTCACTTTGAACTCAGTCCAATGTATCATGCTTTAGCTATGGAAGACCTTTTGGATTTGATAAATATATCTGATTCTTTACCAGCTGAATTCCCTCTAAATTTAATCAAAAAGAGATATTTGAAAGGAATGTTTTGGTTACAATCAATGGTATACAAAAATGAAGAGTTGTCTCATTTCAATGATTGTGCAAATAATATTGCTCCAAAAATATCTGAATTAATTTCTTTTGCTTCTTATTTGAATTTAAAACATCCAAATGAGAAGCAAGAATTAAAGTATCATGATAAGAGTGGTTTTGTAGTATTTAAAAATAATATTTTTCATTTAATTGCAGATATTGGTCATATTGGTCCAACTTATTTGCCTGGGCATGCTCATGCAGATACTTTATCATTTGAACTAAGTATTAAGGGGGAACGACTAATCGTGAATTCGGGAACTAGTGTTTATGGTATTTCTGCAGAAAGATTAAGGCAAAGAGGTACATCTAGCCATTCTACCATTCAAATAGATGGTCAAAACTCATCGGAAGTTTGGTCCGGTTTTAGAGTTGCACGACGTGCAAAAGTATTTGATGTTCAATTCGAATCTTTTTCAAATGTTGAAAAAACATTTAGTTTCAAAGCTAGTCATGATGGATATGATCGTTTAAAAAACTCTCCTATACATACTCGATCATTTAAATTAGAAGAGAATTGCCTTACAATAAATGATAGAATAAGTGGTATGGATAATCAAATTAAATCAAATTTTTATTTACATCCAAATATAGATGTTAGGGAATCTGACTCTTTTCTTCTTCTTTCAAAGAATCAAACTGATCTTGTAAAATTAATATTTGATAAAAATATTGATTTTGAAATTATTAAATCGACCTATCATGATCAGTTTGGAATTACCAAAGAAAATAGATGTATACAATTTATTGGCAACTCATTCTTTAACATGTCTATCAAATTTGAAATTCTTTAAATGAAAAGGATAGTTTACTTGACATTTTATTTTCAACCAGATTTATGTGCCGGCTCTTTTAGAAATTCTCCATTAGCATTTGAATTGGCTCAGCAAGCAAAATCTAGAAACATAATAATTGATTTGTATACTACTCTGCCAAATAGGTATAGCACCTTTAGTGCAGAAGCGCCGATGTATGAAGAAATTGAAAATTTAAGAATACATAGAATAGCATTATCTGCCCATAAAAGCGGTATGATTGATCAGATTATTTCTTTTTATAGTTTTTATAGTGAAGTACTCAAATTAAATAAAGGAAAAAAAACGGATTTAGTTTTTGCTTCATCTAGTAGACTATTTACTGCTTATTTAGGTTATATTATCGCAAAAAAATCTACTTCTTTACTTTATTTAGACATTAGAGATATTTTTGTAGATACAATGAGTGATGTACTTAAATCAAAATTAGTAAAGAATTTAGTATTACCAATTTTGAGGTATATAGAAAATAAAACGTTTACATGTGCTACTCACATAAATTTAATATCAGGAGGATTTAAAGTATATTTCGAAAAATTCAAAAATATTTCAACCACTTTTTACTCTAATGGTATTGATAATGAATTTTTAATTTATGTTTCTTCATTATCAAATAATACGATAAAAAATGTAAAAAAAAGAATTGTGTATGCAGGAAATTTAGGTGAAGGACAAGGCCTACATAAAATTATTCCAGAATCCGCAAAATTATTAGGGAATGATTTTGAGTTTTTGATTATAGGCGATGGTGGAACAAAAAATATACTAAAATCAGAAATCAAAAGATTAGAGCTAAAAAATGTAATTTTACAGAATCCAATTAATCGTAAGGAACTTCAAGAAGTATACAAAAATGCAGATTTTCTCTTTTTACATTTAAATGATTACCCAGCTTTTAAAAAAGTACTTCCTTCTAAAATATTTGAATTAGCAACTTTTAATAAACCAATATTAGCTGGGGTCGCAGGTTTTTCAGCCGAATTTATATCAAAAGAGGTACCGAATAGCTTCGTTTTTGAACCTTGCAATATTAATAGTTTAGTGACATATTTAAAGGAGTATAATGAAAATTCTCCTATTAATAGATCTGAATTTATTAATAAGTATAAGCGTAGTAGGATAAATGAAGAGATGACTAAATCTATACTTTCTTATGTTTAGCATTTTTTGGAGTCATCTATAAATATGCTAATTCAATCATCTACAATTAGTTTTGAGTAATAAACAATGTATAAAAAAGTATTTCTAACTGGGGCTAATGGATTCGTAGGGAAAAACATATCTTCTTTTTTGGAAGGAAGGTATCAAATCAATTCTTATAATAGAAATCAAATTGTTTCAATAAATGAAAATATTGTTATTCATCTCGCAGGGAAAGCACATGATGTAAAAAACACAACTACATCAGATGAATACTATCAAGTAAACACAGAGCTAACTAAAACTATTTTTGATTCCTTTCTGACTTCAGAGGCAGAAGTTTTTATTACTTTAAGTTCAGTTAAGTCAGTAGCAGATGAACTTGATGGTATTCTAGTTGAAGAACATATTCCTAATCCTATTACTCATTATGGGAAAAGTAAACAGCTAGCTGAGCAGTATATATTGAGTAAGCCAATTCCCAAAGGGAAAAGAGTATATATATTAAGGCCTTGTATGATACATGGCCCTGGTAATAAGGGGAATTTGAATTTATTATACAAAGTTGTAAATAAAGGATTCCCATGGCCACTTGGTTCATTTGAAAATAAAAGGTCTTTTTGTTGTATAGACAACCTTTCTTTCGTTATAAATGAATTAATAATGAACGATTCAGTACCTTCAGGTGTCTATAATATAGCTGATGATGAACCTATTTCAACTAATAATCTCATAAAGTTAATAGCAGAAACTCAAGGCAGAAGGTATCGCATTTGGAATATCCCTGTGTATCTAATAAAGTTTTTTTCGAAAGTTGGAGATATTATTAAGTTGCCATTAAATACTGAAAGATTAAATAAGCTAACTGAAACGTATATTGTTTCAAATAATAAAATTAAAACCGCCATTAATAAACAATTACCCATTTCCTCTAAAGAAGGGTTGAAGAAAACATTAAATTCATTTAATACGAATGCCAAGTAGACTTATAGCTTTTATTCTATTAATTCTTTTATCCCCTATTTTCTTTTTAGTATCACTTGCCATAGTGCTAGAAGATGGTTTCCCATTTTTCTTCACTCAAAAGCGTATTGGTGTAAATTATTCTTTCTTCAATATTTACAAATTTCGTAGTATGAAGAAACACACACCTAACGTGGCAACCCATTTATTAGATAACCCTGATCAATATTTACTTAGAATTGGAAAGTTTATTCGTAAAACGAGTTTAGACGAATTACCTAACTTGATTAATATAGTTAAAGGAGAGATGGTTTTTGTTGGACCTCGTCCTGCATTATATAATCAAGATGATTTGATGCAATATAGAGTGGCGACTGGGGTATCTAAATTAAAACCAGGAATTACAGGTTGGGCTCAAATAAATGGTAGAGATGAAATATCTATTCCGGATAAAGTTAGATTAGAGCAAGAGTATGTGAGTCGTAAATCAATTTTATTTGATATTGAGATTATTTTTAAAACAATCACTTCGGTATTGAGAAGCAAAGGAGTAAAACATTAATTCTTTGCCAAGTAAAATATTCTTCCAATAATCTCTCTAGTTCCAGTTTCCGTTTGTTCTAAACTTCCGGCACAAGGTAAAAAGTCCATTACAACTAATTCATTGTCTCGATAAACTTTATAATCAACTTTATAAGGAATTACATTGAATCCTTTCCCTTCAAAGAGTATTTTAGCCCTATACATATGATAAGCAGAGGTTACAAGTATTATCTTTTTGTTTGGGCTTATTAATTCTTTTACAGCCACTGCTTCGTCTGCAGTATTCTCCACATCTTTTGTCACTAATATTTTATCCGAAGGAATGCCATTTGAAATAGCAAATTCTTTCAATACTTCACCCTCCGTTTTCTTAGATTTATCCCAGGGCATTTTGCCTCCAGTAAAAACTAGCTTTTGAGCTTTACCTGCTTTAAATAATGCTATCCCTCCAAAAAACCTATCTGGGTCTCCCCATTCTACATAGGTACTATCTCCAACTTCATTTATACCCAACATTCCACTTAGCACTACGATTGCATCTGCACTATCTATAGCGCTAATAGGCTTTCTATATTCACTACCTTCTACTAATGTAAAAAAGTTGTTTGAGTATATAGGAGTTGATATTATATATATCACCCCTATTGCTATATAGATAAGCTTTTTCTTATTTTTGATTAATCCTATGAGTATTACTATTATGACTAGCATGATAGGAAGAACGAAAATGGGTAGTATTTTGTGTAGGTAGATCATATCCTTATTTCTAAATGTAAATTTACTCTTTTAGTATTTTTTCGGGCACCTCATCTTCAAATATTCACTATTTTTGCCCTGCCCCCACAAACACCCTATCAATCAATACTTTAAATAGCCCAACCTGGTA
>JACCDH010008776.1_pt1 | contig 34708 bp, 31 predicted proteins | sample 7442481 | NCBI WGS metagenome assembly JACCDH01 (sample SAMN15323433, study PRJNA562643) | freshwater metagenome | isolation source: river surface water | place: USA:Blue River Watershed | collected 2017-08-15
AGTTGCGAAAACAAAAAAATCGTATTTAGAACAAGAGACGCAAATTCCTCAATAAATATTTTGAAATTAACGAAATGTTGGATAGAGAAACAAACAAGACCAACAGAATTTCAAAATCCACAAGGCTCGCATGCGAGACAGGCTTTGCATATTTCGTCTTTCACTTCTTCAATAACCAAAGAGAAGAAGAAAAAGTAAGACCATCAAAATTGATTTTACATTTTTGTATTTTTTTAGCGCCAAAGTCGGCGTTTTAAATGTCCAAAGGTGTAAAAGATTATAAATTATTATTTAATCTCAATTATTCATCTATTATTGTTTACTTACATTTACACAAATTCTATAATATGGCGCTGAAATTGCCGTCTTGCTGTTTCTAATTATTTCACATACTTCTCCTGGTCTAATTCCTATTGCTTGAGCAACTGGATCAAATCTAGACAATTCAGGAAACTGATTATCGTCCGTAATATTATACTTGTTTTTTATAGCAATTTTTTCACTTTCACTTAACACTCTATGTGGATTGACCATTGAATGTTCTAAAATATTAAATTGCAATCTTTCCAATGAAATTATTACTATAAATATTTTTTCAGATGACCAAATGTGTTTTAAAGCATTTATTAACGTTTCATTTGGATCATCTTTAACTATAATAAACAATGTGTCATTTTTTGTTAATAATTCTTCAACAACAAACAAATCATCTATAATTTCTTGCAAATTATTTGGTTTTAATCCTTTTCCTAGATAATATTTAACATATACCTTCTTAATATTGTTTTCATCATACTTCTTTTCAAGAATCATATCTAATTGGTCATTTGCTTTCATTGTATTTATCTCATTTATGCTAAATCCATAGTATTCATCTACATTATATCCTTGAGCTTGTAATAACTTAATAACAACGCCTCTTGACTTATAAATTTGTGAAATCAATGTACTTGTGTTTTGACTCGCCATTATAATAATATAATATAATCTAATTGGTTTTATTTTGTTTCAATTTTAAATTATATTATTATATTCTTTATTGTTTACATTAATAAACATAAGATTAAAATGATATTTTCTTTACATTTGTATTTGTATTTGTGTCACTCGATGATGAGTTGTCTGAACTAGAACTGTCGTCTTTTTCTTTTGATTTTTTATCATCATCTAATTTATCAACCGACAACAATGGAAATTGCTTATTCATTTGTTCTTGAACTGATATCGGTCGTTTTATTCTCACCAATGGGTCTGGCGCTATTTTTGCCAAATTACTAAATTCTTTTGACATTGAATTGTATCCATTTTGAAGCGCAACAAATTGTTTGTCTAATGGCAATTTTTCAAAATAGTTGTTTAAACTTGTTCCTTCTTGTGATCTTGATTTTGACATTATTTTATTCATAACTTCATATCTTTTTGCTTTGTCTAATTGAAGTATTTTTGATTGAGTTTCTCCATTTAACATATTAAAAGCATTATTCATCATAGGATTTTCAGGGAATATATTGCTACTCCCTCCAATCATTCCTCTGTAAGTATTGTATTCATTATTAATATTTGCTAGACTGTCTCCCAAATAATTGTTGTAATTAGTTTGTTGACGATTTGTTCCCATCTTTTGTCTCATACGTTCCTTCCAAACAGCAAATGGTTCGCCTGGTGGAGAATCAGGTGGAGGTGGAAATTGTGGCGAAGTTGTATATAAAGGCGAATCAGGTGGAGGAGGAAATTGTGGCGAAGTTGTATATAACGGCGAATCAGGTGGAGGAGGAAATTGTGGCGAAGTTGTGTACAAAGGTGAATCAGGTGGAGGAGGAAATTGAGGCGAAGTTGTATATAACGGAGATTCCATGCCTTGATATCCATCAGAATAAGAATCCTGAGGTCCAAGTGAACCCGGAGGAGATGTTCCTTGATAATCAGGTGTAATAACAGGTTCAACTTGTTTTTCTACAACAACATTAAGTTTTGTTTTATCCATTCCGGAAATAAGTTGATACAAATCGTCTCTATAATTTTCAACAAGGGTTTTTACATTTGCAGGTCCATCAACATGTAACAATTTGTTAATATTTTCTGATTGGTATGATAACCCTAATAGTTGGTCAATATTATCTTCTGTAATAATTCTCATTTGAACATTCATTGTTTGTAATTCTTGCATCAATAATTTCATCGCAAATGGAACTCTTACAATGCTGAATGAACGACCAAAGCGACTAATTGCTTCTAATATTTCTTGTCCTTCTATATTTTTATTAAATTTCAATGGACCATCAGCATATGGACTTAAAAACAAATTTTTTTCAGGATTATAAATTGCTATTGAACCGGTTTTATTACAAATTCCCATATAATATTGGTCACCTCTAATCATATATGATTCGTTTAAAAAATATGACAACCCGTTAGCCATAATGCCATCACGTTCCATTTCACCTATTTTTAAACCACCATCATTTGCTCTACCTTGATTTGTTTGACGTGTCATAAAATTTCGTTTTCCAGTTGCACGGTAATTTATTTTATCTTTAACCATATGTTTTAAACGCATATAATATGTAGGGCCTATGTATATTTCTGAATAAATTTGCTGTCCAGTAAATCCGTTATACATTATTTGGTCTCCACTATGATGATATCCCATTTTAGTTAACATATACCCATATGTGTCAAAATTAGAACCATTTGATGAAAAAGCAGTACAATCTCCATAAGAACCATATAAACTACATGCCTTTCCAAAAATGGCTTCAACTAAATGTCCAATTGTCATACGAGATGGCAATGCGTGTGGGTTTATTATTAAATCAGGTTTAAGACCGTCTTCTGTAAATGGCATGTCCTTTTCTGGAATAATGAGACCTAAAGTTCCTTTTTGCCCGGCTCTTGAATTTCCTATGAGCATAGATGGTGCGAAATTATGTTCTCTCATATAATATAAATGAGACGATGGCATTTCTATACAATACACTTTTCCTTCGTAATCAATTAATTCTTCCTTATTGGAATCGTTTACTTTTTTGTTAATGAATGGTTGATTTTGTTTACGAATAATACTAATTTTATAATATGTATTTTTTGACTCAATAAGATGAAATTTGTCTTTATTTTTTCCAGAACCTCTTATCATATGAGGAAAATCGCCTGGTTCAGATGCTATTTTTATGATTCCAGACCACCCACAATGAACTGCCAATCGACATATATCATTGGCTAATTGTAAACTGATTGTTCCATATCTTGAAAATCCATCATTGTATGTATGTCCATCACCTTGAAGCAAAGCATCTAACAAAATGATGCATTGTCTTTTAGACAAGTTCCATACATAGTCTGGTAAATACTTATTTAATGCTCCGACGCTTAAATTGTCTAAATGGTCATATATTTCTGGATGTTGTCCTCTTAATATTGTAAATCTGTCTTGTACATTATCATATTTATATGTCAACCTTAGTTTTGTCAATGTATTTGTATTGAATGCTATTTTTCTATCTTTTAATGCTGATATTTGTATACTTCCGGCTTTATTTGTTGAACCGTCAGCAATAAACATTCCTAACAATTGTAACCAATCATCCATTTTATAATACTTATCATCTAGTTCCATCCATTCAACATCAGGATATACGTTTTCCATAGATTTTTGAAAACGAACCATTTTTCCAATTACATTTTGTGCTTCTATCAATTCATAATCTTTGTCACCTTTCTTTTTTTCTCTACGTTTTACATACAATTTATGATTTAACGTACAAACCACTTCAACTTGTTTATTTTTAACACTATACATTTGTCCATTATGATTGTATTCAAATTTAGCAGTAGGATGTTCATAACACATATTTCCATCCGTATCTAATGTTGCTACTTTATGTCTTGAAATGTCAATGTCTTTTATTTCAACCCAGCCTTCATTTGTTAGTACTTGTTGAGTAGGTAAAGCACAAGCCATTTTATCACCAATTGCTGGCAAACGGTCTTCTCTAATTCTAATTTTAGCAATTCGAAATCCTTCTTCTCCTTCTGATATAAATGATTTGTCAACAAATCCCAATTGGCCTTTTTTTGTTGTTTTAGAATTATCTATATAAGAACCACCTTGTTCTGAATTATATGAAACTTCTCCTATAAGCACAATTCTATCATCTATAACTGTATTTTCTTGAACCAATCCGTATTTATCCAATTTACTATAATCAAATCCTTCTTTAATTCCTTTAACATTTGGTTTGCTTTCAATGTTAGTAAACGTGCTATTTACAGTTGAACCAGCCACTTTGGAACTTTCTTCTCTTGCTTCATATGTTGTATAATAAGTTGTTCTAAACAAACCTCTTTTAACTGAACCTTCATTTATTAAAATAGCATCTTCTACATTGTAACCAGTGTATGACATAATAGCAACAATAGTGTTTACTCCATAAGGTTGTTCTTCATGATTAATATATTCTAAATACCTAGATTTGACTAATGGTGTTTGTCCGTAATTTAAAATAACTCCCATTTTATCCATGCGCATTTGTGAATTAGAATGATAAACTGACACAGCTTGTCTGCTTTGACCACACGAAAAACAATTTCTAGGGAATTGATTTGATTCTGGAAATATAATAGAATTGCCCATAACACCAAATAACAATGACGGATCTATTTCACAATGTGTATAATATTTAGAATTCTTCAAATCTTCAACCTTAGTTGCAATAAATGCGCTTTCTTCTTCAGAAGTGTCAATGTAATCAATAATTGCTCGATTTTCCTCGAAAAAGTCTAATATTTCTTTCAATGTTTTGTTTCCAGGATACAATGTGTTTACATCATATAATATATTATTTCTTAACTTAAAATTCAAATCAGATTTCTTCCCAAATCCAGACACAACTTGGTCCCATGTATATTTTCTTGACTCTATAATAGAAGTTATGTTTCCATATTCATATGATAATTTACCATATGATACATTTCCGTTTTCATCTATTTTTGATTGTCTGTAAAAAATGGGACGAGTTAATCTTCCTCCGTCTGTATAAATGTAAATAATGTTAGAAGAATAACTAAACGATATACTTGTATAAACAGGAATGACACCATTTCGTCTAAACAATTTAAGTATATTGACAGTTTCAATTGGATTGTCAATAACACCTATCCAATTTCCATTTACAAATACTTTTGTTGAATTTGCTAAAGTTGATGGTCCACACTCAGTCAACAATTTCAAAGGAGTATTTGCTCTAATCCACTTTATAATTGGATATGACGAAAATCCATTAGTGATTGAAGTACTTATTGACAAATGCTTATGTAAACCAATATTTCCACCGTCAGGAGTGTCGACTGGATCAATAAGTCCCCATTGAGTGCTGTGTAATAAATGAGGCCCAACAACTTTGGCGGTTGGATCTAATGGAAGATTAATTTTTCTTAAATGAGACATGTGTGTAAACCATGACAATCTATTTAAATCTTGAACTAGACCTATGCGTTTCGTGTTTTCATTTCCTCCCCAATTTCCTTTGAAGCCTTTTTTAAATCCATCTTCAACAATTCTATCTTTAAAGAAATCTTTGATGTTGTCTTCAATCAAACTAACAAAATTATTTCTATATTTTCCAGAGTGGTAATAATATTCTTTGTCTATTTTTAAGAAAATATTTCTATTTTGAAGAATGTAATATTCACGAAACAAGTCATAAATTAAAGATCCAGATGTTTCAATTCGTTTAAATTTAAAATTGTCGCGATCAGTAGGTTCTTCTTTTCCAGTAACAACACGTAACAGTTTATTCACCATAAATCCAATAAAATAAGCCTTATTTAAAAAATTGTCTTCTCCAATATGTGGTAAAAAATAGTTCATTAAAATGTCTTGAACTGCTGAAATCGTTTGTCTTTTAGTGAATTTAGCAATAAATTCTAATGCAATTTGTTGTGTAAAAATAGTATTAGCATCATGAATTGATGGTATAAACAAATCAATCATATTTGAATTCTGTTTTAAATCTAACAAACAATATTCAATAATAGATTTGTCTGAAATGACGCCTAATGCTCTCATAAGAATAAACAAAGGAATAGGTTTTTTAACATTTGGAATGTCAATAACAATTTGATTGTTAGTGTAAGATGCATCAGGAGCCACAATTTTAGCAGATGTGTAACGAATTGGTTTAGAACTGTCTTCTGAAACAGAATGAATTTCACAGGAATAACTGTACATTTCATCTTCTTTATTTTTTCTGACATAAAGCATATTATCTCCAAATTTTTCTTGACTGACAATGACTTTTTCTTTTCCATTAATAATAAAATAACCTCCATAATCATTTCTACATTCGCCTAAATTAAAACAAGCTTCTGTTGTCAATCCTTTTAAAATGCATAAATTAGAATGAAGCATAATTGGAAATCTACCTAAATAAATTTGTTCATATGTTTTTGTTTCAATAATTTTTTCATTTTCGCGATAATAACTATATTCAACGTCAATATCATAATGAATAGTAATTCCATAATTCATATTTCTTAATCTTGCATCATTTGGATACATATAATGTGGATATTTAACGTTATTTTCTTCATCATAAATGATGGGTTTTCCAAAATAAAGTTTATTTCCTTCTTTTCCTCCAAGATAAACACGACATTCACTTGGTTTTTCTTTGTCTCCTAATTTGGCAACAGTGAAATCTTTTTTTTTGGCAAGTGTGTCAGATTCTCCGGCGGAAGTTTCTCTTTCAACAAATCGAATAGGATTATTTTCACGAAATATTTGAAATATTCCTTTGCTGAAAAAATCATTATAAGAGTCTAAATGGTGTGCCACTAAATTGTATGGATTGTCTTTAAAATACTTATCAATTAAATTCCAAGCAATTGTATCCATTATATTAATGTAATGTTATTTTTTTAAATGTTATAATTTTATAAATATAATTTTATATAATATAATTTTATAAATATAATTTTATAAATATAATTTTATATAATATTAAATTTATAAATTTATTTACACCATTGAAGATTTAAATGTATTGTTTATTCTTAACGCTGGTTTTATAGAAATATATTGCTAATTTTGATATGACCCAATTATATACAAATGGTGGCCAAAATGTAAAAACCGAAAATATTGAAAACCAATGGTCAAATGTATTTATTTTGTTTGATACAAATTCAGTAATATCAGACAAATTATTTTCATTGTTTTTATTATACGCGTCAAATTCTTTCACATATTGTTTCGCATAAGAACTTCCTAATCCAACAGACCAAGAAGTAGATACAAATATACCTGTTAAAAAATATATAGTTGGAAAATCCATTCATGTTTTATATCAAGTTCTCTTTAAATTGTTAATGTAATTGATAAAAATATTTACATTCTTATTTCCGTTTCAATGTTTTAGCTGTTCGTTTAGGTCTTTTACTCCTACTTTTAACTTCATTTGACTTTTTACCAGTTATGCGAAATATTGTCCATGGTTGTTGCGGTCTGTCATGCAAATAAGGTCTTAAATAATCCCATACTCTGTTTTCAGTACAAAACTTATTTTTGTCAAATGGAATTCCACACGAATTTCCCCATCTTAATGAAAAAGACATATTTTTTGCTAAATTACTGTCTATCACATTTCCATCCAATGCACCACGAGGTTGAAATGGTTTTGGTCTCGATGGGTCAGACATATATTCACGAGCATCTAATTCATAATGCGAACAACATGTTCTAGAACATGGATTTTCTTTATTCAAATATACATCATAATGGTCTGATATTATTTGTTGAGCTATGTCAATATTTAATTTCCCTTTGTGAGTGTCCATTAAATCAGCAAGTCGAACTTTTCTAGCACCTTGATGTCGTCGTATATCATCAATGCCAGTGTTAACACATTCTAAATTACGTATTCTTGGGTCATAAGGTCCATTAAATCCAATGAAATACCCATTCTTTGTTTTCTCAGTTTTGTGAAATCTTAATCCTAATTCTATTCTCATTATTTCATTTTTGTTAGTATCTCCAAACAACCAAGAATTTGCATAATCACCAGAATTTCCATCTAACAACATCTTTTCATAATCATCCAATGATTTACCATATTGCATTGCGTTTCTAATACGACATGATATTGGTATATTGTTTTCATATGCTATAAATCCACCTATTGTCGTTTCAGTTCCTAATATTCCAGCTGAAGTAACAAAAAAATCTGTTCCAGACCAAATCCATCCAGGAAATCCCATCATAAGTATTCTATTTCCTTTTGTAGGGTTTAAATCAACAACAAACTTTGCAAACTGACCATCAACAAAATTAGAAAAATTATTATGAGCACAAACGATTTTGCCATCAGATGTCCAATCACCTACCGCTATAAAAGCACTACATCTCTCTTGACTTCCACCACCTTCTCTTGATGAAACATTTGATGACACAGCAGTGCCTCTTACAGCAATTGATTCTTCTTCTGGCATATTTGCCCACCAACTTTCAGTCAATGTGAAATAATTATTCCAAGCAACTACTTCATCTATTGACATATTTGCACCTTCCGCAAATCCTTCCATTTCCTCATAAAATTCCGCGAAATTTTCACGAATTTTCTCGCAAAAATACTTTCTAGCTGCCGCAACAAAAAACTCCCATTTGACGCCCAAATCAGTGTAAACTATAAAATCTAACATTCGTTTCACTTCTTTCATATCGTTTTCTATTAATTTACCATAAGCATATCCTCTTTCTTTTGGATTTCCCTTAATTGATACATATGTCCATCCGTTTAAATCATATCGGATGCCATTTTTTACCTTTTTTATATTGTTCATATACATTTATCAAATATTATTTTATAACACAATGCTACATAATTTATAACATATTTACAAACGATTTAAATACACCTCATCTTTAAAAATATGAATAATTGGTCTACTGCCACTCAATATGCAAATTTGTCTATTTATAGTAACAACGAAATTGTATCAAGCAAAAAAAGAGAAACAAGCGCAACAAGAGCATTAGAATTAGACGACGGATGGGAAAACAATTCAAATATATACTTATTGTCATATCAGCCTAAGAAAAAAGTCAACACAAATAAAAAAGAAGATGATGAAAATAGAAAACTTACAATTGATGAAATAAATTACAGAATGCAACAATTATTGATGGAAAGATCAAATATATCCAGAAATGACGCACCAAGACAACAAACGTCATAAAATGGTTTCTTTAGAACAATGTTATACCACAGTTCCGGAAAAATATAGCAACAACAGAAGCGAAAATTATTAATAATTTAATATTGAATATTGTCTAAATGGAATTTGACAAAAATCAGTTGTAGTTTCATTTCCTTGCCAATAAATATGTTTGTGATTTTTACAAACCATATTTTCACTATGTGGTTTTTCAAATATTACATGTTCGTCATTAACCATTTTCTCTAATTTATTCCAATACTTATTTGATGCTGACTTTCTAGGAACTCTAAAATTTAAACCGACATTTCTAACCGATTTTTGACATTTAATACAAACTTCGTTTTCACTGAAATTGCATTTTTTCCAAGATATTTTACAATTGAAACAAACAAAATGATATTTATATCCAGTATTCCACAATTCTAAACAATTTTTATAGTATAAATGCGGTTTCATAATATGTATTGTTTTGTATTTTTAAATTTGAATTTGACACAATATTATTTGTCTAAATGTTGTCTAAAACGATATGCGAATCTATAAAACGTTGGATCGTCATCGCCTAAAACATTATTATTTATGGAATTGTTTAATTCTATACTTCTATTTCTAACACCTAAACCTCTATTTCCACCTCCACCTCCACCTCCACCTCTAAATGTTTCTAATAAAATGTTGTCAAATATCATATCAATTGAAAACAATGCGATAATAAATATTAATAAACCAAACAATGTATGAATTTTACTCATAATATTATATATTATATTGTTAGTATAAAATATAATTAAACTTCAAATATTTTTCGTTTTGTTGTTTAATGTCTCTTGTTTTTACATGTCTCACATGGATACATTCCTTCTTTTTTTCCATGTCTTCTTTGATACATCATAACAGACCCCATCAATACAAACAACAATATAAATGGCAATAAAACCAAAAACCATGCTATTCCTGAATGACCATCTTTACACATCAAATTTAATATCCAAGTCCAGAAAAGAATGTATACAACTTTAATCATAAACACCATCACACAACTTGGTACATAACATGAAAACATACCTAACGTATACTTGTTTTTATTTCCCATATTTTGCAAAGCAGATATAGCTATTGCTAACGCAGATATAATAAAATAAACGTAAGAAGGAGTACACAATTGACTTAATTTAGTTGGAAAAGCCATAATATGTATTATAATTAGAAAAAAATATACAATTAAGTATATTTATGTGTTAGTTGGTCTTTGTAAGGCGCCGGATTTGTAGGAGCATTGTATCCATTTAACGCATTATACGCACTTTTAAAATTAAATGTGAAATCTCTTCCTAAATTAACTAAATCTTGTGGCAAAAGACCACCTCCTTTCATTCTTTGCCTTTTTCCTCCAACAATGCTACTTTTTGTCAAATATCCAGAATCATTCATTCCCATCTGATATGATGGGTCTTTTGTAGTATCATATGGTGATAAATAATTGCGATTGCTTCCAATTCCATCAACACCAGGCCAGTTTGATACATTTGGAGACCATGGTTTACCAACAAATGGTCCTGGAACAGGATTCAAATTAGTATTTGAACCTCCGTTCATTTTATAAGGAGCAATTGGACATCCACATGAGCCACAGCCATAACCACCATGTTGTTTATTTCCACTACATGTTTTGCATTTAGATGAAAAAAGATGTTTTCGAGAACATCCAACCATCATTATCGGTTTTTGTTTTTTAACACGTCTTCTAGTATGTCTTCTTTTGCTTCCTGTATGTCTGCGTTTATAAGACTTTTTCATTATATATTCTATATAGAAATTAATTTATTCTACATCTACATGAGTTAACATAAGTGTACGACAACACATTTTAGTCAAATTTAATTCATCTAAAACTTCGCCTTCAGGTGTTTTTTCACTATATTCAGGTGTCAAATAAATCACTTTGTTTACATGCATTCCTTTCGCAATCTTTCTCTGTCTAACTTCTTCACAATAATAACGATACTTGTTGGCAAGAACAGTACCGCAATTAAAACACTTTACTGGAATAATCATTCTATTGTATAATAATATAAATATTCTTTATATAATTATATTTAAATCAATTTTTTTATAAAACAAAACAATCTAATAAAAATAATGTTTCATAAAACCATCGATAATTTCTTTAAATAATAATCCCTTTCGAATAACTTTAATAATATTTAAAATGTCTGCACGCCTAGAATCACCACATGAATTAAGACGTTCTGAAAAAATACGTTCCAAATCAAACACCAATTGTTGTCTTATATCATTTATTGAATGTGATATCATTACACTACTGCCTCTTTCGCATATTGTAATGCCAATTACAAATCCATTTTCAATGTTAAATTTGCAAAAATGTCTTTCAAATAATGTATTTTTAAAAATGCATGCCACATAAAAAATATTTTCTTCCCAATCCAAATCAATTGTTTTTTCAATAAATTGTTCAATATTTTCAAGTTTCATTAAACAATATTTATGATAAATATTTAAGTAATTTCAATTATATATTTATTTTGTTAGTATATTATATAAATGGGTCATCGTAGGCATCATCGTTCATCTAAAAACATTTTAGATACAAGTGTAGCAGTTGCTAAATCAACTAGCAAAAAATATATGCCAAAGGTTAAATCAGGTTTAGAAGATGTAGGAAGCAAGGTTGTTAGTTCAAGTAAGCGTTCTATTCCATTTTTACAGCGTATGACACGTAAATTATTCGGAATGTTTGGTGTCAGGGGGACACGCAGGAGACGCAGACATTAAATTCTATTGTTTTGTCTTTAAGTTGATTTTTATAGAAAATATTAATTTAAATCGCACAATTATTTAATATTTTCTTGTATATTTTTTCATTCGTCTATTCTTCTTTCTTGTAATACGATGTCTTACATTTGAATTTAAAATATGCTTTTTTGTTTTTCTATTTTTTAAACGCATTTTTTTTCTTGAACCACCAAAACCAGTTAACAAATCAGTGTAGTTTCCAATCCCAAATAAATTTTTAGCAATTAAATTAAACCTATTTTTTGGTTTATATTCATTTTGTGATGTATTTATTGTCTGTTTATTTTCACGATTTTTGTACACTTCTGAAATTGAAACTGGTTGTTCAGTTGAAACAGGTAAAACTGGTTGTTCATCTTCATATTTAATTGTATATGTATTCATTTTAACATTTGTATAAGCATTCAAAATTTCATTTGTTTTTGTTAGTTCGTCTTCTATAAAATGTTGTTTGTTTTTATCGTTGTTAACAATTTCGCTAAGTTCTTTTATTTTTTCATTAAATCTATATTTTACTAAATAACCAGCATAATCATCTAAAGTGTTTAATGGCTTTACATAACTGTTTTCATTATCATCGTCCTTATATGTTATATCAAAACCATATTTACCAAATAATGTTGTATAAGTCATTTTTGTTAGTTTATCTTCTTCATTTCCTATTCCTCCACCACTTTGCTTTGTCTTCAAGTATGAATTAATAATGACGTCAATTGTGTCTTTTTTCATTCTTAATTCAAGTTCTTGTTTTATGTGTGAATATGGTGGGTCATTGCTAACTTTTATTTGATTTTTTACAGCTACATTTTTTATAATAAACATAAAAGTATTCAAATAATAATAAAGTTTTAACATTTGTTTCACATTTTCCACATTTTCCACATTTTTAGCATTGATTGCATTCATTTCTTGATAAATCAATTGTATTATTTCTTTTTTTCTTATAGGAAGAGTTACTTTAGTTATTACAGCATTGTCGCATCCTGTTGCGTTTATATACATTTTATCTCTCACATTAGAACTAACATTGCATATTACTTTACTCAAAATTTCGTTTAAAAAGAACGCAATGTCAAAACCATTTTCTGTCATTTTTTGTAAAAACAAATTTATTAAAACTGGTCCTGCTAATTCAGGTGGTGGTTGTGTCTGTGGCGCATCTGATTTTTTAGGTTTTTGACGCATGATATTTGCTGGAACTCCCAAAAAAAAGTTTGAATTTTCGATTTGTTTTATTAAGTTTTTGTAATTATTACACAATCTTAAAATCATATTTTCAGAAATAAAATTTTTTACTTTGGCATTGTTAAATGGACATTCAATGTCTTTTGCATTAATATTTTCTATTTCATTTTTATAACCGACATCAAACTCAAAATTTAATATCATTTTATTATTTTCAAAATAATAACTTTCTTCTGGGCTTTCACTTGTCAATGAATTTGTGTAAATTGGAATATCCATACATATTGGTTCTAAATATGGTTTTGAATAACTTTTGTTTTGAGAAGCAGCATCAACTTCTGTCACTGCTGTATAATATACATCAAATGATTTAATTCCAGGAGCATTTACATTAGAAAGAGTTAGATGAGATTTCAAAGGAGCATCTATCGCACAATTTGTGTATTCTGGAATGATCATTCTACTGTGTATACTTGTTACCGGAAAAATGTTGTCATTAAAGTTAGGAACAACAAACTCACTTGAAGCAACAGGTGAACTCATATTATCAGTTTCAGAAAATTGGTCAGATGATTGTTGTATTTCTTTTTTTACAGACATGAATGACATATGAGCACTATCTTTAACACTAACTAATGCCATGTAATCACTACATTTTCCACTTATCACTGGAAATACATAACAACTTTTTTCTCTCAATCTTGTAAACAATCCATTTTCCATTCTATCAGAATTTATGTTCATTAATATTTTAAACAACGCCGAATTAATGTCTTCTATGTCTGTTACTTTTTTAATAGATTCATTAACAATTGTCTTCAATTGTTCAGTTACTGTTATTTTTTCTAGATAATTAGACTCGGGTTCAGTTGAAATTGGTGAAATAATGCTAATTATTCTGCTGTTGTCCATGTTAACATCATTTATGAACCCCATTTCTTTTAAATTTTCAATAATTTTATTTGGGTCATTTTTAAGAAGAAACATCAAAATCATTATTAAATTATAAATTTTAGAGTTTTTGTTGTCATGACAAAGTGGATCAAAATTACATGACATTAAATCTGTTTTGTATTCTTCTAATCTCTTTCTGTTTTGTTTTTCCAAAAACACAGCAACACTTGCCATAAAATAGCATTTACTTGGAACCAATATAACTTTGTCTTCAATCATCATTACATCCTTAACTGATTTAAGTGCATTTATTACACCATTAGTTTCATCAAGACACCAATACAAATAATCAATAGCTTTTACATCATATATATCTTTTTGATAATCGTAAATAGCGTTGTCAAAATTATTCAAAAAATAATGTACATTTGAAATGTTTAGTTCTTGATTTTGATTTTGGCTTTGATTTTGAATTTGATTAAATTTTTGTTCAATCATTTTTTTTACAAATTCATCTTTGCTAAACAACATGCATAAAAAATATACATTGTTGTCATCTATACAATAAGCAGCATTTGAAAATTTATTGGTTGCATCTGTCAACGAAGTTCGACAATAACTTGTAAATAAAGCATTTGGAGCTATTCGTTGCGCTGCTTTGTCATTTGTTTCTAACATTGGTTTTCGAGGTTTACTTACATTTTTATATATTTCATCATTATTTTCGTCATTGTTTTTTAATCTTCCAACTATTGCATCATGAGACCATTGATTAAAAGAAATATTATTATTTGATGTCATATCAATTATAGCATACAATTGCCCTATGTCCAAATATTCTTTACATGAAGAAACTCTCATAAAATTATTTAATGTTGCAACTATTTCTTGAATTCTATCAGATTGACGTTTCATCAAAACAGCTGAATAAAGAGATGATATTGCTTGAAACATTAATATGTCTGCTTTCAGCAAGTTAGGATTTGCATCTGTCATAAATTTTCGTGTTGTATTTGCTGAACTGCTTTTGTATTCATCTTCATCTCCATCTCCATCTCCATCTCCATCCCCATCTCCTTCGTCAATATTTTGACCTATAAATGGGTCCATTTTAAAAAAACTACTTTCACTTTCATTAGACGAAAAATAATCAGGCGAGAGACTTAATGGTTCTCTTGTAAGTGAAGGAATTTTAATTAACCAATCTTTTAATGTTTCAAATGCTAATTTTCTGACTTTCACTATGCTTACAGGATTTTGTATTTTGTCTTTTGGTGAAATGTTGTTTGGTAATACATCAATAATTTTAGGTTTTTGTTCACAATTATACAAAAAATTTATATATGCTTTGTTATAATTTATAAATTTATATTCTCCTTGTCTTGTTTTTTTTGGTTCATTTGATTGTACATTTGATTGTTCATTTGATTGTTCATTTGATTGAACAGTTGGTTCTATATTTTTTCTTTTTTTGTTTTCTGTTTTTTGCATGTACTATAATATAAAAATAAATTATTATTTATATTTCTTCTAAAATAACACCTTTTGTTGTTTTTGTTTTTTTCATTTTTTTATTATTTTTATGTATATCATCATGGCACTTCTCACATAAATTAGCCAAATTAGCCTTTGCGTTTTTTTTCAATGTTATATCCTTCTTTTTTATCGTTCCATTGTCATCCGCTTCATTTTGATATATCAAGTGATGAACATCCACCGCAACATTTACTTTACAATTATCACACATTCCACCTTTAATATGTCTTGAATTATATTGTGAACCTTTATGTTCTAATATGCTTCCACCTTCAGGATGATACTTCATGCGAATTTTATGCGCATTTTCTAAAAATTCTTCTGGTAAATTAAGACTTTTACATACTTCTAATCCATACATATTTGTTCCAGGTCCTTCTTTCAATTTACGATTATATATTAAACAATCGCGTTCATTATCATAAATGACTGTCATGTGTTTCATTCCAACATTGTGAAGTGATGTTATTTCATCATATCCAATAATTTCATGCAAGTGTGTAGCAAAAATAAATGAACAATTTACAGATGCCATTTTTTGAACTCCTGCTACAAAAATACTAACAGCACTGATGCTTTCAGTTCCAGAACATAATTCATCTCCTAACACTAAACTATTTTTGTCAGCCAATCTTAAAATGGTTCTTAATTCAGACATTTCAACCGCAAATGTAGACAATCCTTTGAAGATGTTATCATTTCCTAAAATTCGTGTAAAAATATATTTATAAGGCATATATACAAAAGTTGTAGCCGGAACATATAATCCTGCTTGTGCCATAATAACTGCAACACCTAATGCTCTAATGAAACTTGTTTTTCCTACAGCATTGGTACCATAAAGCAATACACCATCTAAAGCCAAATCATTGCCAGTATAGTTGCCTATATTAATGTCGTTTCCTATGTATAATTCTGTTTGTTGTATTTTTTCAATCAAACAATGTCTTAAATCGGTTGTTTTCACATAAGAATTTCCTGTGTCACTCACTTGTATTTCAGGTTTACAATGATTGTATTTTCTAGCAATACATGCTTTACAATAAATGACATCAATGTATGTGATAAAATCAGCAACAGATTCAATATCTCTTTGAAATTCTTGAAGTCTTTTAATGATTTTTTGTTGGTACACTTGTGTAACAAGCCCAATCAACTTTTGCTTGATTGAACCTACATTTTTGCATAATGTTGCTATTTGAGCATTGGTTATGCTTTTGTTAGATGATGTTTGTTTACTGAATTCTAAATCTAATGACAAATTGAATGTTGTTTGAGTTCCTAAATACCCAGACGAATATTTTAGGACAACGTTGTTTTTATTTTTGACACATTCTTCAAGAATTTTACATCTTCGTTCAGTTGCACATAAACTGAAATTGTTTTTATCTGTTTCATGAATATTTACATATGATTTTTCATCATCTTCAACTGATTCAGGCATTTTTGATTTAGATTTAGATTTAGATTTAGAATTGTCTTTTTTAGATGTTTCAAAATCAGATATCAAAGAACTGAAATAAGAACGACATGCTTCTAATTGTTCTTGTGAATTTGTTAGTATCTTTATTTTTTCATCTAATTCTTCGTCAACTCCAGGTTTAATAAAACTTTCGTCAATTTTAGAAATATTATCTATATTTTTACACAAATCAATGTTAAGAACTTGTTCTAAATAGTTTGTTATTTTGTCTGATTTTTCGATTAAACTAACAAAATTAGGAATTTTAGAAATAATGAATTCACTAATTTTGTTGTTTTTAATGAATGAATGTATTTGTTTTGAAGCAACAACTGATTCGTATAGTTTGTATAATGACTTAGGTGAAGCCTTTTCTATAACAATTTGTCTCATAATTTTAGAAATATCTTTGACACAAACTAACAAACTTTTAATAAATCCATAATCTCCATCATAACTTTGCGTTAACACAATATTAATTGTATCATATTCATTATTTAAATGTTCAATGTCTGTTACTGGATTTAAGAAAATATCAGTAAATTTTCGTTTTCCCATTGGAGTGATACATTCATTTAACATTTTAGACACAGACGAATATTTTCCTTTATAATTGTAATCGTCTATAATGTTTAATTGTTTGAGAGAATGATTCGCAAGTATCATTTTTTTAGTGTTTGATTCAAATGATGGTTGTGAAATACTTTTAACTAAATAAGGATTGTGTTGAAATACAAAGTCTAACAAAAAACAAAATGCTTGTGTGGCATAAACATTGTCGTAAAAAATTCCCATAAATGAATTTAAATCGTTAATTTCATAAAATTTAGAAAGTAGTTCACTTTGATATGTTTGTTTCTCACAATTTAAGGCACGTAAAACATTTTTGTTAGTTTTATCTTCAAGCAAACTAACAACATGAATTGATTTACTTTTTCCTTTCAAATTAATGTAATTAATGACGTCTTCAATATCTGAGTTGTCTAAATTTGATATAATAATTGTTTCAACAGGTTTGTGGATAGATATAAATCGTTCTAAATCATCAAATGTAGTAGGATTTTTAATATATTCATCATTAAATTCATTAATTATTGTTTGGCCTGTAAAAATATCAATAATTCCAATTCCAATATAAATATAATTCTTGTTTTTATTTTTTAATGTGCCTTTTTTATGTTCAATCCATAAACAACAAGTGTTGTTAGTTATTTGTTCATTATCTTCTTCTGTATAAAAATAAGTTCCTGGTGAATAAAGTGCGGTTTGTTCTCTTATTTTTCCTTTTTTAATAGGGTCTTCCCCTACTTCTTCATACACCGCAATTGTATATCCTTCATTTTGTTCTTGTATTTTTTTGACATATTTGTCAATTAAATGTGTTTTAAATCCAGCATTGACAACAATTTCATTATCAATTGTCATATTTCGTTCAACAATATTTAAATCACATATTTTAGCAAATTCGCATAATTTACTTCCATGAATATTTTGTTCAGCATCTTTTAAAGCATATACTTCAAAAAATGCTCCATTTTGCATTAATACAATAGATAATTCACCATATTCTTCTACACATTTATTTGTTAGTTCAAAATAACCTCTGATTACAGACATGTTGTATTATAATATATAACAAGATGTCTTTATGTTTGTTTTAATATAAAGAATACTGAATCAGACTTGTCAATATACAAAGTGTTGAATAAATATCGTTTGCAAGCTGAATAAGTTTTTTCATCTAAAATGTGAAATGTGTAGTGTAGTGTTTTAAGAATAAATAAAATAAATGAAATATGATAAGGAAAATGAATGTATTTTAACATGTCACTCATAAGCATTTCTTTATATTCGTTGTTGTAAATAGCAATTTCGCATTTTGCATCGATGTATTTATCGCATTTGATTTTATATCCATAAAATATTTTTCCATACAATTTCCAAACAACTTTGTCAAATGCGTTGTTAGTTAGATGCATAAAATGTTTCATTTTAGTCATAACACTTTGTTCATTGTCTGTAAAAATAGCAATGTCAATATCGCTTTTTCCATGAACATAATCTGAACGATTAACAGAACCGTAGAAATATAATTCTGTATCTAAATAGTCTTGTAATTTATAGAAGAATTGTTTTAAATTTGTTGGAAAGTCTGATCGTATTGTGTTCATTTATTTTAATCAGAGAAAAGAAAAAATGGCGCGTTTACTTTGGTTGCCGATTTAGGGATTTAGGGATTTAGGGATTTAGGGATTCATAAAGTTATGCAACAGTGTTTCTTTGTTAGTATTTGTAACTTCACCTGTCAACATCGCACTTTCAAATGTTTTTCTTAAAATATCTGCTGGACATGTACTCCCAACTTTAATCATTCCATGCTGACGCAAATATTTTTTAACATCTGTTATATTCGTTTTTTTCAAATCTTTTTGCGCATTTATTATATTTTTTCTAGTCTGTCTGTCTTTCACTAATATAGCAACTTTTCTTAATTTATCTGATTTTCCAAGAGTAAATTTCTTTTTTACCGTCTTTTTCAAATATACCTTGTTCTTTTCTTTTTCTTCTTTTTGTTTTTCATTGTGTTCTTTTATACATTCGTCAATATCTTTTTTATCTGTCATAGTGTCATCTAAATCATCTAAACCTTTCATAACATCATGGGTTGTCATTTCTTTTTCCATTTTCTTGAAATCTTCAATTGTTTTTTGTTTTGCATTTGTTTCTTCATCTTGCATTTTTCTCAATCTGTTCTTTATTTCTTCTAATTTCTGTTCTCTTGTTGATATTTGTTTTGGAACTTCTTCTTTTTCTTCAATTGGTTTAGCACCTTCTAAAAATATACCTAAATTTCGCTTTGGAGGTGTAGGAGGTCTTATTAATTCATTAATTACCGGATTGTTCATTTCTTTCCATTCTCTATATGTTTTCTTTTTTCCATTTTTTAAACAACCATAAGGAACATCATCTTCAACTTTATAGTTTACATTAAATACATCCGGTGTTCTAGGAGGAGGTATTGGAATTTGTTCTTGTAATTCTTGTGGCAATTCTAATGAAATTGAAGGTGTTGCATGTTGTTGTTTTATTGTCTTATTATGTATTGCTCGTTGCATTTTATTTTTCTTTGTTACTTCAGACAAATAATTTAAGGCACCATAAAATTCATCACCATTTTCAACATTAGTTTCATTTGTTACACCACTTTTTGTCTTTATTTCTTGTGTTTTATGTTCTTTAATCCGTTTCAATAACTTATTTTTCAAACTATTTGGATTAATCACTGGACTTATTGTTAGTTCTTTTTTGCTTCGTGCTTTTTTTGTTTTATTTCCTGCCATTTTGAATAATTCTGGATTGATTTGTATAGTTTTTTTAGTAGACATGATATATACTTAAAAAACTTTTTCATAATTGAAACTCAAAATAAATACTATTTTTAAACATACATACTTGTTAGTATTTTGTTTAATTTTTCCTTTTCACTACATTCATTATTTATATTTTTCATATACATTTCTAAACCTTTGTCTAAATCATTTAATGTTATACATCGTTTATCTGATTTATCTAAACAAAACACTCTTCTTCCATGCGCTATTTTAGTTTTTGAGAACAATGTTTCTATGTCTCTTCCATATGATTTAAACATGTCTTTATTTTTTTCAAACCATTTTGAATCGATTGATGATGTAGTTGACCAATTATTTTCATTTACTTTTTTAAGAAATATATTATATAATTCACACGCAGAATAGTCGTTTGTTTTAAATCTCCATGAAAATCTTGATTGTAAACCTTGATTATATGAGAAAAAACAATTGTTTAACTCTGTTTCATATCCAGCAATAATTACCATCAATTCATGTTTATGGTCACTTAACATTTCACACAATGTGTCTATACATTCTTTTGAAAATATGTCTCTTTTTTCTTCATTTCCTAACGCATATGCTTCATCTATAAACAATACACCTCCTAAACATTCGTTGACAATTTCGCGCGTTTTAATAGCTGTTTGGCCTAAATATCCAGCAATTAAATCAGATCTTGTAACTTTTTTAAATGTTCCTTTCTTTAAAATACCCATCTTAGAAAAAATAGTTCCAATTAACTTAGCCACTTCTGTTTTTCCTGTTCCAGGTTTTCCATAAATAACCGTATGCATAAAATCATTTGAATCTAGATTTTGCAAATAATAAATGATTTGGTCTAAAATATTTTCTTTAAGATCTTTCATTCCAATCATATTGTTTAAATCAATCAATGGTTGTTTTATATTATGTAACGCATTAATATCAATATTGTATTCTATATTTTTATTATTCGGATACTTATTTATGATGTCAATTAAATCATTAATGGTCTTAACATCAGCATTAATGTTTACTTTTTTCTTATTCAAAGGTGTTATGTCAATTCGTTCTTCAAACAAATTAGGGTCTCGTATTTCCTGATGTTCAAATTGTTCTAGCGTCTGTTTGTGCGTCCGTTTATTGATATCCAAATGGTGCAAAAATTGATTGTAATTATTAATGTCAGTATAAGATCTAAATTTTCTACGATTTAACATTCCAATATACTAACAAATCTCGTTTATATCATTTTCATTTGTTAGTTTATTTAGAAATTTGATAGTTATTTTTATTTATTGTCACTTCTTTTGCAACTCTTGATATTATTTTACTTATATTCGTTTTTTGTTCTAATTCTGTACATCCAGACATTGAATTAGAAACTATCTTCAAATACTTATCATTTGTCTTTGAATCTGAACTACAACATCCTGGATTTAATTTAACCCATTCTGGAATATTTTTTATATTTTTATTAGCTATTTGTTTTATTATTTTTGACATTTTCTCGTTTGGCTTTTCATCCTTTATCCATTCATTATTATCTTTTATATACAATATCTCTCTCTTTTGGTCTGAACAATGAATTGGTCTTTGTCTAGAATCTAGTTCTTCCAAATTATCTATCACCACATTTGATATACCTTCAACAAACCCTTTTTCTCCTACTTTTTCAAGGTCTGATATTTGCAATTTTATTGAATCCACAAAATCTGATATGTTCATGGCATCTTTACATGTCTCATTTAAGAAAAATTGTAAATTAAATGTTTGATTGTTCGAATGAACCGTATTATTTGAAACATTGTTAGTTTGACTTGTTTTACAAATATCAATGATTGTCTCTGTCAAATTCTTGTTTTGATTTATTACACTTATATTTTGTTTTATAATATCTTTTACTAACTCGGTTAAGCATTTCATATTTGTTGAATCATCTGGTTCGGAACTTTCGGAACTTTTGGAACTAAAACAGGTTTTTCGATGACGCCATAAACTCTGACGACAACTGTATTGGTTTCCACATTGACATTCATGCGTATCGAGTGGAACTTTTTTGTCTCCTATTTGTAAACAATTGGTCTCTTTTTGATGTTTTCCTGTTAAAATATGTCGTTCCCATTGACTTCTACGTGACGTAATGTAGTCACACGGAATACATTGGAACGTTTTGGAACTTTTTGTGTCTCTCATGTCTCTTAAATAGGAGACATAAAAAGTTCCTAAATTGTTTTCCAAAAAAATTAAAAAAAAATTATCGTAACAACATTTTTCACTCAAAAATATTTTCCAAAGCATTATGCTCAGAAGTCAAAAAATGCGAAAATTTCGGTATACCCTTCTCCCATTTTTGAAAAATGGACAAAAATTTTTGTCCAAAATTGAAAAATCAAAAATACTTTTGGCGAAAAAAACTAACAAATTTGACCCCTTACTTATACATTTTAAATTCAACATTGTCATTTATTTTTATTACCATAAATGATAATGAAATTATTTATTGTATATACATTATTTCTATAATGCTTGATACGTCTCCTATATTTTTTATTATTAATTTATTATTACACTTGTTAGTATAAACTGTTATAAACGCGTCACCTGGTTGAAAACAATTCTCAACATCTTCAAAACCAGAAAAGAATTCATTGTTTTTCATTAAAATATATTTATTGTCTTCTATTTTTATTTCAATATTGTCGACCCATTTAACCGATTTTTTATCTATATTATCCCAATTGGGTTCAATAACTGTTAGTATGTTAAAATTTACCATATCATCTATAATAGGATAAAAAGTGTCATCTATTTTTTTTAATACGTATGATATTTTATTAGACGAGTCCTTCATCAAACAAGTCGTTTCACTTATAGGATTATTTGTATCTAAATATTCTTCTTCTAATTTACCCCAAGTATAATCATTAATTTCACAAAATATAAATTCATTTTTATACTTAAAGAAACCAACGTCTTCAACAAATCTAATAAATTCTAATTTATTTATGTCTTTGTCTACAAAAAAATGTTGTTTTAATTCATTAATTTCATCAAATATGTCTTCATCATCATACAAATTTATTTTTTTATATTCAATCATGAACTTTTCCATTTAATTTATATTTTAACATTAATTCTTTTTAATACATTTTCAATTTAATAAATTATCACATTTGTGTCTTTGTGAATTATATATTTATTAAAACAATTTAAAAAAAAATTGATAAATATAATAATTGCTGGGATGTCAAATACGCTTGATTTACAGAAAATGAGTTCAGAACAAATGAAAATTAATGACGGATTTCATGAAGATGGCAAGTTTGATGTTCATAGTAATAAATATATTGAAGAACCTTGGTCTATTATTAATACTTACTTTGAAGAATCACATCTAGACAGACTTGTAAGACATCAACTGGAATCATACAATAATTTTGTAGGATACCAAATTGTGAAAACTATTGAAATGTTTAATCCTGTTAACATCAGGTCAGATAATGATTATGACCCTGTATCTGGAAAATATTCGTTAGAAATGGTTGTTAGTTTTGAGAATTTTCATATTTATAGACCACAAATCCATGAAAATAATGGTGCAATCAAATTAATGTTTCCACAAGAAGCCAGATTACGCAATTTCACATATTCTTCAGCCATGACAATCGACATTAACATTAAATATATTATTCGTGATGGTGAAAATTTAGAAAATGTAAAAACTCTTCACAAAACATTGCCTAAAATACATATTGGCAAATTGCCTATCATGTTAAAATCGAACATTTGTGTATTAAAACAATACAAGTACGCAGACCATAGACATACAGGTGAATGTAAATATGACGCAGGAGGATATTTCATTATTAAAGGGTCTGAAAAGACAGTTTTAGGTCAAGAAAGAGCCGCTGAAAATAGAGTTTATTGTTATAACATTTCTAAAAATGAAACAAAATATACTTGGAAAGCTGAAATTAAATCAGTTCCTGATTTCAAATGCATTTCTCCGAAACAAATAAATTTAATGATTTCTTCTAAAAACAATGGATTTGGATATCCTATTGTTGTTCAAATTCCTAGAATTAAACAACCTATTCCATTGTTTATTGTCTTTCGAGCATTAAATGTGTTGTCCGATAAAGAAATTTGTGAATATATTATGCTTGACATTTCAGTTGAAAAATACAAACCCATGTTAGAAAATTTACAAGCATCTATTATTGAAGCAAACAAATGCATCACTTATGAAGATGCTATTAAATACATTACTAGCAATGTTGGTTACACTGTTTTAAACGCACATGAAAAAGAAAATGGTTCAATGAAAAAGAGACAATTTGCACTTGATGTGTTAGAAACAGATTTGTTTCCTCATTGTAAGACACTTAAACAAAAAATTTGTTTCCTTGGTTATATGGCAAATAAACTGTTACAAGTCAGTTTTGATTGGATTAAAGGTGATGACAGAGATTCTTATCTAAATAAAAGAATTGACTTGACTGGAACTTCATTGAATAACTTGTTTAGAAATTACTTCAATAAATTGGTTAAAGACATGGAGAAACAAATCATCAAAGAAATAAACACTGGAAGTTGGAAATCTAGTGAAGATTATATCAACATTGTCAATCAAACTAACATTTATAAGATTATTAAACCTACAACTATTGAAAACGGATTTAAAAGAGCATTATCTACTGGTGATTTCAGTATTAAGAATTCTAATTCTACAAAGGTTGGTGTAGCACAAGTATTAAATAGATTGACTTATGTTGGAACACTTAGTCATTTAAGAAGAATATCAACGCCAACGGATAAAAGTGGAAAATTAGTTCCTCCTCGTAAATTACATAACACTTCTTATGGTTATTTGTGTCCTGCTGAAACACCTGAAGGCGCATCGGTTGGTATTGTAAAAAATCTTAGTTATATGACACATGTAACTGTTTATTCAAATAGCAATTCTTTGTATGAATACATTGAACCAAAAGTGACATCTGTTGATTTATTAACTCCTATTCAAATGTATGACAAGGTAAAAGTATTTATTAATGGTGCTTGGATTGGCATTTCAGAAGACCCTGAAAATTTGTATAATATGCTAAAAGAAATGAAATGTAAAGGAATTATTAATATTTACACATCAGTTGTGTTTGACATTAAAAATCAAGAAATAAGAGTTTGCAATGACAGTGGTAGATTAACAAGACCATTGTTGAGATTAAAGAATAACCAACCATTGATTACAAGACAAATTATGAAGGATATTGAAGATAAAAAATTGTCATGGGATGATTTGCTTACAAATTGTCGAATTGAAGAGTCTATTATTGAATATATTGACCCAGAAGAACAATCATTCAGCAAGATTGCGAACAATCCAAAAGAAGCGATTACACATGATAAACATGTTATTTATAAGCATACACATAGTGAAATTCATCCATCAACTATGTTTGGAGTTGTAGCGTCATGTATTCCTTATCCGGATCACAATCAATCTCCGAGAAACACTTATCAGTGTTTAGACGTTAATGAAACAGTTTTATTGACAAATGGTTCATCTATGAAAATAAAAGACATTAAGGTTGGAGATGAGGTTGTATCGTTTGACCCTAGTTGTCCAGAAAAAATATCAAATACAAAGGTTGTTGATTGGTTTATTGTTCCAAATATATACCCTGTTTATGAAATAACGTTAGAAAGTGGAAAAAAAATAATAGCAACAGAAGACCATGAGTTTATGTCAAATAAAGGATGGGTTAAAGTTAAAAATATTAAGGAAAACAACACATTTATTGGAACGTACAATCAAAATTTACAAACAAACAAAATTCAATACGAAATTGTTGTAAATAAAATTAGAGTTCATGATAGATTGGTATCTGATATTACAGTAGAATCAGAAAACCATAGTTTTATAACAACTGGTGGCATATTATCAAGTAATTGTGCTCAAGCTAAGCAAGCAATGGGAATTTACGCAACTAATTTTAATGAACGAATGGATAAAACAGCGTATGTATTAACTTATCCTCAACGACCACTAGTAGATACACGTGTTATGAATTTGATAAAGTTAAATGAAAATCCGTCAGGTAGTAACATTATTGTCGCAATTATGACACATACAGGTTACAATCAGGAAGATTCGTTGTTAGTAAATAAAGGTTCTCTTGACAGAGGGTTGTTGCAAATTACGATTACACATACTGAAAAAGATGAAGATACTCAAAAAATTAATGGAGATGAAGAAATAAGATGTAAACCAGACCGTACAAAGACAAAAGGAATGAGATTTAGCAATTACGATAAATTGCATTCTAAAGGGTTTATGCCTGAAAATGAATTGGTTGAAAATAGAACTATTATTATTGGAAAAGTTATACCAATTAAAGAAAACAAGAATGACCCTACAAAAGTAATTAAGTATGAAGATGCAAGCAAACAATATGTTACATGTGAAGAATCATACATTGATAAAAATTACGTTGATAGAAATGGAGATGGATATACATTTGGAAAAGTAAGAGTAAGAGCGTTGCGTAAGGCAGTAATTGGTGATAAATTTTCATCAAGACATGGACAAAAAGGAACAGTCGGAAATATTATTCCAGAAGAAGATATGCCATTTGCAAGCAATGGGTTGAAGCCAGACATCATTATTAATCCACATGCTATTCCATCACGTATGACAATTGGTCAATTGAAAGAAACAAATTTAGGGAAGGTTTTAGCCCTATTGGGGTTATTTGGAGATGGAACTAGTTATGGCGAGTTAGGTATTTCAGAAATTTGTGAAATGTTATTATCAAATGGATATGAAGGATATGGAAATGAATTGTTATATAGCGGATTGACTGGAGAACAAATTGAAGCAGAAATATTTATGGGTCCAGTGTTTTATCAGCGTTTGAAACACATGGTAAATGACAAGCAACACAGTAGAAGTACAGGACCAATGGCAAATTTAGTAAGACAACCAACGGAAGGTCGTAGTCGTGGTGGTGGATTGCGTTATGGTGAAATGGAAAGAGATTGTATGATATCACATGGCGCCGCTAGATTTAACAAAGAAAGATTGTATGATGTATCTGATAAGTATTCAGTGTATGCTTGTAGAAAATGTGGATTGATTGCTTCGTACAATGACAAAATGCATATTCATTATTGTAATACATGTGACAATAGAACAGATTTTGCGTATGTTAAAATTCCTTATGCTTGTAAATTATTATTTCAAGAATTAACTACAATGAATGTTGTACCAAGATTGGTTACAGAAGGATAATAATGACAATTAAGTGTAATTTAATTTATTTTATTTTTAATTTTGCGTTAAATTAAATATTTAGAAATCAAAAACAATTTGTAAATATTATATTTATTTATTATATAAACATGCCAAGATGTCCAAAAGGAATGACTAAAGATGCGGATGGAAATTGTGTTGAAAAACAATCCAAGACAAGGAAAAATTGTCCAAAGGGTCAACGACGAAATTCAGCAGGAGAATGTGTTGACAAAACTTCAACTAGAAAAAGATGTCCAAAAGGAATGATAAAAAATACAGACGGTGAATGCGTTGAAAGAAGTCAAATGACAAAATCTCCTCGAAAGAAATGTCCAAAAGGAATGATAAAAAACGAAGAAGGTGAATGTATTCAGCGAACTGCTTCAATAAAAACAAGAAAAAACTGTCCAAAAGGTCAACGTAGAAATGCTAATGGTGATTGTGTGTCAAAAGAAGAATATAAACTTCAACGAATGAAGAAAGAAGCGTCTGAAGAATGGGACAGTGAGGTTGATAAAGAATTTGATGAAATCTTGAATGACCTTAGACAAGGTAAATTGAAAAAGATGAATTTTAATAATCAAAATGCTCCAGCTTTGGATTGCAATGTTTGTTTGAAGAAATTTACTATAACTGAATTAGAAAATGAACTTAATTCTAGAAAGAAAGCAGAACAGCATATTAACATATTGATACCTAGAAAAAAGGTTCCTAAATAAAAAATATAAATTCAATTAATTACTTAAATTGCAAACATTAAGTAATTAATTATATTTTTTTATTGTCGTATTATATAATGTCTAATAGCATTGGTACTAGTTTTAAACAATCAGCAACAGGAACTTCTGGTTTCACAACTGGAAGTTTGGGTAGTTTAGCAGCATTTGTGCCTGGTCTAGGTCTTCCATACAATGGTCCTGGTCCATCATTAGGAGGTGGATTGCCTGGTTTGATGCCACAACCATTGATTATACATGATAATTCAGATATATTTGCTCGCACACGTTTTACATTACGTGATGCATGGAATACTAGCAGTTATTCAGGAAGTTCAAATCCAAAGAGAATAATTACGCCATTCAGAGCAGTTAACAATGCTGGTGATTTGCTTAGTAGAGAAAATTATTCGTGTGGAGGAACATGTCAAACATATCAAAGTAGACCTGGATTGAATGGTTTGAAACAGCATTTTGGTTCAACATCAGTGTCATGTCAGCCATCTGTGTTATGGAGTGCTATACAAGTAGACCCGAAAATTCCATCATCAACATGCAATGTAAAATTTGTGTATGATGGTTCAGATTATATTCGATTTAAGAAAGACCAAGCGGTTAATAAGAATTACAATGATAGATCATTTGGAGGAGATGATTACAGAACATCTCAATCCGCAATAAGACATATAAGACGATATTAAATATTTATAAGACGATATTAAATATTTATAAAACAATTTAAAGGCTAATTATAAATACATTTATGATTAACAAAATAGGAAATATAACGAATGTGAAGTGGCATTATACCTTTTCTAAAATGTGTGGTTCTTATGGGTATCAACGAGTGACATTTGATTCAAAACAAAAAGTTGTTGAAATTCGAAATGGAACAAATGAGACAACTGACAGTGTTCAAATTATAAAAATAGATGACCAAATGTTAGTTGATAAAAATTACGCTTACGTTTATGTAGAAAAGGATGGTAGAATATACATAAGAAATTTGTTTGATAGCAGTAATCCTAAAGGGTTTGAACAAAAGAATGCATTTTATCCAGATGATATTTCTGGGAATTTTGAATTGGATGATACTAACAATGTCATAATAAGTTATTTAAATTTAGGATATGTTCAAAAAATAAATAGTTTAGAAAATTTATCAGAAAGAGATGTTTTGCATTTTTGTATTGAATATGAACTATACGACAAAGTGTGTATGGATGTGTTAACACATATTGTCGATAGTTACGTCAAATTAGAAAAAAAAATAGAAATTTTGAATGAAAAAGTAACAAATTTAGAAAACAATTATAAAGAAACTAACAACAAAGAAACTAATAACAATAATTGGTTTAGACGGTTGTTCAGATGAATGAATTATTTTTACTTATTAATTTAAAATAAAATTGAAATTAAAATAACTTAAAGACATAATGATAATATTATAGTTAAGTAAAAATGGCGTCCAAAATTAAGTCAAAGCAAAACAAGTCTTCCGTTTTATTTGAAATTATTGAAAATGAAATTAAACAAAATGATTATTCAATTGCACGTCAACCATATGTGGCATCTGAATTTATTCCATCAAGCATTATACCAATTATAATGTCACATCATTTCAATAGTTCTGAAATGGTGTTGTCTTATAATGAAAATCATGCAATTTATAAAATAATGATTAAAGACTTGTTATGTGACAAAGTTATGAATTGGGAATACAATCGACCACCTGACATGGGAAGATGTCCTGATATAGCAAGATACATTTATAATTCAAAAAAACCAATTGATACAATGATATATTTGAGTTTTAACAATTTAAAAGAAACATTTGATGTATTAGATGGAATTCATAGAATCAGTGCGTTAAAAATAATTAAAGAAGAAAATTCAAAACCACTTGATTTATTAGAACCACATGAATTTGGTTCTGGAAACGACGCTACTTGGTTATATAATCAATATATTCTTGTCAACATTCGATTTAATTCAACATTAGGAGAATTAATCGAATCATTTAAAAACTTAAATAAAAGTCAGGCTGTTCCTGAATTATATATAAGAGACCACGCAAAAGAAAAAAGAGATATGATAGATGCAATTGCCAATGAATGGTTTGTAAAATATAAGAAACATTTCTCGTCTGCTTCAAATCCAATTTTAGGAAACACTAACAGAAATAAATTTGTTGAACTTTTAGATAAATTATATGAAAAACATAAAATTCGTCAATGTAATTCTGATAAATTAAGAAAATTATTAGAAAACGCAAATGAACGAATTGCTGAAAATATTCCTACAAAAGCATCAATTGACGCTCGCGTTAAATGTAAAGAAAGTGGTTGTTTCTTGTTCTTATTGAAAAATGACAAATTAGAGGAATTCATTTAAGAATATTCTATTGAACAACATCTCCAATTTTCTGGTTTAGTACAATATATGATACAACAACATCCTGTTATGCCTTGACCACATAGACAACAACCACACATATTATCACCATTCAAACAACATCCTGTTAATTCTTTTCCAAATAGACAACATCCACACGACTCATGACCTTCTAATATACAACCATATCCTTTATTTCGACCACAATTTATCAATGTTAAATTATCCCAAACACATATTCCAATTCTATAGCACATCATTTTAATTATTGATATAACTATATTTTTATCTTTATACTTTTTTTGTAATTCATTTTACTTCAACAGCATTTGGCAAGACAGGCGCAGAAGGAACGGGAGCAGAAGGACCAGATGCTTCTGTATAAACTGGTGCAGATTTAGACGCAGGTTCATATATAAGACAACATCTACAACTCTTTGGTTTTTCACATTCGAAACAACAACATCCAATAACATTGGTTTTCATATTAGGATTGGTGTTACAAACTAAACAACACCCAAAGTTATTCCTACCACCAATATAAAAACCTGTTAAATCATCTCCTGCTAACCAAACCCCATATGAATTAGAACCTGCAATTATACAACCATAGCTTTCTCTATGTCCACAACTAATTAATGTAACGTCATCTATAACACATAAACCAAATTTGCAACACATATTGTAATTGTATATGATATTTTTAATATATTTTTAATATATTTTTATTTGTTAATTAATGTAAACAATTAATGTTCAAATACTTAAAAGGAATTTGTTAGTTAATTTATGAAAATTGAATGTGAAATGATAGATACAGAATACGACAATATGTGTGATTCTATTTGCCCATCATGTAACAATAAATGTGACATAGAATATAGAGATTATGTTGAAAAATTCCCTATGGTTTGGTGCTGGACGTGTCAAAGTAAATTTGTATTAGATTATCCATTGGATGAATTTAATAACTTTTTACATGAAAATGTGGAGCATGGAATAAATACTTTTACATTAGATTTGGTAAAGATTAAGAAAATAGCAAATTGTGAAGTTAGCAATAAATTAAAAGAAGAATATACATACTATTATTTGAGTGATGATTGTGATAAAGAAAAAATAAAAAAAACAATTTTAGATAATGTCGGTGTTGAACTCAATAGTTATAATATAAGAGACATTCGTAATGAATATCCAGAATACGATTTGGACCATGATGGAAACTCTATTTTTATAGAAGTAATAGACAAAAATGGAAAATTAATTCAAATAGAATTTTCTGGTGATTAAAAAATTAATATAGTTAATATATAAATATGACGACTCCATATGGAATTTCAACATCAATAGGTTCTCAATCATTTCAAGGATTTGTTAATTCGCCTGTAAATGGTCCATTGTCAACTGGTAAATATCCTAATGTGATGCAATATCATAGTTATGGAATATTAACAGGTCAACGCCCAACTCCACCTCAATTTATACAACCAGTTAATTCAGACATGTCTGTCAATGCGAGAGCACATTATTTAAGAGCAACCGATGTTAGTGCAAAACAGAAAGCAATTGAAGATGCATTAGGAAAGACATCTCCTCCAATTACAAAAGTATCATATTCAACTCAACGAAAATATCCAGTGTCTACTCATGTCAATTATATTCCGCCAATTCAAGGTTCAATGTATACTAACATATTAAAAAGCATTGCTGTGGGAAAATCAGCATATAAAGTCGGATTGCCATTAGAAGCACCAATAGGAACTAAAAGTTATGATACAAGTTATAGAAGGTCTGCATTAAGAAAAGCTAGATCAGGTGGATGTACCGCACCTAAGAAGAAAGGGTCAATATATAATTATAGTTTGACACAACCAGGAATTTGTGCTTGGGGTGCTGTTCCAAGACAAAATTATTAATAAATGAACTTAAATGCATTTTGTAAAAAATAAATAGTTGTTATGAGTTTCAGCATTCATGAAGTTGGTTGTGGAAAAGGGTTTCGAGTTGAATCTTATATTTCTCATAATGGACATTGTCCAATGATTTGCGATACAACATTTTTTCGTGTAACTCTTCCAAGTTTAGATTTTATAGACAAAATTTCTGATATTGACAATAATAAATATAGAAATTTTAATATAACTAAGATAGATTTTTTTAAAAAAGTGAATTTAAGTGTTTCAAGTGATTGTGCTAAAGATAAAGTCATAAAATTAAAAAAAAACGTTTACATTATTTCAAATTTTATGAAAAGGTTTAATTTTAAGATTTCAAACAATAATCCAGAATTTGAAGAAAAGATTAACAAAGAACTTAGAAGACATGGTTTTTTGTTTACAGTTAACACTGTTGAATTTTATGGAAGAAAAGAATTAAATGACTTAAAAAAACACGAAAAAGATGTGGTTAAATCAAAAACTAGAAATGAAGCGCCTAGACACAACAAACGTTTTTATTATGGAAAATGATTAAAACTAAACAGTTTAAATATATTCTTATTAAATTAAATAACAACAGTTAAATGTCGTTAATTAATATGTATGCTATGGAAATTCAAAATGCATCTCCTTTTTTTGATAATTATGGTTATGAAGTTGTACCAACAAAAAGAAATGACTTTAAAATCAATGAATGCATTAAAAAAAGAGAAAAAATAAGTTTTCGAAAATATAAGAATTTTGCAATTGAGAAAATATGTTTTTACAATGAAGGAAATTCATCATTTAAAAATGATAAAGGGATAAAATTAATAGATGAATTAAATAATTGTGTGTATATGAAAATAAATTTTATGAATCCACTTTTTGAAAAAGGAAATATCAACAAAACAAAAGGAAGCATAAAACTATCAAATATGATTGAAGAACAAATAAAGTTGTCTAACGAACTAAATAAAATATACATAAATGAAAAACAAAAACAAGAACGGATTAATGAAGAAATGAAAAAAGAAAAAGAAATTATAAATAAAAGAATAGAAAAAGAAAAAATGAAGGCAGAATTTTACAAAAATCTTTTCAAAACTCTTCCTGATGAATATAAAAAGAATGATAAAATAAATAAAAATATAAAAATATAAAGAATTACTAACAAAGTATCTAAAATGGGTGGTTTAATGAACCTGATTGCATATGGAATATTAGATTTAGAATATGGTGATATTATAGTTAACAGACAACATGACTACTATATAAATGACTGTATTAAATCCATTAAAAACATTTCTTTTAGAAAATACAAAAATTATTTAATAGAAAAGCTTGAATTTTATTCATATGGAAATTCATCATTTACAGAAGAACAAGGTTTAAAATTAATAACAAAGTATAATTCAAGCGTTAAATACATGAATGTTAATTTTATGAAACAAATAAATTTGAAAAAAGAAAATAACATTGTTTCGAGAGAAAACAATAAACTAACAAAAATGATTTTAGAGCAAATTAAATTGTCATCGGAATTGAATGAAGAATACAAAAAAAATGTAGAAAAAAATGAAATCAGTATTGAAAAAGAAAAAATAAAAAAAGGAAAAGGAAAAGGAAAAGTGAGAGATAAAAAATATGCTCCAAGACACAACAAACGTTTTTATTATGGAAAATAGTAATTAAATATTTTAGCATTTAAATGTTTTGAAACAATAAATATAAACATGCCACCTATGGGAGGAGGATTAATTCAACTTTTGGCTTATAAAGTACAAGACATATATTTGGCATCTATGCCAAGAATAGATACATGTATTAGTTATGAGGAAGAATTTAATAAAAGAAAATATAATAATTTCAAATTGATAAAGGCGCATTTTTATAATTATGCAAATTCTGCGTTTAAAGAA
>JACCDH010053187.1_pt1 | contig 34700 bp, 30 predicted proteins | sample 7442481 | NCBI WGS metagenome assembly JACCDH01 (sample SAMN15323433, study PRJNA562643) | freshwater metagenome | isolation source: river surface water | place: USA:Blue River Watershed | collected 2017-08-15
GCGCTGATGATCTTCTGCAACTCGCTGACCAGCTCGGTCTGGTTGAATTCGGCATGCTCTCGACCGGGGCCGGTTCTGCGATTGCGCTTGTCACTGCGGCGAGCGCGCCTGAGCGAGTGAAACTGGTACTGGGTCTTTCCAGTCAGTTGCCGGTCTGCAATGCCGGAGAGCGATTTGCCTGTCGTCTATTGCGTGGAACCTTCTCCACATTGCTGCGCTGCATCCTTGGCCTGCGGCTCGCGCTTGGTAAGTCAACTCCTGAACAGTATCTTCAGCGTCTGCATGAGTCCCTCGGCTACGCCGACAGGCGTTTGCTGGACAACCCAGGCATTCGCATGAAACTTGTGGAGAGTGCATCCGAAGCGGTTCGCAACGGCGTGGGAGGGGTTGCCCGCGACACCGCGCTCTCTCTTGCTCCCTTGAATGTCGCAGCGGCCTCGCTGCCAATGCCTGTGCATGTCTGGCTGGGGAGCGTGGCACATCTGGCGCAATTCAGTACCGTGCCGTCATTTCTGCACAGCCTTCCGCGCGGTGTCCTTCACAGGCTCGGCAATCATGGCCGCTACTTTTTCTGGCGTTACAGCGAAAGTGTGTTTGCGACTGCCTCTCGTATTCTTGATGAGCAGATCAGTTCGGCAAGTGGTCTGGGATCGATATCCAGGCGTCAAGCGCCCGATGCTGTGCGCCGCGCTGCCGCACTGGCAGGTTAGTGAGGTTCGTGCAGGTCGAAGTCACAGACATGGTGACTGAAATGCAGATCACCCAGGCTGCTTTCTGGATGTTGCCGATTTTCGATGACCTTGTACGCGCCACTTTCGATGAAAACGGACATCAAACTCGAATCAACTGCTCCTGCGCGCGCTTCCTTCTGAAGAATGTCCAGTGCCAATTCTGCTGGAACCGCTGCCTTGTATGGGCGATCTGATGCTGTCAGTGCATCATAGATGTCGCAGATGGTCATGATCTTGGAGGCGAAGGGGATATCCCTGGCGCTTCTGCCTTCCGGATAGCCCGTACCGTTGAGTTTCTCATGATGAGCACCGGCGATTTCGGGCACTCTGCGAAACTCTTCTGTCCAAGGAATCAGCTGCAGAAAGTTGCGCGTATGAGTGACATGGGACTCGATCTCCAGACGCTCATCCCGTGACAGACTGCCTTTTGGAATGGACAACATCGCGAATTCATAGTCGCTGACAATCGCAAAGCCATGCTCACGTTCGAATGGGGGGCTGTAGGCAGCAAGGTGTTGCAGGTCAGTGGCGCTGGCGCCTTCCAGAATGCTGGGTTCATTCGCCTTCACAATCGTATCGAAGAAGTGATCGAGTCTGTCCAGCTCAATCTGCAGGCTGTGCTCGATTCTTGCAGTCAACTCTGGTGAGCTGATTCCCTTTCTGTGGTTTTGCAGTTGCTCCCGAAGAGCACGGTTCTTCAATTTTTCCTTCGCCAGCAGAATCCGGTAGTGAATGCTGTTGATGTTCTCGTGACTGAGTTTCTTGGATTTCACCAGGACTGACTCGCGTACACCCACTTTGCCGAAGTCATGCAGCAGGGCTGCATATCGCAGCTCCCGGATTTTCGCTTCCGAGTGAACTTCACAGCAGTGCTGGGGGTGCGTGTCGACGCTGACTGCTCGCGCCAGTGCCACGCAAAGTTCTGCCACCCGGAACGAATGGCCACTGGTGGTGGGGTCGCGCTGTTCGATGGCCATGACGGATGCCTTGACGAAACCTTCGAACAGTCGGCGGATGTCGTTGTGCAGGATGGCGTTCTCGATTGCCACTCCAGCCTGACCGGCAAGCGCCTGCAACAGCCGACAAGTGGGTTCATCAAAGGGAAGAATGTCCTTTCGAGTATCCGTTCCTGGTGTCAGCAGAATGTCGCGTTGTCGCTTTCGATTGATGAACTGCAGCACAGCGATCACATTCTTGTTCTTGTTCAGTGCGGGCAGCGTCAGCATGCTGACAGTCCTGTAGCCCGTGTTCTCGTCAAAGCTCTTGTTGAATCCATAGGGTGCAGACGGAGGGATCTCGTAAGCATCGACGATGTTCAGAGGCTCTCTTGTCAATGCTGCATATCCTGCGATGGACTGACTGTTCAAGGCGAATCTGCGTTCCTCGAACGGGAAGTCCATGGAGTCGTTCTGGGTAAGCTTGAAGATGATGTGGCCTTCCTCGGCGTTCACCAGGAACAGGGAGGCCGCGTCACAGTCCGACATGTTCTGGCCTTCGGAGAGAATCTTGCGCAAGAGCACGGCAAGATCGTTTTCCGCGGCGAGAGCGATTCCGACGCTGGCGAGCTTGTCCAGATTGCCTTCGATGCTGGCCATGGCCGCCTGGCTGTCGCGTGCCCGCCGACGCGCAATGACGGTTTCACAGGCGTTCTGCAGGATCTTGTGTGATTGCAGCGGCGGGAAATCCGCTGCGAACAGGATGTCGATATCTCCCTGTGAGGTATCGTCACTCATCAGCAAGGCCGTCGGCAGAGCGCAGCGCCATTCTTCCAGCGTGGCGGATTCCAGCAGGAGTTTGTCGAGCAGCACCATCTGGGGATCGATGGCCCGCGTTTCCGCCAATGAGTTGACGGTCAGCAGTCGCAATGCTCCAGGATTCACCCCGCGCCAGAATGGCCGGGCAAGCGCGTCAGAGCCCAGACATACAGTCAGGACAGTGTCGGTACCTGACGGCCTTTCAGAGGTGAAGGTCAAGGCGGTTGAGCTCCCGGGACGCAAATGTCCGCTGCAAGCGCGTTTGAATGGAATTTCCGCTGGCTGGGAGTGTAGCGCACGTTCATTGGCTTGGCGACGGCACCTCCGGAAAGCAGAAAGGCACCGGAGCAGGCTTCGGTGCCTTTCTGAAGTCTGCCGAAGATTGCAGGGTTTCAGCTGCTGAAGCTGGCTGAACCGAGGCCACCGGCCGCTTGTCGCGCACTGGCCAGCAGCCGGAAATGCGGCTTTCTTGCTCTAGCTGTAGCCGCTTCCGCTGCAAGGATGTCTCTGATGAACTTCTCGAGCATCTGCCGCGCTTCTGACTGATATCGGAACGGGCCTATGTTGCTGCCTTCCCTGGTACGGAAGTACCAGAGGCCCCCATTATCGAAAACACGTTCTGTACGTTGCGGGATTACGCGATCTGACCTGTCTTGCTTGCGAAGGCTTGTCATGATTTTGCTCCTCTCGTTGTCTTCGTCAGCTCAGACCGGCGCTTTGCCCGGAACTGTTCTCAACTCCGGATCGCCCGGCCTGAGCTGACGAGTAGCTCGAAAGTAGTATGGGATTTCGGAGGTGAGAAGAGCGCAAATACTATGCCATTCCGGCAAGTCCACGAGAGTGCCATGGCACTCTTTTCGCGTGCGATAAATTCATAGAATTCAATGTGTTGGAAGGGTTTTATAGAGACTTGATCAGGGCGGGAATTTCACTTTGCCATCAACATGTTAGCAGGCAGAATTAAAGCATCGGTTTTTCGTGCATGAAGTAGAGGAAATGAACAAGTTGCAGCGTGAATGGTCATTTTTTATTCATTTAAAACAAAGGGTTGTACGGCTTAGGCAAGAAAAAATATTTCTGCAATGAACTGTTTGACTCATTCACCGTCCGAAGCGTTGTTCGGCGATCATGTTTGCGAGCAGAAGGTCCTCCTCGGTATTGATGTTCATGTAGTCTCCCGGCTTCAGGTTGGTCAGTGTCACAAGTGCGTTCGGCTGCGACTTGATGAATTGCATCGGGCTGTAAAGCCCCAGGTGCAGTGCGTCCGCAAGTTGTCTTTCCATCGCCATGTCCCAGAGCGAGAACAGCGGTTGCCACTGCTCTGCCGTTCGCAGCCAGCCTATTCTGCTGTTTTCCTTGAGCAAGGCCATCGACAGACGTTGCACCAGATCAGAGTCGAACCATGGGACATCGCCAGGGAAACAAGCAATATGCGTGCACTCAGGGTCATTCTCGCGGCACCAGAGCATGGCCGCCTGAATGCCTGCGAGAGGCCCTGAATCTCCGATCACAAGATCGCTGATTAATGGGAATCCGAATGACTCGTACAACTCGAGGTCCCTGTTGACGTTTATCAGAAGTCTGGCGGTTTGTGTTTCGGCGTTCTCGATGATCCATTGAAGGATGGTCTGACAGCCTGCAGTCATGAGTGGCTTGTGCCGATAATGAATGCGTGAACCTCGACCGCCGGCCAGGATCACGCCACACACGCGCATTTCAGTGGACTTCATGGGCGTCTCGAAGAGGGATGAAGCACAACGCTGGGCATTCCATCTGATGATTGGTCACAATATTCACAATTGAATATATACAGGCAGTGTGGGAGAATCGCGCACTTCAGAAGCCGAGGAATTCCTTTTAAGCTCTTGAATTATAAGAACTTAAGCAGAAAGCGCGCGGTCTGGCAAGCACAGCGGTTTCAGACAATCACAGCGAAGTCCTCAACCGGCCACTTTTGATCAGTGCAGTGGGTTGAAGATTTTCAGAATGACAATGACAGGCGGACAACAAAGGCACGCCGATAGTAGAGGGTAATTCATGCAAGTTTCCATCGAGACAATTTCCGAACTCGAGCGACGAATGACAGTGGGTGTGCCCGCTGCCGTCGTCGAAAGTGCTGTCATGGCCAAGCTCCAGGAAGCCGCGGGCAACGTGCGCCTCAATGGCTTCCGCAAGGGCAAGATTCCCTTGAAAGTGATCAAGGGGCGCTATGGAAAGGGAGTACGCCAGGAAGTGGTGGGCGAAGTCATGAGTCGCACTTACTACCAGGCAATTGCCGAGCAGAATCTGAAGCCCGCCGGACAGCCGCGCATAGAGCCCAGGTCCATCGCTGAAGGCAAGGACCTCGAATACGTGGCAATTTTCGAGGTGTTCCCTGAAGTCACTCTTGGGGATTTCAAGGAGCTGAAAGTTGAAAAGCTGGTGTCCCAGGTTGAGGACGAGAACATCGACAAGATGATCGAAACCCTGCGTCAACAACGCCAGACCTGGGAGCCTGTCACCCGTCAGAGCAAGAACAAGGATCGCTTGAACATAGACTATGTTGGCACCATGAATGGAGAGGAGTTCGCTGGCGGCTCTGCCAAGGGAGCCAACCTGATTCTTGGCTCCCAACGCATGATCGAGGGATTCGAGAAAGGTTTGACCAAGAAGAAAGCCGGCGATGAGGTCGTGCTGGATCTGGTGTTCCCTGAGGACTACCAGAACAAGGATCTTGCGGGCAAGCCCGTCAAGTTCGAAATCAAGATCAATTCCGTCAGCGCTCCCGTGCTGCCCGAGCTCAATGACGAGTTCTTTGCCGTGTTCGGCATCGAGGAAGGGGGGCTGGAAGCATTCCGCAAGGAAGTCGCTGCCAACATGGAGCGCGAACTGAAGAATGCCAGCAAGGCAAAGGTGAAAAGTCGCCTGATGGAACAATTGCTGGAGCAGAACAAGATCACCCTGCCCAAGAGTCTCGTGCAGGGCGAGATCAATGCTTTGAGGCAACAAGCACTGCAACAGTTTGGTGGTGGCAAGCAGAGTATCGATCCTTCTCTGCTGCCTGATGAGCTGTTTGTGGAGCAGGCGCAAAAGCGCATCGCACTGGGGCTGATTCTTGGCGAAGTCATCAAGAGTCGCAGTCTGAAGGCGGATCCTGCTCTGGTGAAGTCAACGATTGAAGACATCGCGTCGACTTACGAAACGCCCGAACAGGTCGTGCGCTGGTACTACAGCAACAAGGAGCAATTGGCTTCGGTCGAGTCTTCAGTTCTGGAAGACCAGGCATTCGAAGCCATTCTCGCGGAAGCCAAAGTGAAGGAAAAACGCGTCAGTTACGACGACGCCATCAAGCCGGACGCGGCAAAAGCAGACAAGAAGTAACGAGATCATATGGATCACAGGCAGGAACTGACCGTGTCAACATTGGTGCCGATGGTTGTCGAACAGACGGCGCGCGGGGAGCGCTCCTATGACATCTACTCCCGACTGTTGAAGGAGCGGGTGATATTCGTGGTGGGGCAGGTAGAAGACTACATGGCCAACCTTGTCGTGGCGCAGCTGCTGTTTCTGGAGTCGGAAAATCCTGACAAGGACATCCACCTTTACATCAACTCGCCCGGTGGTTCCGTTACTGCGGGATTGTCGATATACGACACGATGCAGTTCATCAAGCCGGATGTGAGCACTATGTGCATCGGCCAGGCGGCCAGCATGGGAGCCTTGCTGCTTGCTGGTGGCGCAAAGGGCAAACGCTATGCTCTGCCTCATTCGCGCATGATGATCCACCAACCCAGTGGCGGTGCTCAGGGGCAGGCCTCTGATATCGAAATTCAGGCCAATGAGATCATCAAATTGCGCCACCAACTCAACCACATCATGGCCATGCATACCGGCAAGGACCTTGAAACCATCGCGCGCGATACCGAGCGTGACAATTTCATGAGCGCCAGCGAAGGTGTCGAGTATGGCCTGATAGACAGGGTGTTCAGTCGCCGCGTCATGTAATGAGTGGCGCCCTTCGGAATTTTTTCCGCAGGCTCCAGAGCCGTGAATATTTGCCGATGACCATGGACAAGGGCGCTGCCGGGCTGAAATGCGTGGCATTTTCCGCTATTGGAGAGCGTCTGAAAGTCCTGTAATCTGGGTCGGCGTCGAATTTGAGGATTAGTTTAATGTCTGATGATCGTTTCAACAAAGGCGATGACAGTGGCAAGCTGCTCTACTGCTCCTTCTGCGGCAAGAGCCAGCACGAGGTCCGCAAGCTGATTGCCGGTCCCTCTGTATTCGTCTGTGATGAATGCGTCGATCTGTGCAACGACATCATCCGAGAGGAGATCCAGGAGAAGGACGGCGAGGGCAGCAGCCGCAAGTTACCGATTCCTGAAGAGATCAAGTGCACCTTGGACGAGTACGTCATCGGTCAGGAGCGTGCCAAGAAAGTGCTGGCTGTTGCCGTCTACAATCACTACAAGCGTTTGAACTACGAGCACTCGGCCGGTGGAGTGGAGTTGGGCAAGAGCAATATCCTGATGGTTGGGCCCACAGGAACCGGCAAGACGCTGCTTGCGGAGACCCTGGCGCGCTTGCTTGACGTGCCATTCACCATTGCCGACGCCACGACATTGACGGAAGCCGGTTATGTTGGCGAGGACGTAGAGAACATCATTCAAAAGCTTCTGCAGAAATGCGATTACGATGTTGAGAAGGCGCAGATCGGTATTGTCTACATTGACGAGATCGACAAGATCTCCCGCAAGTCCGACAACCCATCCATCACTCGTGATGTTTCGGGTGAAGGCGTTCAGCAGGCACTGCTCAAGTTGATCGAAGGCACCGTCGCGTCCGTACCGCCGCAAGGTGGTCGCAAGCATCCCCAGCAGGAATTTCTCCAGGTCGACACTTCCAATATCCTCTTCATCTGTGGGGGCGCCTTTGCAGGTCTCGACAAGATCATTCGTGATCGCTCAGAGAAAGGTGGAATCGGGTTTGGCGCAGAAGTCCGCAGCAAGGATCTGGAGCAGAAAACCGGTGAAACACTGCGCGATGTTGAACCCGAGGATCTGGTGAAGTACGGCCTCATTCCCGAATTCGTTGGTCGATTGCCGATGATCGCCACGCTGGACGAACTCGACCTTGATGCCCTCGTGCGAATCCTGAAGGAGCCGCGGAATGCGCTGATCAAGCAGTACCAGAAGCTGTTTGAAATGGAAGGCGTGGAGATCCAGTTCCGTGATGAAGCCCTCAAGGCCGTCGCGCAGAAGGCGAAGGAGCGCAAGACCGGTGCCCGAGGCTTGCGATCAATCATGGAAAGTGTGCTTCTGGATACCATGTACAAGATTCCGTCCATGGAAAAGGTCAGCAAAGTCATCATTGACTCGGCAGTCATAAACGGTGAGTCAGAACCGCTACTTGTTTACGAGAACCGAGAGCAGCAGTCCAGGACCGCGGCAGACGAGCATTGATTCGCTCGTTTGTCGACTTAAGGCCGGCGAACATTGCAATAACCGTAGAACGCCCCAAGGATAGTGCCTGAATACCATTGAGTTCAGTTTGCCACTCCGTATTTTCAGGATGTAATTATGGGTCTTCATGCAGAATCCTCAGATATCGCGAAAAATGTGTTGCCACTGCTGCCTTTGCGCGATGTAGTGGTGTATCCCCAGATCGTTCAACCCCTGTTCGTGGGAAGACCCAAATCCATCAAGGCGCTGGAGACCGCCATGTCCACTGGCAAGCAGGTCTTGCTGGTGGCCCAGAAGAATCCAACCGATGATGATCCAGGTGCTCGCGACGTTTTCGAAATCGGCACCATCGCCAGCATTCTCCAGCTGATTCGTCTCCCCGACGGTACCGTGAAGGTGCTTGTCGAAGGCGTGAATCGCGCCAGGATCAAGTCCGTTGACTACGATGCTGACTATTTCCAGGCGAACATCGCTGTCCTGATTCCTGAAGCATTGCCGGCGAAGCAATCCGAGCTGCTCGTTCGGTCTTTGCTCTCGCAATTTGAACAGTACGTCCAGTTGAGCAAGAAAATCCCTCCAGAAGTCATGACTTCGATTTCCAGCATCGATGAGCCCGGTCGACTCGTGGATACCATCGCCTCGCACATGGCATTGCAGGTTCAGGAAAAGCAGAATCTCCTGGAGCTTGTGGGACTGCAGGCACGAATCGAACACCTGATGAGTCTCATCGAGTCAGAAATCGATCTGTTTCAGGTGGAAAAGCGAATTCGCGGTCGCGTCAAGAAGCAAATGGAGAAGAGTCAGCGCGAGTACTATCTGAACGAACAAATGAAGGCGATTCAGAAGGAAATGGGCGAGCTCGACGATTCTCCCAATGAAGCGGAAGAGTTGAAGCAGAAGATCGAAGCGGCAGGAATGCCATCGGAAGCGAAGGACAAGGCTCTTTCCGAGTTGAACAAGCTGCGCATGATGTCGCCCATGTCCTCCGAAGCCTCTGTTGTACGCACCTATATTGACTGGATGGTAAATATTCCATGGAAGGCGCGCAGCAAAGTCAGGTTCGATCTTGAAAAAGCCGAGCAGGTTTTGGAAAACGATCATTATGGACTGGAGGAAGTGAAGACCCGCATTCTGGAGTATCTGGCCGTGCAGAAGCGCGTGAAGAAGCTCAAGGGTCCGATTCTTTGCCTGGTTGGGCCGCCCGGAGTAGGCAAGACCTCACTGGGAGAGTCAATAGCTCGTGCAACCAACAGAAAGTTCGTGCGCATGGCGCTGGGGGGCGTGCGTGATGAGGCTGAAATTCGAGGTCATCGCAGGACCTACATAGGATCCCTGCCGGGCAAACTGCTGCAAAAGCTGGCCAAGGTCGGCGTACGCAATCCGCTGTTTTTGCTTGATGAAATCGACAAGATGGGGATGGACAATCGAGGCGACCCTGCTTCTGCTCTGCTGGAGGTGCTGGACCCGGAGCAGAATCACAGTTTCAACGATCACTATCTCGAGGTGGATTATGACCTCTCCGAAGTGATGTTCGTCTGCACTTCCAATACCATGAACATTCCTGGCCCCCTGCTGGATCGAATGGAAATCATCCGTCTTCCGGGGTACACGGAAGATGAGAAGATCAATATCGCCACTCGTTACCTGGTTCCAAAGCAGCAACAGAACAATGGCATTCAGCCAGGTGAGCTGATCATCGGAGAGGATACTGTCAAGGATCTGGTTCGCTATTACACGCGAGAGGCTGGTGTTCGTAGTCTTGAGCGCGAGATTGCCAAGATCTGTCGAAAGGTGGTCAAGGAGCACTCCTCATTGAAGAAGCCGGAACCGGTGGTTCTGAGCAGCGAATTGCTGGAGAAATACTCTGGAGTACGCAAATTCGATTTCGGCGTCGCGGAAGAGAAGAACCTCGTTGGCCAGGTCAATGGACTTGCCTGGACTCAGGTCGGGGGCGAACTCTTGACCATCGAAGCGGTTGCCTTGGAAGGCAAGGGCAAGACCATCAAGACTGGCTCGCTCGGCGATGTCATGCAGGAATCCATCCAGGCAGCCATCACGGTTGTGCGCAGCCGCGCATCGGCGCTCGGGCTGAAGCCGGGATTTCATGAAACGGTGGATCTGCATATCCATGTGCCGGAAGGTGCTACGCCGAAAGATGGTCCGAGTGCAGGTATCGGTATGTGCACTGCCCTGGTGTCTGCATTGACAGCAATTCCGGTTCGGGCTGATGTCGCCATGACAGGAGAAATCACACTGCGTGGCCAGGTCTTGCGAATTGGTGGGTTGAAGGAGAAATTGCTCGCCGCTCACCGAGGCAAGATCAAGACCGTGATCATCCCTGCCGACAACGAGAGGGATTTGCGCGAGATTCCCGACAACGTCAAGGCCGAATTGGAAATCCGACCGGTCCGTTGGATTGATCAGGTGCTGGATATTGCGCTTGAGTACCAGCCCATTCCGGTTTCTGACGATTTGATCGCAAAACCTGGGCGAAGTTCGGGTGGTGATGAAAGCGAGGCAAACAAGGACGAAATGCCTGTAAATACGCACTGAATCACATCTGCAAGGGGGGGATTCAGTTGACACGGCTTTCCGTGAATTGGTATAAAGTGCCGGCCGTATTCGATGGAAATCCTTATCTTGTAAGGAAAATCAGGCAACTTAGTGATGCGCATTGTGGCATTTGAATACTCATTTCGCCGCGTGAGAATTTCAGTAATTATTCATCATAGAAAAATAAGGGGATAACGTGAACAAGTCAGAATTGATCGATGCTGTGGCAGCAGGTGCCGATATTCCGAAAGCGACAGCAGGGCGAGTGATCGACGCAATGATCGATGCCATCACAGATTCACTCAAGAAAAGTGATCCGGTTGTGCTCGTGGGTTTCGGTACTTTCACCACCAAGGAGCGCGCAGCTCGCCAAGGCAGAAATCCCCAGACTGGTGCATCAATCCAGATCAAGGCAGCCAAGGTTCCCACATTCAAGGCCGGCAAGGCGCTGAAGGACTCAGTCAATCTCTGACCGGGAATTCCAGATTCGCTGGCGCGGTTGCCGCTTGCCGGAATAGTGGCAGGATGGAAAAGACAATCTGGCGTCTGCTGTGCAGTCACATTCAGGCCGCTGGCTCGCGAATTCACAAGGCGCATCATCGATGCGCCTTTTTAGTTTAAAAGGGGCGCTGGAAAACTTCTGGTTAATCAGGGTCCCGCGACAGACTTCGACATCACGACAGGGTTAGATATGCTGCAGACCATACGCGACAACTCGCAGGGACTTATCGCCAAGCTCATCATCGGATTCATTATCGGAATCATGGCTCTATTTGGTGTCGAGTCCATCATGAGCGGCTTTGTGACCAATCCTTCAGTAGCGGAAGTGAACGGCGAGGAGATCACCGAGCCGGAACTGACAACGAGCGTGCAAAACCTGCTCGCCTCAGTTGGAGGCAATCTCGAAACTCTGGACGAGGACCTCATCCGCCAGGTGGCCCTGAATCAGCTCATCGAAGACAGACTTCTTCGCCAGTCAGCTGAGGACGCGGCCCTCGTGATTTCCAGCGATGCCATCGATCTGCAGATCATCAACAACCCCCAGTTCCAGGTAGGCGGAGTCTTCAATTCCGATCTGGCTGTCAGAACCATGGCCACGCAAGGCTTCACGGTGGCTTCCTATCGTCAGGCTCTTGCGGACCAGATGGTGGTCGGACAAATCGCCAATGCGTTTGCCTCGTCTGGTTTCGTGACCCAGAGTGAGTTGGAGAGAATCGCCGCTCTTTCTTCTCAGACTCGAGATTTCCGCTTTGTATCGGTCACTTTGGGCAACCGAACGGAAGGCGAGCCAATTCCTGCAGACCAGATCGAAACTTACTACCAGAACAATCAGTCGCGCTTCATGATTGAGGAAGAAGTTGCCATCGACTACGTGGTGCTCGACAAGGCCGCCATCTTTGCCGAAGTGCAAGTCAGCGACGAAGATGTCCTGGCTCGCTATGAGGAAGAGCGAGCGGCATCCAGTGCTTCGACGCAGCGCCGTGCCTCTCATATCCTGCTGGAAATCGGTGCCGGAGCTACAGAAGAGTCTGTGGTGGCTCAGGCAGCGGCGCTCAAGGTGCGTCTGGATGCCGGCGAGGACTTTGGTGCAGTGGCTCTGGAGGCCTCGGTAGACACGGTTTCGGCAGAGCAGGGCGGTGATATTGGCTATTCGGATGGCACTGCCTTCCCGAGTGCGGTTGAGCAGGCGCTTGCGTCGATGGAGGTCGGGCAGGTTTCCGACCCTGTAGTGACAGAGTTTGGTGTTCACCTGGTCAAGCTGACGGAATACGACGTGAATGAGTTTCCTTCCCTTGAAGAATCTTCCGATCGCATCCGACGCGAGCTGAGTAGCGCAGAAGTCGATGAAATTTATTTCTCGCGTCTGGAAACCCTTGCCAATCTTGCTTTTGAAACCACCGATCTGACCGAGATTTCCCAGGAGTTGTCCCTGCCGATTCAGCAGAGCGAGTTGTTCTCACGCGCCGGCGGCTTCTCGGAAATCACCACCAATGCCAATGTGATCGCAGCGGCGTTTTCGGACGAAGTGCTGGTGGACGGCAATAACAGCGAAGTCGTGGAAATGGGAAGTGATCGAGCCCTGGTGCTGAATATCAACACGCACAATGAAGAGACTCTGCGCAGCCTTGAGGAAGTGCGTGGTGAAGTGGCTGCAATTCTCAGGACAGAACTGGAAAAGGAGCGTGCGGCAGCTCTGGGCGAGCAACTTTTGTCGGCGTTGCGCAACGGTCAGTCCATCGATCAGCTGCTGGTGGACAATGAATTGCAGTGGATCGTGCAGACCAATGCTGCGCGTGATCAGGCCGGATTGAACTCTGAAGTGCTGCAGAATGTCTTTGCCCTGTCGGCACCAGCGGAAGGGGAATCAGCGTACAGTGGATTTGCTCTTACCAACGGAACATACATCGTTGCAGAATTGCAGCGTGTCAATCGTGGCTCTCTCGAGCAGATGGAAGCGAGCGAGCGCGAGGAACTGGTGCGCACGTTTGTGGAAAGAGATGGGCGAGCTGCCTTTGATGCTTTCCTGGCCAACACTCGCAATAACGCCGACATCACCGAAAATCTGACACCGGCAACCACCTTCTAGGGGGATTGCTGATTCAGTTCAACTTGTCCAGTCCTGGGTGAAGCACAAGTGCCTGCCCAGGGTGGATCAAATCCCCCGCTCCGATGCCATTCCAGGCAGCCAGCTCAGCTACGCCAACTCCCAATTCCCGAGCAATTCGGGACAGCGAATCCCCTGCCTTCACTGTATATATCTGAGGTACGGATGCCTCTGGGCTTCCGCCAGCCTGGACAACGGCAGTATCCGTCTTCACTCGCAGCACTTGTCCTGGCTTCAGAATGGAATTCAGGTTGATCCCATTCATTTGCGCCAGTGAGTTCACACTGAGATTGTAACGATCAGCGATTCGCCAAAGTGTATCGCCTGAGCGAACAGTGTATTGAGGACTGGAATCTGGCGGCGCTACCGGAAGGGAAGTTGAGCCAGCATACCGGGGTGCGTCCGGAATTGGCAGTGCGGTGCCTGCAGTGTAAGCGCGCGGAATCAGGAGCGACTCACCAGCGATGATGCGACTGCCATCCAGCCCGTTGGCTTGCTGGAGCGCGCTCACATCCGTGCCGAATTGTCGGGCGATCTTGCTGAGGCTGTCACCGCGCTGAACGACATAACGATCCCAGGTGACCTGCGGGCGCTCGGGAGCACTTGCGAGCGCATTGAGGAAAGTCTCCTTGCGTTCAACAGGTAGAAGAAGGCTGTGTGGCCCATCAGGGTGCGTGGCCCATTGTCTGAATCCGGGGTTGAGCTGGTATAGCTCGACCGGATCGAGGCCAGCCAGACTTGCCGCAAACTGCAGGTCCATCTGATAGCCGATTTCCACTTTCTCCACGACACGTTCATTCTTGATGTCAGCGAGTTCGACACCGTAGTGATCACGCGCGGCGACAAGCTGGCTCAAGGCGATCAACTTCGGGATGTATTCCTTGGTGACTGAGGGCAGGTTCAGTGACCAGAAGTCGGTCGGCCTGTCCCGCGAAACATTGCGATCGATTGCCTTCTGGATGTTGCCAGGGCCGGCATTGTAGGCCGCCAGTGCGAGCAACCAGTCGCGATTGAAGGTTTCGTGAAGTGCTGCCAGATAGTCCAGCGCAGCTTCCGTTGAAGCCAGGGGATCGCGACGTCCGTCATACCACCAATCTTGTTTGAGGCCGAGGCCACGAGCCGTTGCCCCTTGAATCTGCCACATGCCAACCACATTGCCTGGGGCTGCTGCGTTGGGGTTGAAAGCACTTTCCACGATTGGCAGAAGTGCCAGCTCAGCTGGCATGCCGCGACGTTCAAGGGCTTCTGCAATCTCGAACATGAAAGGTTCTGCGCGTTCGGTGCTTACCCTCAGCAGATTGGAGTTCTTCTGATAGAACGCCAACTGCTCCTGGATCTGCTTGTTGTCGAGTTCGGTCGAAAACTGAAAGCCATGGGACAATCGCGCCCAGATGTCCTGAAAGGCAATTTCTTCCGAAGGCAGTGACTCCCCTGAGGGGATCTGCACCCTGGCTGCGGCACCGCGATTGGCGATCACGCGCCCGATAACGGAATCGCTGCCGCCCGATGCAGAGTCATCAGCCAAGGAGCCGCTTCCCTCATTGATCGTGGAGCATGCGCTCAGAAACACTGAAGTGGCGATGGCAATGGAGAGCTTGTTGAGTGGCAAATGGCGAAGTGAAATCAAAATAAAGCCCGGTAAAACAAAGTGTTGCATTATTTTTTAGTGCAGCAGCATTATGAATGCTGCACATTTCAGCCCCTGAAACCATCTTTCCAGAGTCTCAGTTGAGTGAAGACTTCCAGTTCGCTGACATGATCGGGACCAAAATGTGTCCGGATTATTGCAGACAGTACATCACTACGACAGCGCAGAAACGGATTAGTTCGCAGCTCAGTGGCGATTGTTGAAGGCAATGTCGGTTGGCCCTTCTCGCGCAAGAGGCTGCACTCCTCCATTCTTTGCCGACAGGCGATGTTATCCGGTTCGACGTGCAAGGCAAAGCGCAGGTTGCTCACGGTGTACTCATGTGTGCAGTAAACGAGAGTCTCGGGCGGGAGCTGTGCGAGGGCATGAAGTGAGTTCAGTAGCTGCGAGGGTGTCCCTTCGCGAAGTCTTCCGCAACCCGCTGAAAAGAGCGTATCTCCACAAAAAACAATAGGTTGTGCCGTTAAATTAATGTCGTCACAGAAATACGCTACGTGGTCCAGTGTATGTCCCGGCACTTCGAGTACCTGAAACCCCGCCCCCAGCACAGAAACACGCTGGTGGCCCGTGACGTGATGGGTCAATCCCTTGATCTTGTCATTGCGTGGACCATGTACCCGGACTTCGGGAAAGCGCTCGCGCAGCGCCAGGATGCCACCAGTATGATCCGGGTGATGATGGGTGATGAGGATATCGGTAATGGTACCTCTCAGCATTTGCAGCGACTTCAGTACCACGGCGGAATCACCGGGGTCGACGATCGCGACTTCCGGTGATCCTGGCAATTGCAGCATCCAGATGTAATTGTCCTCGAAGGCTGGAAGGGCGGTGATCTGCAAGCTCATGGCATTTGATTTTCAAGGAAGAAGGACGCGATCATAGCCCCCGTTGCCAAATTGACAAGACCAGCGTCCATGAAACTCAAGAACGCCATCGCCGATCGCCTGAGTCGCCGCCGGAAACTTCCGGAACCTGCCGCGCTGTTCCAGGATATGGCACAGTGGCTGGAGACTCCGCTGGGACAGGCATTGCTTGAGAGTGAACGCAAAGTGATGGAGCCAGTCCTGGCACGGATATTCGGTTATCACTTCCTGCAGATCGGCGTCAGCGAGGCGTCACTGCTGGATGAATCTCCCGTGGGCCATCGGTTTCTTTTCGTGCCACAGTGCCACGCCGATTCCAGGCATGCTGTCGCAAGCGCCGAGGCTTTGCCGTTGCAGACCGACAGCGTGGATGCCGTGCTGATACACCATGCGCTCGACTACACGCCTGACTCCCACCGACTCTTGCGGGAAGCGTCGCGGGTTCTGATGCCCGGCGGGAAGTTGCTCATTGTGGGCTTCAATCCTTTGAGCACCTGGGGTGTCCGCCGACTGACGCGCATCGGCGCCGGCCTGCCTTGGAGTGCGCGCTTCATTTCCGCCTCCCGAGTGTGCGACTGGTTGAAACTCCTGGAGTTCAGCGTTGAACGGGTCAGCCATTGTGCCTTTCTGCTTCCCTTCACCCATCCGAGGGTGGTGCAATTGGCGCCGGCGCTGGAGCGTGTCGGCAAACGCTTCGAGGCGCCTGTGGGCGCGGCCTACATGATTGTGGCCTGCAAGCAATTGATGCCGGTGACGCCGGTCATGCCGCGTTGGCCACGCATTTCGCGTCCGTTGATCGCTCGCACGCTGGGCGAGACGGCCAGGGCGCGGCCTCAGGCTGCCGAGCCTGACGTTCAGCATTGAGTCACTCACGAAACAGGTACAGCGTGTCAGAGCAGATCGAGATTTATACCGACGGCGCCTGCAAGGGCAATCCCGGGAAAGGTGGCTGGGGCGTCTTGTTGCGCTACAAGGGGCATGAGAAGCGTCTCTATGGTGGCGAGCCGCACACCACCAACAATCGCATGGAACTCATGGCCGTGATCAAGGGACTGGATGCGCTCAAGCGAGAGTCCTGCAATGTCCGAGTGGTCAGTGACTCCACCTATGTGCTCAAGGGGATTTCGGAGTGGATGCCGAATTGGAAGAAACGCGGCTGGAAGACTGCAGCGAAAAAGCCGGTGCTCAACGCCGATCTCTGGATGCAGCTGGATGTCCTTGCAGCAAGACACACCATTGACTGGCAGTGGGTGAAGGGCCACAACGGCCATGTCGAGAATGAGATTGCCGATGAGCTTGCGAATCTCGGAATCGACACACTGGCGTCTCCCGCGCCCTGACTCGAAGCACAGGCAGAAACAAGATGCGACAAGTAGTACTGGATACTGAAACCACCGGGCTCGATCCATCCCAGGGCCACAGGGTGATCGAAATCGGCTGTGTCGAGATCGAGAATCGTCGACTCACCGGGCGACATTTCCACTGTTATCTGAACCCCGATCGCGACATTGACGAGGGCGCGGTGCAGGTGCATGGAATCACTGCGGAGTTTCTCGCTGACAAACCTCGATTCAATCAGGTGTTGGAGGATTTTCTGCAGTTTGTCAGTGGCGCAGAGCTCATCATCCACAACGCGCCTTTCGACCTGAGCTTCCTCGACTCGGAGCTGGCTCTCGCGGGCAGCCCGCATCGCTCATTGCAGGACTTGTGTCCAGTGACGGACACTCTGCTGATGGCTCGCAAGAAGCATCCCGGGCAGCGCAATAGTCTGGACGCCCTGTGCAAGCGCTACGAAGTCGACAACTCCCAGCGCGAATTGCACGGCGCACTGCTGGATGCCGAGATTCTTGCTGATGTCTATCTGGCCATGACGGGCGGCCAGGCCAATCTTCTCCTCGTCAGTGAAGAGGTATCGGTGCGGGCGAGCGAAGTCGAGTCCGACAAGCTCACCTTGGCTCGAGGCCTGCTGCCGGTGAGTATTCCCGATGACGAGGAAATTCAGGCTCACGCCCGCTTCCTGGAGCGCATCAACAAGGCCAGCAAGAACAAGTGTCTCTGGTTGCAAATTCCTTCCACAGCGGGCAATTCGTGACGGTGGCGTCTAGCTCCTCCATTCGGGCATTGCGCGAATTGCCGGACAGCGCCCAACTGATTCTGGTGGATGGCGCGGACGTACTGTTGCTCGATGAGCAGATCTACTGGCCCGCAGTACTTCTCAAAAGCGTTCTCGACCCACTCGCCATGGCCGTTGCAGTCGATGTGGCGAGTGACAAGTCCGTTTATGCGATGTCTGCTCCGGGGGGGCAGCCGGCGGGATGGCACGAAAGCCGCTGTGCTGCCCGGCAACTGATGCAGCGCAGTTCACCAACAGGGGTCGACCACATCGGCAAAGCCCTGCAACTGGTTCACTGGATATCCAGCCATCGCTTCTGTGGAGTCTGCGGCCAGCCGCTGCATGCGCATCCTGTGGAACGTGCCCTGCAATGCCCTCAGTGTCAGCACCGCGTCTTTCCGCGTATCAGCCCTTGTGTCATCGTGCTGGTTCGGCGTGACAGTCATATCCTGCTGGCACGGCATGCCGGGCGAGGCAGTGCCACCTTCAGTTGTCTGGCAGGCTTCATGGAGGTTGGCGAGACTCCTGAACAGACCATATGTCGCGAAGTCATGGAGGAGACCGCCATCGAGGTATGCAATATCCGCTACGTTCGCAGTCAATCCTGGCCGTTTCCCTCACAGTTGATGCTCGGTTTCCATGCGGATTACGCAGGGGGTGAGATTCGCGTGGATGAACAGGAAATCCTGGAGGCGCGATGGTTCGAGGCGAGTTCCTTGCCGACTGCGCTGCCCCCGTCGTTCAGTGTCGCAGGGCAACTCATTGAGCTATTCTTGCAATCATTGAAAGTATGATGACATCGCCACAGCGCAAGGAGCTGGTACTTGGAGTACTTAATCGAATACGGGCTGTTTCTGGCCAAACTGGTGACTCTGGTAGTCGCTTTCATCTTCATTCTGGGCATCGTTGCGTCCGCGGGAAGCAGAGGGCGCAAGGGGGCAGGGCGCGGGCAGATCACCATCACGCATCTCAATGAGGAGCTGGATGAGATGCGCGATGCCATGAAGAAAGCGATCTATGACAAGGCGAGCTACAAGCTGGAACTCAAGGAGGAGAAGAAGCGACACAAGCAGGAAGAGCGGGAACGTCGCCAGCAGGCGAGGCGCCGGACGCAAGAAGGGGGCGAAGAGGAGGCCAGTCAGCGCAAGCGGGTGTATGTGATCGATTTCAACGGCGACATGGAAGCCAGTGATGTGGAATCCCTGCGCGAGGAAATCACAGCCATTCTGGAACTGGCCACTCCCCACGATGAGGTACTGCTGCGGCTGGAAAGTCCCGGCGGTATGGTGCATGCCTACGGCCTGGCCTCGTCGCAACTGGATCGCATCAAGTCGCAGAAAGTGCCTCTCACCATATGTGTCGACAAGGTGGCCGCCAGCGGTGGCTACATGATGGCATGCCTCGCCGATCGACTCGTGGCCGCGCCATTCGCGATTCTGGGTTCCATCGGCGTGCTTGTGCAGTTGCCCAATTTCAATCGACTGCTGCGCAAGCACGATGTTGACTACGAGACCATCACTGCTGGGGAGTTCAAGACAACTCTGACCACCTTCGGTGAGATCACGCAGAAGGGGCGTGACAAGGTCAAGGAAGATGTCGAGGAAATGCATGGCTTGTTCAAGACCTGGGTCAAGGATCATCGTCCCGCCGTGGACATCGATTCCATCGCCACGGGAGAGACCTGGGTAGGCGTGCAGGCCCTCGAGAAAGCCATGATCGATGAGCTGATGACGAGCGATGAATGCATTGTGAAAGCCTGCGAGGATGCCGATGTCTATGCTGTTCATTTCGAGATTCGTCGAACGCTGAGCGACAAGCTCGGCGCCGCCATCCACAAGGCGCTGGACACGACAGTGCTCGCCTGGATCAAGCGTGCACGCGACACAACCTACTATTCCTGATGCCGGGGTGAGCGTGATGGATATGGACCAGCGTCTGTATCGCGCCTTTGAGGTAACCGAGAGAGTCGATGGCGCGACCTCTGTGTTTGAAGGGCGACTGGTGCATAGATACATCGCGGACTTGCCAGCAGGGGATGTGCTGATAAAGCTCGCCTTTTCCTCTCTGAACTACAAGGACGCTTTGTCGGCAAGCGGCAATCGTGGCGTGACGCGCTGCTACCCGCACGTGCCTGGCATCGATGCGGCAGGAACAGTGGTGCATTCCGCTGATGCGCGATGCAAGCCTGGCGACGCCGTGATCGTCACAGGTCATGACCTGGGCATGAACACCCCTGGCGGTTTTTCGGAGTACATCCGGGTTCCGGCCGATTGGGTAGTCCCTTTACCCGACAACATGACGCTGCAGCAAAGCATGGCGCTGGGAACGGCCGGCCTCACAGCAGCCCTCTGTGTGGACAAGCTGTTGCTGAATGGTCTGACGGCTGAACAGGGAGAAGTGCTGGTGACCGGCGCGACGGGGGGTGTGGGCAGTATTGCAGTGGCACTGCTCGGGAAACTCGGCTTTGTCGTGACAGCTTGCACAGGCAAGCCGCAGGAATTCGACTTTCTGCATGCCATTGGGGCCAATCAGGTCATTTCCCGGGAGGAGGTTGTGTCTGGAGGAGCCAGACCCTTGTTGAAGCCTCGCTGGGCAGGAGCGATCGATGTGGCGGGCGGCGAAATGTTGAGCGCGATCATTCGCAGCCTGAGTTACAGCGGCAGCGTCGCGTGCTGTGGGCTGGTCAGCAGCGCAGAGTTCTCGGCAAGTACCTATCCGTTCATTCTGCGCAATGTGAACTTGCTGGGTGTTGATTCCGTGAATATCGGTCATGTGAAGCGATGCGACATCTGGCGCAGGCTCGCGGGTGCGTGGCAGGTTCCGCATCTGGAAAAAATCGCAAAGCTGATTGGATTCAATGAATTGGAATATGAACTTAAGGCGATTTTTCAAGGAGAGGCGAAGGGCAGGCGCATTCTGGATGTCTGCGCCTGAGTACACATTCAGCGATTTTCGCCGTCTCTGCGCCGGAACAAGGGCTCTGGGTTGTGCACGCTGGCTTGATAGGCGTCCTTGAAGTCGTCGAATCGGCGGACGGCGGCCTCAAGATTCTGATCAGCGCGCATCGCGAAGGCATTGAAGCCGCAGCGGGACATGTAAAAGAGCTGGTCGCACAGGACGTCACCAATGGCTCGCAGTTCGCCCTCATAGCCAAGATTCTGCCGCAGTTCGCGCGCCGAAGAGTAGGCACGTCCGTCCGTGAATACGGGGAAATCCAGAGCGATCAGCGGAATCTGCGCCACCCATGCTGCGATGGACTCAGGCAGCTCTGTGTTCTTCAGCCATACCCCAACCAGCCCTTCGTGAGCATGCAGGGAGTCGCGCAATTCCAGCCAGCTCGACAGCGGCAAAATCACGTTTCGACCTTTCATCGCATGCAGGGCATCCGCGTCAACAGGGTCACGGACCAAATCCCATTGGTCGTCCACAATTGCTCGATCCTTAATCAGCCTTGCCATACAGCGCCTCCTTGAATGGCTCCATGCCGATGCGGCGATAGGTATCCACAAAGCGCTCCTCACTGGCGCGGTGCAGCTCGAACACCTCTATCAGTTTCTCCATCACATCCGGAATGTCTTCCTGCGCAAAGGAGGGCCCCACAATATCCCCCAGGGCAGTGACATTCTCGGCGGAGCCGCCAAGCGAAACCTGATAGTACTCTTCGCCCTTCTTGTCGACTCCCAGAATGCCGATGTTGCCCACGTGATGATGGCCACAGGCATTCATGCAGCCAGAGATATTGACGCTGAGCTTGCCGATCTTGCGCAATTGACCCATGTCATTGAAGCGACGCTGGATCGATTCGGCAATCGGAATGGACTTGGCATTGGCCAGTGAGCAGAAATCGCCACCAGGGCAACAGACGATGTCTGTCAGCAAGCCGAGATTGGGCGAATGCAGGTCCTGGCTTTTCAAGGCTTTCCACAATGCGTACAGGTCCTTGCGCGCCACATCGGCGAGCACGAGGTTCTGTTCATGGGTGACACGCAGCTCACCGTAGCTGTAGCGGTCGGCAAGATCGGCAACGAAGCGCATCTGTTCGCTGGTGATGTCCCCCGGCGCGATGCCAGTGGCCTTGAGGCATAGAGTGACGATGCTGTAACCCGGTCTCTTGTGCGCATTCACGTTCTGGGTGTGCCACGCCGCGAACAGGACATCAGTATTCAGTGCGTGTTCGAGTTCCGGACTGAAGGCGTCCAGCGGCAGGTATTCCGGGTCCTTGAAGAAGGCTTTGCAACGCTGAAACTCCACTTCGGTCAAGGTGAGCGGACCATCTTTCAGGGCCAGCCATTCCTTCTCTACCTTTTTCTGGAACTGCTCCACCCCCGTTTCCTTCACGAGAATCTTGATGCGTGCCTTGTACTTGTTGTCCCTGCGACCTTCGCGGTTGTAAACACGCAGAATGGCGTCGAGATAGCTCAGCAAATGTTGCCACGGCAGGAATTCACGAATCTGCTTGCCAATAACCGGCGTGCGTCCGAGCCCGCCGCCAGCAAGCACGCGGAAGCCGAGTTCGCCTTGCTCATTGCGGACGATGAACAGCCCGATGTCATGGACCTGAGTTGCCGCCTGGTCGTCCTGCGTGCCGCACACGGCAATCTTGAACTTGCGCGGCAGAAACGCGAATTCCGGGTGGAAGGTGGACCACTGACGTATGATCTCGCACCAGGGACGGCTGTCCTCGATCTCATTGGCGGCTGCGCCGGCGAACTGGTCGGTGGTGGTATTACGGATGCAGTTGCCGCTGGTCTGGATGGCATGCATTTCCACTTCCGCGAGATGCGCCAGGATGTCCGGGACGTCAGCAATGGCCGGCCAGTTGAACTGGATGTTCTGTCTAGTGGTGAAGTGTCCGTAGCCCTTGTCGAAGTGATCGGCGATGTAGGCCAGTTTGCGCAGTTGGGTGCTGGAGAGCATGCCATAGGGAATGGCGACTCTCAGCATGGGGGCGAGGCGCTGCACGTAGAGGCCATTCTGCAATCGCAGCGGCAGAAACTCTGCGGGGGCCAGTTCACCGCGCAGAAAGCGTGCCGTCTGATCGCGGAACTGCGCGATCCGGTCGGCCAGCATTTGATGATCGTAATTGTCGTATCGGTACATGATGCGGCAGCTTTTATTAATTCATGGGTGACTTTATGGGAAATCCCGGCGCGGGTGGCGAGGGCCGGCAATTGTAAAGAATGCCCTGCTCAAGTGCCAGTTTCGGAGTCCTCAAGCGCAAGACACCTGCCTGCTGAAATTCCTTGCGCACGCAAATTTTTGCTTGCTTGTGAAGCGTTTGCCATTAGAATGCCGTCGTGTTTTTCCCCGGAACCCTATTCAGGAAGGTCTTGTCATGAGTCACCACGACGCCAGCGAACACCACGTCATTGATGAAAAAGAACTGGATGCCAACAGCCGCGCCGATACCTTGGCAATGCTTTCTCTCGTCTTGATCGTTGTCACCATGGCCGTATTCTTCGCCAGCCGTTGATTGCCTTGCGTCAGTCGAAATCCCGCAGACGCTTGTTGTGGGATTTCGGCTGATCGACTTCACGTCAACCCAGCACCAGATTCACGACCGTCGCCACAGCAAGAACGAAAAGCACTGTGAAAATCAGTGCTGCCACCACGAAGCCCTTGATACTGCCGCTGGCAAAATCACGCTCCTTGTTCTTGCGGTTCTGCACACCGAAGCTCGCCTGCATCACGCTCAGCATCATCTTCCAGAAACTGAGTTTCTGCGGTGTGGCGTTGCTGTCTTGATCCTTCGATTCCTGCTCTGTCATTTCAACAATTCCTGAGGGCGCCTGCAGCACCCTTCTTCAAACCAGATTGGGGCTCAGCAGCCGGCTCACTTCTTCCACAGTCAGTCCCTTGCGGCGGGCTATCGACTGGAGCTGATCATCATCGATCTTGCCGACCGAGAAGTAGCGTGCCTGCGGATTGGCAAAATAGAAGCCGCTGACACTGGCAGCCGGGGTCATCGCAAAGCTTTCCGTCAACTGCATGCCGATTCGGTCCTCGACTTGCAGCAAGTCAAAGAGAACGACCTTGTCCGAGTGCTCAGGGCATGCCGGATAGCCTGGAGCTGGTCGTATTCCTTGGTATTTCTCCTCGATAAGCTCTGCGGTGCTGAGTGCCTCATCAGCGGCGTAGGGCCAGAACTCCTGACGCACACGCTCATGCATGCGCTCGGCAAAGGCCTCGGCCAGTCGATCAGCCAGTGCTTTCACCATGAGGGCGTTGTAGTCATTGTTGTCCTGCTCATAGGCTCGGGCCAGCTCGTCGGCTCCAATACCGGTCGTCACCGCGAATCCGCCGATGTAGTCCGGGATGCCGAGTTGCTCGGGCGCCACGAAGTCGGCGAGTGAGAGATTCGGAATGCCGGTCGCCTTGCCTGCCTGCTGTCGCAAGAACTGGAAGCCGGCGAGCTCCTGCCGGCGCGTCTCATCAGTGAACAGCACCACGTCGTTCTGATCGCGCTGCGCTGCCGGCCAGAAGCCCACCACGGCCTGGGCCTTGAGCAGGCGGCCGTCGATGATCTGCTTGAGCATCGCCTGGGCGTCTCGGAACAGATCACGTGCCGCCTCCCCGACAATGTCGTCCTCGAGAATGGCTGGGTACTTGCCCGCCAGACTCCAGGTGATGAAGAAGGGCGTCCAGTCAATGTAAGGCACCAGTTCGGCAAGCGGATAGTCATCAAACACGCGTGTACCCAGGAAAGTCGGAGCCACTGGGCGATAGTGCTTCCAGTCGATCTGCAGGGCGTTCTGAGTCGCCGCCTCGAAGCTGATCAGCGTCTTGCGCTGGTCGCGGTTCGCATTGCGCTCCCGGATCACATCGTACTCGGCGTGGATCTGGCGCTTGAATTCCACCGCGCCGTCCTCGCTCAGCAGACTGCTGACCACGGTCACGCTGCGTGAGGCATCCGGCACATACACGGTGGCGTTGTTGGTGTAGTTCTGCTCGATCTTCACCGCCGTGTGGGCCTTCGACGTGGTGGCGCCGCCTATGATCAGCGGAATGGTGAAGCCCAGTCTCTGCATCTCCTTGGCCACATGCACCATCTCATCCAGGGACGGAGTGATCAGGCCGCTCAGCCCGATGATGTCGACCTTTTCGTCGATGGCGGTCTGCAGGATGCGTTCACAGGGAACCATGACGCCCAGATCCACGATGTCGTAATTGTTGCAGCCCAGCACGACGCCCACGATGTTCTTGCCGATATCGTGCACATCGCCCTTTACCGTGGCCAGCAGGATCTTGCCCTTGGCCTTGACCACCTGGCCCTTCTTGCTTTCCTCAATGTAGGGAAGCAGATAAGCCACGGCCTGCTTCATCACCCGGGCACTCTTGACGACCTGGGGCAGAAACATCTTGCCGCTGCCGAAAAGGTCCCCGACGATGTTCATGCCATCCATCAACGGGCCTTCGATGACCTGAATAGGCTCTGCAAACTGGCGCCTTGCCTCCTCGGTGTCCTGTTCAATGTAGCGAGTGATGCCTTTCACCAACGCATGGGCGATGCGGGCGGCCACCGGCTGCTCGCGCCAGGTGACGTCCTCGTGATTCTCGAGACTGGATTCGCCACTGTACTGGCTGGCGATTTCCATCAGGCGATCGGTGCCGTCGGGACGTCGATTGAGGATGATGTCCTCGACGCGCTCCTTGAGTTGCTCGGGAATCTCGTCATACACGGCCAGCTGTCCGGCATTCACGATGCCCATGCTCAGGCCTGCCTTGATGGCGTGATAGAGGAAAACGGAGTGAATGGCCTCGCGAACCGGTTCATTGCCGCGGAACGAGAACGAGACATTGCTCACGCCACCGGAGATCAGCGCGTGAGGAAGTTCGCGTTTGATGAAGGCGCAGCTCTGGATGAAATCCACCGCGTAATTGTTGTGCTCCTCGATGCCGGTGGCGACGGCGAAGATGTTCGGATCGAAGATGATGTCCTGCGGCGGGAAGCCCACCACATTCACCAGGACATCGTAGCTGCGGCGGCAGATTTCGCACTTGCGTGCAAAGGTGTCGGCCTGACCCTTCTCGTCGAAAGCCATCACCACGACCGCTGCGCCGTATTGCATGCACAGGCGTGCCTTGGCGATGAAGTCCTCTTCGCCTTCCTTCAGGCTGATGGAGTTGACGATGCCCTTGCCTTGAATGCAGCGCAGGCCGGTCTCCAGGATTTCCCACTTGGAGGAGTCGATCATCACCGGCACGCGGCTGATGTCCGGTTCCGAGGCAATCAGACGGAGGAATCGCGACATGGCGGCGTTGGAATCCAGCATGCCTTCGTCCATGTTGATGTCGATGATCTGGGCGCCGGCTTCCACCTGCTGCAGGGCAATCTCGAGTGCCGTGGTGAAATCGCCTTCGCGAATCAGTCGGGCAAAGCGCTTGGAACCCGTGATGTTGGTGCGCTCGCCCACATTCACGAAAAGCGAATCAGCATGGATATTGAAAGCTTCCAGGCCGCTGAGTCGGCACGCTGGCGCAATCTGCGGGATAACGCGGGGCTTGTGACGTGCCACGGCCTCGGCCACGGCCTTGATGTGCAGTGGGGTTGTGCCACAGCAGCCGCCGACGATGTTGAGGAAGCCACTGCTGGCGAACTCCTCGATGATGTCCGCCATTTCCTTCGCGCTCTGATCGTATTCCCCGAAGGCATTCGGCAAGCCCGCATTGGGGTGCGCTGAGACATGCGTGTCTGCGAGTCGCGAGATCTCCTCAATGTGCGGACGCAACTGCGCCGCCCCCAGAGCACAATTGAAACCGATGGACAGAGGCTTGGCGTGAGCGACGGAATTCCAGAAGGCTTCAACCGTCTGGCCGGACAGCGTGCGTCCACTGGCATCGGTGATCGTTCCGGAGATCATGATCGGCAGTCTTCGCCCGCTGCGCTTGAAGTACTCCTGAATGGCGAAGATGGCAGCCTTGGCATTCAAGGTGTCGAAGATGGTTTCTACCAGCAGTATGTCGGCGCCGCCCTTGTCGAGAGCTTCCGCGCTGACGAGGTAGTTCTCCACCAGTTCCTCGAACGTGACATTGCGGAAGGCGGGATCGTTCACGTCTGGCGAGATGGATGCCGTACGGCTGGTCGGGCCGATGACGCCTGCCACGAAGCGGGGTTTATCGGGAGTGGAAGCTTCGACTTCATCGCAGATGCGACGCGCCAGGCGAGCGGCCTCGAAATTCAGTTCGTAGGCCAGATGCTGAAGCTGGTAGTCAGCTTGCGAGATAGCGGTGGAATTGAAGGTGTTGGTTTCAATGATGTCCGCGCCAGCGAGGAGGTACTCACGGTGTATCTGGCCGATCACATCAGGCCGTGTCACTGTGAGGAGGTCATTGTTACCCGCAAGGTGTTGTTCGCAGTTGGCAAAACGCTGCCCGCGAAAGTCCGCTTCCTTGAGCTTGTACGCCTGAATCATGGTGCCCATGGCGCCGTCGAGGACCAGGATGCGGCTCTTCAGGGCATTGTGCAGGCGTTGTTCGGAAGGCAGATTTTCCATCGTTTCACTCTCGCTTGGTGATCCCCCGTGTGTCTGGCGATCAGGCTGTGGCTGCAGAAAAGGGGCGCAGTTTATCAGAAGTCACCCGCTCGGACATGGCCAGGGCCGATGAGAATTGGGTGGCTTATCGAATAACCAAGTGATTTAGTCGGCTATTTCCATTGCTCACAACTTGGCGTAAACTGCCGCCCAATTCAACGCCCCGCCACAGGTTATCTCATGATCACGATTACAGAATCTGCGCAGACCTATCTAGCCGAGCTGCTGAAGAAGCAGGATTGCGAGGGCATTGGTGTCCGCGTTTTCATTCTGGATGCCGGCACGCCCAAGGCGGAGACCTGTATCTCCTTTTGTCGACCCGGTGAGCATCAGGAATCGGATGAGCTGCGCAGCTACTCGGATTTCAACGCTTACATCGAGCAGCGCAGCATTCCGTATCTGAAAGATGCCGTGGTCGATTATGCCAAGGACGCAATGGGCGGTCAGTTGACCATCAAGGCTCCGAACTCCCGCCTGCCACAGATTCAGGATGACAGCCCAATCGAAGACCGCGTCAATTACGTGCTCTACAACGAGATCAATCCATCACTGGCTGCACATGGTGGGGTTGTGACGCTTGAGGAAATCTATGACGGCACAGTGGCCGTGCTGAAATTCGGGGGAGGCTGTCAGGGCTGTGGCATGGTCGACCTGACCCTGAAGGAAGGCGTCGAGAAAACCCTGCTGGAACAGATTCCTCAGCTCACGGAAGTGCGTGACATCACCGATCACTCCAAGCGTGAGAATGCCTATTTCAAGTAGATTTCCCGGGATATCGGCGGGAGAGACCTTGGTACAGCAGCTCCGGATAATCAGCACTGGAGGTGTCGAGTGAGTCCATCAACTCCACAAGGTGCTCGTTGTCCTCGCGTCCCTGCCAGAGCTTCTGGTAAGTGCCTTCCTTGTAGCCATGATTCTGACGAAACATGTTCAGGACATTCTTGCTGACATACTGCTTGTAAAGCGAGTCCCAGTTCAGTCCGCAATCCAGCATGATCGAACGGAACAGCAGCAGATCGATGCGTCCGGAGCAAGACAGTCCGATCAGCAACTCCAGCTTGCTCAACAGGCTCATGCTTCCAACTTCCAGGGCGTGACCATCGAACGACACCACATGGCTGCTCGAATGCAAGGCGTTGGCATGCCTGAGCTGTTCTCTGGCTTGCTCGTGGTTCCCATTATGGCGCAGCAATATCTCCGACAGCAGGAAGTGCCAGATATCGATCACTTCCATCTGCAACTGAGGTAGATCGCACTCCTGCTTTTTCCACCACTTCCAGCCGTGATGCTCCATGGCTTCGGCCGCCTCAACCACGACTGCACGAAGATAGGGGAATCGCTTATCGATCCAATGGGCATCCACCTTGGCGTTCATGCCGGCTTGCAGGCTCAGCATGATACCGGCCTGGATGTCTGTAAGAGTGCTCATGGACCTCCCGTTGAATCACTTGAACTGGCGAGCATGGACTGCAAGTCCTTGTCGTAGATTACCCGCGGATGGGTATGCTGCTTGGGATTGCCCCAGGCCAGGGTGATGAGCTTTCTGTCTGTCACGGTGAGCAAGTCTAGATGGTTGCAGCCTAGAGTTTGGTAATCGAATTGGAAGTCTCGCCAAGCTCGCAAATCCAACTGTTGCAACTGTGCGTTGGTGATCACTGTGTACTCTGGCAGGCGGCCATGCAGCATTTCAAGCCAGGCCGCAATGCAATAAAGATCTTTCAGGGGTGCATCAAGTGATGCGCCTTGTTTCTGTGCAACACGGATCTGTGAGCGAAGTATCTGTGCAGCCAGACGAAAGGCTCCCTTCTGTGGAAAGGCCATGGCGCAGCAGGACACAGCTCGTGGGTAGTCCTGAGCGGCAGCATGTTCCCGCGCATTGGCCTGCCAATCCTTGGTCGAACCTAGTGCCTCCTCGACCGTTCGCTCCGGCAAATCTTTCTGCTTTTCATTCGTTGAGGTCGTATCGTTGAGGTCGAGTTCAGGTGCAATCGCCAGTACGCGCTGCTTGTCCTGCGGATCGAGCGGGGGCAGGGGAATGGTGCGGTCGACTGCCTCGACCTTGCGCTCGTGCTGGAGTCTGTGCAAGACCACGATCAAAGCAATCAGAAGCCCACCGGCAGCGACCACGCCCAGGAACATCAGCATTGAATGCATTCCTTGTTGAAGAACTTGTGCAGTGTCATGCGCAGTCACTCAATTCAAACTTGCGGCGATGATAGCAATCTTGATGGCCGGTGGTCGATGCCAGTGGTCATGGTGCCCGGCGGCGAATTCGAGGCAGGAAAAGGGGACACTGACACCCTTTGCGCGGAGTGAAATCACATCGGGAAAAATTTTTGGATTTAGTGCTTGACGCATCGAGCGTGGCTTTCTAGAATGCGCCGCCTCCTGTGAGAAGACACAGAAGGTTGTTTGACTCCAGTCCCCTTCGTCTAGAGGCCTAGGACACCGGGTTTTCATCCCGGCAACGGGGGTTCGAAACCCCCAGGGGACGCCAAACACTGAAAAGCCTGACCATTGGTCAGGCTTTTTTTTTGGCTTCATCACACGTGGTTGATGTCTGCCCGATTTGCTATTCTTGCGGGCGGTTTCACAGAGCCAGCCTCTTCGCAGCGGGACACCCAGATGAGCAGTGCCATTTCAATCAGCAATCTTCAGAAGACTTACGCCAACGGTCACCAGGCATTGCGCGGTGTTGATCTCGAGGTGCAAGAACGCGATTTCTTCGCGTTGCTCGGTCCCAACGGGGCGGGGAAGTCCACGATCATCGGCATCATTTCCACACTGGTGCGCCCGTCTGCAGGCAATGTCGCCGTGTATGGTCGCGACGTGGCAACGCACGTCTACGAGACCAAGCTGGATTTCGGTGTTGTCCCTCAGGAAGTCAATTTCAATCCCTTCGAGAAAGTGGCGGACATCGTCATGACGCAAGCCGGTTATTACGGCTTGCCACGCGCCCTTGCGCGCGAACGTACCGAGAAGTACCTGCGTAAATTAGGCCTTTGGGACAAGCGTGACGTTCGTTCGCGTACACTTTCCGGGGGAATGAAGCGACGGCTGATGATCGCCAGAGCTCTTGTTCATGAACCACGACTGCTGATCCTCGATGAACCCACGGCAGGTGTGGACATCGAACTGCGCCGCTCGATGTGGGATTTCCTGCAGGAGATCAACAACAACGGAACCACCATCATCCTGACCACGCATTATCTCGAGGAAGCCGAGCATCTTTGCCGCAATATCGCCATCATCGATCAAGGGCGGATCATCGAGAACTGCAGCATGAAATCCCTGTTGAACAAACTGGATTCGCAGACACTGGTGTGTGACTTGCGAAATGAAATGAGCAGCGATGACTTTGCCCAGCTCGCACTGCCCGGGTTTCGCCATGTGGATTCACACACACTGGAATTTGATCTGGGTCGAGACCATGATGTGAACGAAGTCTTTGCGCTGCTCAACAAGGCCGACATTCACGTCAAGGGCATGCGCAACAAGTCAAACAGACTGGAACAGCTGTTTCTTTCTCGCCTCAAGAATTCCACGGTATGAATCCATCATGCTGAACAGTCATAAATACATCGCGTTCGAAACCATCCTCATCAAGGAAGTGCGCCGCTTCATGCGCATCTGGGTGCAGACTCTTGTGCCGCCGGCAATCACGATAGGGTTGTACTTCCTGATCTTCGGCAATCTGATCGGCAGTCGCATCGGCAGCATGAGTGGCTTTTCCTACATGGACTTCATTGTCCCCGGGCTGATCATGATGGCCGTGATTCAGAATGCCTACGCCAATGTGGTGTCCTCATTCTTCAGTCAGAAATTTCAGCGCAGCATTGAAGAGTTGCTGGTTTCGCCTGTACCGAATTACATCATCCTGGCCGGCTTTGTCGCTGGCGGCGTTGTACGCGGACTTGCCGTTGGAGCTATCGTGGTGTTGATGTCCTTCGTCTTCACCGATCTGAACATTCATCACTGGGGCATCACACTGTTTGTCGTGCTGATGACTGCTGTGGTGTTCTCACTTGCAGGGTTCTTGAATGCGTTGTTTGCCAACAGCTTCGACGACATTTCCATCATCCCGACCTTCGTGCTGACACCGTTGATCTACCTTGGCGGTGTGTTCTACTCAGTGGATCTGCTACCAGAGATCGGGCGCATGGTCTCTGCCGTCAATCCACTGTTTTACATGGTCAACACATTCCGCTACGGAATTCTCGGTGCCTCTGACGCCAATATCTACACATCTCTGTTGATGCTGGTTGTGTTCGTGTTTGTCCTGGGTGCGGCATGTCTCATTCTGCTGCGTCGTGGCACAGGGCTGCGACACTGATGGCCATGTCGCAGAATCCGCTGGGGCGCAATACCGAGTATCCGTCGTCATACAATCCGGACTTGCTGTTTCCGATTGCACGTGAGGAGAATCGTCGACGCATAGGGCTGGCCGGAACAGCTCTGCCATTTCGCGGATACGATCTGTGGCGGGCATACGAGATTTCCTGGCTGGACTTGCGCGGCAAGCCTGTCGTGGCTGCTGGCGAAATTCTGGTACCGGCTGATTCTCCCTGCATGGTGGAATCGAAGTCGTTCAAACTTTACCTGAATTCGCTCAACCACAAGAGCTTCGACAGTGCTGATGCAGTTCAGCAGCTCATGGCGGATGATCTTGCGCGCGTTCTCCAGGCACGCTGTCTGGTGCAGCTCTACATGCCACTGGAATTTTCCCAACTGCATTGCGTCCAGCCTGAAGGCGAGTCGCTGGATGAGTTGCCCCTCGATATCGATGTTTATCAGCCCGATTCTAGTCTGTTGCGCGTTGAGGCAGGGAGTCCGCGTGCAGAGACCCTCTACAGCAATCTTTTTCGTTCCAACTGTCCTGTGACTTCTCAGCCCGACTGGGGAACAGCAGTCATCCGATACAAGGGCAATGCGGTGGATCGCGCCAGTTTGCTGCGATACCTCGTGTCCTATCGTCAACACAATGGCTTTCACGAAGATTGTGTCGAGCGGATCTACGTCGATCTGATGCAGAAGTTGAATCCGGAGTGCTTGAGCGTTGCCATCAATTTTCTGCGTCGCGGAGGACTGGAGATCAACCCCGTGCGCAGTTCACATCCTTTCGAAATGGAGTTTCCAGCTGTTCGCCTCGTTCGGCAGTAGCTCTGGCTTGTAATATCTTCGTTGCTGATATACATTGTCGCGCCTTCGAACAAGGAGTTGTGACGAAGCACTGCAAGCCCAAGGTGAGGTGTCCGAGTGGTTGAAGGAGCACGCCTGGAAAGTGTGTATACGTTAATAGCGTATCGAGGGTTCGAATCCCTCTCTCACCGCCATTGCGCTTGAAGTTCTCCAGTTTCTCCTGACTCTTTCCGCACACCTGTCCTTTCGGCATCTGAATAGCTGCTGTACTATCGCCCAAAAAACAAGATTGTTGGGCGCCAATGTGAAAGCTTCACTCCTGCCTTGCCTCTGCGCAATATCCCTGCTGTCAATCTGTGGCCCGTTTGCACAGGCCAATGACTGGCCCAGCTATGGAGCCGACAAGGCCTCCAGCAAGTACGTCCCTTTCGAGCAGATTTCGGCTTCGAACATCAATCTTCTCGATCTCGCCTGGACCTGGATGTCGCCGGACAACGAGACCGTTCTGGAGAATCAGCGCCAGCAGAACTTTCGTGCCACTCCCGGCGCTTTCAAGGTCACTCCCATCGCTGTTGACGGGGTGCTTTATACCAGCACATCGTTTGGTCGAGTCGTTGCGATTGACGGTCAGAGCGGGCGTGAATTGTGGCAGTTCGACACGCGATCCTGGGAGGCGGGGCGTCCGGCAAATCTGGGCTACAACCACAGAGGCGTTGCCTACTGGAGCGATGGGGCGAATGCTCGCATTCTCATGTCGGCCAACGATGCCTGGCTCTGGTCCCTGGATGCTGCCACCGGCTTGCCGGATCCTGCCTTTGGTGATCAAGGTCGAATCGATCTCACTTTGGGGCTCGGCCGCTCCGTCTTGCGCAGCGAATACACTCAGATTTCACCCCCCATGATTGTTGGCGATGTTGTCGTGGTCGGGTCATCCATCAACGATGTTCCGCGCTACAAGGAAGCCCCGCCGGGACATGTGCGAGGATTCAATGCGCGCACGGGCGAGCAAATCTGGATCTTCCACACCATCGCGCAATCAGGAGAGCCTGGTGTGGAGACTTGGGAAGAGGGCTCGTGGCAGTACACGGGAAACACCAACGTCTGGACCCTTATGAGTGCCGATGAAGAGTTGGGATATGTTTACCTGCCGGTAGGAACGCCGACCAATGACTGGTATGGGGGGCATCGCAAAGGCGACAATCTTTTTGCAGAAAGCCTTATATGCGTCGATGCCAGGACAGGCAAGCGTGTTTGGCACTTTCAGTTTGTTCACCACGGGGTGTGGGATTATGACTTGCCTGCAGCGCCCAATCTTGTTGACATCACAGTGCATGGTCGCCACATCAAGGCGGTGGCTCAGACGACCAAACAAGGCTTCGTCTTCGTTTTCGATCGAGTGACAGGTGCGCCGATCTGGCCGATAGAGGAGCGACCTGTGCCTCAAGGTTCCGTTCCGGGAGAGCAACTGTCGCCGACACAACCATTCCCTGTTCGACCTGCTCCTTTCGAGATGCAGGGCATTACATCGGAGACGCTTATCGACTTCACCCCGCAATTGCGCGCGGAAGCACTGGAACTTCTGGAGTCGCTTGATTACGGGCCGCTCTATACTCCCCCCTCGCTGCGTGGCACCGTGAATTTCCCGGGCTGGTTTGGTGGGGGAGGCTGGCAAGGTGCTGCGGTGGATCCCGAGACAGGCGTCATGTACGTACCCTCTGGCAGTGCTCCCATGGTAGTGCAATTGGTGGCACCTGACGCTGCTGAGTCTGACTTTGATTTCATACGTGGAGGAAGAACGGCGGCGCCCAGTCCGTCCGGATTGCCACTTACCAAGCCGCCATATGGGCGCATCACTGCCATTGATTTGAATACAGGCGAACATTTGTGGATGGTCCCGCATGGCGAAGGAATTCGCGAACGCATCATTGCGGCGGGAGTACAGGACCCTGGTCCAGTGGGCTCGCCATCACGAACGGGTCCTTTGTTGACAAGAACCCTTCTTTTTCTTGGCCAGGAGGACAACGGCCGCTACGTGCTGCGCGCGTATGACAAAGCCTCAGGAACCGTTCTGCGCGAGATCAACTTGCCTTTGCCACCAGGCGGTGCGCCGATGTCCTACATGGCAGGTGGCCGACAATTTGTTTCTATTGCTGTAGGAGCAGGGCAGGATGCGCGCCTCATGAGTTTTGCCTTGCCTTGACGTTGAGGTTGTCGGCTTGATTAAAGCATGTCGTTTCACCATAATGCGGCGCTGTGAGGCCAGAGACCGAGGTCTTCACGCTCAATGGTATCTCTTGCCGGTCCCCTCGCAATGATAAGC
>JACCDH010088249.1_pt1 | contig 34693 bp, 39 predicted proteins | sample 7442481 | NCBI WGS metagenome assembly JACCDH01 (sample SAMN15323433, study PRJNA562643) | freshwater metagenome | isolation source: river surface water | place: USA:Blue River Watershed | collected 2017-08-15
AATGGATTCGCCTATTCCATACCATTTTACTGTTCCCCTTGGTGAAATGGCAGTTAATAAACCACCCTCAATTTTTGTGTTTGGAATGGAATTTAAAACACCCCAAATACCTTCGACTCCTGTAGGTCTCATGCGACCATCCTGCAAGTTTATAAAAGGCGTATTGATCAATTGTCGACCATATGTAATTGAGGCGTTTTTAAAATTATATTTTAAATAAAACTCTTCTAAACGGTCTAAATCTTTTTTGTTTGTTGGATCTTCTATATCTAATAAAGTTGTTTCATACCTACTACCCAATCCAGTAATTGGATCTTTTGTTGTAAGGTCTGATGATCCTATATTAAAAATATAAAAACCACTTACCGCAAATTGGAATCCTTTAAACTTGGCAGTTTCATACCTGATACCACCGCCAGCAGCATTGGCATAAAAATCGGTAAGCCCCTTCTTGTTATCTGTGGCCATAAAGAAATATCGAAAATGGCCATTCACTGTTCCTGATTTAAAGGCATACAACAATGAACTCGTGTCTACTAAATTTTCTTGCTTACCCTTCCACATTTCTGGCTTAGAAGCCAGTTCTTGATGTTGTGAAAATGCAGTGGCAGCGCTTAGCAATAGTGCTATAGCTGAATATAAAAAACGCATACTTGTTTATTTAATCTTTAACGAAATGTATAATCCACTCCTGTTACTTGAGATAACAATGTATCGGGCGCATCTAGAATAATTGCATTTTTTTCAGGAGTGGGTGTTACTGGTGAATTCTTTTTCAAATAATCCAACATAGTCCCATGCAATGTATAGGGGGTATTCTGAGGATTCTTTACGTTACGCATTCTACACAACATATCAGCAGGATCGCCATCACGTTCACAAGCGCAAATGGAATATGTTTTATTGATATCTAAAAGTGAACTACCCACTTTAACTTCTTTTACTCTTTTCCCTTTTTCTGCAAATGCTTCAAATTGAACCGTCATCCCTTTAAACTTAATCACCCATCCCCCAAAACGTTCTACTGCATCTTTTGCAAAAACATTATTCAACTCTTTTTCTAACCAATCTACTAATTGTTTACCAGTTACAGCTCCTGTTCTAACTGTACTGTCTACAGGTAGCATATCAAAAATAAACCCTTCGGTAATCGGTATATTCCCTGTTGAATCAGGAGTTGTTCTTGGAGGACAAAATCGAAAGCCATTAGAAAGTACAATATCTGTTTCAGGTAGCTTCCATTTTAAAGCGTTAAGAATTAAAGTATCAATTGGATTCTCTACTACAAAATATCTATACAATGGGATAGTACTATAACCAGCTACTTGATATATTTGATTGGCAAAAGGTTGCTCATATTCATTTATTAGCGCAGTCATTTTTTTATCTGCTTTATGAATAGACGCATTTACTTCGTCTAAGCTATAAATATCATTCACTAGTTTTCCTTCTTTAAAAGTCAATTGTAACTTCCCTACAAATGACCCAAATGCACCAGGTTCTACCACTTTAGCATATTTGCATACAATTGGTTTTCTCACTCTTTCATGGGTATCTCCTCCTAAAATATAATCAACACCAGCACATTCAGGTTGATTGGCTAAATGCAATTGCTGAGACAAACCCAAATGAGCAATAACCATAACTGCAGCACATTGTTCCTGATTTCTCAATACATCTACATAATGTGCCAAATTTTCTTCTGGCTTAGTATAAATAATTCCCTTGCTATAATTAGGCGATTGTCTTAATGGAACCAATGGATCGGTATAGCCAATAAATCCTACCTTAATACCATTAGCATGCCAAATATGATAGGGAGGAAAAATCAATTCTCCTTTTTTACCCTCACCCAAATCATGATACATATTGGCGCATACTTTAGGTGCATGTAAAGACCCCAATAAAGTTTGCATGGCTTTCTTATAATAAATTACTTCCCAATTACCCGGTAAATACAAATCATAATTCAGTGCATTTAAAATAGGAACCATTGCTTTACCCAATGTTTTAACCGACAATTCACTTCCCTGAAACATGTCCCCTGTATCAATCAAAAAACTGTTGGGGTTATTCTTTCTTTCTTTTGCCAGATAGGTAGCTAAATGAGCGTACCCACCCGTTTTCCTAAAAACAGCTGTTCCATTCTCCCAAAATAATTCATCATGTGGATGCACCTGACAATGCACATCAGTAGTTTGTAGAATGGTTAATATTGTTGTTCCGTCTGCTTGAATAGATTCGATTTGAGCTTGCTGATCTACTGCAGAAGTCACTTCATTGATCCCAGTTGCAGAAACCAATCCAACACCACCCAAAGCACCAATTTGTTGTATAAATTTTCTTCTATTATTAGACATAGGAGTTATTTTTTTGCTTTCTCAGCAATGGGTTTAAAAGGACCGTATTTATGTTGTTTTTCTGAAAAGGAATCTGCGTATGGACCAAAGGGATGATCAATCGGTTTTTTAGTGATATCGGGCCAATCTTTAGGAACTGAAATATGTGGGCGTGATTGAGTTAATACATACGCTGAAACATCCCAAGCTTCTTCATCAGATAATTGTGGATTTTCATGTGTAACTCCCAATGGCATATTGTATTTAATATATTTCGCAAAGTTGGTAATTCGGTAAAGCCCAGCACCATCATTAAAACTATGTTTACCCCAAAGCGGCGGAAAACTATATTCTATTTTATCTGGATTCAACACCCCTTCTCCATTGGCTTGATGACAACTTTGACATTTTGTTTCATAAACTGTTTTCCCTTTACTGGGATCTGCAGCCCGATCTAAAAATGCCAAATCCTTTAGACCAGAACCAACTGCCTTTTCTCCTTTAGGCACATTTGATCCAATATGATTGATATACGCTACGATAGCTTGCATTTCTTTACTAGTTGTATCTAATGCTTTGCCGTTTAAACTTCTTTCAAAACAATCGTTCACTCTTTTGTAAATATTTTCTGAAGTGCCGCTTCTTGCCCTAAACTTTGGATAAGTAGAAGCTACCGATCCATAGTTATTTCCAAATGCCATAGTACCTGCTTGCAAATGACAGTTTTGACAATTTTGTCCGTTGGTAATTTGTAAAACGGAGCCGTTTGGTCCCAAATATTTTGCGGTATGAGCAATTAGTTCTCTGCCGTAATAAACCTGCTCTTTTAAAGAAGGATCTGCAACTGCGTCCATAGCTTTGGGCTGCCAGAATTCACTTACAATTAATTCTTTGGCTGTCTCAGCTGCTTTTTTTTCTTCTGGGAATGAGGGTGTCACTGCTTTTACATTGGTTGGTTTAAACCAACTTGAAATAGTGTCCACATTGTAGATGACCAGCGGCAACAACACAATAAAAGCTACGAGTACAATAATCAAGTTCAGCATTCGCTGAATCATTTTAATTAATCCTTGCTCTTTATTGTTTGGTTGATTGGTTTCCATTGATAGTTGTATATAAAATTAATGAGGGAGTTTTTTCATAAAAACACCGTATAAGTAGGTACCCACAATCGCAAAAAAGAACACGATTATCATAGATAAAAACCCATATCCAATATTCACTACCATTGGACCAGGACATGCGCCACTTAATGCCCATCCCAAACCAAATATGGTACCGCCAATTAAATATCGAGTAATCGATTTATCTTTTGGATAAAATACTATTGGGTTACCATGAAAATCTCTGATATTAAACTTCTTTATCAATGCAACCCCTATTACACCAAGGGTTACGGCTGTTCCAATAATTCCATACATATGAAATGCTTGGAAGCGAAACATCTCTTGAATTCTGAACCAGGAAATCGCTTCTGATTTTGCCATTACAATTCCAAAAACAACTCCCAACAATAAAAACTTTATGAATTTCATTATTTAAAAAATTAAAGGCATGATTAAATAAGTCATTGCTAACCCTCCAATAAAAAATCCGATGACTGCAATTAAAGAAGGCCATTGTAAATTAGATAAGCCGCTGATGGCATGTCCTGAAGTACATCCACCTGCATAACGTGAGCCAAACCCAACCATTAAACCACCGAATGCTAAGATTAAGAAGCCTTTTAAACTAAATACTGCTTCAAAACTAAAGAGTTCCTTTGGCTGTAAAGACGCTGGTGCAGCAATTCCCAATTTGCTCAAATCATTGATTGTTGCAGTTGAAATTTCAACGGGACCACCATCAGACAAAAATTGAGAAGCAATATAACCACCTATAATCGATCCAATCAAAAAGACAATATTCCAAATTTGCGCTTTCCAATTAAAATCGAAAAACTTGGTTTTCTTACCTAATCCAGCTGCTGCACAAATAGTGCGCAAATTAGAAGAGAATCCAAAAGACTGTCCAAAATATAAAAGGAAAAACATGATACTGGCAATCATAGCCCCAGAGAACCACCAAGCCCAGGTTTGCGTAATTAATTCGCGCATATTAAGAGGTTTATTATTTTAAATGAAAAGAAATAATGGGTTTAAATAAATGATTAATTAGTTTTTCAGTAGCACTTTGGTGAAGCATCCCTCCTTTTCCATGTGTGCCAATACAGATCATATCCATATTATTCATTTGATTAAAATGAATCACACCGTTTTCAACATCTTTATCATTAATGATATGACATTCAAACTTTTCAATGGAGTTCAAATTAGCGAACTGTTGCATATTCAATTGAATATTTTCTTTTGCTATTGCAACTTCACCTGAAACAATTTGTAATAAATGTAAGGTTGGATTAAATGCTTTCAAAATCTTATGCATTAGAGATAAATTCTCCGCAGCGGGATTAGAAAAATCATGCACCAATAATAAATGATTGATAGTTAAATCGGAGCGGTCACACATTAAAGACAAAACAGGGATGGTTGATCTACGTGCAACCATTTGAGTAGCTGTACCTGATAGCTTATCTTTCAAACCCCATGCGCCCTTAGTTCCCATTACCACTAGATCCATTTTTTCAGACATAGCATAATCTACAATAGCATCAGTAGTTTTTCCTAAGAGTAAGTGAGTATTAATAGCTGAACCATACAAATTTTTCAAATTGGCCAGTTTTCTTTCGGCAATTTCTTTTTGCTTTTCGACATAGGTTACATCAATTTCACCACAGGTACTGATATTTCCTGTAGCATCCATTGTAACGGTATCTGGCACAGACAGTACATGTAAAAAATGAATGTCGGTTTTGATTTTTTCTTCTAATTTCTTCACCATTAAATAGGCGAACTCTGATTGTACAGAAAAATCAGTGGGTATTAAAATTTTCAAGGTTTCCATTTTCATTATTTAGGTTAGTGAACAAATTGGGCTACATTTTGCCAAGTACCACCATTAATTACATTCTTAAACCCTTGCTGTTCAAGCAATGACTTTGCCATTCCACTCCTATTTCCACTTCTACAAAATACAATAATGTTTTTTCTGTTTTGAAATTGGGCAATTTCTTTTGTTAAGTTATCTAGAGGAATATTAACTGACCCTTTAACATGTCCATCTGCGAATTCGCCTGGCGTTCTTACATCTACTAAAAAAGCACCTTCCGCTATTACAGATTTTAAATCTACAGAGGAACTTCCTCCAAATAATTGACTGAATAGACTCATTGTTAAACTATTTAAATTGTTGTAAAATATTTACTAACCCTGCTTTAGGTACTACTCCGCTTTGTCTCCAAAGGGCTTGTCCTTTTTTAAATACAATCAAGGTAGGTACTCCCTGAACTTGGTAAGCAGCTGCAGCTTGTGGATTCTTGTCTACATCTACTTTGATTATAGTTACTTCATCTCCCAAACTGTCTTTAACTTCCTTCAAAATGGGCGACATCATTTTACAAGGGCCACACCATTCTGCAAAAAAATCTACTAAAACTGGTTTTTCCGATTGTATCATTTCATTAAATGTCATTACACTAAATTTTATTAATTAACCGCTTTTGTTTTATCTTCTTTTTTGAACATTCCCATCATTAAAGCACCCATTATTGCGCCATATAGTGTACTATTTAAAGGCTTAGAAGTAATGGCACAAGTACCTGAAACACAACCAACCTGTTGCCAATAAATATATCCGCCGATGGCCCCAATGATAGATCCTATCAAATAAAGCTTGTTATTATTTAACCACTTCTTCATATCTAATCTCCTCAATTGTTTTGGTAGTTTTCTTTATTGGCGTAGAACATCCACCTGTTCCACAGCAACCTGTATTAAATAAGGCCATAATAGTGAATAAAAACCCTGCTACTCCAAATACAGTGTCTTTGTTAGCAATTGCCTGAATAATAATTGCTATTCCTGCCAATAAACGAATAATGCGCATAAAACTCCAATTACTCATCAATACTTCCTTCATAATCTTATCATTGAATACAAATGTAGAACAGCAAAAAGGGTAAAATGGTAACAAAGGTTACACAGCTGGCATACACGCTTGTGAACGCCAAAACAACTTTAATGTGCAACACATTCTTAAGTTAGCCACTATACCCGCTCCAGCTGTTATAGCTGCAACAAAATACAATGCCCAATTTAAACCCATCCAATCTGCCAAAAAACCACTTAATAAAGCGCCTATTACATATCCGCCGTCTCTCCAGAATCTAAACACGCCCATAACTTCTGCTCTTTGTGTGGGGTGCGCATTTTCTGCAACAACAGTTAAGAAATTGGGGTATACCAAACCCGTACCCAAGCCCAATAAAACGGCAGCTATAATCGCCCCTGCAAAAGATGTAAATACCACTAATAAAACAATTGCCAATGCTTGTAATAGCATACCAGTAGTAATCAATTGTTTTTTACAAAAATGATCTCCCATTTTTCCCGTAAATAATTGAGAAAATCCCCATACCATTGGGTAAATGCCTGCTACAATTCCAACTTGTTGAATTGTAAAAGACCTTTGTATCAGTAATAATGGAACTAAACCCCACATCACCCCATCATTTAAATTATTCACCAACCCATTTAAGGTTACTGAACCTAAATTCCGGTGTTTCCAACTAGTAGAAGCCCAAATATTTTTTAATAATGGGATAGTGCTACTGGTTGTTTCTGAATGTACAAATGATGTAGTGTCTTTAACCCAAAAAAGGGAAAGAACCAACCCAAATAATACAAATATCAAACCTGGAATAAAAGGGTAAAATGCATACCCATAATAAGAAGCAATTTGAGCGGAAAGATAGGCAGCCAACCCAACAGACAAGTACCCGGCAAATTCATTAATGCCCATAGCAAGTCCCCTATTCTTACTTCCCACCAAATCTATTTTCATTACCACGGTAGTGCTCCAAGTAAGCCCTTGACTTACTCCTAAAAAAATATTGGCTAGAATAATCCAATTCCAATGATTGGCGTACATTAACATAAATGGCACAGGTGAAGCCAATAGCCAACCTGTTACCAATATTTGCTTACGAGTATATTTTCTTGATAGAATTCCAACCGCATAGTTGCTGATGGCTTTACTAATTCCAAAAGCCACAATAAAACTAGTCAGTGCTGAAGCAGCCGATAGAGAGAATACTGTTTTACCAAACGCTGGCAAAATAGACCGCTCCATCCCTACCATTGCTCCAACGAAAGCATTAACCAATACTAGTAGTAGGAACTGGGTTTTGTTTTCTTTTAGACCTTGCATAATTTAGGAATTACTAGCAAGGTAAAATTTTTACCCTCTTTGTTTGGTAACAAAAGTTACGTAATAGAAGTTAATATAGAAAAGGAATCAACTTATATGATTTTGCCCGATATACTTGGTAATTAGGAAATTTTTGTGAAAGCATTCTTTCTTCCCAATGAAGCTTTATTATTAAAACAATCAACAATATGAGCCAAATCACTACATTATACCAATCAAAATAAGATATAGTAAGCCCTGCAGTAAATAATAATACAGCGGTATACATTGGATGACGCAATAAACGATAAGGGCCATTGGTAACTAATTCCGCTTCAATATGTGGCATGGGTAGAATGCGAATTTTACTAACGCGCATTACCCACAATGACCATGAACCAAGAATGATTCCACTGGCACAAACAAAAAAAGCAATCAGGTTCAAATTAAATGGATAAGCCGATTTAATCAGCCAGCCAATTGCAGAAAATTGAAGCACAACTAGTAAATACGCTATAGACTTATCCATATTGTCTCTCTAATTAATGATGAGCAACTTTAACTATCGCATCTAACTTAACGGTAGACTTAATTGAGTTGGAAATCAAACAAGCTTTTTCAGTTTTCTCTAATACGCGCATAGCTTTTGCTGCATGCTGTTCATCTTGAATTACTAAAACAGGTTTTAAAAGTACCGTAGTAATCATGTACTTACCATCTGGTTGCTCCAATAAACCCACTGCTTTAGAATCCAATGAAATAAAATCCAATTTAAAATTTTCGGCTATGGCTAAGAAAGTAGTCATATAACAAGAATTGACTGCAGCTACCAATAAATGCTCCGGAGACCATATCCCAGGCATTCCTTTGGTGAATTCTGGTGGAGTAGCTACTTCAATGGAACTATTCAATACGGGGGAACTTATGGTTCCTTTTCTATCACTTATCCATGTTAAATCAACTTCGTAATGATATGCGTTATTCATAATAATTAAATTTTCAAGAGCTTTGAGGGACAAATAAAATCCGTTTTGGGGATGGCTGTTTCTACAATTGCTTTGTAGCCTCCAGCTATTTCTGTAAAGTTTCTATACCCTCTAGCTTGTAGGATACTTGCAGCAATCATACTTCTATATCCACCTGCACAATGCATAAAAAAATGTTGCTTAGGATCAATATCTTTTATCCAATCGTTAATGTAAGACAATGGTTTATTATATGCATTTTCAACATGCGCTGCAGCGAATTCTGATTCTCTCCTAATATCGATCACCGTATCTGCGTTAGCATCAAAATTTTCTTCAAATTCATTTGCATTGATTCTTTCAATCGTATCAACCGGCTTACCTGCCTTTAACCAGGCATCATATCCGCCTGATAAAAATCCAATTACATGATCAAATCCTATCCTACTCAATCTTGTAATTGCTTCTTCCTGTTTGTCATCGTTACAAACCAATAATATAGGTTGATTAACATTTACTATTAACGCACCTACCCAAGGAGCAAAATCACCATTCAATCCTATATTCACTGATTGTGGAATATATCCTCGGAAAAAAATATCAGGATCGCGTGTATCTAAAATAAGTGCTCCTGTTTCTTCTGCAGCCACTTCAAACGCTTCTACAGTCAAAGGTTTAGTTCCTTCGATTAATACTTGATCAAATGAAGTATAGCCTTGCTTATTCATTGCTACATTCATTCCAAAATATCCAGGAGGCGGCAATAATCCATCAGTAACTGCTTTAATAAAACTTTCTTTATTGGGCTGATTCAAAGCGTAGTTTACTTTTTTCTGATTACCCAAAGTGTCCACTGTTTCGGTCATCATATTTTTACCGCATGCACTACCTGCGCCATGTGCTGGATAAACAATGATATCGTTTGACAAGGGTAAAATTTTGTTCATCAAACTATCATATAATAATCCAGCCAATTCTTCTTTTGTCATATTAGCTGCTTTCTGCGCTAAATCAGGTCGTCCTACATCTCCAAGAAATAAAGTATCTCCACTAAATATGCAATGCTCTTTTCCCTTTTCGTCTATCAACAAAAACGTGCTACTTTCCATGGTATGACCTGGAGTATGCAACACTTTAATGGTTATATCTCCTACTTTAAAAAGTTCTCCATCATTGGCAGTTATACATTCAAAAGAAGCTTTTGCTGTAGGTCCATACACTATTTTAGCTCCTGTTTGATTGCTAAGGTCTACATGCCCACTTACAAAATCTGCATGAAAATGAGTTTCAAAAATGTACTTGAGTTGTACATTGTCTTTTGCTAGTCTGTCTAAATAAGGCTTCGTTTCACGTAATGGATCAACAATTGCAGCTTCCCCATTAGAAACAATATAATAGGCACCCTGTGCTAAACAACCAGTATAAATTTGCTCGATTTTCATAACCTATATTTTGTGTAATTGATAGTGTAAATTTCCGAAAGAATGAGCTGCTACTTTGTATCAAAAGTTACTTATCAACTGTTATTCAACTATTTTTTGGCAGTATAAGAGTCAGGAGATTTCATGAATTCAGCCTTACACTCTGAAGCACAAAAACCATAGACTTTTCCTTTATAATGAGCCGTGTCTGCTATACCAGCTGTTACAGGCATTCCGCAAATAAAGTCTCTTTTATTATTTACCATAGCTGCGGTAAATTTTGCAGTTGAATCAGCTACTACTTTCATACTTGAACCATGTTTAATTGGTTCCACTGAGGGAGCTGAAACAGGCTCATTATTTGCACATGATGCAAAAAATAAAAAAACAATACTGACTAAGAAAGTTGACTTGATATTCATATTTATGGTTTATTCAGTATACAAAATTACCCATCAGGTTGTTGCTAAAAAATGAGTATAATCATAAAAAAAGCTGCCTGGGGGAGGCAGCTCTAATTAAACTTTAGATATGTACTAAACTACAACCGGTTCACCGGCATTCAACCACTCATTCATACCTGCAGAATAATTAACAATATTGTTAAATCCATTTTTTACAAGGAGTGAATAAGCTATTGCAGCTCTATCGCCACCCTGACAATGAATCATTACTTTTTTGTCTTTGCTGATTTTATCTAAGTTGTTCGGCAATGTTCCTACAAATACATTGTCTGCTCTTTCAATATGGCCTGCATTAAATTCAGCCACACCACGCAAATCAACTACTTGAACAGCAGGATTATTTGCCAATGATTTTGCTTCTGTCAATTCAACCAAATTTACTTTTTCTAAAGTACCACCTGCTTTAGTGTACTCTTCTACTGAAGGCAAATAACCTGCAATATTATCTAAGCCAATTCGCATTAATTTTCTAGTTAAATCATCTAGCATAGATTCATCAGCTAAAATCATGAATGGTTCATCATAGCTTAAGAACCAACCAGCCCAAGTAGCAAATGAATTATTTCCCTGAATATTTAAACTACCCGGAATAAAGCCTGCAGCGAACTCAGTTTTAGGCCTCGCATCCAACAGTTTTACTCCATTTGCCATATGAGCATTTACTTCTTCAATAGACAATTTTTTAAGCTTTGGAACTGCTGTTAATAAAGGACGATCTACTTTATTTAACTTTTTCATCATGGCAAAATATTTTGGCGGTTCAGGTTGATCTGCCAATAAATACTTTGTAAATCCAGTTTCATCTGTTGGATATTGAAATGCCCAGTTACGTGCTTTTTCATAACCCACTGTAGTACTTGGAACAGCGCCTAAAGCCTTACCACAAGCGGATCCTGCACCATGACCTGGCCATACTTGAATATAATCTGCCAATGCGTTAAACTTCTTTATACTCTGGTACATTTGTTTTGCACCCTTATCTTGCGTACCCACCATTCCAGCGGCTTTTTCCAATAAATCTGGTCTACCAATATCGCCTACAAAAACAAAGTCTCCGGTAAATAACATCACTGGCTCATTACTCGCAGGATGATCAGTTAATAAGAAACTAATGCTCTCTGGTGTATGACCAGGAGTATGTAAAACTTTAAAGCTTAGGTTACCCAATTTTACAATATCGTTGTCTTTTAATCCTACATGTGGAAATTCATATTCCCAACCTTCGCCACCTTCATCAGACAAATACAATTGCGCGCCAGTTAATTGAGCCAACTCTCTTGAACCTGCTAAAAAATCTGCATGGATATGGGTTTCAAAAATATGCGTGATGGTCATATTATTGGCCTTCGCAATTTCTAAATAAGTATCCACGTCTCTTTTGGCGTCAATTACCGCAGCAACACCTGCTTTTTGACAACCAATAAAATAGCTCGCTTGTGCTAAACTCTTGTCGTAAATGTGTTGAAAAAACATATGATTTAGTATTTAAGTTTTATTGAAATAATAATGCAAATATCCGTTTGTGAAAATGGTCGTTTGGTAACATTTGTTGCATTTAATGCCCGCCACCTGTTGGAAAAAATAATTCTTTAACGATAATATAAATTCCCATTATGAGCACAAACCAGCCGAAAGCCTTCTTTAATTTTTCGCCCGGAATTTTCTTAGATAAGAGTATGCCACCAAATATGCCAAGCACAGCAAATCCTGTAAAAACAAGTAATAAACTCCAATCAATTACTTGAGATCCTTGTAAATCTCCCGTAAAGCCAATCAAAGATTTTGCTGCAATAATGAATAGTGAAGTACCCACAGCTAACTTCATAGGCATTTTAGCCAATAATACCAATGCGGGTATAATTAAGAATCCGCCCCCAGCACCTACAAGGCCGGTGAGCACACCAACCACTGCACCTTCTAATAAAATCATTGGATAATTGTATACCATTGGCGCATTTTCATCTAAATCTGTTTTTTTACCCGGTCTTATCATACTAACAGAAGCCAATATCATCACCACTGCAAATAATAACATCAATGCAATTGATTTGGTGATGACTAAACCTCCAATAGAAACTATTTCTGCAGGAATCAATGGTACCAACCATAAACGAGTTGCATAAACTGCAGCGATAGATGGTATACCAAAAATCAATACGGTTTTAAAGTCAACTCTTTTCTGTATGGCACTTTGTACTCCCCCTACTAAAGCAGTAGAACCTACTATAAACAAAGAGTAGGCAGTAGCTAAAACAGGATCAACCCCCATGACATAAACAAGAATAGGAACAGTCAATATAGACCCCCCGCTTCCAATCAAGCCTAGCGATATTCCTACTAATGCTGCAAGTAAAAAACCAATGATTACCATAGAATTAATTTAGAATGCAAAGTTGCATAAAGGATAAAGGAGAATCGGTTACAAAAGTTACACTTTATCAAAACAAAAAACCCCCGATTACTCGAGGGTTTTGTTTTGGTGCTTCGGAGGTCCCGAGCGGATTCGAACCGCTGTGGAAGCTTTTGCAGAGCTCTGCCTAGCCACTCGGCCACAGGACCATTTATTGGGATGCAAAAATAGCGGAAACAAACTAATTTTAAAATTCTAAATAAGAAATACCGAATTTTACGCCATAAATATTGGATTATGAACCAGATAGGCGCGAGTGAATTGATCATTAATGACAGAGGAGCGGCATATCACCTCAATCTAAGACCAGAGGAGTTGGCTGATACCATTATTACTGTTGGAGATCCAGGTAGGGTTGCAGCAGTAAGTAAACACTTTGACAAAATAGAGGGAAAATTCGAGCATAGAGAATTCATCACCCATACAGGCTGTATCGGCAACAAAAGACTTTCTGTGGTTTCCACAGGTATTGGACCTGATAATATCGATATCGTTTTGAACGAATTGGATGCATTGGCCAATATTGATTTTGAAACAAGAACAATCAAGCCCAATCAAACAAGATTGACCCTTGTTAGAATGGGTACCTCTGGTTCCTTACAAGCATCCATACCTGTTGATAGTTTTGTTGCCAGTACACATGGATTAGGCATAGATAATCTGTTGAATTTTTATAGGCTCACCAACAACGAAGAGGAAATACAAATTTTACAAGCTTTTAATACCTATACCCAGATCGGTCATAATGGACTTCAACCCTATATTGCTGCTGCATCTACCCATATTTTAAAAGAATTTGTAACTGGATTTCACCATGGCATAACGGTTACATGCCCAGGATTTTATGGCCCACAAGGCAGAATTTTGCGATTGCCCCTTCAATTTCCAGACTTAATTAATCAATTAACCCAGTTCCAATTTGGCCAACATCGAATTAGCAACTTTGAGATGGAAACCAGCGCCATTTATGGATTAGGAAAATTATTAAATCATAACTGCCTAAGCTTAAGCGCAATAGTTGCAAACAGAGTGCAACAAACCTTCAGTAAAGACGGTGGGAAAGCTGTAGAAAACCTTATCGTAAAAAGCTTGGAAATATTGTCTACAATCAAATAATTATTTTTTTATACTACGGATAGATAGTAGATTTGATTAATGTCTGAAACAGTAAGACCCGACATATCAGTATATCAACAAACCATTTTGGTTGCTAAAGAAGTGTATGAACTCACTTGTAAGCTTCCCATTCAACAGCAGTTTGTACTGACTTCTCAATTGAGAAGATCTATTATTAATGTATGTAATAGACTTGCTGCTTTTACAGATAGTAATTCAAAGCCTTCTTTAAAAAGAAACAGTGAATTTTTCATAAAAGTATACGCAGAAATCAAAACCCAAATGAAAATCTCGATTACACTGGGTCATTTTACTTCTGCAGACTTACAAACCTTAGAAAGTTCATTAGATCAAATCCTTATTTTCTGCGAAAGCAATATTCAGTCTAGCTACCGGAATTAAACCTCAAGTTCTTCCTGAATTCAACCTAAATTGCAGCATGCAATTGGATTTTTATAAATATCAGGGAACGGGTAATGATTTTATTGTTGCAGACAATAGAAACAACCAATTACAACTATCTCAAGAACAAATTGCTCAATTATGCCATAGAAGGTTTGGCATAGGCGCAGATGGATTCATGTTGCTGAATCAACAAGCTGGCTACGATTTTGAAATGAAGTACTATAATTCGGATGGTGCTGAGGGCAGTATGTGTGGTAATGGTGGAAGATGCTTAACCCAGTTTGCGCAAGATATGGGCATACTACAAAATCATTTTTCATTTATTGCATCAGACGGCCCTCACGAAGCGATTATTGAAAAATCGGGTTGGGTCAAATTAAAAATGAAAGATGTTGATTGGGTAGAAGAACAGAATGGGGCTTTTATTTTAAACACTGGATCACCACATTTTATACAACCAGTAGTGCATTTAAATGAATTGGATGTTTTTACTGAAGGACAAAAAATTAGGTATAATGCCCAGTTCAAGCAAGAAGGCATCAACGTCAATTTTGTTGAACAGCAACCCAGTGGCAAATTAATGGTTAGGACTTATGAAAGAGGCGTTGAAGATGAAACCTATAGTTGTGGAACTGGCGTTACTGCTGCTGCATTAACCAGCAAACATACTGTTCTAGGGAACAATACCGTCTCCATTATTACAAAAGGTGGAGAATTGAGTGTTGAATTTGAAAAAACAGCAACAGATCAATTTCAACATGTATGGCTTTGCGGCCCTGCAACATTCGTATTTAAAGGAACCATTGCATTATAAACAACTTCAAAGGCTTCAAGGATGATTCAATATTTCAAAAATGTTAACGGGCAAACCATTGAAATCCCAAAAGCCGACCAAGGGGTTTGGGTAAACTTGGTTCCTCCATTTAAAGAAGAAGAGTTTATAGAACTCAGTAATGAACTGGAAATTCCCATAGAATTTTTGAGAGATTCATTGGATATAGATGAGCGTCCTAGATATGAAATGGAGGATAACGTTAGAATTATCATCATCAAAACGCCTACAGAAAACAACTCATTCAACGATTCGGATGCTTTTTATATTACCATCCCTATTTGTATTATCCTTACCCATAATCAAATTATTACGGTCAATTCATTTGACAATGGCGCCATTAAAAAATTCCTGAACACTTTTCAAAAAAGGCATCCAGACAAAAGGAATATGATGGTTTTAAAAGTGTTTGAGAAAGTGGTTCAAACATTTTTAGATTACCTCAAAGAAATTAATCATAATAGAAACCAATACGAGCAAAGCTTATATGATAGTAATAGCAATGTAGACTTACTCAAATTAATGCGAGTTCAAAAAAGCTTGGTTTATTTTGTAACGGCTTTAAGAAGTAATGAAATGCTCATGATGAAAATGGAGCGTACTAATTTTCTAGGATTAAATGAAGACGAAAGAGAATTTCTGCAAGACTTAATTGTAGACACTAGCCAAGCATTAGAAATGGCTAATATTTATACGAATATTTTAAGTAGTACGATGGATGCTTTTGCCAGCATTATTAGCAACAACTTAAACAATGTAATGAAGCGCCTCACATCTATTACCATTATCCTATCACTACCTATTTTGGTTACTAGCATATATGGTATGAATGTAGACCTCCCCTACCAACATTCTAATCATGCATTCTATATTCCCGTAATTATTTCATTGTTTATCTCCATGGTTATTGGGGGATATTTCTACAAGAAAAAATGGTTCTAATATGCCTTTATTTAATGTGCGTGTTTACGGTTTATTGATTGATCAATATCAACGATTATTAGTAACAGATGAATTTATTAGAGGAAGCTATATCACTAAATTACCAGGTGGTGGCTTAGAGTTTGGAGAAGGCACGAGAGATTGTTTGCAAAGAGAATTTATGGAAGAAACAGGAATAGAAGTTAAAGTGGGTGAACACTTTTATACAACTGATTTTTTTCAGATTTCTGCTTTCAATAATAAAGATCAAATCATTTCCATCTATTATCTGGTACATGCAGCTGATACAGCTAAAATAAAAACTTCCGCAATCCCATTCAATTTTAGTGCAGATCAAATTGCCGATCCAAACGGAGAATCCGAAGTATTTAGGTGGATACCATTAAACGAATTAACAACCGAGTCGGTAACATTGCCCATTGATAAGGTAGTAGTGCAATTACTAAAAGAAAACGCCTAATCCTGGTTTATTCGTAAGGATTACATTTCCTTGATTATATTCTACGCCCTTTGCATTGGCTTCTGCAAGTAATAAGGGACCATCCATATCAACATAATCTAATTGAGGCAAGAAATGTCCTATGGCAGCAGAACCAATAACAGACTCATTCATACTTCCCATCATTACTTTTAATCCTAGTAAACGGGCTTCTTGTATCATTCTTCTTGCAGGTGTAATTCCACTACACTTGGTCAACTTGATATTAATACCATGAAAATGGCCTACACATTTTGATACATCTTGTTCACTAACACAAGACTCATCTGCAATTAAAGGCAATATAGATTGATTGAATAAGATTTTCATTCCATCCCAATTGTCTTTTGCTAAAGGCTGCTCTATCAATTCAACGCCTAACTGAGCCAATTCAGGTATCAATTTTAATGCTTGCTCTGTTGTCCAACCTGCATTTGCATCTACCCTGAAAACAGCGTCTGTTTGCTTTCTGAGGGCTTCAATGATACCAATATCATCTGGAGTACCTAGTTTAATTTTGTAAATGGGCCAAGGCTTAGCGTTCATTTTTTGAACCATTTTCTCTATGGTATCAATTCCTATCGTGTAATCACATTTCGGCAACCCTTCCTTCCATTCTGTATTCCAAAGTTGATACAAAGGTTTCGCCTTCATTTGACCAAATAAATCCCAGCCAGCCATATCGAGTGCAGCTACCAAGAATGGATTCTGTGGAAACAAATGGTGTAAGTAATGCCAATAACGTTCAGGATCAGTTAAAGCAAATTTTTCCACCAGCTTTTGCTTTTGGGTTAAATCGGCTATCATTTGATCAACTGTAATATTGTAATAAGCAATTGCAGGGGCTTCTCCATATCCTATAAATGGGCCTACGGATAAAGCTACCAACAAAGCAGATTGATGCGTTTTCGTTCTCCCATTAGAAATCGTAAATGCATCTACAAATGGAAGATTGGTTTGTGTATATTGAAGTACCACCGTTTATTTTATCTCCCTGATTTTTTAATGAATGCTGAAAGCTCCTGATTGAAATCATCCGCTGCAATTAAATCTTCAATAGTAATATGCATGCGATAACACCAATAATGATTGGGGTTTGCAGGAACATTTATTTGCTCTTCTAATGGATCTTCCCTTCTTATTTTTTCACTTATTCCCATCAAGTCTTGAACTTGGAAAACACTCCACATGGCTGGTGAATAAAGGTGCTGTAAAACAATCGCTTTGTTAATCCATGCTTCACAATAAAATGGTGCATCTCCCCATTGACCTAATTCGTGATTATAAAAGTGCTGAATCTTTGCTTTATCTTCTTCCCACCAACCCCGAATGGTACTCATATCATGAGTTGAAGGAGTTACTACACTTAAATAAGGTGCATCATTGGGATGGAAAAATTCTTTTTCCGGGTTCTTGGGCATTCGTTGAATCTCTAAACTTAATAATCCCAACTGTTGCATTACTTCAGGAACGCATCCTGGAACCATTCCTAAGTCTTCTCCACAAACCAACATATTGGTAACCCGCTTTAAAGCAGGCAATTTGTTATAAGCTTCTTTTTTCCAAAATTCATCTTGTTGTTTGAAGAAATAGTTGAGATATAATTCACGAAGTTGTTGCTGGGTACTGTATTCCAAATTTTTAAAGGATGTCGTATTTTCAATTCCATATCGAAAATGAAAATATTGTCCTGTTCCATCTGCATCAAACAAAATAATATTGCTGATTAAACTATACAATCCCTTTTTAATTTTTTCGTGGTATACATCTTGATCTAGTGTTGCAAAATGTTGCGCTACTTGTCGCTGTGTTTCAAAGCCATTCTTTAAACTATATGTTCCATCTTTATGATTAATCAAGAACATACTTTTAACCAATTCGTTATCGTACCCAAACACTTCCCATAACACCGCATCGGTGATATATGGTTGAGTGTAGCGATTATAATCAAACCAAATACCTTGCTGTGAAAAGCTTGAAAGCGAAATGGGAATTGCTGGAACAAAATGACCCATGATGCCTTCTACCGCATGTAAAGGAATACTCCAAATTCTAAAAAATCCAAGGATATGATCAATTCTAAAAGCATCAAAATAATGGCTCATTTGCTCAAAGCGTTGCTTCCACCAAGCAAATCCATCTTCTTGCATGCGCTGCCAATTGTATGTGGGGAATCCCCAGTTCTGTCCTGTAACTGCAAAGTCGTCTGGAGGTGCTCCTGCTTGAAAATCCATATGGAACAAATCAGGATGTTGCCAAGTATCTGCACCATGTCTAAATACGCCAATAGCTATATCACCTTTAATGATTACCCCTTTACTATGTGCATATGCAGTTGCTTCTTTCAATTGTAGATGCAAATGATACTGCACAAAATAATAAAATGCGATATCCTGAAAAGCCGCTGATTGATGATTGGTCAATTCAGCTATATCTTTCTCTTTATAATGCTTGTAAGCAGGCCATTTGCTAAAATCAACTGTTCCATATTCATCCCTTAAATAACAAAAAGCAGCATAAGAAACCAACCAATCTTTATTCTGTTCAAAAAAAGCAACAAAGGATTTGTCTTCAAGCAATGACTTACCCTCTGACTGAAAAACTTTTTTTGCAAAGCCTAGTTTCAAATTAATTACTGTTTCATAATCTACAGTTGGTTGGGCGTTGAGTTGCAAGCGATCTTTTTCTAATTGCTGTAATTGTTTTGCATGTGTTTTACCAGCAATTTTAGACAAGTTCAGATACAATGGATGTAATGCGAATGCGGATATTGCCGCATAAGGATAAGAGTCTTTATTGGTATTGGTTGCTGTAGTATCATTTACAGGTAAAAGCTGAATCATTTTTAATCCAACCAAGGAAGCCCAATCAGCCATTTGAATTAAATCGGTAAACTCACCCACTCCAAAACTAGACTGGCTTCTTAAACTAAATACTGGTATAGCAACACCAGCTCCTTTCCAAGTTTGATTGGGCAAATAAGTAAACCCATCATTCACAATGGTTATTTGATTTTGAACAACGGGATGATGCAATACTCTGTTATCACCCGTTTCAAATTGAATCAGTTGCTTTAGTTCTACATCATATACGCCGTATTTATATGCAATAGGGAATTGGTCTTTACTCAAATTCAATCCTATTTCAAAAAACGGGTCATCCCCTTTTTTTTGCATCAGAATCAAATCATCAGTTGACCAATTATTTGCTTTATTAAATGTTCCTGAAATACATATTACTTGATTTTTAGAAAGCAATGGACTTTTAACCCTTAACAAATGGGTAGCCAATTTATCTGCTTTTGCTGCAAAAGTTGTTTGCCCCCCCTTCAACAAAACTTCCTGAAACGCTTCCGTATAAAAAGCATTTTCATAATATCCTGCATGGTTCCAAGTATCAATGAACTGTATTTGACTTTCTTTATACTTTTTTAAATTGATTACCCGATCTGTACCCCAATCTACAACCGTTGATCCATCAGCATTCTTTAATACATAATTGTATTGTACAGGTTCTTTTAATGAAATATCCGTCCAATCAATACTGACAGTCCAAGCTTGCTCATTCAAGTATTGCATGGGCACTGCATTGGCCAAATCTCCATTGCCCAACAAAACATGGTTTCCGGTTAAGAACAAATTTTGTCCAAACTCGGTATGGTAGCCTAATTGAAAATGCAACTTAATTGAAGAAGCTTTATTTGTAGACTTTGTTGCTGTTTTTTTAACAGCTGCTTTCTTAACGGCAGTCTTTTTAACTGCGGACTTCTCTTCCGCAGACTTATCCACTGCAGCTTTTTTAGTAGCCGTTTTTTTTACGGCTGTCTTTTTTTCAGCAACAATTTTTTTTCCCTTATTTTCTACAATAGGAAGTTCCTCCTTTGCAGCAATCGTTTTTTTAGAAGTAGCCAATGGAAAAATTTTATTGACGCTAAAATAGTAAACAATGTGTAATTAAGACACTTTAATTACCTGAAAGTATCATATCAGAGGCTTTTTCAGCAATCATAATGGTCGCTGCATTGGTATTACCTGATACAATGGTTGGCATTACCGATGCGTCTACAACCCGCAATCCCTTCACTTTCTTAACCTTCAAAGTATGATCTACCACCGCCATCGGGTCGTTCCCCATTTTGCAGGTTCCAACTGGATGATATAAGGTTTCTAAAGATTCTTTTAAATGATCAATCAGCATTTCATCTGTTGCGTCACTAGCAGGGAAACTACTTCCCTCATTTGCATAAACAGCCAAAGCAGGCGCATTCAAAATACCCATTGACTTTTTAATGGCTTTTAATAATAGTAGTTGATCATTTTCAGCACTCAAAGCTTGGTGATTAATCAATACACTATCTGTTGGATTCGCAGATTTTAATCCTACTGTTCCCCTACTTTCAGGGTGCAACAAAATGGACATAATTGAAATTCCATCGGTTGTTGGAAAAGTTTTTAAATTATAAATATCCGTTGAGTAATCATGTGCAATACCAATAGGAGCAAAATGATACTGGATATCGGGTCTTGTTTGATTCATCTGCAATTGAATAAAAGCATTGGCTTCAAGTGGACTATTTCCCAATGGTCCTGCCTTCAACAATAGATGCTGCAAAATAGCTTTGGTTTTGTTCCAAGGTTTCAATAATGAGTTGGCCGATGGAGTATTGGTTTCAATGGTTACACCAGACCAAAAATGATCTTGTAAATTCTTTCCAACACCAGGTAATGCAACCAATACATCTATTCCCACTCGCTTTAATTCGGTAGCGTCGCCTATGCCAGAAAGCATTAATAGCTGAGGAGATTGTATTGCACCTGCCGACAATAAAACTTCTTTATGACAATTGATTCTTTCAGATTGCGTATACGCAGAAGAAACTTCCACCCCAACGGCTCTGCCATTTTCGATGATTACCCGCTTGACTCTTGTATTGGTTTTTACAACCAAGTTTTTCCTCTTCATTGCCGGTTTTAGAAATGCATCTGCTGCACTAAACCGTTTGCTTTTTTTGATATTAAACTGTAATAAATGAGCCCCTTCTTGCACTTCCCCATTATAGTCTCCATTCTTCGCAATACCAACCTGTTCGCAAGCATCTATAAATGCTTCTGCAAATACACTTGGTTGCTTTGCATAACTGATATACATAGGGCCTTCTTGTCCATGAAAAGCAGATTCAATATTTTCATTAAACTCAGATTTAATAAAATAAGGCAACACTTTTTCGTAAGACCATCCAGGATTTCCTAATTCTGCCCATTCATCATAGTCGGCTTTATTTCCCCTAACATAGGCCATTGCATTGGTTGAACTACTACCCCCCAAGGTTTTTCCTCTAGGGATATATAATTTCCTATTTTTCAGCGAAGGCTGTGGTGTCCCCCAAAATTGCCAATCTACTTCAGAGCGATGAAGCTCTCCATATGCACCTGGAATATGAATTTCTGTTTTTTTATCTGGGCCACCTGCTTCAATGAGCAATACTTTGTTTTCTGGATTTTCTGATAACCGATATGCCAACACCGAACCTGCTGAACCTGCCCCAATAATGATAAAGTCGTAAGTCATATCTTAAATATACTTAAAGTACACTTATATTTGTAAACTAACAATTGTTCGTATATGAATTTGACTGAAAACCGCAATGAAGATTGGATGAAATTAATGCTGAGCGAAATGAGGCAGCGAATGGAAAAAATTGCATTAGGTGGGGGCAAAAAATCAATTGAAAAACAAAAAGAGCGAAATAAGCTTACTGCAAGAGAACGCATTGCCTATTTGTGCGATTCTTCAAAACCCTTTACTGAAATTGGAGGATTTGCAGGATATGGTATGTATGAGGAAGAAGGTGGCTGCCCAGCTGGCGGTACCGTTGCAGGTATTGGTTATGTGAGCGGAAGACAATGTGTAATTGTAGCAAATGACCAAACGGTAAAAGCAGGAGCATGGTTTCCTATAACAGGAAAAAAGAATTTAAGAATGCAAGAAATTGCAATGGAAAACAGACTCCCTATTATTTATTTAGTGGACAGTGCGGGTGTTTTTCTTCCCATGCAAGATGAAATATTTCCAGACAAAGAACATTTTGGTAGGGTATTTAGAAACAACGCTAGAATGAGTGCAATGGGCATCACCCAAATTGCTGCGGTAATGGGGGCTTGTGTTGCAGGGGGCGCTTATTTACCAATCATGAGTGATGAAACCTTGATGGTAGAAGGCAATGGCAGTATTTTTTTAGCGGGGTCTTATTTGGTAAAAGCCGCAATTGGAGAAGACATTGACAATGAAACCTTGGGAGGAGCAATCACGCATACTGAAATTAGCGGTATAGCAGATTACAAGTTCAAAACAGAACAAGATTGCTTAGATCAGATCAAAAAAATAATGAGCAAAATAGGCGCTCCAGAACAAGCAGGATTTGACAGAATTGCTCCTGCACCCCCAGTAAAAAATCCAACTGACATTTACAGCATCATACCAGAAGGAAATTTGAAGCCCTATGATATGTTAGAAATAATTGAACGCATGGTAGACAACAGTGAGTTCGATCAATTTAAACAAGATTATGGTAAAACGATATTGTGTGGATATGCAAGAATTGAGGGATGGGCAGTGGGCATCGTTGCAAACCAACGCTTGGTTTGTAAAAGCAAAAAAGGAGAAATGCAAATTGGAGGAGTGATTTATAATGATAGCGCAGATAAAGCTGCTCGATTTATTATGAACTGCAATCAAAAAAAGATTCCGTTGATTTTTTTACAAGACGTGACCGGATTCATGGTAGGCAGTAGAAGTGAGCATAGTGGCATCATTAAGGATGGAGCAAAGCTGGTGAATGCGGTAGCCAACTCTATCGTTCCAAAAATCACTATCGTAATAGGCAATAGCTATGGTGCAGGCAACTATGCGATGTGCGGAAAAGCCTACGACCCAAGATTTATTTTTGCATGGCCATCAGCAAAAATTGCTGTAATGGGAGGTGATCAAGCTGCCAAAACACTTGCGCAAATTCAAGTTGCTACTATGAAATCAAAAGGGCGAGAAGTTACTCCTGAAGAAGAAAAAACTTTATTGGATACCATCAAAGACAGATACTATCAACAAACTACCCCCTACTATGCTGCAGCAAGATTATGGGTAGATGAAATTATTGATCCCATTAAAACCCGACAATTAATTGCAGAAAGTATTGCAGCAGCAAATCATAATCCGCATATAGAAAAATTCAATACCGGTGTGTTTCAGGTATAATGCACAAAATGTATTTATTTCGTGGCATGTCTCACCACTTAATGATTTATACTGACGGCGCTGCACGAGGAAACCCAGGACCAGGAGGATATGGTATTGTATTAATTTGGGGGCAAAAAAGAAAAGAAATTTCCGCAGGTTATAGATTAACTACCAATAATCGAATGGAGTTGATGGCAGTAATTGTTGCCTTACAATCATTAACTAAAACAGCCATTCCCGTCACCATTTATACAGACAGCAAGTATATTGTTGATAGTGTTCAGAAAGGTTGGTTACAAAATTGGGTGAAGACCGATTTTAAAGGGGGCAAAAAAAACAAAGACCTTTGGTTGCAATACGATGCATTAGCCAAGCAATACCAAGTTCGTTTTGTTTGGGTAAAAGGGCATGCGGATAATGCAATGAATAATCGTTGCGACGAGTTGGCAACTCAGGCAGCAGATGGGAAACATTTATTGATTGATGAAGTATACGAAGCAGAGAATGCTTAAGCGATATTCATTTTTGCTGCGTTACGCTTAATCAAATACCAAGCACCAAATAGGACCACGCTAAAGAATATGGTAGAATAAATGCTATTGGGATAGAATGGTAATCCATCTGCATAAGTCATCATTAAACCTTCTATAGTTTTAGGTCTATGCCATCCTCCGCCGCCTAACCATACTAAACCATTTGATAATATAAAATAAAGGGTTGGAGCAGCAATTGATGCGCCTGCAATAGAAGCAATCTTGTCTTGTTTAACCAAGAAACCAATACTGGTTAAACCAATAATTAATAAGTAGTTTTTCCATTGACCACCATAAAATCCGGAGATCTCTGTTAAGCCATTCATATAAAGCAACTGATACAATCCATCAGAAATAAACATTGAAAGCAAGGGTAGTAAAAACGCAAGTTTCTTATTCTTTACAAACAGTGATCCTGCAAAAATTGCAATAGCCATTTGAGGGGCAAAACCCATTGGTCTGTTAGGAAACACGCGGTAGATTGCAGATGCAAGAACCATTAATACTAGAGAAAATATAAATTGTTTGTTCAGTTTCATTTCAGTCTATTTCGAAAACAAAAATAAGCCTATTCATGAAAGAATTGCTTTCATTTTTACCCATTATGTGAATAATCCCTAAATAGATGGAACAAAAGCTTTAAAAAGGGTGCAATTCCCTGTTGCAACTAATGAATATTCAGTCTTAGCTAAAATTGCAGCAGCTTCTCCTTTTTTAAGCACCATGGAATTATTAACCAAAACAGACCCCTCTGTAACAATGAGAATTTCTAGCGAATAACTTTCCCCATGGTAATTTGCACCTGCATTTAAGTCAATTTTACTCAACCCAAAATCTGGAACAGGACAAGGATAAACCACTTCTCCCCCAGCACCCGGATTTCCTTTCATGATATCGGGCACTACCGATTCAAATAAAGTATGTTTCATCAATTCAGGAACATCCACATGTTTGGGGGTTAATCCTCCTCTTAGCACATTGTCGCTATTGGCCATTAATTCAATATTCTGTCCTTCCAAATATGCATGAGGTACCCCTGCTTTTTGAAAAACAGCTTCCCCTTTATTCACTTTAACAATATTGAAAAAATAGATAGAAAAAATGCCTCGATCAATATTTTCAGTCAATCCATTTTCATCGTACAATTTAGCTGCCCACCATCCAGGATTGGATTGATCAATGCTGCCCTCTTTTTTTAGCCGTATCGCTCTTTTTACTAATGGCTCAAGCATATTATTAACGTCTTCTTGCCTCATTTCCATCACAAATTGGTACAAGCCTTTGATGCCTTCTTGTCTAAATAAAGGCAATAGCACTTTAAATTCAGGGGTATCCAGCAACACTTCTTCTATTGCTAACTTGCTTTTGAATCCATGTAATAACCAAAACTCACTCAATGCAACCATCACTTCTGGTTTGTGGTTCTGATCCTTATAATTTCTATGTGGAGCATCAATGGGAATACCCGCTTTATTTTCTTCTGCAAACCCAATTTCAGCCGACTCTTTTGTTGGATGAACCTGAATGGAAAGCATGTCTTTTACATCCAATACTTTAAACAAATAAGGCAATTCCCCAAACCTGCTCATCACTGTTTCAGTAATGGTACTTGCAGGGTCATTGGCAATGACTTGCTTTAAGCTGACCCATTCATTTCCTACCAAAATAGTAGATGGTGCCGAAGGATGAGCTCCCATCCAATACTCTGCAGATGGCTTATCAATAGCTCCATCATTATTGATTAATTGAGGAATGAATGAATGTCCGCCCCAAGCATAGTGTTGCACTACTCCTTTCAATTTAAAAATCCGTTCGTTCTGCTGCATATACAGGTATTTATTCCTGTTATTAACGATGATTTGGAGATTATCTTGTTTAACATGAAAAAGAATCATCTAGAAACAGGGGTTAAAGGAGAAGATTTGGCAGCTACCTACTTATTGGAAAGAGCATACATCATTTTAGAAAGAAACTGGCGTTGCAAACATTTTGAGATTGACATCATTGCCTCCTATCAAAATATATTGGTATTTGTTGAAGTAAAAACCCGAAATAGTTTAGCATTTGGCTATCCCGAAGAAAGTATAAGTAAAACAAAAATGAAAAGATTAAAACTGGCAGCAACCGTTTACCATTTTAATCACCCCCAATTCAAAAGAATTCAATTCAATGTAATGGCTGTTTTAATACAAAATGAAAAGCCCATATCTATTGAACTCTTCGAAGATGTCTATTTTTAAAGACAAATTGCCATTTTTGAAGGATAGGCATAAAACTTGTACGATATTTAATTCGTAACTAGTTTCTATGAAAAAGTTTCAAGCAATCATTCACTTTAAAATGGACGACCAGTTTATGACCCTGGTTCCAGCGCATCGTACCTATATTAATTTCTTAATGAATAAGGGAATTATTGACAGCTATGCAGTTAGTATGGAATCACAAACTTGTTGGATAACCATGAATACCGATACCAAAGAAGCAGCCGACCAGTATTTGGTAAAAACCCCTTTGTATAAATATTGGACTTATACGATAGAGGAACTATTTGTTTACGATAGCCAACACTACCGTTTACCTGCCCTTCAACTCAATTAAATTGGAATCCCCTACATTTGTCTACTAATTTTATAGACTATTATGCGTCAAGCAATTGTTTTCTCGTTTTTTATCCTTGTTAGCCTTTCCCTTAAAGCACAAAATTCATTTAACCCATTAGGAGATTGGAGAGGGAGTTTCCCATTATATAACGGAGAAGAAATTCCATTTAATTTTTCTGTAAGAACCGATAGCGCTGGTAAATATGTGGTTTATTTTATCAACGGACCCGAAGAATATTATGGAGGACCATTAATACAGGTAAAAGATAGTTTGCAAATCTGGATTAACCAGTTTGATCGCATCATGACCATTGGTGTTAAGAACAATAAAATCTTAAAAGGTATCTGGCGCAGACAAACCAATGGAGAAGATGCTTTTCCTATTCTAGTAGAACAAAACAATACAGAACGTTTTATTTGGAACAAAGAAACAGCTCCTCAAAATATTGCCGGAAAATATGATGTAGTATTCACCAACGATTCTGGTAGACAAATAAAAGCAATAGGGTTATTCAATCAGGATGGCAATAAAGGTGGTGTTACTTTTTTGAGGCCGAGCGGTGATTCAAGGTATTCCTATGGTTCTATACAAGGAAGTGAATTTAAGTTCTCCCTGTTCATTGGTTATTCACCTTTATTGTTTACTGGAAGTATTGAAGTAGATGGTTCCATTAAAGGTATTCAACAAGGATTAAAATCAGTTCAATTAATCAGGGCTTATAAAAATGAATCAGCAGCATTGCCTAATCCAGCCACTTTAACACAACTTAAAAATAGTCAACTACCCTTTCAACTTAATTTGCCCAATATAAATGGGAAAAAAATAACGCTAGATGATTCTGCTTATTTCAATAAACCGGTCATCTTAACCATTGGAGGTACCTGGTGTCCGAATTGCGCAGATGAAGCAAAATTTTTATCTCAGTGGTACAAAGCAAATAAAGACCGTGGTATTGAAGTCATCACTGCACAATTTGAAATCAAAGATGAATTGCCTTATGCACAAAAGACAATGGCACGATTCAAAGAAAAGTTTGGAATTGAATACCAACAAGTATTTGGGGGTTTATCGAATGGAGAATCTGTTTTAAAAACATTTCCACTATTAAAAAACTTCACAGGTTTCCCTACTACCATTTTCATTCGTTCAGATAGAACCATTCAAAATATACATGCAGGATTTGCTGGTCCTGCAACTGGGCAATATTACCAGGCTTTTATTGACAGTTTTAATATACACGCCAATCAATTATTACATAAAACACATTTGGATCAAATTGAAGATTGGAAAAGAGCACGCGTACGTGCATTAAAAGCAGAAGATGGATGGTTGAATTTAGAAGGATTACTTTGGCTGAATGAGGGTGTAAATAAATTTGGGTCGGGCACTAAAAATGATATTCAATTTCCTACTGGCACCATAGTTCCAACAGCGGGCGAAATAATTAAAAAGGGCGATAGTGTTTGGTTAAAACCTGCTGCAGGTATCCAGTTTGAAGTGAATGGAGCCATCCGCAAAAACAAGACCTTGCTATTCACAGAATCAGTTCCATCAGCTGTAGTGAACCATCGAAACCTTCGCTTTACGATTATTAAAAGAGGAGAAAAAATTGGTGTAAGACTTAGAAATCTGCAATCCAATCAATTGAAAAAATTTGCCGGCATCCATTATTTTGAAACAGATAGTAGTTGGAGAATAAAAGCTACTTTAATGAAGCCTGCTTTTAAACAAAATATCATTATTAAGAACGCGTTAGGCCAAGAAAATCCAACAGAACTTGTGGGCAAAATAAGGTTTGAATACAAAGGACAGTATTATACATTAGATGCTATTTCAGAAGGCGATTATTTATTGGTAGTAATGGGAGACGCTACTTCTGGGCAGTCTACTTATTCAGCAGGAAGGTTTCTGTATATACTTAAATCAGAAGCAGAATCTCCAGACTTTATGATTGATTTCAATAAAGCCTATAATCCTCCTTGTGTATTTACCCCTTATGCTACCTGCCCTATTCCCCCACCACAAAATATATTACCCTTTGCAGTGACTGCTGGTGAAAAAATGTACAGCAATCACTAATTTTAATACATGAGTGATTCCTTTTATAGTTGGGATAATGATGTGTTGAATTTACATGTGTTGGTTTCTGCAGGAGCTAGAACCAATCAATGGGGCAAAATAAAAGGCAACCAAATAAAAATAAGCATCATGACTGCTCCCGAAAAGGGAAAAGCAACAGCTTTCCTAATTGATTTTTTAGCCGACAGTTTTAAGGTCCCTAAGAAATCAGTTGAATTGGTTGCTGGAGAATTCATTCCTCACAAACAATTTCGGATTCATCAACCCAAGCAACTTCCTTCGATTATTCAACCTAACCATTCATAAAATGAAGAAAATAGTATTCCTAATTGGTATTTTTTTAGTAACCAATATATATGCACAATCACCCGAAGATAAGTTGGCTGCAGCCAATATTGTGTTGCCTAATTTATCTGCACCTGTTGCCAACTATGTAAATGTAGTAAGAACTGGAAATTTATTATACCTCTCTGGTAAAGGACCTTCTGATCCTTCAGGAAAATATATAACAGGTAAATTAGGAACCAACCTTTCAATTGAGGAAGGATATGCAGCTGCAAGACTTACTGCTATTAATCAATTAGCTGTATTGAAAAAAGAATTGGGTGAACTTTCAAAAATCAAAAGAGTGGTGAAAGTTTTAGGATTCGTAAATAGCAGTGCAGATTTTTATGACCAACCCAAAGTAATGAATGGATTTTCCGACTTAATGGTATTGGCATTAGGTGAAAAAGGGAAGCATGCACGTTCCGCAATTGGAACCAACACACTTCCCTTTAATATGGCTGTTGAAGTTGAACTGATTGTTGAAATAGAAAACTAAAGCGTTTTCATATCAATGACAAAACGATATTTTACATCCGATTTAATTACTCTTTCGTAAGCGGCATTAATATCGTTCACTCCAATCAATTCAATATCTGAATAGATTTGGTGTGCTGCACAGTAGTCAAGCATCTCTTGGGTTTCTGCTATTCCACCAATCATGGATCCAATAATACTTCTTCTTTTTGAAATCAATTTGGCTGCATTATAAGCACTGTCTTCAGGAGGAATTCCTACAATAATCATTTTTCCTTCTAATGTAAGCAGATCTAAAAATTTATTCATATCATGAACAGCAGCTACGGTGTTCAAAATGAAATCGAACTTTCCTTTTAGTGCTTTCATTTGTGCGGGATCAGTTGACAAAGCAAAATGATGTGCCCCTAATTTCTTTGCATCTGCCTCTTTGGATGGCGAAGTGCTCAACATCGTTACTTCAGCGCCAAATGATGCGGCAAATTTAACGGCCATATGTCCCAATCCACCTAAACCCAATACAGCTACTTTATGCCCCTTTCCTACCCCTGCAAATTTTAAAGGAGAATAAGTGGTAATCCCTGCACAAAGCAATGGCGCAACTCCCGCTAGATTCTCTGTTGGAGGTATATGCAAGGTGTATTTCTCATCTATCACATAGCAATTGGAATAACCACCATAAGTGGGTGTTTTCTTATCTCTATAATAACCATTATAGGTGGGTACCATGCCTTCTTCACAATATTGCTCCAAGCCTTTTTTACAAGGTGAACAGGTTCTACAAGAATCAACAAAAACACCTACTCCTGCAATATCTCCTACTTTAAATCGGGTTACTTGATCGCCCACTTTAACAACTTTACCTACAATCTCATGTCCGGGAACCACAGGATAAATCGCAGGCCCCCATTCTCCTCTGGCGGTATGAATATCGGAGTGACAAATTCCACAATACAGTATATCAATCAAAACATCGGTAGGACCTACTTCATTTCGATCGAATGAGAGGGGAACTATTTCACTCTCTTTACTGGTTGCACCATATCCTTTAGCTTGTATCATAGTAATAACTTTTTGCTAAGATACAAAGTTTAATTTCGGAAGCTACGCTTGTTTATGCATGATGTCTTTTATTATCAAAATATGGTGTGCAGTATGAATGGTCAGCATTTGTATAGCTGCTTTTTTATTGAGTTTCCCAAAGAAAGGATGAATGAAAAATTGATTGGGCGCTAAACTTTCTAATACTGTTAACCGATGCATGATATTTTCAAATGCTTTAATGGTATTGGCCTCATTGAACGTTTCTATTGGTCTCACTTGTTTAGGCGCTTTAGCAACCCCTCTTGGAAACCTATTTAAACTAAAAGCCAAGAATCGCTTCCAGTTAAATTGGTATTGATAGTTGAGTGGATCAGACGATTCCATTGCATTGATAATTTGTGAAAGCACTAACAAAGAATGGTCTATATGCCATCCTATACTTGAGGCAGATACTTTTTCATTGAGCTTGTTTGCTTGAGGCAAAAAACTCCTTAATTCTTCAATATATTGAACTAATTTTTTCATGCTATAACTGATTGATTGAATTTCCGAATTGATTAATTTTTACTAATTTTTTCTGCGAATGGCAAATACTCGGCTAATGCAGCTGATCCATACCATTTATACAATTCAGGACTGAGTAAACCAGAGCTAATTGCTGGGTCTGTTTGAAGTAGTTGTTCTGCTTTTTCAATATTGGTTAAATTGAGGATAAATATTCCGCGGTAAGTTTTATCGTTCTTACCTAATGGTCCTGCTACAACTAACTGGTTGGCTTTTACCATCACACCCATATTGCTCATATGCCCTGCAAAACAACTATCAATAAATGCTTTATTGGTTGTTTTATTTGGACCAGTTTTTAATAGAACCAATATATATCCTTTCATGCCATTTTCATCTGCGCCTAACTTTTTTGCAAGTATCGAATCATAGATTTTATCTTGGGCCTCTGCTTTGAAAGAAAATAAAACCATCGCTAATAAAATGTATTTTTTCATTGGTATAATTTTAAATCACGTGCTTTTTGCTCAAAAATGAATTTGTTCGAGATATACAATTTATAAAAATCCATGAAAGCCGGATCTCGCCCCACAGGAATAAAATGGTCTTGGGATGGGGCAAACCGATATTTTCCTGTTCCATTCACGAGTCCACCATCGCGCCATAAGTGACAATAAGAAATTTGATGATTCCCAATTCCCTTCATTAATTTTTTAGTGAACCATTCTGCATAAGGAATATTCATAAATCCCGTTTCAGCTAACGCAGGCAACTTTTTATGCTTTTTGGCAACTTCAGTTAAAATATTCAACCTTTTATCTAAAGTATTTTCAAAATCACTGTTATTGGATGGATCTCCATATTGATAAAAATCAAAACTCATAATATCTACATAATCATCCCCAGGATAGTATTGCATAAATCCATCTTCCGTTTCAAATTTTTCAGGATTATAGGCAAATAACAAATGGTTAACTTGTTTGGTATTGGTTAAATAATCAAAAGTAAACCTCCACAATGCCTTATACTCCTCAGGGGTACATACATTTTGGCACCACCAAAACCAGTTTCCTGTAAGCTCATGGAACGGTCTAAAAATGACTGGTATATATTCTCCCTGATCATTTTTTAAATCGAGCGTAAACGCAGCAACTTTATCTAACCAAGATTGATACAAAGCATGCTTTTCTCCGCCTGGAATAATTGCCTTAACAGCGTTACCAGAAATATCCCATGCATTTTTACCTGTGATTGGATTATTGGCATGCCAACTAATGGTAATTACCCCGCCTTTATTATATCCTTCTTTAATAAATTGCTTCATTTTAGTAAAGGGTACACTGTCTAAATTAAAAACAGCGTCTAATTCTAAGTCGCCCAATTCCCAACCATACATTGCTGGGTACTCCCCAACAGCATCTTGAACCACACTTTTACCCGGAATATACTCCCATCCCAATCCATAGGCTAGGTCGTCTTGGTGACCAAACAATACGCCTTCCGGTAAAACCCTAAATAAATTATTGAACAACTTAACTGTGGTAGTACTGGCTTTTTTATTGGCGGTTTGATACACTTGCCCTTGTATAAGCATAGTCTGGAAAAATAAAATACCTGTAAACAGTAAAACTTTCATGTTCACTTCTTGAATTACTTACAATTTAACCAATTAATGGTTATAGTTCATTGATGCAGTAATTGTTCCTATTTGATGAAATCGTTTATTTGAGTTCTAGGTTTGCTCATATGCAAGGGTAGAAATAAAAAAGGCCTCGATTTCTCGAGACCTTTGTGGGAGCACACGGGTTCGAACCGCGGACCCTCTGCTTGTAAGGCAGATGCTCTAAACCAACTGAGCTATGCTCCCTTATTGTTTGGGAGTGCAAAAATAGGGTCTCGAATGAAACTACCCAAAAAAATTATGTTTTTTTAGCAACAAAATTTCATTTTTTTTGAAATAAGCGCCTATTCCATAATTTTACATCATGTCCGAATTCTATTTCTCGAATAATCCTCAAACTTGGGAAGCCGCTGATTCCGAAACAGATATTGCTATTGCTGATACCTATAGTTTAGTAGTTTGGAATGACGAAGTAAATACATTCGAATGGGTCATTGAAACTTTAATGGAAGTATGTGGGCATAGTTTGGAGCAAGCAGAGCAATGTGCTTTATTTGTTCATCATAAGGGAAAATATGCTGTTAAAAAAGGAGACTACGATACTTTGAAACCTATGTGCAACAGCATCACAGACAGAGGTATTGGTGCCACTGTAGAACAGAACAATTAATGCATATACTTTCTGAAAAAATTTGGTTCCCTCCTATTGAAGATGCATTAGAAGATGGTTTATTAGCAATTGGTGGAGATTTATCTATTGATCGACTTAAATTGGCTTATCAAAAGGGTATCTTCCCTTGGTACGAAGGAGAAACCCCATTATGGTGGAGTCCTGATCCACGTTTTGTTTTATTTCCAGATCAATTGGTTGTTAGTAAAAGCATGCATCAAATAATAAAGAAGCAGCTTTTTGAATTTAAAACCAATACTGCTTTTGCTGAAGTAATTAACAAATGTAAAAATCAACCAAGAGCAGGGCAAGATGGAACCTGGATTACTGATGCAGTGGAAAATGCATATAATCAATTACACCAGGATGGAATTGCCATTTCTGCAGAAGCATGGCTAAACAATGAATTAGTTGGCGGACTTTATGGAATTAAAATGGGTAAATTATTTTTTGGAGAAAGCATGTTTAGCAAAGTTTCCAATGCAAGTAAATACGCTTTTATACAATTGGTGAATCAATTAAAATTAGAAGGAATTGTTTTAATAGATTGTCAAGTATATACTGCCCATTTAGAAAGCCTTGGAGCTAAAATGATTCCTAGATCAGCATTTAAAAAATATTTGGAACAGTACTGTTAACCGGGATAGCCGTACATTTTGGCAACGTCTCTTACAATTTTCTCTAAGTCTGCATCTTTGGAAGATGGATCGTATGCTTGTTTTAAATTTCCGCCAAAAAGCACAGCTACTGTTTGCCAAAATGCAGCCGTCATAAAACCTTTGTATTCATCAATTATTTCGTAACAATTGTTTCCGGTTTCCCTATTGATCAATTTCATCAACACTTTACCTTGATAAACCGACAACCTCGTTAATTGATCGGTAAACTGCTTTTTCATTTCTTTTTCACGAGATCGTATAATTTGCCTACGAAGCTTTTTATCTTTTAC